>Ga0068707_1002209_pt1 | contig 13744 bp, 8 predicted proteins | sample YNPNPMetaG_FD_66600 | JGI IMG/M metagenome (GOLD analysis project Ga0068707, IMG submission 66600) | Anoxygenic and chlorotrophic microbial mat microbial communities from Yellowstone National Park, USA - YNP NP MetaG | ecosystem: Environmental > Aquatic > Thermal springs > Hot (42-90C) >... | reverse complement strand
CGTCCTGAACGACTAAAGTCGTTACTACGAAGAAAATCGCCAGTCCGGTTATTGACAGGATTTACGCAGCTGCACTACGCTGTGCCCCCACCCCCTAGCCCCCGCCCCCAATCGGGGGCGGGGATCCTTTGGAAGGGGTATTCTGGGCGGCGAAGCCGCCCAGAATACCCCTATAATCTTGATCCCCCTTCCCCGCAAGGCGGGGAAGGGGGCAGAGGGATGGGGCGATACGCCTCAAAGTGCGTAACTCCCGTTATTGACACGACACCTTTTGGCGCTGTTGGCCCGGGGCTTACACAGGCGGAAGCACCTGTTTGCTCAGCTCCAACGGGCTCAGCGGAGGCGCAAATGGCCTCAGCCGCACGCTGAAGCGGGTTTCCTCTGGGCGCACCAGATATTGGGGCAGGGTGCCCGGCCCGCAACTGGCGCCTCCCAGCCCCGACTGCTTGTAGTCCAGGTTCAGGATGATCTCGTCCCGGCGCTTGAGCTCATAGGTGTGGCGGGCTCGGGTCAGGTCTTCGGCCGTGAAATGGAGCGCGCTGACCTCCATGAGGGGCATGGCCACCGCCAGCAGGCCGGCGCCGGCCGGATCAGTCAGGGCAGCCCAGCGCACGTCGGTCTTGTTGCCGGTTTCCTGGGGCATGATGTAGGGATGGTATTGCTCATCCACCGTGCCACTGTAAACCCCGATCTGGGCACCCTCCTTGCGGTCACAGTAGGTCTCATGGGGACCACGGCCGTACCAGGTGAAGGTGTTGTAGATACCAGGCAGGCACAGGTGCAGCCCCAACCGCGGAAGGGGCGGGAGGCCCTGGTCGGGCATAATGTGGGTCTCCAGGACCACATCACCGCTGCCGTAGATAGTATAGCGGTAATCGCATTCGAAGCCGGCCGGGCAATCGGCCGCGCAGACGCGTGCCTGCGCCTCGATCTGCACCGCCTGAGGGCTGGGCTGCTGCACGCTGACCTTCTTGACGTGGTGTTGCAGCCGATCGAGCCCTGCCTTGCGCCAGGCATCTGCCGACTGCTCGCTCCATGGCTGGCCTTCGTCGTTGTCGGTGGGCGCGCGCCAGATGTTGAGCACTGGCCCCGCACACAGCAGTTCCCTTTCGCCGTATTGCCAGGAAGCAATGGTGCCCCCTTCCTTGCTGAATACCAGCCTGAACCCCGCCCCTTCCACGGTGATGGCCTCCCGGGACTCGTTCAGGTGGAGGGCCGGCATGTTGGCAGGAAGCAGCACCGCGGCCTGGGGCACCTGGAATGGCAGTTTGAACTGGGCCCAGGCCACCTCATGTCCCCGGCTGGCCCACAGGGCGTCTTCGGCCAGGGTGAAGCTCAGGGTCAGCCAGTATTCGGTACCGGGAGCCAGGTCCGGTTTATGGAAGGGCACGGTTACCACATCGCTGCCACCGGGTGGAGTGCTCAGGCGGGGTAGGGTGCCCTCTTGCAGTACCTGGCCATCGGCTGTTATGCGCCAACTGATCTCCAGTCCGCTCAGGTCGGTGAAGTTGTAACGATTGTGGATGCGAAGCTGGCCTTTATCCAGGTCTACCGGCTCGACCCATACCGGCTCCAGCATCTTCTTATATTCCCACAAGCCGGGGTGGGGTTGGCGGTCGGGCGCAACCAGGCCGTTGATGCAGAAGTTGGCGTCGTTGGGCTGGTCGCCGAAATCGCCGCCATAAGCGAACCAGACCTGGCCCTCGGGGGTTACCTGTCGGATGCCCTGGTCTACCCAGTCCCAGATGAAGCCTCCGGCCAGGCGGCGATGGGCCCTGATCGCTTCCCAGTACTCTTTGAGGTTACCGGTGCTGTTGCCCATGGAGTGGGCGTACTCGCACATGATCAGCGGCCGTGTCTCGCCGGGCGTCTCGGCCATCTCGACCAGCCTGTCAATCGGCGGGTACATTACGCTGAGGATGTCAATCGGCCGGGCATCATCTGGCCCGCGATAGGTGCGCCAGCCAGTGGCACTTTCGTAGTGTATGGGCCGGGTGGGATCGTATTCGTGGATCCAGCCGGCCAGGGCCGCGTGGTTGGGGCCGTACCCCGACTCATTGCCCAGGGACCAGATGACCACGCAGGGGTGATTCTTGTCGCGCTCCACCATGCGGATGCCGCGTTCCATGAAGGCGGTAATCCAGCGAGGATCCTTCGTCGGCCGGTCCCAGAGGCCATGGCTCTCAATGTTGGCTTCGTCAATGATGTAAAGGCCATAGCGGTCGCACAGGTCATACCAGCGTGGGTCGTCGGGGTAATGGCAGGTGCGCACGGCATTGATGTTGAACTGCTTCATCAGCTTGATGTCCTGGATCATGGACTCTACGCTAACGGTGTGGCCGGTATCAGGGTCGTGCTCATGACGGTTGACGCCCCCGAAGCGCACCGGCACTCCGTTGATCAGGATCTGGCCATTGCGCACCTCGACCTGCCGGAAGCCCACCTTGCTCGTCTGCACCTCAACCACCTGGCCGGCAGGGTCAAGGAGGGTGAGCAGGAGGGTGTAGAGGTGCGGTTGTTCCGCGGACCATTGTTGCGGGTGCTCCACAGGTATGGCGGCCTCCAGGACCACCTCGTCCCAGGGCATAATGTCCAGGGACTGGAGGGGAGATGGCTCAACAAATGCCTGCCAGTCACCGTGGAAGGAAACTACTTTCCACCCCGGAGGTGCGCTGATGGGCACTGGCCGGCCTGCGGGGTCGAGGAGTTTGACCGTCAGAACGTGGCCCGTAGCCCGCTCTGGCGTAGCGTTGCGCACGTGAGCCCGTATGCCGAGGATGGCATCCTGATAGGCGGCATCAAAAGTGGTGCGCAGCGCCAAGTCGCGCACGTGTACACCCGGAACGGCATACAGGTAGACGTCGCGGTAGATACCGCTCAGGCGCCAGAAGTCCTGGTCCTCCAAGTAGCTACCGTCGGACCAGCGGTAGACGCGCACGGCCAAAGTATTTTCGCTAGGCTTGACATAAGGGGTGATGTCGAACTCGGCTGGCAGGCGACTATCCTGGCTGTAGCCTACCTCCTGGCCGTTCACCCACAGGTGAAACGCCGAATCTACCCCTTCAAAGAGGAGGAAAATGCGCCTGCCGCTCCATTCTTCCGGGATGGTGAAGGTGCGGCGGTACGAGCCAGTGGGATTGTCGTCGGCCGGCACGGTCAGGCGGGCGTCTACCGGGAAGGGGTAACGGACATTGGTGTAAATGGGCTTGTCATAACCCTGAAGCTGCCAGTTGCCAGGCACAGTAATCGTATCCCAGGCGCTATCGTCGAAGCCGGGCAGGTGAAAATCTGCGGGTGCGGAGGCTGGGTTGGGGGCCAGGTGGAAGCGCCATGGGCCATTGAGCAGCCGGAAGTAAGGTGAGGCCGAGCGGTCATCGGCCAGGGCCGTGGCCTCATCGGGGTAGGGCACCAACGGAACGTGCCCACGTTCTTTGTTGCGCCCCACGACCTGGGGGTCCTGCCAATCGCGAAGATTTGGTGTGGTCATAGGCAGAGTCGCTCCTGTGGGTTGGAGATATGAACAAGAAAAGCGGGCTTATGCCCGCTCTTCTATTACCTCCTGGGCTTTGATCCGTTCGTGGTCAGGCGTCCAGCTCTTCTTGTTCTCGGGGGTAAATGCCACACTGTGATCAGGTGAGCCGCAGAGGACTCGAACCTCTAACCCGCTGATTAAGAGTCAGCTGCTCTGCCGAATTGAGCTAGCGGCCCAGGAATAGTGTCATGTTTCAGCTAAGGTGATCATACCAGAACTCCAAACCTGTGTCAAATAAGTTTCCGCTTGACTTCTGTTGTACCTCTGTCGGCAATCTACCACCCCAGGCCGCCTACCTGATTAACGTCATGGACGATCTGGATGGCCCGGTATACATTAGCAGGGTAGGCTCTGGCACGGAAGGGTGTGCCAGTCATTGGCTGGGTCTCCCTGGTGCACTACCAACAACAGGAGGGTGGAGTGGACGCGATAGAAGCTATCTACAACGCGGTTCTGAACGGCGATGCCCCTGGCGCTAAGGCAGGGGTGGAAGCTGCACTGGCTGCCAACATTCCTGCGGAGAAAATCTTGAAGGACGGCCTGATCGCGGCTATGGCCGAGGTGGGCCGGCTCTTTGAGGCGAACGAATACTTCGTGCCTGAGATGCTGGTGTCGGCTCGCGCCATGCAGGCAGGCCTTAGCCTGCTCAAGCCTCACCTGGCCGAGGCTGGCGCCCAGCCGGCCGGCAAGTTCATCATAGGGACGGTGAAGGGCGACCTGCATGACATCGGCAAGAACCTGGTTGCCATGATGATGGAGGGGGCCGGTTTCGAGGTGATAGACCTGGGTACCGATGTGTCCCCCGAGGCCTTTGTGCGGGCTGTACAGGAGCACAAGGCGCAGCTCATGGGCATGTCGGCCCTCCTCACTACTACCATGCCTTCCATGTCCACTACTATCAAGGCGTTGGAGGAGGCCGGCGTGCGTGATAAGGTGAAGGTGATGGTCGGCGGCGCGCCGGTGACGGATGCCTTCGCCAAGCAGATCGGCGCCGACGGTTTTGCTCCCGATGCCAGCTCTGCAGTGCGCAAGGCCAAGGCCTTGCTTGGGATCGAGTAGCTCCTGTAGGGGCAGGCGGAGCTCCGACCTGCCCCTACCCTAATACTGCCTCTATGATGCCCCGGTAACCTCGCTCCGCGGCCAGCAACTGGCTGATCTCCAGCCGCTCGTCCACCACGTGGGCGTCTTCCTCGCGGCCGGGCCCAAACCCAACTGTGGGAACGCCGGCCATTCCTGCGCTGTAAGCTGCGTTGGTGCAGAAACGATATGCTCCGAACTCGGGGCGCTGCCCTGCCGCCTGCAGTCCTCGCCACGCCATCTGCACGAAGGGATGTTCTTCAGGCAGTAACCAGGCCGGCAGAAACTTCGGCCCGCGCAACACGGCCCCCGTGTAGGTGCGGTGCTCGCCCTGGGCAATGGTGGCCTGCAATTGGATGTCTGCCAGCCCCGCCAGCCCATGCAGCGTGCCCAACACCTCTGCGGGTGTTTCGCCCGGCAGCAGCCGGCGGTCATAGGTCACGCGACAGCGGCTGGGGATCACCGAGTAGGCCGGGTACGGGTCGGAGATGATGTCGGTCAGAGCCCAAATGGCCGGCCCCAGCAGCGGATCGTCCCGCACCGGTAGCTGTTCAATGGCCTGCACCACCCGCATCATATCCAGCACCGCGTTGCGCCCCAGGCCTGGGTTAGACGAGTGTGCTGGCCGGCCTATAGTCTCCAGATGGATCTCGGCCCGCCCGCGGCCGCCCCGGTTGAGCCTGAGTTGAGTGGCCTCGCCTATCACCACGTAGTCTGGCCGTACAGCCTCCATTACACTGCGCAGTGCCGCGCCTTCCAGGTTTTCCTCCATGACGGTAGCGCTCACAACCAATCGGCCGCGCATCCTGGCCCGGTTGGTATGTGCGGCGGCGTAGATCATGGCTGCCAGCCCGGCCTTCATGTCGGCTACGCCGCGGCCATAGATGAAACCCTCTGCGATCTCCCCTCCAAATGGGTCATGGGCCCAGGGCACACCGGGTGCGATCCCCACTGTGTCGCAGTGGCCGTCGAGGAGCAGGGTGGGACCAGGCTGGCCGGCCGAGATCACCCCGACCACGCTGCCGTTTGCATCTACCCACACCTGGTCGAATCCCAGCTCTCGCATCTTATCCGTGATCAGCGCCACCACCGCCGCCTCCTCACCGGCCGGGCTGGGGCAGCGCACAAGGGACTGGACGAAGCCGATCAGGTCTGTTTCTGCGCTCATTGTGTTCAACTCCCACCATTATCTGGCTGACCTGGCTTCCGTATGGCCAGGCACGAACTGCCCACCTCCGGGCCCGCCCACAAACACGCCTCCACGGGCGATGATCCGGCCCCGCAGCATGGTAAGCACGGGGTATCCGTGCAGGTGCCATCCTTCATAGGGGGTGTAGTCGCAGTTTTCGTGAAGGAGGTCAGGGGTGAGGGTCACCTGGTGTTCGGGGTCGAAGATCACCACATCGGCATCGGCCCCGGGGACCAGCGCGCCTTTGCGCGGGTAGAGGCCGAAGAGGCGCGCCGGAGCCGTGCAGCAGGCCTCCACCCAGCGCTCCAGGGTGAGCCGGCCGGCCCGCACCCCGTAAGTGTAGAGCAACGCCAGTCGCGCTTCGATGCCGGGCATGCCACCTGGCACCTCCGTGAAAGGCGGCAGGGAGGTCCGGCCTGTGCTGGCCAGGTCCTTCTGCCCGTGAAAGAAGAAGGGGCAGTGGTCGGTGCCCACGCTTTGCAGGTCGCCCGCGGCCAGATGCTGCCAGAGGGCAGCCTGGTCAGCAGGTGTGCGCAGGGGAGGTGAGCAGATAAAGCGCGCGGCCTCAAAACCTGGCCGCTCGTATTCGGCCTCGCTGAGCAGCAGGTACTGGGGGCATGTTTCGCCGTAAACAACCTGCCCGCGGTCACGGGCGCGGCGGATGGCCTCCGCGCCGCGCGCTGTGGACACATGGACCACATAGAGCGGACACCCGGCAGCTTCAGCCAGGGCCAGGGCCCGTTCGATGGCCTCTGCCTCCATGCTGGCCGGCCGCGAGCGTGGGTGGTAGCGTGGGGAGACCTGCCCGGCTGCCAGGAACCTGGCCCGCAGGTAGGAGATGCCGGCGTCGTTCTCGGCGTGGATCATGAGCAGGCCGCCGGCCGCAGCGACCGCTTCCATGCCGGCCAGCAGCGCCTCATCCGACAGCTTGATGCTGTAGGTCATGTAGGCTTTGAACGAGGGGCAGCCGGCCGCCACAATAGCAGGGATCTCCGCCAGGGTTTCTGGCCCGGCATCGGTCAGGGTCATATGCAGGCTGAAGTCAACCACGGCGCGGCCGGCAGCTTCGGCCTGGCGGCTGGCCAGGGCCTGCTGAAGGCGTGTCGGGTCGTGCTGTGCCTCGCGGGCAGGTTCCGCAAAATCAATCACGGTGGTCGTGCCCCCGCAGGCTGCGGCGATGGTGCCTGTCTCCCAGTCGTCGCTGGAGATGACCGGGCCGGCCGGCATCTGCAGGTGGACGTGGGGGTCGACCGCGCCGGGCAGCACCAGCTTGCCGTCGGCGTGGATGACCTGCCGGCCGGTCAGGCCCAGCCCGATGGCAACAATCTGCTCGCCGGTGATGCCCAGATCGGCTGCGATCGGTCCACCGGGCGTGATCAGTGTGCCCCCGCGGATCACCATGTCGCAGGCCAGGGAGGTCTCGTCGTTTGAGTTGGTTATTATCATCCTATGTCTCCGCCAAGGTTGCTTTGTGCCGGAATCCGGCTTACTGAGTCTACCAGTATCCTGCCTGGCGCGCCAAACTGAAGGCCGTGCTGCGATGCCCTTTTTGAGAAGAGCCCTAACTGCGCTATAATCTAGGCGTCTATCAGTCATTCATGCACCGCGACGCGAGGTGTCCTTTCACTTTGGTAACTATTCAGCGGTGACTGGAAGGACCAGCCGAGGGCTCGCCCGAGGCGTCACCTTTTTGGGCCTGCGGCCGGTGGTCGGCCTTCGCCGACCTTTCCCATGATGCGCTGACCTCAGGAGGCCATCCGTTGAAACTTTCCGTCTTGATACCATGTTACAACGAGAAGGAAACCATCCGCGATATCGTCGCGCACGTGCGCGCTGTTGAACTGCGCCTGAAGGTGAGAGATAGGCGATTCCCGGGCCCGGTCGAGCCTGATGGCACAGTGACGGTGGAGGTGGAAAAGGAAATCGTGATCGTAGACGACGGCTCGGTGGATGGCACGCGCGAGATCCTGGCTGAGCTGGCCACCCTGCCGGATGTCTTCGTCTATTACCACGACCACAACATGGGCAAGGGCGCAGCCGTGCGCACTGCCATTGAGAAGGCCACCGGCGATATCATGCTGGTCCAGGACGCCGACCTGGAATACGACCCCCGCGACTATCCCGCCCTGCTCCAACCCATTATCGAGGGCCGAACTCAGGTCGTCTATGGCAGCCGTTTCCTGGGGGGACCCCGCAAGGCCATGTTCTTCACCCACATGCTGGGCAACAAACTGCTCACCCTTCTGACCAACATCCTGTTTGACACGATTCTCAGCGACATGGAGACCTGTTACAAAGTCTTCACGCGCGAAGTCGCCCAGCAGTTGCACCTCAAATCGCACGGCTGGGGCTTTGACCCCGAGATCACGGCCAAGATCCTCAAGCGCGGCTATCGCATTTACGAAGTGCCCATCTCCTACACCGGCCGCGAATACCATGAGGGCAAGAAGATCAGTTGGCGCGATGGGCTGACGGTGATGTGGACACTGCTCAAGTACCGCCTGGTGGAGTGAACCCATGGCCATAGCTGACCACAAGCAGCCGGCTGTCCTTGGCGGTCAGCGGTTGGCCTTAGGGGCCAGGGTTGGGGTAGCCTGGGCCTGGCCCCTTCTCCTGAGTGTCGGTGGGTTAGTCCTGCGCCTGGTCCCCTGGCTGAGGAATTACCCCCTGCATCGAGATGAGGCTCTCTACGGCTACTGGGCCCGCCTCATTGCCAGCGGCCAGGACTCATTCCTGCTCACACCCTGGGTGGACAAGCCCCCACTGGTGCTCTACCTGCTGGCCGCCAGCCTGAAGGCCGCGGGGGTCTCGGAGGCGGCTCTGCGCCTGCCCGGCATGGTGGCGGGCCTGTTGTTGGTGCCGTTTACTTACGGCCTGGCACAGCGCATTTACGGCCCAGCCGCCGGCCGGCTTGCCGCGCTGTTAGTGGCCGTTTCGCCTTTTGCCATCCTGTTTGCGGCCACAGCCTTCACCGACCCCTGGCTGACACTCTGGCTGGCAGCCGCCGCGTGGGCAGCGGCTGCACGGCGCCCCTTCTGGGCGGGGCTGTCTCTGGGGCTGGCAGTGGCCAGCAAGCAGCAGGGGGTGTTGGGCATCCCGCTGGTCCTGGCGCTGATGGCCGTAGAGGGTCAAGGCCGCGCTGGGTGGCGTTTACTGCGTGGTTTGGGCCGCGCGCTCTTCGGTTTCCTCCTCATCTTTGGGCCGCTCACCTGGTGGGATAGCCTGCGCTGGTCCAATCGTCCCAGCTTCTGGGAGCGCAGCCTGGCAACCTACGCGGTGCTGAAGTTGGCGCCGCCGGCCATATGGCCGGAGCGCCTCGGGCGGTGGGCAGAACAATGGAGCTACCTGTTTGGGACACCGCTCCTGAGTGGGCTGGCACTGGCGGCAGTGATCCTGGTGGCGGCGCGGGGAGGACGTCAGTTCTGGGATGGCTGGCGCTCCCGACGCCAGGCTGGGCCAGGCCGGCCAGCCTGTCCGGCAGAAAGCCGACAAGGTGTGGTCTTGTCCCTGTATGTCTGTGGCTACCTGGCGCTGCACTTCCTGGTGACCTTTCAGCCCTGGGACCGCTATCTGCTGCCACTATTGCCGTTCACCTGTGTGCTGACGGCCAGGGGCCTGCTCCTGGCCTGGGGCTGGCTGGCGCGCCTGCGCCGTGGCAGAGCCCTGCAGGCGGCCAGCGCGGTGTCCCTGGCCTTGGGCCTGGCATGGTCAGCATGGCTGGGTGCCGACGGCCGGCTGCCGGTGGGGAGCGATCACGGGGCATATGCTGGCCTGCGTCAGGTCGTCGCCACTATCTCCAGCCTGCCCCCGGACGCGGTGATCTACCATCGCTGGCTGGGGTGGCACTACGACTTTTACCTTTTCGACACCCCTTATGAGCGCCGTTGGTGGAGCAACCCATGGCTTCTGGCCGATGACGCGGCCAGCACTGCCCGGACAGAGCCCGAGCGCCCCCAATGGCTGGTGTTGCCGGGTTGGGAAGACGAGGCAGCCAACGGGCTGAGGCTGGCTCTGGTCAGCAGGGGCCTGGCCTTGGCCGAGTGCCAGCGCATCTACCGGCCCGACGGCAGCCGCTCATTCACTATGTACCAAATCGTGCCGGCAAGGGGTGTTGTCCGATGAGAAGTCCCGAACATCGTCTGCGGAAAAGAGTGGTCCGCGGTGTCAGCCGGTTCCTGTTCGGCGCAGGCTGGAAGGGCGACCTGATCGCCTGGCTGGGCCTGGGGCTCGTGACCCTGATTGTCCTCTGGCCGTTAGGGCTCACCAACCGCGTCCTGGCCGGGGTGGATGCCTTTACTTACTTTCTGCCCTATTGGGCCTACCGCATGGCCGAGCTGCGTGCTGGCCACCTGCCTCTGTGGAACCCCTATCTCTTCCTGGGCGTACCCTTTCTGGCCAACGCCCAGGCAGCCGTGCTGTACCCTCTTCACTGGCCGCTGAGCTGGCTGGCCCCCGAGCGCGCGCTGATCTGGTCGGCGCTGGGGCACATCTGGCTGGCGGCCGGCCTGGCCTACACCTTTGCCCGGCGCTCTTTGCGCCTGAGCCGGCCGGCCGCGACCGTGAGCGCGCTGGCATTCGGCCTGGGCGGCTTCACGGCCGGCCGCATCGAGAACATTAACCAGCTTAACACCGTGGCCTGGCTGCCTGCTGTGCTTTGGCTGTCGGACGAGGTGGCCCGGGCAGCAGAGGCACAGGCACGGCTCCGTTGGCTGGGCGGCCTGACCCTTGTCATCGCGGTGCAACTGCTGGCCGGGCACACCCAGATGGCCTTCATCAGCCTGGTGGGGCTGGTTCTCTGGAGGCTGGTGGGGCTGGCGGTTGCCTGTGCTCCCTATCGCCGGGGGGGTGGGGAGGCCAACCAGAAAGGGGATGAGAGGCTGGGGCCGGGCACCAGCGCCTGGGACGCCATCAGGCCGGCGCGCGTCGTGGCTGCGGTGGCCCGCTTTCTTCACCGGTATGGATTTCACCTGCTCCCGCTGGCGGCCATCATCCCCGCCTGCCTGCTGGCAGCCGGCCAACTGCTGCCGACGTGGGAGCTCAGCCGGCTGGGGTTACGTGGCGAGGGGCTGAGCTACCGCCAGGCAGTAAGCTTTTCCCTGCGGCCCCGTTTGCTGGCCCAAAGCCTGCTGCCTCCATTCGCGGACGGCCTGGCCGAGGCGTTCGGCAGCGAGGGGTATGCAGAGTTCATGGGCTATGTGGGGGTGGCAGCCCTGGTGCTGGCCGCGGCCGGCGTGCTCAAGACTTTGCGCCCAGGACATGCGGGCGGGATCCCTAAACTGACAGTGTTCGGGCTTCTGACGCTGGCGAGTGTAGGTTTTTTGTTGGCCTTGGGCGGTTACAACCCGTTTTATTATCCCTTGTGGCGGGCGGTGCCCGGGTTCGCCTCATTTCGCGCGCCGGCGCGCTGGCTGGCGCTATACGCCCTGGGGGTGGCTGGACTGGCAGGGGTGGGCGTGGAGGTTTGCTTGGCCAGGAACACTCAGGGAGACGTGCTCTTACGGAAGCCACGCAGGAGCGGGTACGTATACGTGGGTATACTCCTGCTGATAGCGCTGGCTGCGTTTCAGAAGTGGCCGGCCTGGCCTGCTCTGGCCGGCTGGGCGGCGGCGGGGTTGCTCAGCGCGGGGCTGCTCTGGCTGGGGCCGCGGCGCCCCCAGCTTGCCCGGGCAGCCCTGCTTGCTCTGGTGGTGGCCGAGTTGTGGCTGGCCGGCCGGGCCTTGCCCTTCGCCCGCGCCACCGCTCCCCTGGCCCTGAGCCTGCGCAACGCCCCCGCTGCCCTGTTGGCTGCCACAGCCGACCAGCCCCCCGCCGGCCGCGATCGCTTCCTCAGCATGTCGGACATCCGTTTTGACCCCGGCGACCTGGCCGCGCTGCGCAACCTGCAAGCCGATCGTCTGCCAGCCGAGGCCGTGGAAAGGTTGGTGAGGGCAGCCAAGCAGATGGAGGTCATCGCGCCCAATCTGTCGCTGCTGCTCCGCCTGCCGGCTGTGGACGGCTATGACGGCGGCCTGGTGCCCACCCACCTCTACCGCCAACTGCAAAGCCTCTTCCTGCCGGCCGACCAGGCCCTGCCCGACGGCCGGCTGCGCGAGCAGCTTGAGGCAGTGCCCCCTGACCGACTGCTCGACCTGACGGGTACCCGCTTTGTCATCAGCGATAAGCAGGATGACCTGTGGCTTGACGATATCTATTACGATCTCGAGCTGCCGGCGACCTTGCAGCCGGGCACCTCTTTGCGCCTGGACCTCAGCGGCTATCCGCCCTTCTCCGCCACCGGGCTGGGGGCGATTTGGGGGCTGCCGGCAGAGGTCACGGCGCAGAGCACCTTGGCACACATGGTGGTCAGTACGCTGGCGGGGGAGGAGATAGCCCTCGATGTCGAAGGTGGCCCTGGATGCCAGCCCCTGGAGAATCCGTTCTTACGGCCGCTGCCTGGGGTGACGTATAACTGCCTGGCCCGGTTGGATTTCCCGGCGCCGTTGACACCGTCGGCCATAACAGTGCAGGTGCCGGCCCGCTCGGGAGCTTTTGTTGTGCTGCGTGGGCTGAGCCTGGTGGATGCGCGCACGGCCGCGCATGCTTCGGTCACCGTGTCACCTGCTGGCAATTTCCGGCGCATCCACACGGGGGACGTGAAGATCTATGAGCGGCTGGATGCGCCAGGCCGGGCCTGGCTGGTCCACGGTGTTGAGCCAGTAACTGATGACGTGGCGGCCCTGGCGCGGCTGGCCGATCCCGCTTTTGACCCGCGCCGCATCGTCATTGTGGCTGGCCAGGTAGCCCCTCAGCCGGCTGGTGAGGTGCAGCCCGGCGAGACGGTTACAGTCCTGGCGTATGAGGCAGAAGAGGTCGTCCTGGCCGTGCATCTGGCCAGCCCTGGCTATCTGGTGCTGGCTGATGCCTTCTACCCTGGCTGGCAGGCGACAGTGGATGGCCAGCCGGCCCCCATCTTGCGGGCCAACCTGATGTTCCGGGCGGTGGCACTGGAGCCGGGCAGCCATCGCGTGGCCTTTACCTACCGGCCTCTGAGCTGGCGACTGGGCATGGGCATCAGCCTCGGCACGTTGCTGTTGGGCTGTGCGCTGAGCTTACGCAACGGGGTAATCGGCTTAGTGTATGGAAGGCGGGGGAGGTGATAATGCCTGAGGCAGGGATAGGCGAGAAGATCATGTGGGGCGTGGTGATCGTGCTGGCAGTCGGGTATCTGACCGGCACGTGGCTGAACCGCCGGCGGAGCCAGACTATCGGGTATTGGCTTCAGAGCGGGTTGCGCGGCCTGGGCGGCGTAACGAGCTGGAAATGGGTAGGCACGATGAGCTCGGGCGCGCAGGTGACGGTAGCCAATGCCAATCCGCCGTTCCGGCAGCTCCAGCTCACCTATCTGTTGTTGACGCGCGAGCTGTGGCCGCTGTGGGGGATCGAGCTGTTGCGCGGCAAGCGGGACCTGCTGATCGTGCGTGCCGCCCTGCAGTCTGAGCCACAGCAGGAGTTCGAGGTGGTGCCATGGCGGGGCAAGTTGCGTCGCGCATTGGATCGGGCTGCGGGGAGCCATCCCTGGCACTGGCAGGAGATGCCGGCCGGGCTGGGGATGGCCACCCGTTCAGACGCGCAGGCCGCGCTGGGGGAAAAGGTACGGCCCTTTCTCGAGCGCTATGGCCGTTTTGTCCAGCGCCTCTCGCTACGCCAGCGCCAACCACATCTTATCCTCTTCATGCACCTGAGCGGGTTGGAGGAGATGCCGGCCAGGGAGTTTCTGGAGGCAGTGCGCCGCGTTGTGGGTGGTCAGGACTGAAGGCGTTGCAATAATGGGGGATCGTGGTATCATAAGAGCTTAGGGAAGACGAAAAGTAACTATTCAGCGCTGACTGGAAGGGCCACGCCGAGGGCTCGCCCGAGGCGTCACCCTTTTTGGGCCTGCGGCCAGTGGTCGGCCTTCGCCGACCTTT
>Ga0068707_1002207_pt1 | contig 13748 bp, 10 predicted proteins | sample YNPNPMetaG_FD_66600 | JGI IMG/M metagenome (GOLD analysis project Ga0068707, IMG submission 66600) | Anoxygenic and chlorotrophic microbial mat microbial communities from Yellowstone National Park, USA - YNP NP MetaG | ecosystem: Environmental > Aquatic > Thermal springs > Hot (42-90C) >... | reverse complement strand
CTGAAATACCGCTTGGGAGCCACATACGGCGTATGGGGTCGATAAAAGCCCACAGCCAGGAAAAAGCTCTTGTCTTTATTCTCTTCCAGCAAACGGATGGCTTCTGTAGCACCAATCCCGTCGGTTTGTTCTTCATCGGTTCCCTCGGCAGCCAGCCAACTTAGCGTCCCGCCAAACTGGCCTGGTACCAAGCTAAAAATCTTGTCTTCTTCGTCTTTATCCCTGCCACGCGGGTTGATCACCAGATCCCACGATTGCGGATCATCCAGGCCGCTTGTTCCGATTTGCGTGGGTACCCCGTAATGAAACAGCTTGCCAACGCGAGCCGTGAAATAATTGTGCTTGCGGAAGAACTCGGGCATGGTGGTACAGTCCGGAACATTTTCTCGAAAATGCACCGCGTTGTCATAGACCCGTGTGTGATCCGGTCGGAGTCCTGTCAGAAAGGACGCTCGACTTGGATTGCACAGGGGAAATTGGCAATAAGCTCGGTCGAATCGCAATCCCCATTTTGCAAGACGGTCAACATTGGGGGCCTTAACCATGGGATGGCCGTATGTCGAAAGTGCTGTGTTAAGGTCATCAGCGATGATAAACAGCACGTTATATCGGCCTGACGGTTGTTCCCCGGCCAAGCTTGTTGTCAAAGGCAGACAACACAATAACAAGAACCCCAATATCTCTAGGACGATCTTGATGCGGTTCATGTCGCACCTCCCCAAAAAAGTTGCCAACTGACCAGTCACTTCCGAACACCGACATTTTCCAGGGTTTCGCGCGGAGGCGTCCAGTTTTCCGCCTCGATGACCTGATCTTCCTCAAAGCGAAGCGTCTTGGGATCTGTGCGATTATAACGATACGGTGGCACTCCCGGCAAACACACGAGGGTGTTTTTCCGTAACGTAACTTCAAGTGCCTGATGGAACCGAAGGGGACTTCGTCCCACATTGAAGATGGTTTGCCCTTCTACCACGATATCGCTACTTCCCTGGTCCATAAAAATGCCATTGCTCTCGGCTCCATCCTCATTCGGCGGAATGTCGTGGATTACGTTGGCCAGCAGTCTTGTGCCGGGTTGACGCCCCAGTGTGTAGATTCCGCCGCCATCGTGAAGGATCAGCATGCAATGATGGATGTGGTTTCGGGCAACGACATTGTCCCGGCAACCGGTCGGCGAATCATTCCAGCTCCAGCCCACAGAGATGCCTGTATAGGGTAAGTTCTCGACTTCGTTGTGCTCGACCGTATTATGGGCGGCGATGCCAATCCAGATACCAACGGCTTCGTAGAACTGCACGCCACAATTTAAAATACGGTTATCACACACTGTGATTCCCCACGTGCATGCGTTGTCGTGGGGTGAAGTCCAGTCGCCCCGAGCATCGGTCTTGATACGGGTTATCGTCTCGCCGATGTTAATCCCATTGCCAGAAATATCTTCAAAGATACACTGTTCGATTCGGCAATTACGGCACTGCTGCCGCAACCACAAAGCTGAAGATCCCAGGTGGCGAAACTGACAGCGGACAAATTGGCTGTCCCGCACCAGGTCGAGGGTCACCGCAGCCGGCATGATCTCACGCCCTGGTTGCCCCGCCACACGTGGTTCGTAAACGGTCGCCTGTCCTGCGGCGTACCCAGCCGCCGGCAGATCGAATCGGCAGTGTTCGAACGTTATTCCCTCCACGACGAGATTTGTGACTGACTTTCCCGATTCCGCATCTCCGGACACTTTAAGCAAGGCTGAGGCGACAGGGGCGATCACTTCCAGCGTCTCCACTGATTCACCCACTCGGGGCAAATACACCAGTTTGCCGGTTTCTTTGTTCAAAAACCACTCGCCGGCTGCATCCAGAAAATCTTCACTGTTTTCAACAAAATAGCGAGCGTGCGGCCAGTTGCCGATGGCATAATGCGGAGCCGAGCATCCCACCACTTGCGAGAATCTGACTTCCAAAGCTCTTGGGTCAAACCCTGCAATCTTGACACGAGAGGTGGACCAATCGTGCAGATACACGAATTCCGCGGAGGAGAGATCACCCTTGAAAACCCATGCGTCCTGCGGATAGATGAACAAGCTTGTCCGTCGGTCCGCCCCGGCTTTATCGATGCGCACAAATGTGTCGTTCGGTGAGCGGGCACGTGTCGCTCGTCGTCCGTTCACAAACAGTTCGCGAAAATCCCATTGACCTTGTGCAACTTCGGGAACGGTTGTTTCGAAGCGATTGGCGACCTGCTTCCAGCCAGTGATCGGCCGTCCCCCGCTAATGACCACTCGTTTTCCAGGTTCAGCACTGATCAACAATTTGCCAGGCCCGGGTGTATGCTCAGATGAGATCAGTACCGGTTCGGCAATTCGGTACGTTCCTTCTCTGAGGAGGATGCGAACATTGGCCTCACCACCCTTGTTATGTCTGGTATCTCGCACCAGATCCATTGCCCGTGCAAGGGATGCCAAAGGCTGATCCGCTGTTCCCGGGTTAGCATCATTGCCATGAGGCGAAACATGAATGATGATTTCGGCGGAGTTGACCGAACTTTGTGCCCAAAACAAACATAGCAGGCACAGCAGGCAATGGGGAGTGCTTGATTTCATTGACGCCATTCCTTTCTTTCCATAGTCTCGAAATAAGCGGAAGGCGAAACGCCCTTGGGTATCGCAAAAACACGATAAAGACCTTGCTCTTGTCGTGAACGACTGAGAAACGCCGTTTTTACTCGCCGCTCAAAGCCGAGAGCCACCAGTGGTAGGTATCTGCGACAGTTTTCTCAATGGGAATTTCCGGCCTCCAATCCGTGTGATTTTGGATCTTCCGCGAATCGGCGATAGGATCATACTTAATTCCAGGATGAGTTTCAACAACCTCACAGTCGCGACGTGTCATCGAGCGTAATAATTCGAAGACCTCGGCGCTCGTTCTGGGCATCCCAGAACCGATGTTGTAGATTTCCCCACGGATGCCCGAATCGGCCAGGAGACGATACGCCTGTACGATGTCTCGCACATCCGAAAGATCAATCGTCGCCTGGAGGGTATGCACATGAATGACACGTTGGCCCCGCGCAAATTGGGCAGCCCAGGCGGGAAGCATCATGCGTTCTGATTGGCCAGGCCCAGCGTGCGGAAACGCGCGAACGATCATCGCATCAAGCCCATATTCCTGAATTGCGTTTTGTACAATCTGTTCCGCTGCCCATTTGGTCCGGGCATAGCCATTACGAGGATTTACAGGATAATCTTCGTTGACAAACGTTACCCGATCCTGTGGGACTCGATAAAGATGACTTGTACTGACAAAAATGAACCTGGCGTGTGGACAAACTTCTCTTATCAACTCGATAACACGACGTGTCCCCTCGACGTTGATCGTCCAGGCCTTTTGATTTGGCTCCACATGACCACAGTCATCGGGAACCGATAAGGCTGCCAAATGATAAACAACTGTGGGCTGAAATGCCCGGATTCGCATTTTGCAATCGACTGGGAAATTCAGAGACTCCAGGTCCCAGAAAAGGATATGGTCGGCATGGGGAAGCGAGCCCCAGCGACGGTCCTCGGTAATGGGCGAAGGGGCCAAGCCCATGACCTGATCACCGCACTCCATAAGATGTGCACAAAGATGACGCCCGACGAATCCGGTAATGCCTGTGATTAATGCACGATGTGTCATGCCTGGGATTTCCGGGCACTTGCCCACGGTCGTTCAGTAGCGGGCTTAGAAACCCCACTCAACCGTGGCTGATTGGTTCTCATTGTTCCGATTCGTTAGGACGGGCGGTCGAGGCACTGTCGCGCTCTTCATCGGGTCCATTTGTTGGTTCCGCAGGAATCCGTTTGACCGCCACGATTGTATCCCCCTCATCCAGAGTCATGAGGCGGACCCCTTTGGCGTTTCGGCCAGTTTTACGAATCTCGTCGGCCCTAATCCGTTGGATCTTCCCTTTTGCCGTCATCATCAACACTTCATCATCATCATGAACGGCGACGATGCCGACGACCGGTCCATTCCTCCCACCAGTCTTGATATCGCGGATTCCCTTGCCTCCCCGTCGTTGGGTTCGATAGGAATGCTGGGAACCTAGTTCGTCCCGTTCGTCTTCTCCTTCGTCACCGATTTCGTCTTCATCAGGAGATTCTTTCTCGGCATCTTGATCTTCGACGAGATCGGTAACCTCGTCCGATGCTTCATCGCGCTGGTCACCATCTTCCTGCGAATTGGGACCGAAGGGCGTACGCTTTCCGTAACCGTTTGCACAAACGGTCAACAGACAGGCTTCCGGCTCGGCGACGACAACTCCCACCACCTGGTCACCTGCTGACAATGTAATTCCTTTGACGCCGGTGGCCGCGCGTCCCATCGAGCGAACGTCAGATTCTCGAAACCGAATCGCCATCCCATGAGCCGTTGACAGGACAATTTCGTCTCCCGGTTTGGTAATGACCACGCCGACAAGCTCATCACCTTCGCGCAGCTTAATTGCGATAATGCCTCCGCGGACCGGCCGACCGTAGGCCGATAGCTCGGTTTTCTTGACCAACCCTTTCATGGTGACGAACAACAGATAATGATTAGGCAACGAGAAATCTCGTACAGGACGGCAACTCGCCACGCTTTCTCCTTCCTGGAGATTGAGCAAATTGACGATCGCCCGACCCTTGGCATCGCGCGGTAATTCCGGTAACTCGTACACTTTTCGCCAGTGAACACGTCCCAAATTCGTGAAGAACAAGAGATAATCATGTGTGCTGGCGAGGAAAACGTGTTCGATGGGGTCTTCTTCATCTGCCCGGGCGCCTTTCAATCCTTTACCACCTCGCCGCTGGGCCCGATATGCCGATACAGGCGTTCTTTTGATATACCCGGCGGAGCTGATCGAGACGACCATCATTTCGTCAGGAATCAACTCCTCCATATCAAAGGAACCGACTTCCTGGTCGATGATTTCTGTACGACGTGCATCACCGTATTTTTGTTTGATCGCAAGCTGCTCATCTCGAATGATTGCCAGGATGTTTCGTTCGTCGGAGAGAATGCGGTTGTACTCGGCAATGTCCGCCAGCAGTCCTCGATGTTCTTCCGTCAGTTTTTCCTGTTCTAAGTTAACCAATTGCCCCAAAGTCATTCGCAGGATAGCGTCGGCCTGAACTGGCGTCAGATAATACGCGTCTGCCACGCCGCGTTCGGTCTGAAACTGAGCGAAACCCGCCTCTCCCAGAGCTCGCGCCAACATCGCGGCCGGACAGGCGATCTTCATGAGTCGCTCTTTGGCCTCGGGTTGCGTTTGGGATGTCCGGATGACCCGAATGACTTCGTCAATGTTCGCCAGCGCCAGGAGGAGTCCTTCCACCGTGTGTTTGCGCTGACGTGCCTTGGCCAAAAGATGTTGAGTCCTCCTGCGGATGACGGAGACGCGATGCCGCAAGAACTCCTGAAGCAATTCTTTAAAATTGAGAAGCCGTGGTTTGCCATCAACCAGTGCCAGAAGATTGATTGAATAAGTCTGCTGAAGCGGTGAATACTCATATAGTTGGTTGAGAACGATTTCAGGATCGGCGTCGCGCTTCAGTTCCAGAACGATCCGCACAGGCTCTTTCAGGTCGCTTTCGTTCCGAATGTTTGCGATTCCCGAGATTCGTCCATCCGTCACCAACTCGGCGATACGCTCTTCGATTTTGTCTCGCTGTTGTTGGAAAGGGATTTCACGAATGATGATGCGATAACGATTATCTCGGTACTCTTCAATATCAGCCCGTGCCCGGATGACGATCGTTCCATGCCCTGTCATATAGCCTTGTCGTATTCCCCGTCGTCCGCAAATAATTCCGCCTGTGGGGAAGTCAGGGCCGGGAACGATCTCCATGAGTTCGTCAATCCCAACATCGGGATCATCGATGACGCGAACGAGTGCATCGCAAATCTCTGAGAGATTGTGTGGTGGTATCTCGGTGGACATCCCCACCGCAATTCCCGTTGCTCCATTAACAAGCAGGTTCGGAAACTTTGATGGTAAAACAGTCGGCTCCAGATGCCGTTCGTCGTAGGTCGGCACAAAGTCGACTGTCTCGAGCTTGAGGTCCTCAAGCATTAAAGCTGCATAAGGTGAAAGCCGTGCCTCCGTATAACGCATTGCGGCGGGCGGCAACCCAGCAATTGAGCCAAAGTTGCCCTGCTTGTCGATGAGTACATAACGCATGTTCCAATCCTGGGCCATGCGGACAAGCGTGGGATAGACGACGCTTTCACCGTGAGGATGATAGTTACCGCTCGTGTCGCCACAGATCTTTGCGCATTTGACACGGGCTGCACCCGGGGTCAAATTGAGGTCATTCATCGCAACCAGGATGCGCCGCTGCGAAGGCTTCAATCCATCGCGTACGTCCGGCAGCGCCCGGCTGACGATGACACTCATCGCGTAAGTCAAATAACTGGACTTGAGTTCGTCCTCGATGGCCAAGGGAATCAGTCGGCCCCCTCCGTCCCCACCGGCGGCTTGCCCTGGCGGTGTGCCCATTGTGCCTTCATGTTCTTCGGAACCAGCGTCTGACATAAGATATCACCAGCTCTAATATGCTTCCTGCTTGATTTCAATCTTCAAACACGTTGACGCAACTGCGGCCGGCAAACGACCAAAACCCATAGCATACCACATTTGGCAGGCTGCGACAATCGCGGGTGCTGGTCAACAACGAATCTTAAATCATGATCATTTCATAACTTACGACTACATGGCAGACTTTCGCCAAAGCGAGTCAACCACGTCCATGGAAGAGAGCAGCAAGCTTGGGGTGGGGCTTGTTTATCGGCAGACTTGCGACAATATTATTGAGTAGTTGGGCGATTTCCCATCATGCCGGAGTGGCGGAATGGCAGACGCGCTGGACTCAAAATCCAGTGGCCTTCGGGCCGTGTGGGTTCAACTCCCACCTCCGGTATTGCGGATCGGTCCGCAATTCCTGAGTGTGTGATCAAGGCGGTCGCAGTTCTCGAAAAAGCTGTTTGAAACTCGGCGGTCGATGCGGGCCTCCGTCGTGATTCTTTTCTGAATGTCATCCCTGTGCACGGATCGAAGGGTCCTCTGCGGTGATGGCTCCCCATTCGGTTGCAGAATCCTCTTAAAGAAATGGCTTTTTGCAGCGAGTCACGGTCTCGAGCCGCTTATAGGGACGTACCAATCAGTTTGACGAAACTGTTGCTGCGAAGACGAGCTCCACACGTTATGGAGACACTGCTACTCTCGCATTACAATGGCTAAACGATCGGTCGAGTTTTAGAATGTGTCTGTTGCGTTACAGAAAGGGTGGTGATGATGTTCGGCGTCAGAAGAACAATGGTACGGCATTTCGGCCCTCTGTTTGCGATAACCTTGTGCATGGCGATTGCCGCGAAAATCGCTGACACTGCCGAGGTGACTTCGGACTCTGCACGAACGTCCGATCCAGTCCTGGAACGGATCGATTTCATATACAGCGAAATGGTGCCTCTTCAGTGGACCCCGCCGGCTGACCGATGGCGACATTTGCAGCGAACAGTGGAGACGCTACAAAAAGGCGGCACGCTCCGAGTGGTCATGCTGGGAGATAGTATCGTGAATGACACGAGTCGTTCATCGTGGGAGAAGCTTGTGGAACGACTCTATCCGGGCGCGCATATTGAGAAAGTCACCTCTGTTCGCGGCAGCACCGGATGCTGGTACTACAAAGACCCGACTCAGCTTCAGGAATATGTGCTGAAACATAAACCTGACCTGGTGATGATTGGCGGAATCAGCCACCGTGATGATATTGACTCCGTGCGAGAAGTCATCCGCGGAATAAGGGCCGCGTTAGAGCCGGATCCCGAAATCTTGCTTATGAGTCCCTGTTTCGGTCACAAGGATCCGCGGGTTGATCCGGAGTGGACATTTGACGTGCCTTCCGACGGGAATAGTTTTCGATCTCGCCTGAAGAAGCTTGCAGAAGAGGAAAAGACGGCTTTTCTCGACATGACAGGGCCGTGGGGACAGTACCTGAGAACATGTGGAGAGGACATCCACTGGTTCAAGCGGGATATCGTTCACGCAAATGCACGAGGCGAGGCAATTCTGGGCAGGATTCTGGAAAAGTTTTTCACTCCGTAGTTTTTACGGGGCAGAAAACTGTCCGGAGGATTCAGACAGAGACTCCTGTTGAATCCTCCTTGCCCAGGAGGAACGCGCGACATCGAGTTGAGTTTGCGTACTCGGGCGATCTTTGAGTCCCAGACGGAGTGTGCCGGGCGTCATTTCGAACGTCGTTTGCGTCACGGAATGTGAGGCCGAAGTTTCGGCATTCGCAACGGCAGAAAAATCAGAACCGGCGTTTCGCTCGGTGTCATCCCAGAATCGCGTGTTTGAGGCGTTGTCTGCGAGGAAAGGGTCTCCAGACGAGAGTCGGGTAAGGCTTTCTCGGGCGGCTGTATGCGCGGGATTGAGAGCAATCGCATTTTCTAACGACTGCTGAGAGAGGTCCAAGTCGTTGCGCATCCATTGAACGTATGCGAGGTTGTACCAGGCATCGGCTTCTCCACCGGCACGGCGAAACTGCTCCAGAGCTTCCTGGTACCGGCCTTGTAACCCATAAGCAAGCCCCAGGTTGTTTCGGTATCGCTGAGAGGCGGGAACCATTCCAATCGCCTTAAGCAAGGCTCTCTCGGCTTTGTCGGGTTTTCCCTGTAGCAGATAACAATAACCGAGGTCATTGAACAGGTCCGGATTGGTGGGGTTCAGACGAATTGCCTGAGAGTAAAGCGCTTCAGCCTCGAGGTAGCGCATTTGGCGATCGCTGACAACGCCGAGTCTGTGATAAGGCTCATACCTGTCGGGGAATTCTACAATTAGACGTTCGTATATCTTGCGCGCTTCATCCAATTTTCCCAGTCGTTCGAGAGAACGTCCTTGTGCTAAAACGCGAGCAAACTCGGCCTCTTTTTCCGCTTCCTCTTTGCTCGGCTTCTTGGCTGGTGGACGGGCCGATTTTGCCTCTCCGCCCTGACTTGCTAAACCCTGGAGTGGGGTCTGAGGCAGCGACTCCGGACTCCAAGGGTAGGACCGGCACCCAAAAGCAAGGGTTGTCAACGCCAGCCAAAAGAGGCATCGTCCAAAGGTCCGGGTCACATTGGGGTTCCTTTCAAAAGGCCGCGTCTTCAGAACCTTCTGTAACAAGTTGGTCGGAGATCACCACGTGCGATGTGTATCAAAAATGACACTTCCGAGAGCATGCAGAAATGCCACCAGAGATTTCTGGCTGTATTGATGGTATCGAATAAAGTTACTGCGTAAATTCAGTCAAAGAGAAGAGTGGGGCGGAGAAATCGGAAGGGAGCCGCCTGACGGTCAGTTCTCGGCGGAATCCGTTGCCGTCTTTCTTGGTGGGTTGAACACCCTTGGAATGGCTGGTTTGCGATTTGCTGCCTCGATTCTGGCACGTGCCGAATCGCCAAGGTATTGCCGAAGGATGTGATCCGCTCGCAACAAGCTCTCGCGAAGTTCGTCCCGCGATGGAGAATCTCGTGATGCGTCGTCCAAGTTGTCCTCGATAACCTCATCGAGAAGCTGAAGAAGGGCACGAACCAATGAGGTTTGAGGATCCCCGGACGGTTCTGATGGGAGCCGTTCTTCCCTCGGTGCCGCGTTCTTTGGTCCAGACGCTGCGGCTTCAGCCAGATGCTGGTCAGCCTCGCGCAAGATCTTTTCTAACTCTTTTTTGTCGTCTGCACTGATATCATTAATGGCATCAAGTTTGTCTAGCAATCGCTTCACAACGAGGGTACGGACATGATCCCGTTTACCCGGGTCGTTGCCCAATTGACGTTCTAATGACTGTTTCGCTGGAAGCGTTGATTCCTGGGATGCCCCGTATCGCGATTGCAGATAGACGACGATGAGAAACACTAACGGGACAATTATCGCAATGGCGAGAATTGACTTCGTTTTCAGGATTCTGCCGAAGAGCGTCTTCATTGCCTGGGTAGCCTTACATGAGGAACAGTTAAGCACATTATTTGGGACGAACTTGACGAAACTAGCCTGCTGCCTTTATTAAGATACACGAACTACCAAAAATAGGCAAACAAAATAAGGCTATGCGTATCTTTGGAGGATCCAATCCATGAGTCTTGGCGCCAACCGGCTGATTAGGACCATGTATTTTCCCCACGGATGGGGGATGATCTCATGCTTTCCTTTCTGAATGGCGCGGAGCATTCGGTGGGCAACGTATTCAGGAGTGACGGGTTTCGGCTCCGGCCAGGCAGGCTCCTTGCCCCTCTCAAGCGGTCCATCGAAAAGCTCGGTGGTCGTTCTTCCGGGGCTGACAACGAGGACGTCCACGCCGTGTCGGGTCAACTCGGCACGAATTGCTTCGCTGAACCCCTGAACCGCAAATTTGCTGGCACAGTAGTAACTGCGCCACGGAATCCCGCGATGACCCAGGATCGAACTGACGTTAACGATGATTGGCCTTCGACCGTTTTTGAGCATCGGCAGCAGGTGATAAGTGGTTTCCACGACACTGAATAAATTAACTTCCATGACTTGACGGAGTTGCTCGGGGGGAGAATCTTCAAACCGCCCTAGCGCACCAATACCGGCATTGTTTACAAGGAGATCAACTGCTTCAAAAGTCTGCCGCGCTACGTTGGCAATCTGTTCGCCCGCTCCCGGCTGACTTAAATCGCAACAAAAGGGGATGATTTGTGCGCCATGTTTGGTCCCGTAATCGGCAAGCTCGGCGAGTCGCTCTTCCCGCCTGGCAATGACAATAAGCTTTGGGTGGAATGGGATGATCGCCTTAACAAAGGCATGGCCAATTCCGCTCGATGCACCCGTGACGATACCACGAATTCCTTCCAAACTTCGCCGCGACATAACCAATTCCATGGGTCACATTGGTAACAGGACCAAAGATGGCGGGATTTACTCAATCGTTGCACTTGCTGAGGAACTTGGCCAGTCCAATGGTTTCTCGCGCGATTGTGGTTGGCCATTGCCTGTCCTACACAAACCGCCAAGTCTATCGACTTTGGCCAGGTATTGTTCCGGCAGACGGCAGCGAAATGTCACGCGATCACCATCATGATAGGACTCGTGAATTAACTCACCGTGTGTCATCACGAAGGCCATGAGTTTTCCATTCCCGACGGTGGTTTCGATATCCACCTCAATGAACTGACGTGCTAGGAGGTCGGCGACCATCATAGTGAGATGTGCTAGACCTTCTCCAGTTCTTGCGCTTACTGGCAAGGCATTTGGATAGCGATCCAGCACGCTGTGGAGTCTCGCCGGGTCGGATATGCGGTCGATCTTATTGAGGACGAGAATTGTGTCTTTGCTTTCGATGCCTATTTCCTCGAGGACTTTGTACGCGGAGCTGATCTGCTGAAACACTGCCGGGTTGCTGCTGTCAGCAATGTGAAGGAGCAAATCGGCCTGCCGCGCTTCTTCCAAGGTGGCCTTGAAACTTGCAATCAGGTGATGCGGCAAATCGCGAATAAAACCTACGGTATCGCTGAGAAGGACGGGACCCCAACCAGGCAGTTGCCAGCGACGTGTTCGTGTGTCGAGCGTCGCAAAGAGTGCGTCTTCGACGTACGCACCAGCGTTCGTGAGGGCATTCATCAAGGTACTTTTGCCAGCATTCGTGTAGCCGACAAGCGATACCGTTTTGAATTCTTTCCGCGCGATGACCTCTCGTTGACGTCGCCGATGGACGACATCCAGTTCTGTCCGCAGCTCGTGGATACGACGGGCGATCAAGCGTCGGTCCATTTCGAGCTGTTTTTCGCCGGGGCCACGCAGTCCCACACCACCCTTCGTCTGACGCTCCAAGTGCGTCCACATTCGCTTCAGACGCGGTAGCGTATATTCCAGTTGAGCGAGTTCCACTGCCAAGCGGGCTTCATATGTTTGAGCGCGCCGGGCAAAGATGTCGAGGATGAGTTGTGTTCGGTCGAGGACACGAACCTGCACCGCCTTTTCGATATTTCGAGCCTGGGCCGGTGACAGATCGTTGTCGAAGATAACCAGATCACCTCCTTGTGATTTCACCAGTTTCCTCAGCTCTTCGAGCTTTCCGCTACCGATATACGTCGCCGCATCGGGTGCCATTCGCCTTTGGGTCAATTGACCTACAACCTGAACACCTGCCGCCTCGGCCAGGCCGGCCAACTCTGCCAAAGGTGGATCTTCTGCAATTGAGGATGGCAGATGCACGCCGACCAACACCCCGCGCTCCGGATTCTCACCAAGCGGTTGAGGACCATTTCTGGATGTCACGATCTTGTTCCACCTCCGTTTCTTGTCTTTGGGCTCTGTGCAACACCGTTAGGATTCGACTGATAGTCACCTACTGCTTTCGGCCAAACCGGTCCTTATGACTGAACGAACCGTTCACGAAAAAGCCGCAAGTTTGCATCATATTATTGCCCTGATTCGATCTGTCAACCAGGCATTGGCAGACCATGGGGAGGACGGCCTATTCCTGTTCTTCGATTTCTTCATCAAGAACCAAGTGACAATAGCTTTCGTAGCGACGTTCGTTGATAAGGCCATCAGCTACCGCATCCTTCACAGCGCAGTCGGTTTCCTCTAGGTGCCGGCAATTGGGGAAACGGCAACCATTGACGTACGGCCGTAAGTCCCGAAAATAGTTTACCACCTCATCTGGCGTTAGGTCCCACAATTGGAATTGACGGATGCCCGGGGTATCTGCCACATATCCGCCAAAACAGAAGCGATAGAGGCGGGCCGTGGTCGTCGTGTGTTGACCTTTTTCCGTCTCTTCGCTGACTGGCGCTATCGGGATTTGCAGATTTGGATCGATGGCATTCAGCAACGATGATTTTCCGACACCACTTTGTCCTGAAAGAACACTTGTCTTATCTTTGAGTGTTCGTACCAGGGCGGGCAGACCGAAGCCTGTGACGGCACTTACCATCAAGACCCTGTATCCTAACTGACTGTAAAGACCGATCAGCGGTTCGAGATCGGCGGGTTCGACAAGATCAATCTTATTGATGCAGATGACCGGTTCGATTCGCGACTTTTCCGCCGCCACGATCATGCGGTCAATCAGATGCGGTTTTAGCCGTGGCATCGCGGCGCTGCTGACGATTACGACTTGATCAACGTTTGCCACAATTACGTGCTGCTTGCCCTTTGAGGTCCTGGCAAGCCCGCCTCGCCGAGGCAAAATCGACTCGATCACTCCCTCCTCGAGCGAACCCGGCAGAGGGTGAAAATGCACATGATCGCCGACGACGATGATATTGCGTTGATCAGTGGCCAGCCGTTTGAGTAGGCGACGAACGACGCAACGATAGAGCCGGCCCTCGGTGTCCTCGACTTGACATGTGAGTCCCTGAACGGCGATCACTCTTCCGACGCGGCTGTCTGGATGACGCGGTTCAAGGATGATGGGCAGCGGCGTTTCACAGCCCGGCTCGTTTGTCGCCTCTTGCCCGATGACCGTCCCCCGTCGCGTTAACTCCCCTTTTCCACCAATACGTTCCTCGCGGGTCAAGTCTTCGTCAAAAACCTCATCATGGCTGATGACCCGGTCAGTCAGATCCTTCTTGCGAGGTCTTGAGTTGCGATTTTTTCTGAAATCGACACGAAACTTTTTCTTTTTTCCCATTCCCTGAACCCGCAAAAAGCTCGCGGGCACCTTTTTCAGGCTGCGCAAAACTCGCCGTCATTCGGCACACGCTGGCGTTCTCGGCATGCTTTTCATG
>Ga0068707_1002203_pt1 | contig 13756 bp, 7 predicted proteins | sample YNPNPMetaG_FD_66600 | JGI IMG/M metagenome (GOLD analysis project Ga0068707, IMG submission 66600) | Anoxygenic and chlorotrophic microbial mat microbial communities from Yellowstone National Park, USA - YNP NP MetaG | ecosystem: Environmental > Aquatic > Thermal springs > Hot (42-90C) >... | reverse complement strand
AGGGAAAACGAACGATCTTAAACATGGATAGGCAATCTCCTGTCGATTGTTTTTTGCCAAATATTCTATCGACGCGATTGCCTATCTTCTTTTAAAAAGTCAGTCAACTTGAGTTAATAGTTTTACTACTGAAGCAAATTATCCTGACTGTCAAGATAATTCAATCCTTGCAACACAAAAATCAATACCATGATGCTGACGCTGCTTAACCACAGAAGCTTCATATATACCGTGGTATTATTTCTTTTTATTAAATCAATATTGCTTCTGTTCGGCATGGAGCATTTTTTTCATGTCGAGGAAATATACCGCGCACTTATTGCTAAGAGCATCCTTGAAGGACCTCCCGTCCGACTTTTTGACCTGCAGGTTGATACGTATTCTGGTGGTTCACTGGTTGTGGGCTTGCTATTGGTTCCTTTGTTTAAACTGTTTGACCAGAGTCTTTTTGCAATGAAGCTTGTCCCTCTTCTTTTTTCATTGCTGATGGTAGTAGGATTATATGTTTTTTGCAAAAAGTATTTGAATGAAAAGACAGCAGTTATTGCCTGCCTGCTTTTTACTTTTTCACCGCCGCTGGTGACCAAATATTTATTTTTTTGCATGGGTTTTAATACGGAGTCCATTCTTTTCAGTCTTCTTTTTATGATTGTTTTTTTCAAGATTTTTTATGAAGGGAAGCAACATTTTTTTTGGTATCTGTTGCTTGGCTGGATAAGCGGATTTGGCATTTGGTTTAATTATACAGCAGCTATTGTGGTACTGAACGGTATGGTATTTTGGTTTGTTTTTGATCGGCTTTTTTTTGTGCGCCGTGAGTTTTTTATCTTTGCCGCAGGATTTTTTATCGGTTTCAGCCCTTGGATATATTCCCATATTTTTTATCATTTAAGCGGGGCGCCGTTGAATACCCGGAAGCTGCTTCCCTCATTATCTCTTCAGGGATTGCATGCTGCATGGAAAAAGCTTACCGGTTTGCCGGGAGCATTCAGCAATATCTATCTTTTTAACTTTCATTATTCGCATTTGTACAAAGCCGTTCACTACTGCTATTGCCTGTTTGCTGCTTGTGGGGTTGTTTTTGTGGCGTTGCGCACCAGGCGTTCCATGGCACAGATAAGCACGGCGTTATTTTCACATGGAAAAGGGAACATCGTTATTTCACTGAAACAATGCGGCGAGCTGTTTATTTTTGCATATTTTATTATGTTTATTCTTGCCTACACGCTGAGCGGATTTGCAGTTGCCGACTTTATGGATTATTTTGGGTACCGGTATTTGATTCCGCTTTATTTTCTTATAACGATTCTTATTGCCCTTTTTATCGCGGGAATACCGCATCAAACCATCAGCGGTGTGCTCACCATACTGTTGATCGGTGCCGGTATTGTCGGGAACCTTCAGTATGTTGGTTTTAGAAACAATTTGTTTGGCTTTCATCCTCTGGATGACCGGTATTGCCAATATGAAACACTCACCAACAAAAAGATCAGCCGTTTTGTAGCTGAAGGAGATTTTGACCGTTGTCTGGTATTCTCAAAAACATTGCCTGAACAGTATCTGGGCCAGTTCTATTTTGGGCTGGGGGAGCTGAGCGGTGGTTTGTTCATACCCGCACCTGATCGTTATCATGCTCTCTTACAAGCAATTGATGAGCGTTTTCGGCGGATGTTTCTTGTAGGGTCCGCACGATCAATTATATTGCTTCGCGGAGATATTGATGAAAGCATTGCATTTATTAATGCCATGGAGGAGTGTGATCGGGATCGTTTTTACAGGATGCTTGGTATTGGGATAGGCTTTCGCAATATGAAGTCCCCTGAAAAAGCAGTTGCACTTATGCGTCAAATTGAGGAAAAGCACCGGGCAAAAGCATATGAAGGGCTTGGATATTTTTACGGATTTTGTGCGCCATTGTATCGGCCTGACATTGCACAATGCATAAAACTGCTGAGGAGTATTGATCCCGCATATGGGGACGCATTTAGTTTGAGTTTTGCAAGTCTTGGCAGGTATTTTGTTCAGCAGGGTTATACGTTGCACGACTGCTTTCAAGCAATACAGCAATCTCCTGATGAATGCAAGCCATACCTCTACTGGGCACTGGGCGTGCATTACCTCAGGGATAGAAACGGATTTGATAGTTTTCAAAAAGTTATCAAACGCATTGAACCAGCTTACCGGCTCTTTTTTTATGAGGGCATGGGATATGGCATTCAGGATGATCAATGGCTGTTTTCAGGGCTGGTTGCAAAAAGAATCAAACGGGTATATTTTCAGGACACTCCATCGCGAACGGCTTTTTACAATGGACTTGAAAAGTCCCTGTATCTGCAGACTGTTTTTGCTTTGGATGGCGAACAGCAAAGGCGGTTGCTTAAGCGTGAAGGAATATACGGCGGCTGATGGCTATCGGTTTGCGGGATAACACTTAAAAAAATAAAAAGAAGAGGAATATGGTCATGCCTGCATACGTTTCTGCTGAAAAACTGAAATCAGTTTTTTTCAACATTCATGCTGTTTTTCTTTTCGGACTGGCGCTGCGGCTGCTCATGTTCAGCGGCTTTGTCATGGGCGATGATGGTTCATATGCTGACCTTGTTTATGAGATTCTTCAGGGAAGTTATCCACCACTTCAGGGCCCTGATGTTAATTTATTTTCTTTTCGACCGTTGTTTTTGCTTCCTGTGGCAGCTTCCATGAAACTGTTGGGTTGGAGTGAATTCAGCTTTGTTTTCCCTATATTCCTTAGCTCTGTGTTAACAATCTACATTGTGTACTTTATTGGTCTTCATCTTTTTGACAAACCTACCGGTCTTGTCGCTGCTTTTCTTTTTACGGTGTTCCCTCTCAATGTTGTCCACGCCTCAACCATGACAAACGATATTATGGTTGCCTTTTTAATTGCTCTTTCAACTCTTTTATTCATTAAGGCTTTGCAGGCAGATAGCAAAAAAACAGCAACATTTTTTTTTACTTTCGCAGGACTGGTGCTCGGGCTTGGCACGGGAATAAAAATAAATTCACAGGCTGCACTTGGTATCTATGCGGTGTATCTTGCCATATGTTTTCTGCAGGGCAAGCGGGTTCCGAAAAAAGCACTCTGGCTCCTTGCGGCATGGGCACTGGTACAGGCAGCCTTCTGCCTTGTGTATTATTTGCAGACCGGAAACCCTCTGGCGCATATCACTTCTGAGTTGACGTTCCGGCAGGAACACGCCGAACGGACACAGCCTAATACTTGGGAGCACATACGATGGCTCCTTTTGATATATCCACGACATATGCTGTGCCTGCTCAAAGAGGGATTTAGAGGCTATAGCTTCTTGTCATACGGTTATTTCTACTGGGTATTGCCGTTTGCGCTGCTGTACAGCGCGGTGACTAAAGATAAAAGAGTAGCGTTCCCCCTGGTCTGGCTCGTATTTCTATTCCTTTTTACTGAATTTGCCTTTGTCAACCTCTGGCCGTACCGGCCTATTGTGCGGCTGCCTCGAGGGCTTGAAATCATCACCGTGCCGACAGTTATTTTGATTGGCAGAGCTCTTGTGTCTGTCTCCAGAAGGAATAACCAGTTGAAATACGCAAGCACTGCCGTGGTTATTTTTCTTGCCCTGACTTCGCTTTATCATGCTGGTAAGAAGGCTTGGTATTATCATGATGTAACTTCTGATGCCTGGAAGGCTTTTGCCATTATTCAGGAGCGACCTCATGCCACAATCATTACCGACAGTGAAATGCAGTATATACTCAGGTTTTATAGCAAGTATAAAGAAAACAAAAGAATCCTTGGTTTTTATGACCCTGATGTAAAGTATACGAAGGGATCGCTTGTAATCTGGGGTGGCGGCAGACCTATGATGCCTTTTTTATTCTATAAAAAGCGTGTTATCAATGAAATACCACCAAACTGGAAAAAGATTGCGGAAATAGAAGGGAAAAAGTATCCCTGGCGGCTTACCAATCTTGTGGTGTATGAGGTTGGAGATGATGCTGCTATTAAAGACCCATAGCACTCGATATTATCATATTAATATTTTATATTAAAAAGGCTTAAACTAAAAAATCTCACCCTCCTGATAAAAAAGATTTGTAGTATTGTTCTCCTTCCCTATCTCCTCGTAACTTTGCTAAATCTGTAAGAGAACTATAAATCGCAAAAAAATCAGTTTCTGGGGGGTTGGGGTCTGTTTGCATCAAGCGCTCAGAATTTTTGTAGCCATTGAGCAGTCGTTCGTAACGGTTTGCCCATGGTTCTGGGGGGAGTATGCAAACTCGGATATCACCAAACGACTTTGTTTCGGTGCCGAAATGGGGAATATATTTACCGGTTCCAATAAGAAACCTGTGCCCCCTCTCAGTATCTTGTAAAAGGTCTGGTACTGAGGATTGTAAAAAAATTTCTCGTGTGGCTATTGCTTTTTCTATTTTAATACGTTCATTACAATAGCGGTAGGGAGCAAGATGGAGGCGGGAAAAAGGATCAAGGCAAACAATTTTGTCGTGTGTTCGCATTTGTGTTGCCGTAAAATTATAAGCTTTATGAAACGGTATTTTTTCCCCATTGAGAAGCTGATTATTAATTTCAGGTAACCACATTACGCAAAATAAAAGTCCCGATCCTAAGATAATAACATTTTGATATATGTGGATAAAAAATTTTGCAATTGCTGTAATGCCGTATGCACTGAGTATAAAAATGATAGGGACAATAAAAATGAAAAAACGTGCAAAATCCCAAAAATTAAACGAATACCCAAGCAGTGCCGCTGCGACAATGGGCACGAGCAACCAAAGAATCAGCACGGCACAGATAAATCGGTCGCTACGAAACAACCTATAACTACCAAAAAGCATAAAGATGCCCAGAAACCATGTGCATGTCTGTGTAGTAAAATAAAGGGACGCAGCATTAGGAAGATATGTAATTGAAGTAATCTCTGCAACAACCCATTCGCTCGAATAGCGTCGTATCTCACCGATGAGCTGCGCATAAAAAAGTCCGGCGACGAATGCACAGAGTAACCCGGGAATGATTAAACGCTTAACGCCGAACTGGTGCACATCAGGGTGTGCACGGTTTAGTCTGCGCTGCAGCACTTCAACAGCAATCACAATCAGCAGCCACAGGATTATAAAAACACCGTTGAGGTTGAACATAATTAAGGCAAAGCATGCTAATGACAAACCAATACAATTGCTGTGACTTGGGGTCTCACGCCATCGCAAAAACAAGAGAAATATTACCAAGCTGATAAAAACATATAATGAGTAAACGCGGGCTATTGCCCCAAAGGAAACAAGGTAGGGATTGAATGCGGTAAGCGCTGCTGCAATGATCCAAGCTTTACCAGAAAATAGTCGCCGTGCAACAAGACCAGTGAGGACTACAGAACCGGCACCTGTGAGAACAGACAGGAGCCGCACCGCGATAAAACCTTCACCAAATACCTGCGCTATCAATTTAATGAGTGCAATATACCAATTCATTGTAAGCCAACAATGAAAATGGGTCAGAATGTATGAGAAGGGATAGCAGATATTAATCATGGTTCCACATTCATCGCCCATAAAAGGCAGTCGGGCCGCAAGGAGCAATCGCAAAGTGAATCCAACAAGAAATAGTGCTGTTATTACTAAAAAATCTTTTTTTTGCATGGAGGAAATATTGGTAGAGGTTCTATGTTCAAAGTTCAAAATGTTCCAAAGGATTTAAAGATCAAAGACCAGCAATTTGTATAGTAAACATAGAACATGGAACTTTGAACCTATTACTGCACATACCCAAGTGCTTTGAGCTTTTCTTTTATATTTTCCGGCAAGATGCCTTTTTGTGCTGGCGATTGAGGTAGTGGTTTGCGGTTATTTCCCCATTCTTGGAGCTTAAGACGGAGATGTATAGCTTGTTCTGAAGCTGTGGTGATTAAGTTTTTTTCTTCTTTGGGATCGCTGCTGAGGTCGTAAAGTTCTGCTTGGGTCACGTGCCCGGTTTTAGGATCACGGTATTCCATATATTTATAATTATTTTCAGAGAGTGCTTTGTGATCGCCAAGTTCATCAGTATAGATTTCTGATATTCCCGAAGCGCTACCGCCAAAAGGTTTAGCCGAAACATTTTCTGGGATTGGGAGATTACATAGTGATAGGATAGTAGCATACACATCAGTAAGATTTATCAGTTTTGAAATCCGACCTGTTTTTAAATTCCCTGGTAGTTTTATTATGAGGGGAACTCTGATAACCCCTTCGTATAACTGGCAGCGGTGTTCATAGAGTCCATGTTCTCCGAGCAGCTCGCCATGATCTGCGGTTACCACAATTAAAGAAGAATCATACCTACCGATGTGTTTGAGATAGTCAAAAAGCTTTCCAAGCTCGTGGTCAAGATACGCTATCTCAGCGTCGTACTGTGACTGGATATAGGCATCCCAGGTGTCTTTATCAAATTTGTTTCGAACCCTGGCAGTGAATTGTTGTATGCCATAAAGTCGAGGAAAAGGCTTGTGGAGAAAATAATTGTTAAAAGGCTTAGGGGGTAGATTGGGACTGTGCACGTCCATATAGTTTAAAAATAGAAACAGAGGAACCCTTTGAACTTTCGCTAAAAGGTTCTTTGCTTCGTAGTTAATATCTCGTGCGGTTCTATATGGTTTAAGAAATTCTGGGTGGTTATTACTGATATAGGAAAAAAAAAGCAGAAGTGGTCGGAATGGTTGTCCGTGCAGAGAGCCAATATTGCCTCTAAGGTCAACATACTGGAACCCTTGAAACAGGTTGAGTGTATAAAACATGCTAACATTTGAAACAATGGCTGCAGTAGCATAGCCGTGATTATGCAGTATTTCGGCAATCGTTGTACTGGAATCATTAAGGGGGTTGAGCTGGTTTCGCGAAACGCCGTAGTCGCAGCCATGTTCAGAACTATATAAGCCTGAAAAAAGTGAGGCATGGGAAGGCACTGTCCATGAGGAGGGAGCAATACACCGATCGAAAACAAGGGATTCTTGAGCAAAAGACTCGAGATTTGGGGAAGTGGTGCGATTTTTATTATAAACGGTCAAATGATCGGCGCGTAAGGTGTCAAGAACTATGAGTAGGATATCAGGGTAACGTTCTTTGCTCTCTTGTGAGGTACGCAATGCGGTTGTATCGGTGAGCGGTGTCGCGCGGTGGGACAACGCCCATGACCAGTATAAAATTCCACAGACAAAAAGAATCAAACAGCCTTCAACAGCCAACCAATGCCTCAAATGCCATCTGGTAAGGCGAGGTCGGATGTTGAAAAAGAAAAAAAGATAAAGCCCCAATATTGCAATTACGCATGAAAGATATACCACTGCATTAAAGAGGGAGGAGGGCATACCAAGGGATTCCACAAGCACTGAACTGATTTCATAGTGAAAAGGAAACCACAGAGAAAGGTTTGAGCAGAAATGAAATATAAGGATGACAGTGCTTATTTCAAACATTAGCAACAACGGAGAATTTAATAGCCTCTCATCCCCTTTTTTAATTTTAAAAAAGAGGAAAAGGAAAAGACCGCCAATCCAGAGAACATAGAGGTAACGGTCATAGGGTGCTTTTGGCCAGTACATAAATATGTTTTTGAGGTTTATGAGGGGTAAGGGAATGCTGCCAAGAATGCCATATATGAGGGTAAAGGGCAGAAGATAGAAAAAAAGCCATAGCACGTTATCATTTTTTTGTGGGGAGTCGTTTTTAGCAACTATAGTGAGAAAAGCAGTGACTACAAGGCTAAAAGAGGTCCAAAAAAGCAGATTAAAGAATAATAAAGCAATAGGATATTGCTGTGGGATATAGGTGTACACCAGTGCAAGCTTCCACAGCATAATAGCATCAAACAGAGTTGTCAGAGTGCCGGTCAGCAAGCCAAGCAGCAGTCCTGTCATTCGTATGCCGGTATTCTTCATTTTCTTTGGGCGTCTTTTTGCAAAAGGTATTGTCGGGCACTCAGCCGCCATCCGCTATTGAATATAGCCAAGGCTTTTCAGTCCCTGCTGCACCTCCGGTGAAACAATCGTATCGACAAATGCCCGTTTTTTATGCTGCAACGTCCACTCGTGCAATTTCTTATCCATGCCTTCGGCAATCTCCGGCAGGACAGAGGCAAGGTTTTTTGTTTCACGAGGATCTTCTCGCAAATCGTATAGTTCCGGGGGGCGTGAGATTGAATAGCGCATGTATTTATATCTTGCGTCTCGTATAGCGCGATGCTCACCGGTAGTGTGATGAAAAAATTCCGCAACAACAGTTGTTTCGTCCCCGCCGAATATTTTTCCGGATATATTTTCGGGTACCGGTAAATCACATAATGCAAGTATTGTTGGAAAAAGGTCAACCAGTGTAAGCATATCGTTCCGCTGGCCGGATTGATAATTCAGGGGCATTTTTATCATCAAGGGGACGCGCATAACCTCTTCATAGAGGGGGGTTTTGTGGGAGTAGAGGCCATGCTCGCCTATCATCTCCCCATGGTCCGATGTAATAACAATAAGAGCGCGATCATACAATCCCCTTCTTTTTAATTCATTAAAAAAGTCCCCGAGCTGCCTGTCTAAATATGCTATTTCACCGTCATATTGAGACAACAAAAAAGGATCCCATGTCCTTTTGTTCTGCCGGTGAAACATCTTTCGTACAAGCTGAGCGATCCGGCGTACCTGCGGCAGGCCTCTGTCGTGATACAGGTCGTTAAAAGGTCTCGGAGGAACATAGGGCTCATGAGCGTCAAGATAATTGACAAACAGAAAAAAGGGAGAAGGCTCAAGCCTGTCGAGCATTCTAAAAATACAGTTATTCATATCTTCCGCTGTTCTATAAAACAAAGTGAGCTTTGGAAATAGATGGGTGACGCAACAAAAAATGTGCAGCAGCGGATGAAACGGATACCGTGAGTATATGGTGCCGATCCCGCATGATATATCCCGGTGGTGAAACCCCTGGCCGATGTTCAGCTCTGGGCGAAAAAAGACGCGATTAGACACAACCGCGGCTGTGGCATAACCGCTGTCTTCAAAAATTTCCGCTAGCGTTAAAAAAGAGTCATCAAGGGGGCGGGGTATGCTGGAGTTGTTGCTGATATCATAATCAGCCCCGTGCTCGCTCGGATACAGACCGGTAAAAAGAGAGGCATGCGAAGGGAATGTCCACGGTGAGGGGGCAAAACAGTTTGTGAAAACCATGGCTTCTTGAGAAAAGGCTTGCAGATTTTTTGCGATGCCATTGCGCATCAAAGCTGAAAGCCTGTCCGCCCGCACCGTGTCGAGAACAATCAATATAATGTTTGAAATTTTTTTTTGTGTGTCCATGGATGATCCGGTGACCGGCCGGGCAGTTCTTCCCGAAAGTGTCATGCGATTAAGCTGATAGTTGCTGCACAGGACTGCACAGGTAATGATCAGCATGCCGATAAATTTGACCGGGGATGCACGGTATATCCTTGTGCCCTTTATCGCATACAGCACATACCCTCCCAAAACAGCTGCGATGATAAAAAAATACACAATGCGAAGATACAGGTTGTAATCAGCTACTATTCTGTGCATCAAAACGTCATGAAGCAGCGATACAAAAATACTGACATTGAGGTTGGTGCAGATATTAAAAATCACGATGACAGCCGACAGCTCTATAATCAGAGACATGGGCTGCAGCAAATGCAGTGTTTTTTTTCGATGTTCGGACCAGATTAGTACAAGAACAATAAGCGCAGCCCACAAAAAGGATGCATGGCTGTCATAGGTTTTTGGAATTTCCATTTGAGATAGATAAATCCTGCCCGCGAGGCCATAGAAAAAAACAAACACGATGAAACAAACGATTATAATAATATAGTCCCTGTTTTTCCTGCCTTTAAAAAAACAAAGGGTGATGACTGCCGCGATGCCTGATACAACTGCCCAGAGCGCAACATTGAACACCATGAGGATGAGAGGATACAAAGCCGATGGGATAAAAAGATCGGGAATGAGCATATACATTCCCTCAAAAAGTGACGCAAGAAGGCCGACAACCACGCCGAAAAGCAAAGCCTTTTTCATGCTCGGATGTCCATTTATTTGAATGCAGTAAAATGATTTATTATCTATTTAACCACACAAAACCGCTTTTATCAAGATAAACAGGAGTGACAGCGGTATGATAAAATGCAATTTACATTGGCAGGGGAATGAGATATTAAGGGGACGGGAGTCGGGAGTCAGAGGTCAGGAGTAAGGAGTCAGGAGTCAGAAAATCATAGCGGGTACCTATGGGGAAAAGCAACCCTTTATATCCGGCACGTGTGATTGTTATTGTAATAGCGCTGCTGTTCGGCATTCTGAATGTCTGCCAGATATATTCATTAGAAGATACGTATCCTGTTGCGAAAATTCTTATTGGCAGTGATTATTTGTGTTTTTATTCGGCGACAAAAAACCTTCTCTTAAAGGGAAATCCGTATGATAAAAGCTGGTACTCTTCAACCATAGACGATTACGCAAAACCTCTTGCGCGTTATGCGTATAATCCCACTATTCCTTGGTATTGTTTCCCCCCTGTGGCAGCAAGTCTTAATTATCCACTGTCTTATCTGGAAATAGAGACTGCTGCAAAACTTATGTTTTTTATTCTCATTGCTGCTTTCATGATGGCATATGGGCTTATTACTGTTTCATTTGATTTCAAAAACAAGAGTGAATGGAGAAGAATTTTGCTTTATGGCTTTGTAATCATTATGCTCAGCTACCCTTTCTATTTTTTAGTCAGTCGCGGACATATGATCGGAATCACCTTTCTTCTCATAGCTGCTGGAACATACCTGTATAAAAAAAACAATCCCATATCCGGTGTCTGTTTCGGTGTTGCGACGGGCATGTTTTTGTTCCCCGGGCTCATTATTCTCCCTCTTTTACTTTTTCGGCGTTATAAAATCACCATATATATGGCTGTCACGTTAATTGTGCTTGTTCTGTGCTGCCCGGATCTGTGGTGGTTTTTTTTAAAAAATATTCTCATGCTGAGAGTTGATACTCACGACATACTGCATCAAAACTGCAGTCTTGCTGCAGTATTTTTCAACAGCAGTTTGGTCTTTGAACGAATAGCAAGCCTTGCTGGGTTGCACGTATCTATCTCACGCTATTATACAAGTATAGCGCTTGTTGTGTATGGGCTGCTGCTTTTTGTAATGGTATTTTGTGATTACAAGATTAGAAAAAAATATCACCCTCTGGGAAAAGATTTTGAAACAACACTTTTACTTATGTACCTACCTTTTATGATTGCGGTGCCGAAGGCAACTTTTCCTTATAACCTTGTGCTTCTACTTCTGATTATTCCGGCAATGTGCTCTCTTGGAGTGGTGCTAAAAGAATCGTTGCCTCCGTCTGTTTTTGGGTTGCTAACCTGCGGAATTGCGCTGAGCCAATTTCAGGCGCAGATTTCTGATATTTTATTAAGAAAGGAAAGCTTTTCTTTCCATTTTTTTTCAGCCTTTGGTCTTTTGCTGGTAATGATTGGCTGTGTGGTTTTCAAGGTGTGGTTTTGGAAGACCGGGAATCTATCAAAGCAAATGGAAACCGTGGGAAGATGAATGGTGCTCAGTATTTTTTCAGTGGTTTTGTTTTATTGTGCGGATTACAAACTGTGGCTTGCGATTGCTGGTTAGATGAAGCCTGCCGATATATTCGCCAATAAGGCCGAGGATAAAAAGCTGCGCCCCTGAAAAAATCAGAATAATACAGACAATTGTTGCCCAACCCTGCGGTTTGTGCCAGAAAAAATATTCAAGGGTTTGTTCAATAACTCCAAGCAAGCCTAATGTGCTTAAGACAATGCCGCCAACCGTGCTAATATGCAACGGCATAATCGAAAAGTTTACAAACATATTCAGCCACAGGTGTACAAGTTTACGGAATGTGTAATTACTTTTGCCTACCTTTCGAGGCAGATGGACCACTTCAATGGTTCCGATTTTTTGTGTTACCTGCAAAACAAGCCCATCAATGTAGGAAAAGGGGCCGGTGTATTTCCGTATCTGCTCAACAGTAAAAGCATTCATGCACCGGAAGCTTGAGAGGTATAATCCCTTCGGTTTATCCAGTAAAAAATCAGCAGCACGGTTGGTGAGCCAGCTTCCAAAGTTCCGAAAAGAATTATGTTCTTTGCTTTGGAAACTGGTGTAAACGACATCATAATCTGACGCGCGAGCAAATTCATATAACTTTACCACCTCGGAAGGAGGGTTTTGTAAATCATCATCCATGGTAATTACATATTCCCCTCGAGCATGGTGAAGTCCTGCCATGACTGCATTGTGTTCGCCGAAATTGCGTGAGAGGTTAATAAAGGTAATGGGCACCTGATATTTACTTACCAATGCCTCACAGACATCTGCGCTATTATCACAACTGCCATCATTGACAAGCACAATCTCAAGTCCGCCGTTAACAGAAAGCCGCGCAAGCTCATCCACAAGCCTGCCGATGGTTGCCGCGCCGTTGTAAACCGGGATGACAATACTCAATGAGCATTTCGTTTCCATGGCAATATGGGCAAGAACAATTTTTATCTTGACATTAGGCTAAATATTTACAACACTTAAAAAAAAAGTTCAACCAAAAGCCCGGGTAGCTCAGTTGGTAAGAGCGTACGCTTGATAAGCGTAAGGTCGGTGGTTCGAATCCATCCCCCGGGCATTTACATATTATTAAAATCTGCATTGAGCGATATATCAGATGTCGATTCCTGCACCTGCAGGCACAGGCGTTGATCGGATTTATGCGGTGCAGGCAGGGACGCCTGCCGGGCACGAGCGAAAACGCCATTGCCTGCATGCGATGGAAGCAACAATCGCTCAGTTGAGGTAAAAATAATTTATCCTGCCGAAAAACAATCCGACGACAAAACATGCTTCCATGTTTTTCTCTGCCACAAAAACAAATCCGGTAAAAATGAAGGAACAGCTATCAGTAAACATGGATGTCCAGCAAAATAAAATTAATATTCAACTGCTGCTCCGTGAGAAAGAACCGGCATATTCCGAATACGTAGCCCGGCATCCTGAAGCAACACCCTACCATACCCTTGCCTGGCGCGACATCAGTTGCAAGGTCTTTGGACATGCGCCATATTTTCTCATCGCAGAAGCAGAAGAAAAAATTCAAGGGGTGATGCCTTTGTTTCTGGTCAAGGGAATTTTCGGCCGCAGGCTGGTGTCTGTTCCTCTTCGGGACAAGGGAGGTCCCCTTTGTGAGAGCACTGAGGTTTTGGAACACCTGATGGGAGCCGCAAAAAATCTGATGGTTGAGCTGAAATGCAGATACGTTCACATAAAAGCCTGGCATGGGCTTTGTTTCCACGAGAACACACCCGACTGGCTCATACAACATAATCACTTCATAAACTCATCTGTCAAACTTGACAATAATCCTGAAAATATCTGGAATGGATTCGAAAAAAGAAGTGTTCAAAGGCCCATAAAAAAAAGCATGCGGGAAGGGGTAAGCTGCTACTGGGGAAAAAGCCTTGACGACATGAAAAAATTTTACCGGCTGCTTATACTCACACGAAAAAAACTCGGGGTTCCTCCCTATGGCTTTGATCTTTTTTACGAAATATGGGAAAAAATGATTCAAAACAACTTTGCAGGATTGTTGCTTGCCCAGTACAGAGGAATTGTTATAAGCGGTTTGGTGCTCTTTTTTTTAAGAGATAAAGCGATTTGTGGATATGCCGCATCAGATAAAAATTATCT
>Ga0068707_1002200_pt1 | contig 13771 bp, 8 predicted proteins | sample YNPNPMetaG_FD_66600 | JGI IMG/M metagenome (GOLD analysis project Ga0068707, IMG submission 66600) | Anoxygenic and chlorotrophic microbial mat microbial communities from Yellowstone National Park, USA - YNP NP MetaG | ecosystem: Environmental > Aquatic > Thermal springs > Hot (42-90C) >... | reverse complement strand
TCCCCCGCCGCGTCCCGGGGCCCTTCCGCCCGGACGGCCCGATACTCCCGCACCGCCCGCGCCGCCCCCTCCGTCTTCGAGAACCGGTGCCGCGCCACCCAGGCCAGCAGCCTCGCGGCCGCGTCGCCGGCCGGGGTCAGGGGATCGCCCCCCTCCTCGGCCAGCCCCTCCAGGAGCGCCTCGGGCCCCACGGCGTACCGGACGCGGACCCGCCCGCGCCCCTCCGGCGTCACCTCGGCCCGGCCCCGGAAGGCCCCCCCCGACTCCGCCACGACGTTCCCCTCGGGGAAACGCATCTCCGTCCGGAGTTCCCGCGGGATCCCGTCCACCGAGAAGACCGCCGAGGGCGCCGCCGTCCACGGGAACGTCCGCTCCCGGACGGACCGGGGCGGGACACGCACCTTCGTCTCCTCCCCGAGGAAGGAGAGCGCGACCTCCCGCTCCTGCCGCGAATGATTCGTGAGGATCGCCACGACGCCGGTCTTCTCCCCCTCGACGGCGCTCTCCGGGGCGCGGACCACCGCCGTCACGGGGGCCCGGACGCGGAGGGTCCGGGAATCCACCGCCGCCCCGGAAGCTCCCTCCACCACCCAGGCCCGCACCCGGTAGTCTCCGTTCCGAAAGGGCAGGCGGAACGAGAAGGACACCCGACCCTCGGGGCCGACCTCCGCGGAGCCGAAAAAGAGGGGGGGCGGATCCGCCGGCCGGGGCCGGCGGACCAGCCTTCCCGCCGCCCCCCCGCCCCCGCCCCGGGAAACCCCGGCCTTCTTTCCCCCGAAACGCATCCCCTCCCGAAGGTCCTCGGCCAATTCCACGAGGGGTCCATGCTCCTCCCTCGGGAGCATGATCCGGGCCCCCGTCACCGCATCCAGGGCCTCCCGCCGGGCCAGGGCCTCCAGCACCGCCTCGTCCAGCTCCCTCGTCCGTCCCGCGAAGGAGAGGACGGCGGTGGACTCGGCCGTGAAGTACCGGCCCGCCCGCCGCGGCCGGAAGGCCTCTTCCCCGAACCCTTCCGGCGGGCGCTCGGCCACCGCCAGGATGACCCCGCCGCCGGGCGGGGCCTCCACGACCACCGAGGCCGTCCCGCCCGGGGAAACCTCCTCCTCCGCCGGCATCCGGATCCTCACGTGGGGATCCCGGACCCGGAAATCGCGCGCCTCCGCATGGAAGGCGTTCTCCTGCATCATCAGGACACGCACCGTGAAGTCCCGCGTCGCCGCCGGGGGAGGGCCCAGCCGGACGACGTTCCGGCCTTTCTCGAGCGTCACCGCCACGACCTGCTCGACCCGCTCCGCCTCCACCGTCACGAAGGCCGCTCCCCGCTCCAGCCGCGAGAGAATTCGGAACTCCAGGGGCCGCCCGGGATCGAAGGTGTCGGCGTCCGAGAGGATCCGCAGTTTCGCCTCTTCCCGGTCGTCGAAGACGGTCATGAACCCCTGGAGGCGCTGGGGCAGTCCGTCCCCGTCCCGCCGCGAGACGACCACGAGGTGATTCCCGCCCTCCCGGGGCGTGAAGGTGAAGGCGCCCCTCCCCTCGGCGTCCGTGACCGCCTCGCCGGAGGCCACGGGGAACCGCACGCCCGCCTCGTCCGACCGGAAGACGCTCCAGCGGAAGGACAGGCTCACGGGGGACTCGTCGGCCCGGCACGCCCGGAAGGCCACGACCTTGGGATCCCCCGCCGGCCAGGGCTCGTGGAGGCGCGCTGTTTCCTCGAACGTCAGCCGCAGGGCCCGGGAGAGGATCGGAACCGTCAGGGTTCCCACCACTCCCGCGTGCTCCGCCCTGATCTCCACCGTCTCCCCGCGGGCGCACCGGCCGGTGTCCCGGACCGTCACGGGAAAGGTCCCGTCCGGCCCGGTGAGGACCTCCCCTCCCTCGGGATCCTCCGGGGTCCGGACCTGCACGAGGCGGCCGGGCATCGGCCGGTCCCCCTCGTCCCGCAGGACCCCCGTGACCTCGAGGGGATCGCCGGCGAAGACGGGGGCGTCGTCCCGAAGGAACTCGAACCGCGGGGCCGGGCGGAGGGTCTCGCCGACGGAGAGGCGGCGCTCTCCCAGGAGCTTCTCCTCGGGCCTCGACCTCTCCCAGACGCGGATCCTCAGGTCCCCCCGGATCCCCGGGGGGAGGCGCAGCGAGGCCCCGGCCAGGCCGCTCCGGGAAGGCTCCAGGTCCGCCTCGGCGAAGGGGAGGCCCCGGGCGCTGAGCGCCTCCACGCGGTATCTCTTGTCCCTCGGCAGGACGAACACCCCCTCCCGGACGTCGCGGAGGACGGCCTGGATCCGGAGGGTGTCTCCCGGCCCGTACACCTCGCGATCCGCCAGGATCACGGCCCGGGGCCCCCGCTCCGGCGGCACGCACAGGGAGGAGACGTCCACGTCCCGGAACGCGATTCCCTCCGGCGCCGAGGCGAGGAAGGAGAGCCTCGAGGCCGTCCCCTCCAGGGATCCCTTGAGGGGCCTGCCATCGGCCGCCAGGGAGAGGGCCGGGCCGGGCACGCGCTCCTCCGTCTTGCGGTTCTGGACGATCAGCTCGATCCCGCGCCGGCCGGCCAGGGCGACGGCGTCGAGATCGCTGACGAGGACGACCGTGGTGGATTCGAGCTTCCCGGAGGAGGCGGTCACGACGTACGCTCCGGGATCCCTCTTGGGAAGTTCCACGTCGAACCGGATCTCCTTGAACCTTCGGAACCCGGGGACGGGGACCTCCCATTCCCGCTCGGGGGCGATGACGGCGACTTCCAGGTCGGTCAGCCCGGCGGTCGAGGCCTTCTTCTCGAAGTAATCCCGCAGGTCGAGCGACCAGAGCCGGACCCGGATCTTCTCGAGGTTCCGGACGGCCGCCTGGAACGAGGGGATCTCCCCGGTGCGGAAGACGCGCCGGCCGGAGGTCGCCAGGAAGGGCTCGCGGAGATCCTTCAGGAAGGCCGCCCCCGGGGCCCCCGCCTTCTCGAGCTCCCGGATCGCCGCCTCGAACTCGTCCAGTTCCTCCGCCAGGAGCCGGCCGGCCCGGAGGCGCGCCTCCGATTCGACGTCCGTTCCGGCGTATTTGCGGGCGGCGGCCCGCCAGGCCTCGACGGCCTCGCGGAACCTTTTCTCCTCCCGGTAGGCGGCGCCGATCTCCAGGGCCGCCCGGGGGGCGCGGGGGTCGGCGGCGTGGAGATCCAGGAAGTCCTTCGCCGCGGAGCGCAGGCCGGCCCAGTCCTTGCGGAGGCGGGCCCGGTCGATCCGCCCGTGGCGCACGTCGGCGATCGCCTGCCGGGCCGCCGGCCAGAGGGGGCTGTCGGGAAAGCGCCGGAGGAGGTCCTCGTAGAGGGCGATCGCCCGCTCCTCGTCCCCGTCCTCCCGATGGAGCTCCGCCGCCCGGAGGACCGCCTCCGCCGCCCGCTCGTGCCGGGGGTGCGCCTCGGAAAAGGCCAGGAGCTCCCGGCGCGCCTCCGGGCGCAGTTCCTCGTCGTGCGAGAGGGCCAGGCCCGCCAGGCAGGCGGCCTGGATCCCCTCCTCCGCCGCGGCGTAGTCCCGCGCCAGGCGGCGGAGGATCGGGAGGGCCCGGCGGAGATCCTCGAGATCCTTCCAGTCCCCCTTTTCGCCGACGTACAGCCGGGCCGCCGCCAGGAGGGCCTCCGGGGCCCGCTTGGAGGCCGGGAACCGGTCCGCCAGCCGCCTCCAGGCCGCCTCGGCCTCCCAACGGCGATCCAGCCTCCGGAGCGCCTCCCCGCGGGCGAACAGGACCTCGTCCAGCCTCGCCGAGGCGGGATGCCTTTCCTCGAAGGCGGCACAGGACTTCAGGAGCTCCGCCGGGGGCACTTCCGCCATCTTCCTCTCGCAGGCGACGAGATCCGCCCGGATCTCCTCGTCCAGGGCCGCCACCCCGAGCTCCAGGGCCTTGGAGAGGAGCGTGCGGGCGGCGGAAGGATCGGGCTTGAAGGCGGGATCCGAGGGGTCCCTGGGATAGAGCCGCTCGCGGGCGGCCTCCACGTAGATCATCGCCAGGCGCCCCCGGCGGGCGGGGTCGGTTATGGCCTCGAGGCGGGCGTCGTAGAGCGCGGCGGCCCCGGCGAAGTCCTTGCGGGCGGCCAGGACGTCGGCCTTCCGGAAGATCGCCTTCGTCCGCCAGGGTGAGTCGGGATATTCCTGGAGGAGCCGATCGAGGACGGCAAGGGCCTCGTCGGGGCGGCCAGCGTTCTGGTGGGCCAGGGCCAGCAGGTAGAGGATCTCGTCCTTGCCCTCTTTCGCCTGCTCCAGCGCCTCCCGGAAATGCCCGGCCGCCCTCGGCCCGTCGCGGTCGAGGAGGGCCGAGATCCCGGCCTCGCGGGGCTTCTCCTGGATCCCCAGGGCGGCGGCGAGGCACCCCGCCAGGGCGGCGGCCGGAAGGAGGGCGAGTCGGCGGTTCATGGGAGTCCTCCACGCGCGGGCACAAGTGTGCAAACGGACGGGGGATGCCGAGGTTCGACCGGCCGTGGCGAGTCCCCTCAGGATCCCGCCCTCAGGTCGTACACGAGAAGCTCGTCCAGGTGGCGCACGTACAGCCGCCCGCCGCACACCACGGGGTGCGACAGGCAGGGAGGCCTGTCCCGCCAGGGGGGCTGGAACCGGCTGACGACCCGGGCCCCGGCACGGGAGACCTCCACCAGGGCCAGGGAGGCGTCGTTCCCCAGGGCATAGATCCGCCCGTCCGCCCACGTCACGGAGACCTTGCCGATCTCCGGGGCATTGAAGAGCGTCTTTCCCGTCTCCCAGTCCACCGCGACCAGGCCGCGCTTGTAGAGTCGGCAGCCGCTCCCGTAGAGGACCCCGTCGAGGAGGAGCACGCCGCCGTGGCAGTTGTCCAGGTCGGTCCCGAACCAGGCCTCCCGGGCGGAGCGGGAGTCCGGGGCCAGCCGGACCAGCCGTCCCCCGCCGCGGTGCCCGCTGGTGACGAAGACCGCCCCCTCGTGGAAGACCGGCCGGGTCACGTTCTGGTCGCAGGTGCTGGGATGCGGGTGGCTCCAGAGGAGTTTCCCGGTGGACGCCTCCACGCCCAGGACCGTCTCGTGGGCCAGAAGGACCAGCTGGCGGACGCCGCCGTGGTCGACGAGGATGGGGGAGGAGTAGGCGGCACGGTCGCGGATCTCCGTGTTGGCCCACGCGAGGGTGCCGGTCCTCCGGTCGAGGGCCACCACCCGCCCCCGGGGGCCGCCGGGCATGCAGAACAGGAGATCGCCCTCGACGAGGACGTGCTCGGCGAAGCCCCAGGTGCCCGGGCGGGCCTCGAAGCGCTCCCGGAGGTCGACCGTCCAGACCGGCCGTCCGGTCTCCGCCTCGAAGGCCCCCAGCAGGCCGTGGGCGTTGAGCTGGTAGAGGAGCCCGCCGCACACGGTGGGGACGGCGCGGGCCCCCGGCTGCGGTCCCTTCCAGGCCCTTCCATGGGGGGACTTCCAGAGGAGCTTTCCCCCCGGATCCAGGGCCAGGAGGCACTGGTCGTCCCCGAAATCCCCGACGGTGAAGATCCGGCCCCCGGCGATCGCGACCCCCGCGTAGCCGATCCCGCACCCGGAGAATTTCCAGAGGAGGCGGGGTCCTTCGGGGGGCCACTGGCGGAGAAGGCCGCGGTCGGGGGACAGGTTCCGTCGGCCGGGGCCGTGGAACTCCGGCCAGGAAGGTTCCTCCTGGGACAAGGCCTCCCCGGACAGGATCGCGGCGAGCAGGGCCGCCCCCAGCGCGGACCGGCGCATCGCCCCCATTATTCGCGATGCCGCCCGGCGAGTAAACCAAAAGGGGGGATCGAAAAAGGCGAACCGGGGCCCGGGATTCCGCTATCATGATCGTCCGAGGGCTGGAACGATGACCTCCCGGCAGGCCGGTTTCGAGGAGGCGCGGCGGATCCTCGGGTCCTTCGGGATCTTCCCGGAAGGAACGCTGGTTCCCGGGAAGGCCGAGGCGGTCGCGGAGGCCGCGCGGATCGGTTTCCCGGTGGTCTTGAAGCTCCTCTCTCCGGAGATCGTCCACAAGAGCGACGCGGGGGCGGTCGTCCTGGACGTCGAGACGGAGGAGGAGGCGGCGGCGGCCTGCGACGCCCTCCTGGAGGCGGGGCGCCGGGCGGGGGTCCGCCGGGTCGAGGGGATCCTGGTTCAGAAGCAGGCCCGGCCGGGGTTCGAGCTGTTCGTGGGGGCCCGGCAGGACCCGGTCTTCGGGCCGCTGACGCTGGTGGGCACGGGGGGCCGGTACGTGGAGCTTTCCCGGGACGCGGCGCCGGGCCTCGGCGAGCTCTCGCGGGAGGACGTCCTGGGGATGCTCTCCCGGACGCCGGCGGGCCGGGTCCTCGAGGGTTTTCGCGGGACGCCGCTGGACCGGGAGGCCGTGGTGGATCTCCTCCGGAAGGTGTCCCGCCTGATGGCGGCCCGCCCGGAGGTCCACGAGCTCGATCTCAACCCCGTCCTGGTCCATCCCCGGGGCCTCTTCCTGGCGGACGCCCGGCTGGTCCTGGGCGATCCCGTGGAGCACCCGGGGGCGGAGGATCTCTCCCCGCGGAGGCTGAAGAGTCTCGAGGCCCTTTTCGAGGCGCGGTCCCTGGCGGTGGTGGGGGCCTCCCGGCCGGGGACGATCGGGGGCATCATCCTGAAGAACTGCAGCCGGCTCCCGCGGGTCTATCCGGTCAATCCCCGCTACGGGGAGCTCCTGGGGATGCGCTGCTATCCGTCCCTGGCGGATCTTCCGGAGACGCCGGACGCGGCGGTCTTCGTGATCCCCCCGGAGGCGACGATCCGCGCCTTCCGCGAGTTCTGCGAGGCCGGGGGGAAGGCGGCGATCGTCGTGAGCGACGGCTTCGCCGAGATGGGCCGGGCGGACCTGGAGGAGGAGCTCCGGCGGACGGCGGAGCGCCACGGCGTGGTCTACGCGGGGCCCAACGCGCTGGGGGCGGGGAACCGCTTCACCGGGCTCGAAACGCTCTTCATGCCGCGTCACCGCACGGACATCCTGGAGGAGCCGGGCCCCGTGGGGGTCATCTCCCAGAGCGGGGGGATCGCGCTGGAGCTGATGGAGATGGCGGCGTTCGACCGGATCCGCATCGGCAAGTGGGTCTCCTGCGGGAACGCCAGCGGGGTGTCGATCCCCGAGCTCCTGGCGCACATGGGGGAGGACCCGCGGATCAAGATCGTGGCGGTGTACCTGGAGGGGCTGCGGAACGGCCTGCAGTTCATGGAGGTGGGCCGCCGGGTGGCCGCCCGGAAGCCGGTGATCGTCATCAAGGGGGGCACGGGCGGGGGGGCCTCCGCCACGATGTCCCACAGCGCCTCCCTGGCGGGGAGCTTCGAGGCCTTCCGGGCCGCCTGCCGCCAGGCGGGGCTCTATCTCATCGAGGAGCTGACGGAGGACCCCAAGATCCTCGTCAACGTCCTCTCCCTGCTGGCCACCCAGAAGCCGGCGCGGAACGACCGCGTGGCGGTGGTCAGCGTGGGCGGCGGGGCGGCGATCCTGCTGGCCGACCAGATCACCTCCCAGGGGCTCCGGCTGGCCTCCTTCGCGCCGGCGACCCGGGAGCGGCTGGCGGCCCTCCTGGGGGAGCGGTTCCACGCCGCCGCCCCGGAGCACCGGGGGCGGATCGCCGAGCGGGCGGCCTCCAACCCCCTCGACCTGCTGGGGAACTGCGACGACGACCGGCTCCTGGAGACCCTGCGGATCCTGGACGCGGACCCGGGGACGGACGTCATCGTCTGCGGGATCTACTTCCAGGTGCCCTACCTCACGGAGTACCTGGGGGAACGGCTGGCGGAGCTCAAGCGGGGGCTGCACAAGCCGCTGGTCATCTCCCCGCGGGGGATGTCGCCCCACCTGCAGCGGACGAGGCAGTATCTCTCCGAGCGGGGCGTGAACACCTACACGGTCCCGATGATCCGTCCCCTGGCCGTCGCCCTGGACATCTGGAGGCGCTACGACCTGGACTTCACGACCTGAGCGGTTCCCCGTGTTCTTTACTCGGGAAGGCCCCCCTGCTATCCTCGGGGCCGCATGATCTTCAAGACCCCGGCGCTCTCCACGCGGACGGTCCCCGTCTTCGCGGCCCTCTTCAAGGCCCAGCTCCCGGACACGCTCCAGGCGATCCGGCAGGCGATCCCCGAGTGGTCGGCCGTGCACGTGGTCCTGGAGGGCCCCCCGCGCCCCTCTCCCTCCCCGGAGGAGATGCGGGACATCCTCCTGGCGGAGCTGGAGCCGGAGGCGATGCTGTACGAGCCGATCTACGCCCTCACCACGCCGGAGTTCCCGCCGAACGTCGTGGCCACGTTCGTCCCCGACCGGCTGCGCCCGAAGTACGCCCTCGACTACCCCGGCTTCCGGTACGTGTACTATCCCCGGGCGCGGGCCCGGCTGAAGGAGTTCTTCGACCGCGCCCTGGGAGGGATCCCCGAGGGGCACGTGGGCGCGGCCGACGCCCTCGTCAAGGGGAAGATCGCGGGGCAGGCGGTCCTGGAGGGGTGGACCTGGTCGCTCCCGCTGGCCGCCTACCAGAGGACGATGGAGGGGCTGGTGGATCCCCGGGCGGAGGTGCACTTCTGGGACTCCTCCTTCGGCTACGAAACCACGGGCGAGGAGTTCCTCCGCCGGAGCCCGGAGATCCTGGGGATGCTGGACGTGCGGAACGACCGGCTGTACTTCGACGCCGGCGGCTCCTGGTTCCTCGTCCTCTATCCCGGCGGCCAGCTGCGCGTGGGGCTGCTGGGGTGAGGGACGGGGTCATTTCTCGCGGAGGAAGACGACGGGGATCGTGATCCCGTGGACCGCCTGGTAGTATTCCCCCGTAAGGCGGTCCCCCTCCGGATCGTAGGCCAGGGTGTAGGTGCTGCCGGGGTAGTTCTCGTCGCGCAGCACGACCCGGAGGGTCCGCCGTCCCCCCGCCGTGTCCGTCCGGGCCTCTCCCACGCGGATGGGCCGGGGGTTGAAATACTCGACCTCGGCGGCGCCGCCGGGGCGGACCTCCCTGACCCGGAGGCGGTACTCCTCGCCCTCCCGCCGCCAGCATCCCAGGAGGACGGACGGCTCCGGGGCCGGGGCGGGGAGGGCGGCCCAGAGGAGGACGGCCAGGGCCGCGGCGGAGGCCGCCAGGGCCCACCACGGCGGGCGGCGGCGGGGACCGGCAGGGGAAGCCATGGGGGGCATTATACCCGGGGCGGTCCCGCACGGGTCTCTTGACGAAAGGCCCTCCAAACGGGACCATGGGGGGGCCGTTCCCCGAGGGAGGACCTTCCGATGAACCACGACGCTCCGGGACTCACCCGCCGGGCGGCGCTGGGGACCGCCCTGGCCGCCGCGGGCGCCTGCGCCGGGGCCGATCCCCGGCCCCAGGCGGTCCCCGATCCCCGCCGCGGTTCCCCCCGCCGGTACGCCATGAAGAAGTCCATCAACCTCTGGGCCTTCCCCTACCCGCAGCGCATGAACCTGGAGGAGTGCCTGCGCCTGGCGAAGTCCGCGGGCTTCGACGGCGTCGAGCTCAACTACGACCTGGAGAACGATCTGTCCCCGAAGGCGGGCCCCGCGGAGCTCCGGGGGATCCGCGCCCTGGCGGACCGGATCGGGATCTCCCTCAGCGGCCTGTGCTCCTTCCTCTTCTGGCCCTATCCGCTCACGAGCAACGACCCGGCGAAGCGCGCCCGGGGACTGGAGCTGGCGGGGAAGATGATCGAGGCCTGCGGGGCCCTCGGCGTGGAGAACCTCCTCGTCGTGCCCGGCGCCGTCACGATCCCCTGGCGGGACGACCACGAGCCGGTCCCCAACGACGTCTGCGACCGCCGGGCCCGCGAGGCGGTCCGGCAGCTGATCCCCGCGGCGGAGAAGCACCGGGTCTCCCTCAACATCGAGAACATCTTCTTCAACGGCTACCTCATGACGCCGCAGGAGATGGCCGACTTCGTGGACGGGTTCAAAAGCGACCGCGTGGGCGTCCACTTCGACACGGGCAACATCGCCCTCTTCCAGCATCCCGAGCACTGGATCGCCTACCTGGGGGGGCGCATCCGCAACGTCCACCTGAAGGAATTCAACCGCAAGGGGACCGACCATTCGCTGGAAAGCTTCCGGCCGCTGCTGGACGGGACGACGGACTGGCCCGCGGTGATGAACGCCCTCGAGGGGGCGGGCTACCGCGGATACCTGACCTTCGAGTACTTCCATCCCTACGCCCATTACCCCGAGGCCCTGGTGCACCACACCTCCGACGCCCTGGACCGCATCCTCGGAAGGAAATCCTGAAGGGAGGAACCCATGACCCTGCGCGCGATCCTGGCGGTCTTCCTGGCCGCCGCCCCCGCCCTCGCCCAGGACCTGCCCCGCGAGACCCCGGCGGAACGCGACGCCCGGATGAAGTGGTGGCGCGAGGCCCGCTTCGGGATGTTCATCCACTGGGGCCTCTACGCCGTCCCCGCCGGGGTCTGGAAGGGAAAGCCGATCGGGGGGATCGGCGAGTGGATCATGAACAGCGCCAACATCCCCGTCGAGGAGTACGAGAAGCTCGCCCGGGAATTCAACCCCGTGAAATACGACCCGGCCGAGTGGGTCGGCCTCGCCCGCGAGGCGGGGATGAGGTACCTCGTCATCACCTCCAAGCACCACGACGGGTTCTGCCTCTTCGACACGAAGGCGACCGACTACAACGTCGTGAAGGCCACCCCCTACGGGAAGGACCTTCTCAAGCCCCTGGCGGAGGAGTGCCGCCGGCAGGGACTCCGGTTCTGCACCTACTACTCCATCATGGACTGGCACCATCCGGCCCAGACCCGGGGGAGCGCCAAGGGCTACAATCCCACGAAGATCGTCGAGGGGAAGAAGCGCGAATACCTGGACTTCATGAAGGTCCAGCTCGAGGAGCTCGTCCGGGGCCTCGACACCGAGGTCCTGTGGTTCGACGGCGAGTGGCCCTCCTGGTACCAGGAGGAGGACGGCCGGGAGATCTACGCCTTCCTGCGGAGGCTGAAGCCCTCCCTCATCATCAACAACCGGGTGGGCAAGGGGCGCAAGGGAATGGAGGGGCTCAGCAAGGGGGACCGGGAGTACGTGGGGGACTTCGGCACCCCGGAGCAGCAGATCCCGGCCAAGGGCCTCCCCGGGGTGGACTGGGAGTCCTGCATGACGATGAACGACACCTGGGGCTACAAAAGCACGGACCAGAAGTGGAAGTCCGCCGAGAAGCTGATCCGCAACCTCATCGACATCGCCTCCAAGGGGGGGAACTACCTCCTCAACGTGGGCCCCACGGCGGAGGGACTGATCCCCGCCCCCTCGGTGGAGCGCCTCAAGGCCGTCGGACGGTGGATGAAGACGAACGGCGAAGCGATCTGGGCCACGCAGGCCAGCCCCGTGGGGAAACCCGACTGGGGCCGCTGCACGCGGAAGGACCTCGGCGGCGGCAGGACCCGCCTGTACCTGCACGTCTTCGACTGGCCCGCCGACGGGACCCTGGTCCTCCCGGGCGTCCCCCAAAAGCCGCTCGGGGCGCGCCTCCTGGAGGGGGGAAAGGAGCTCTCCGCGACCGCGCGGGACGGGGGGATCGCCGTCGCCCTGCCCGCGCAGGCCCCCGACCCGATCGCCACGGTGGTCGTCCTCGACGTCGAGGGCGAGGTCCGGTAGGGATCCGGGGCCCCGCTACCGGTACATCCGGGCGACCTCGGAGAGCGGGAGGGGCTTGATCTTCCCGGCGTGGCCCGCCTGGCCGAAGGCGATCATGCGCTCCCGGACCACCTTCTTCATCGCCTCCCGCGCCGGCCCCAGATACTCCCGGGGATCGAACTTCTCCGGCGTCTCGGCGAACACCTTGCGGATCGCCCCCGTGATCGCCAGCCGGCTGTCCGTGTCCACGTTGATCTTGCGGACCCCGTTCTTGATGCCCCGCTGGATCTCCTCGATGGGCACCCCGAAGGTCGGCTTGATCTTCCCCCCGTACCGGTTGATGAGATCCTGGAGCTCCTGCGGCACGGAGGAACTGCCGTGCATGACGAGGTGGGTGTTGGGGAGCTTCCGGTGGATCTTCTCGATGGTCTCCATCGAAAGGACGTCCCCCGTGGGCTTCCGGGTGAACTTGTAGGCCCCGTGGCTGGTCCCGATGGCCACCGCCAGGGCGTCCACCTTCGTGAGCCGGACGAACTCCTCCGCCTGGTCGGGATCGGTCAGGAGCTGCTCGCGGGAGAGCGTCCCCTCGGCCCCGTGGCCGTCCTCCTTCTCCCCCGCATGGCCGCTCAGGTGCCCCAGGCACCCCAGCTCCCCCTCCACGCTCACGCCCAGGGGATGGGCCGCCTCCACGACCTCCTTCGTCACCCGCACGTTCTCCTCGAAGGTCGTCGGAGTCTTGGCGTCCTCCTTGAGGGATCCGTCCATCATGACCGAGGTGAATCCCTGCTCGATGGCGCTCCGGCAGGTGGCGGGGGAGTTCCCGTGGTCCTGGTGCATGCAGATGGGGATCCGGGGATACAGCTCCACCGCCGCCTTCATGAGGTAGTAGAGGAAGCGGTCGTTGGTGTACTTGCGGGCCCCGCGGCTGGCCTGGATGATGACGGGGGAGTCGGTCTCCCGGGCCGCCTCCATGATGGCCTGGATCTGCTCCATGTTGTTGACGTTGAACGCCCCCACGCCGTAGCCGTTCTCCGCGGCGTGATCGAGGAGCTGACGCAGCGAAACCAGGGGCATGGACGACCTCCTTTGCCGAATGTCTCCGCCGGAACGGGGGGACAATGTACGGAAACCGCCCCGGCCCTTCAAGCAATACGCGGCTACCGCTTCTTGTCGAGGTTCTGCTGGAGGTCCTCCGGGGTCACCGTGGACTCCACCCCGCCGGGGGGCACCTCGAGGCGGCAGAGCCACACCAGGGCGTTGAGGACGATCTTCCGGTAGTCGTCGTTCCCCCAGTTCCTGTGGTAGTGCCCCCCCGTCCACCCGAACCCCCGGCCGCCGTCGGGGCGCTCCACGCACCACATCATGATCTCGTCCTGCCCGCTGGCCGCCACGATGTGCTCGTAGGGACCCTTCGGGTAGACGTAGGGCCCCTTCCGAACCTGGTCCGAGGGCTTGGCCACCAGGATCGGCGTGATCCCCTTGAGGTCCGGCCGGAAGCGCATGTGCATGTACCACTCGTCGCGGCAGCTGAAGGGCTTCACCCCCCGCGTGATCGGGTGCTTCGGAAACGAGGTGTACTCCGGCGACCACATGGGATTGCACGAGTACAGGTGCTCGTAGTGGCCGCCGATCCACTCGAGAAATTCCGGGCCCCCGTTGTCCTTCGGCACCTCGACGGCGTAGTGCATGAACCCGAGCCCCACCCCCTTCCGGGCCAGGTCCCCGATGATCTTCTTCCGGTCCCCCTGGAGGAAGGGATGGCCCCCGCCGCCGTCGGCGTAGAGCACCACGGCGGCGGCCCGCGAAAGCACCTGCGGGTCGGAAACCCAGCCGCCGGTCTCCACCGTCACCTTCAGGCCCTTGACGCCCGCCAGGCACTTCTGAAGGAGCAGGCATCCCGCCCGGAACTCGTGCTCCCCCGGGCCGTGGCTGGGCTTCCCGGCGATCAGGACCAGCTCCCTGTCCGCCGTCCCGGCGGAGGCGGCGGGGAGAAACGGCATCACCGCGAGTACGGAGGCGACGAGGCGCATGAACGCTCCTTTCGAAGTCCCGGACGGCCCCAGTATAAACGATCCGCGGACCCCGCGACAGAGGTTACGACACGCCCGCCCCCCGGGATCCCGCCGGCCGCCGCCGAAGTCTACCTCGGCTCCAACGCCCCCCCAGCGGCGTCCGGGCTCCGCCGCGCTCCACCCACC
>Ga0068707_1002199_pt1 | contig 13771 bp, 13 predicted proteins | sample YNPNPMetaG_FD_66600 | JGI IMG/M metagenome (GOLD analysis project Ga0068707, IMG submission 66600) | Anoxygenic and chlorotrophic microbial mat microbial communities from Yellowstone National Park, USA - YNP NP MetaG | ecosystem: Environmental > Aquatic > Thermal springs > Hot (42-90C) >... | reverse complement strand
GTGGGCGCTTTCTACCAGGCGCAGCTCGAAGAACTGACGGGCGAAGCAATATATGAGAGGATGACCCCCGCAGAAGCAATGCAAGAAGCTAAGAAGCGCACCATGAACGAATGGCAGCGGTTTAAGGAACAACAGGGATAAACCACAGCTAACCTGGAATCCTTCGCACGGGTCTGGTGGCAGTTCAGTTAACAACTGTCACCAGACCTTCTGGCCTATAAGGAGGAAAAAATCGTAATGACTACAGCCGGTCAACCTGTTACTGGGGCTGTTCTGCGGCTTCGATGGCGGCGTCCCTGGACGCGACAATCCATCAACAACTTCCTCTGGGGATTGCTCTTCACTTTCCCAACGATCATCGGCCTCGTCTGGCTCGTCATCTATCCGGTCACTGCCTCTCTTTACTATAGTTTCACATCCTATTCGATTTTTGGGCGCTACAAATGGATAGGCTTAAGCAACTACAAGGCCTTGCTCAATGACCAGAACTTTTGGATTTCCCTGTATAATACGATCTATTTCGTCATCTTCTCTGTACCATTAGGGATCGTCGTAGCTTTGATCCTTGCTCTCCTGCTTAATATGAAAGTGAGAGGGATGGCGATATACCGGACAATCTTCTACCTGCCAAGTATTGTGCCAGCAGTAGCATCGGCGGTAGTCTGGTCTTATGTCTTCAATCCCCAATACGGCATATTGAACAATCTTCTACGGCTGATCGGCATCAATGGCCCTGGCTGGTTGGCCAGTCCGGTCTGGGCCAAGCCAGCTTTGATCATCATGAGCACATGGGGAGTTGGCAGCCTGATGATCATCTTGTTGGCAGGCCTGCAAGATGTGCCCCAGGAGCTTTACGATGCTGCCCTTGTCGATGGGGCAACATGGTGGCCTCGCTTCTGGCACGTTACGATCCCATTCATCAGCCCACATCTCTTCTTCGCCCTTGTAACAGGACTGATCGGAGGGTTTCAATACTTCACGCAAGTGCATGTCTTAACTGGCGGGAGCGGCGGTCCCGCACGATCTACCCTTGTATATGCTCTTTACTTATACCAAAACGCCTTCCAGTTCTTTAAGATGGGATACGCCAGTGCCATGGCTTGGATCCTGTTTGTGATTGTAGTCCTGTGTACTTTGCTGGTATTTCGTAATCTGTCGGGCCGCATCTACTATGGCGGCATGTAGTGTAGAGGGAGGCATAAATCAGTGAATGTTGCCATCCGCCAAAATCGAGTTGTAGTTCGCCCAGTCAAGAGGCAACCTCGTAGGCTCGTCCAAAGGATCTTCGCTCATACTGTTCTCATCGTCTTGAGCGCCATCTTCTCCATACCCTTTTTCTGGTTAGTCACTAGTTCCCTCAAGATTAATGAACAACTTGCTGCTTTCCCGATTGTTTGGATTCCCAACCCGATCACATTTGAACACTACGTTACTGGCCTTAAGTTCGTACCTTTCCCGCTCTATATCATTAATACTTTGTACATTTGTGCTGTTACGGTCATCGGAGCTGTGATTTCTAACGCCTGGATTGCCTACGGTCTGTCCCGCATCCGTTGGCCTTTACGTATCCCCCTGTTTGCCATCATCCTGGGCACGATGATGATCCCTTTCCAGGTGACGATGATCCCGTTATTCGTTGTGTTTCGTAACATGGGGTGGTTCAATAGTTACTTACCTCTCACCGTCCCCAGTTTCTTCGGGAACGCCTTCTACATCTTCTTGTTGCGGCAGTTCTTTATGACGATCCCCATGGAGTTATCAGAAGCAGCCAAAGTCGATGGGGCCAATGAACTTGTGATCTTTGGTCGGGTCATCCTGCCCCTGACCAAGCCAGCTCTGGCAACGGTAGCGCTCTTCCAGTTTCTTGGAGCATGGGGGGATTATCTGGGACCACTCATTTACCTCAGCGATAAGGATAGATACACGGTATCCCTGGGATTGGCTCTTTTCCAGGGAGAGTACAATGCTGAGTTCGGTGGCCTGATGGCAGCCAGCACTGTCATGATGTTGCCGATCATCATCCTGTTTTTCTTCACCCAGCGGACTTTTATTCAAGGCATCACTTTAACCGGGATCAAGGGATGATGGATGCAGCACTTGTTCCCGAACATAGAACTATCAGGAGGTATCTATGGCAAACTGGCCATTTAACCCGGACATCCCACGAAATACCTGGATGATGATCGAGGCAGATGGCTTTCCTGCGCCAGTTCCAGGTTGTGTTTACACCGGCTCGCAACTGGACGGCGGAATCCCATTGGGGAGCCTGGGAACTGGTTATTTCACATTGGAAGGCTCTGGCAAGATCGGCTTCTGCTCTATCTACAATGATATCGTCCCGCCCCGGCGCATCTTTATAGATTGGTTGACAATTCGCGCGGGAACGGCCAATATGCCGCTTTCCACGGCTGAGATCGCTTACTGGGGGCATTATCCCATAGCAGACCTGGTGGCTCAGTTCGCAGAGAAGCCTTTGGCGTTAGGCATCCGCGCCTTCACTCCTTTCATTGTGGGAGACGCCGATGCCAGTAATATGCCAGCAGCTTTGTTCGAGGTAGAGCTTCATAACCAGGGCCTGGAACCACTAGAGGCCGAATTATTACTCGCCTTTCCAGTTCCCTCCCAGGGGCACTTAGGACAGGTAGCGCTCCTGGGCAAAGAGCTTTCAATCGGATCGGACAGCGAACGTCTGCGCGGCATGGCTTCCGTTCGGATCCCCCCAGGCGAATCGAAACGCGTACGGTTCGTGTTCGCCTGGTATTTTCCTCATTGGCGTGATAGCAGCAACGAACCCCATGTGCATCGTTATGGCCTGCGTTACACTAGCGCTCGCTCTGTTGCACAAGACGCTTTGGCACACTTCGACTCGCTGCTCGCACGTGTCCTGGCCTGGCAGAACGAGATTTATCGCACCGACCTGCCGATGTGGCTGCGTGATGCACTGGTGCAGAGCTTTTACAGTCTGGCGAAAAACACGACCTGGATTGCTCGTACCCGCAAAGACGAGTGGTGGGGCGAAGACGGCTGGTTTACGCACAACGAGAGCCATACCGGCTGCCCCATCACCGAGACGATGGTCTGTCGCATGCATGGCCACTTCCCTGTCTTGTTCTTCTTCCCAGAGCTTGAAGCCAGCACACTGGAAGCATTCCGCCACTTTCAAATCAGCGACGGCGAGATCCCCTTCTCGTTCGGGATGGGTACATCCCTGCGCGATCCGCGCTACCATTGCCAGCACCCACTCAATTCCGGGCAATATGCCCAAATGATCTACCGGCTGTACCTGCGCACCCGCGATCGGGATCAGTTAGCGCGCTTCTATGACTCAGCAAAGCGGGCGATCCGTTATCAGTTCTCTTTGGACGATGATGGAGACAGCCTGGTCAACGACCAGGCCCATGTCAGGCCAGGAGAACATTGGCCAGCGAATCAATTCTACGACATTTGGCCCTGGTGGGGCACATCCGCTTATGTAGCGGGAACCTGGTTGGCAACGTTAGCCCATGGCAAAGCTCTGGCCGAAGAGATGGGCGACGCTCAATTCGCAGCAGAATGTAACGAATGGTTGGGGCGAGGACAGGCAGCGTACCATGACAAATTATGGACAGGGGAGTATTATCGTCTGTGGAACGATCTCGCAAACGCGCAGTGCAGCGACGTCTCACTGGGAAACCAACTGATGGCCCAATGGTGTGTGAAGATCACGGGGCTGCCCGATGTGCTTCCCGATGAGAAAGTACGCTCTGCCTTAAGAACGGTCGAACGCCTTAACATGGCGGCCACGGCGTATGGGCTTGTCAATGGAGTCACACCGGACGGGAGACGATTCGACGCCGGCCATGATGGCGAGAACGATCACGCCAAACAGACATTCGTCGGCGAAAGCCTCTGCGCAGCCATGACTTTCATTTACTACGGGCAGGAGAACATTGGCCTGGAGATCGCCAGACGGCTTTACGAGGCGATCGCCCTCAAGACACGCTCGCCCTGGAACCAACGTTGCCTGATCAACGCAGAGAGCGGCCTTCCAGTATGGGGAGAAGATTACTATTCGAACATGGTCATCTGGGCGTTGCCGATGGCCCTGGCCCATGAGTCGATCGCAGAATTCGTCCAGGATGGCAAACTTGTCGACCGGATGATCCGGGCTGCTCAGAAATCACAGACTCCAGGAAGTTAAACACAGGAGTTGAGGAGATGGACTGGTCTGGACGAGTAGCTATTGTTACCGGCGGCGCCTCTGGGATCGGCGCTGCCACGGCGCGGGAATTCGCCGCTGAAGGCGCCGCAGTCGCTATCTTTGATATCAATCAGGACGGCGGACAACGGATGGTGGAGACGCTGCAGGCTGCTGGAGGCCAGGCCCTCTTTGTGCACGTCGACGTCTCCGACGCCGAAGCATGTCGCAGCGCGGTCGGCGTCGTGATCGCACAAATGGGTCGGCTGGATTTCCTGGTGAATAACGCGGTCAGCTTTATCGCCAAGGGCCTGGACGTTACCACCGCCGACTGGGAGCGGAGCCTGGGCGTCAACGTGCGCGGCTATGCCAACATGGTGCAGGCCTGTTATGCACCCATGCGCCAGATAGGCGGAGGAGCCATCGTGAACGTCTCCAGTGTCTCCGCTCATGTCGCGCAGCCCAACCGATGGACATACAACGCGTGTAAGGGCGCTATTATCACCCTGACCAAATGTCAGGCGCTAGATCTTGCTCCCTATGGGATTCGCGTCAATGCTGTCAGTCCTGGCTGGATCTGGACACCAGAAGTAGCGAAGGCAGCCAATGGCGATCGCGCGCGATGGGAGCCAATCTGGGGACGCTACCATATGCTGCGCCGATTAGGCGAGGCTCGAGAAGTCGCGCGCGCGATCCTTTTCCTGTGCAGTGACGATGCCAGCTTCATCACTGCAGCAGAGCTGGCTGTCGATGGCGGCTACCTGGGCATGGGGAGCGAGGGATTAGGCGAAACTTCCGCTTTTGCTGGTTCCCGCTAGCGAACGAGATCTGCCCGTGATTCCTCCACCCAACCGGCTGCACGATGAAGGAGCTTCCACATGTTGCGACTGATCGACCTTTCTCTGGATATCTACGATCGAGCACCGACCTTCTGGCCCGATCCCAAGACGGCGATCATCCCCCATCTCACGATCCAGAACCTTTCTTACAACATCACCCAGCTCATCATGAGCACTCATTTAGGCACCCATTTGGATGCGCCCTACCACTTCTTCGATGACGGACGGACGGTGGAGAATCTGGACATTCGTCGAGGGTTCGGACCTGCCTGGGTGTTAGATTTCAGCCATAAACGGCCCGGCGAGGCGATCACAGTGGCCGACATGCAAGTTCATGTGGATAAGGTGACGCCCGGCAGCCGTTTGCTCTTCCGGACAGGCTGGGATAAGCAATTTCCACAGCCTCATTACTTCAGCGATCAGCCATACTTGACGCCAGAGACCTGCCGTTGGTTGGTAGAGAGAGGGGTCACGACTGTGGCATTGGATATGCCCACCGTATATCCTGCCGATTACATCACTGTGCACCACTTGCTTCTGCGCGCAGAGGTTCTGATCGTCGAAGGGTTGGCCAGGCTCGATCAACTCCAGAGCAAAGAAGTTATTCTCCTCGCGCTTCCTCTACGCATCCGGGGGCGAGATGGCTCCCCTTGTCGCGCCGTGGCGATTGATGCTGATGATCCGGCTGAACTGGCGCCGCTGGTGACTCTCCTGAACGGTTTGCAGTTCGTGTTACCAGATTAGCAACCGAAGGACCGAACTGATACGGCCCGAATTCACCCGTCATCTCATCCAACGCCTCTCGGATTTCTTCAGAATCCGAAGAGCTGGCTCGCATCAGCGAACAGACGGCTACGCCAGAAGCGTCGCTGATGAAACAGTGGGTCCGGGAAGGAATGCGCGCCAGGAAAATAGAGCTGGCTATCCAGGCTTACATGCAACGGAAGACCGATTTGCGGGGCGGGGCAGCGATGGCCGGCGTGTCCTACAATCGCTTCCTACGCGAAGTGCAAGAGCGTCACATTGTTGTGCTGGAAGATGACAGGTTCCTGGAGCGACTGGGGTCTCTGGCAGACGCGTTTGAGGATGAGACCTTACAAACGACCATCAGGCAGGCGTTGGACCAGGCTCCGAGTCCATAGGAACCAGAAGGCACTATTCCAGCGCGGCCTCCGCCATGGCGACGACGTTCTCCGGCGGCACGTTGGGCAGCAACGCCTCATGGCTGGGGCTGACGATGTAGTGGGGACCGAGCAGGGCCTTCAGCCGACGCACCTCATCCTTCACCTGCGCTGGCGTCGCCTTGATCAGCAACTCCTGCGTGTCAACGCCCCCTAGAAACGCGATCCGCCCCTTGAACTCGCGCGCCAGGCGCTCTGCCTCCATGTTGCGCGCCCTGGCCTGCAACGGATGCAGGCAGTCGACACCCGCATCGATCAGACGGTCGATCACCTTATAAATGGAACCACACGAGTGCAGAATCACCTGGTAGCCGTGACGGTGCCCCTGCTCCGTGAAGCGGCGAAACCAGGGCAGGATGAACTCGTCGAACTGCTTGGGGCCGCAGATCAGATCGAGCTGCGTGCCAAAATCGTTGCCGAAGAAGAAGCCGTCGATGAGATCGCCAGCCTCGGCGAAGAAGCGTTCGTTGGCGTCATAGTAAAACTGGCAGACGTGATCGGTCACGGCATGGACCACGTCGGGATGGGTGTACATCTTGACCATGTAGTTCTCCATCCCGAACAGGTCCATGACGTCGTGGTAGAAGGGGGTCCACATGCCGCTGGCGCGGTAGAAATCGCCCGCGTTGCGCAGGGCTTCCAGCGTCTCCGTGAAATCGAGATACTCGACGCACGGCCACTCGTAGGCCTCGACCTCGCGCACATCCTCGCAGTTGGCGAAGGGGCCGCTCTGGCCATGCGCCGTTTTCTTAACGCCAAGATCGAACATCGCCCGCCCCTCCGGATGGCGATAGGTGGAGGGGAAAAACTGCGGGCAGATCCAGCGGAAATCATCGCCCAGCTTGCGCTGCACCTCCTCCTGCGTCGTCGTGCCGAAGTAGGCGTGATAGATCGGCCACGTGTCCGGATGGGGATTCCCCAGCCAAAAACCGACGCGATCCGCAGGCGCCCTGGCGATGATCGCACGAATCCGTTCACGACTATTCATCGATCGCCCCTCCATCACTCATCACTCGTCACTCGTCAATCGTCAATCGTCACTCGTCAATCGTTACTCCTCAACCGCCAACCGAATATGCAACTCCCTCAGTTGGCGCTCCGACACCGGCGAGGGCGCGTTGGTCATGAGATCAGTGGCCTGCGCCGTCTTGGGGAAGGCGATCACCTCGCGGATGTTGCTCTCGCCGGCCAGGATGGCGGTGAGGCGGTCGATGCCAGGAGCGATGCCGCCGTGCGGCGGGGCGCCGTACTCGAACGCCTCCAGCATGTGGCCGAACTGCGCCTGCGCCTCCTCGGGCGAGATGCCCAAGACGTCGAACATGAGCGCCTGCTGGTCGCGGCGATGGATGCGGATGCTGCCCCCGCCCGTCTCCCAACCGTTGCAGACGATGTCGTAGGCCTTGGCCTTGGCCTTGCCAGGATCGTAGTCCGGCCCCGGCTGCAGATATTTCCAGTCTTCGTCGAGGGCGGACGTGAACGGATGGTGCATGGCGCTCCAGCGCTGCTCCGCGGCGTCCCATTCGTAGAGCGGGAAATCGAGGATCCAGGCGAAGGCCAGCTCGTTCGGGTCCATCAGCTTCAGACGGCGGCCCAACTCCAGACGCAACTGCCCCAACGCCTGCGCCGTGATCGCCGGCTGATCGGCGACGATCAGGCCGAGGTCCCCCACCTCCAGCCCCAGCCGGGCGACGATCGCCTCCATCTCGGCCGCGGTCAGGAACCTGGCCGCCGACGAGCGCACCCCCTCCTCGGCGCGCACGATCCACACCAGCCCCCTGGCGCCCTGCGCCTGCACGAACACGCCCAGCTCGTCGATTTGGCTACGCGAATAACCGCCGCAGCCCGGCGCGCGGATCCCCTTGACCTGCCCCCCCTCCGCCACCGCCGTCGCGAAGACGCGAAACTGGCTGGAGGCGACGATATCCGATAGATCGACCAGCTCGAGGCCGAAGCGCAGGTCGGGCTTGTCCGACCCGTAGCGCGCCATCGCCTCGGCGTACGTGAGGCGCGGGAACGGCTTGAACTTCAGGCGCTTGCCCGTCTCCGGCTCCAACGTCTCCACCAGCTCGATGAACAGGCCCTCGATCAACTCCAGGATGTCCTCGCGATCGACGAACGACATCTCGAGGTCGAGCTGCGTGAACTCGGGCTGGCGGTCGGCGCGCAGGTCCTCATCACGGAAGCAGCGGGCGATCTGGAAGTAGCGTTCGAGGCCGCCGACCATCATCAACTGTTTGAGCTGTTGCGGCGACTGCGGCAGCGCGTAAAAGCGGCCGGGATGGATCCGGCTGGGGACGATGTAATCGCGCGCGCCTTCGGGGGTGCTCTTGATCAAGATCGGGGTCTCGACCTCGATGAAGCCGCGATCGTGCAGGTAACGCCGGATGTGGGTGACGATGCGGTCGCGCAGGAGGAGATTGCGTTGGAGGCGCGGCCGGCGCAGATCGAGGTAGCGGTAGCGCAGGCGCAGCGCCTCGTCCACCGGCTGATCGTCGCTGATGTAGAAGGGCGGGGTGCGCGCGGGGTTGAGGACGCGCAGCTCGCTGACCGCCACCTCGACCTCGCCGGTGGGCAGGGAAGGATTGGCCAGCCCCGTCGGGCGGGCGCGCACCTGGCCCGTGACCTGCAACACGTATTCGCTGCGCACCTCGCTGGCGGCGGCGTGCGCCTCGGCGGACAGGGCCGCATCGCAGACGATCTGGACGATGCCCCAACGATCGCGCAGGTCCAGGAAGATGAGGCCACCGTGATCGCGTCGGCGATGGACCCACCCCGCCAGGGTGACGGTCTGGCCGATGTGGTGCGGGCGAAGCTCGCCGCAGAGATGCGTCTTCAGCATGATCTTTCCTCCGATCAGGGGGTCAAACGAACGGACGTGGGCAGATTATACCGTAAGCCAGGGCGCAGCGCGAAATGTTATCCTCTCAAGTTTCAACGGCGTCTGACTTCACCCTACGCCTCTGGTAGACTCTCTTCTATATCGCTCACGATCTGCCGGCTGCCAGCCAGATGCTCGGCGCTGCAGCCCAACGCCCCTCGAAGAGGAATTTCAAGGATAGCCATTGGATCACTACGGAGGTCAGCGCATGCGCGCCCACCAGATCGTCTTCACCCAACCCAACGAGGTCGAGCTGCAAGAGTTTGACTTCGATCCCACCGACCTCGCCGACGACGAGGTCGCCGTCAAGAATCACTACAGCTTGATCAGCCCCGGGACCGAGCTGGCCTGCCTGCGCGGGATCGAGGATTGGGCCAGGCTCCCCTTCGTGCCCGGCTACGCCGGCTGCGGCGAGGTAATCGCCGTGGGCAAAAAGGTGCGCCGCTTCCAGCCCGGCGACACGATTTTCGCCTACACCCGCCACGCCAGCCACGTCAAGGCGCGCGCACTGTCGGCGCCGGTGCCCGCCGGCATCGACGAGCGTCAGGCGTGCTACGCGCGCATGGCCGCAGTCGCCATCACCGCGCTCCAGGTCAGCAATGCCGCCCTCGGAGACTATGTCGCCGTGCTCGGGCTGGGGCTGGTCGGCAACCTGGCCGCGCAGCTCTTCACCCTCGCCGGCTGCGAGGTGATCGGCGTCGATCTGGCGCCGCGACGCCTGGAGATCGCGCGCCGCTGTGGGATCGCCCATACGCTGAACCCGGCAGATGGTGACCTGGCCGAACGCGTGGCTGCTCTCACCAACGGCGCCAAATGCGCGACCGTCGTCGAAGCGACAGGGGCACCCGCCGTCGCGCTGGAGGCGGGGAAACTGGCTGGGAAACTGGGGGAAGTTATCCTGCTGGGTACACCGCGCGGCGCGTATCACGCCGATGTGACGGAGTTTTTGCGCGGCATCCACCTGTGGAGCTCGGGATGCATCACCTTCAAGGGGGCCCACGAGTGGCGGGCGCCGATCGAGCCAGGCCCGGATGGCGCCTATAAGCACTCGATCCAGCGCAACATCGAGATCCTGCTCCGCCTCATCGCCCGCGGCCGCCTCCACGTCGCCGACTTGATCACCCACGTCCTGCCGCCGCAGGAATGTGCGCGCGCCTATGCCGGCCTGCGCGATGACCCCGATGCCTACATGGGTGTAGTCTTCGATTGGCAGGAACTGAATTAACGAACGTAGGGGCGTGCGACTGTACGCCCTTTGCTGATGTCATGCAGGCGGCCGCGTGAGAGCGGCCGCCGTCCGCTCCTACCGTCTGTGGGTGCACGCCGCTGGAGGGGCGCACGCTTGAGATACTCCCCCCAGCCGATCATTGCCAGCACAGCCGATAAGCGGTATACTGGGATCCATCGGCAGCGCACCAATAGGCGGAGCTGGACATGGGTCGGTGTATCCTGTTCGTCGGCAAAAGCGATTCGATCCTCGACCCGATTTGGCCTCGCTTGGAGGCGCGTGGCCTGCGCGTCAGCCTGGCCACCAGCCAGCGTATGGCCATCGAACAGGCGCGTAAGCGGCTGCCCGACCTGATCATCATCGACGGCGCCGCCTCCCGCTCGGTGCAACGCCTCAGCCGCTCCCTGCATCGTGTCGCCCCCCACAGCGCTTTCCTGCTTCTGGCCGACGAACACGGCCTGCCCGACGACGTCGAATGCGATATGCGCCTGTCCAAGCCATTCACCGCGCGCAAGCTGATCGCGCGTGTGGAGAAGCTCCTGGAACAACATGCGCCCAGGGTGCTTCGGATCGGCACCCTATGGCTCGATCCAGCAACCCGCACCGTCTACGGCGAACAAGGCGAGCAGCGCCTGACCCCCAAGGAGTGCGCGATCCTCGCCTTCCTCATCGAGCACGCCGGCCAGGTCGTGAGCCGCCAACAGCTCATGGAGGCGATCTGGAACACCTCGTACCTGGGCGACACACGCACGCTGGACGTGCACATCCGCTGGCTGCGCAAGAAGGTGGAGCGCGACCCCAGCGCCCCTCTTCACATCATTACGGTGCGCGGAGAAGGATACCAGTTCGCTCTCTCTCCCGCCGACGGCGAAGCCCCTCCTTCCTGATCCGCAACCCGCCTCTCCCTTGCCACAAACGCAAAAAACCGGCCTGGAGACCAGGCCGGCCGATGAATCTTCCAAAGACAGTGGCTACAGGTGGAGAGAAAGCCGGATCACGCTGACGCCGACTGCATCGCTCGATGGAAGGCTTTCATCAGGCGCGATTTGCGGCGCGCGGCGTTGTTACGATGGAGCACCCCTTTGCTGACCGCTTTGTCAAGGGACCTGATCGCAACCAGAATGGACTGCTGCGCCCCGGCGACGTCGCCGCCCTCGAGAGCCTGCCGCACACGTTTCACAGCGGTGCGCGCCCGACCGCGCACGATGCGGTTCTGAAGGCGCTTGCGTTCCGAGCTGCGGATGCGCTTGATCGCTGACTTATGATTGGCCACCGACTTTCCTCCTCATAAGACATCTCGTGGTCTGTTTCACCAACCCGCGGCTGGAGAATATTCACAAGCGGCGATTATACTCAAGGCGATACGTTTTGTCCAATTTGCGGAGCCTTGGATGGTCTCCCACCCGCTACCCGTCGCTGTCTCCCCATTGAGATGGAGATCCGGCGCGCCCAACAACCTGTTGTTCGACGTCCCCCATGGCCTGATCGACCAACGGATACGCCAGCCAGACCGACGCCGCTCCGAATAACGCCCCCGTGATCGTCCGCAGCCACCAATTGCTCTCGCGCACCCCCACCATCTGGGTCACGCCGTCCAGAGCCAGGGGGATCAGGAAAAGCAGATAGACACGCCAGTGCAACGCGCGCGGTCGCCCCCAGCGACGCAACAAGGCGAACCCCAGGCCAGCCAACAGCATCGATCCATAGATGGCGACGTCGCGCTCGCAAAAGGCGACCTTGTAGCCGATCTCAGGATCGCCCTGGAACCAACGGCGCTCCCAGGGGGTCAACCCCACCGCCATGCCACGCGCTTCCAGCTCTTCCAGCGTATACACCAACCGCTCCCCGCCCAGGAAGTACGAGCGTTCGGGGAGCTGGTGGCAGGTTGGGACGTAGACCAGATAGATCAGGCGGGCCGGCGCGGTCGCGCCGACGGCCATGAGGAGCGGCGCGGCGATCGGCAGGCCGACGAAGAGGGCCATCGCCAGGTTGATCAACGCCAGCCAGTGACGCGCGAAGAAGAGGACAAACCAGTCGATGGCCGCGACCCAGCGTTCGAGGCGCGCCGCGCGCCTCGCGGCCGTCGCGGAGGAAGAACCCACCTCGGCGCTCACAGGATCTCCCGCAGATGCTTTTGCAACTGCTCGCGGCTCAGGATCCCCATCCAGCGCGCGCGGACCACGCCCTCGCGGTCGATGAAGAGGCTGCTGGGAAGGTTGCGGACCTGATACCGCCGCGAGATGTCGCCCGCCAGGTCAACCACAACAGTGAATGGCATCCCCACCTCGGCCGCGAACGCCTGGGCGACCGCGCTCTCCTCCTGAACGTTGACGGCGATCACCTCCAGCCCCTCCGCGCGATGCGCCGTGTACGCCTCGATCAGCTCGGGCATCTCCACGCGACAGGGACCACACCAGGACGCCCAGAAGTTGATGATCACCGGCTGGCCGCGCAAATCGCTCAGGCGCACACGGCGCCCGTCAGCGTAGCGCATCTCAAAATCGGGCGCCGGATGCCCCTCCACCGGCGCGCCTCCGCCCGCCAGCGCCTGTCCTTCTGCCAGGGTCGCGCCCGTTGCGGGTGGCGCCGTCGGCCGTGGGCGCAGCCATTGTGCGCCGATGGCCAGGGCCAGCAGGACGATCAGTGTAACAGCGATGCGTGCCCAGATCACGGCCGCGCGCGCGGCCGGTCGAACGGAGGGCGAATCGGGAACGCCCATCGCTACCTCTGCGCCGCAGTCGTCGCCGCTGCGCTTACGGCCAGCGCCGCCCCGCTCAAATACCCGATGTAGGCGGGGATGATCGGCAAGACACAGGGAGAGAAGAACGAAAGCAGCCCGGCCAGGAAGGCGATCGGCAACGACACCCCCGCCCCTGCCGCCAGATTGGACTCGAACGCGACCAGCCCCGTCCCTAACGCGCCCTGAAAGCCAACGGCCAACAGACGTAGTTGGTCGCTGAAGAGCAGCCAGCCGACGAAGATCAGAAACAACCCGCTCACCCAGGAGACGATGCCCACGTAGCGATTCAGCCGGCGCAACACGCCAGTCATCGTGCTGAACGCCGCGCCCGTGATCAAAAAGGGGATGCCCAGCCCCAGGGCATACGTGAACAACAGCGCCGTGCCCTGGGCGACCGTCTGCAGTTGCGAGGCCATGAGCAGGATGGCGGCCAGGATCGGGCCGACGCACGGCACCCAGCCCGCCGAGAAAAAGATGCCGGTCAGGAACGACGCCACGTAGCCCCGGCCCACTGCTGGCGCCTGGGCGCGTCGCTCCGTATAGGTCAGGGCCATCCCCCACTCCAAAACAATCAACGCTGCCCGCCCGACTGCGCTCTCCCGCCACGACGGTCGACGCTCGATCTGCTCGCTGAGCCAGCCGAACGCGCCCAGCGTGACGAGGCCAAACAAGATCAGAACCACCCCTCCGATTTTTTGAACCAGCGGCAAATAGCTGTAGAGAACATA
>Ga0068707_1002197_pt1 | contig 13782 bp, 9 predicted proteins | sample YNPNPMetaG_FD_66600 | JGI IMG/M metagenome (GOLD analysis project Ga0068707, IMG submission 66600) | Anoxygenic and chlorotrophic microbial mat microbial communities from Yellowstone National Park, USA - YNP NP MetaG | ecosystem: Environmental > Aquatic > Thermal springs > Hot (42-90C) >... | reverse complement strand
TCCAGCCCCTCTTTGGCCTCTACGGCCTGGTGGATACCGTCGCGCCACTTGCGGCCCTCGGACAGGCGTCCCGTGAACTCGTCGACGATCACCACTTCGCCATCGCGAACCACATACTGCCGGTCGCGGAGGAAATCCTTTTCCACCTTGATGGCCCGCTCCACATACTGGTAGATGTGGAACATGCTCACGCGGTCCATCGCGGGGGGCTTGGGCAATTGCCGGGCCTTTTGCCGGCCCGCGCGGGTCAGCTCCACGGATTTCTTATCGTGATCGTACTCATAGTCCACGTCTTCGAGGAACTCGCGGGCTACTTGGGCGCTCCACTTGTAGCATTCCACCTCGAGTTTCTGCTGCTCGGTAGGCAGGGCGCTGATGATCAGCGGGGTGCGGGCCTCGTCAATCAGAATGCTGTCGGCCTCGTCCACCAAAGCGAAGTAGGCCTCGCGCTGCACGGGCTTTTCGCTTGCCGCGCTGGGACTGTGCCCCAGCATGCCCCCCAAGATGTCCGTCTGCCCTTCGCGGATGCGGCGCAACAGCAGCCGGTCGCGGAGGAAATCGAAGCCGAATTCCTTGGCCGTCCCGTAGGTCACGTCGCAGGCGTAAGCTTTGCGGCGTTCGGCCGGGGGCATCTGGGTCTGGATCACCCCCACGCTTAAACCCAACAGCCGGTAGATGGGCCCCATCCATTCGGCGTCGCGCCGAGCCAGGTAATCGTTGACCGTGGCCAAGTGGCAGCCCCGGCCGACCAGGGCATGCAGATACATCGGCAGCGTGGCCGTGAGCGTTTTCCCCTCGCCCGTCTGCATCTCGATGATCGAGCGGTGAAACAGCGCAATCCCCCCCAGGACCTGCACATCATAGTGCCGCATATCCAGTGTGCGCCGGGCTGCCTCGCGAACCAGAGCGAAGGCCTCGGGCAACAACCGCCCCAAAGGCTCGCCACTTCGAGCCCGATACCGCAGCGCCAGGCTCCGCTTGCGAATCTCGTGATCGCCCAGCGAACGAAGCCCCGGCTCCAATTGGGCGATCCGGTCCAACAGCCCCGACCATCGCGCAAGGCACCAGTGCGATGGCCCGTGGGCCAGCCACTTCAGACGTCCCAGAAGCCCAGTCGAAACGCCAGCCACGGGATGATTGGCCCCGCCAAAGAGTGGGAACAACGCCTTTTCGCTGCGGTACCGCGTGCCTCTTTTGCATTATACCACGGCTGCTGCCCAATCCTCTTGGCCCCGCCGCGGGCGGTTCACAGCAGGCCGGCCAATTTCTGGATCAAGGCCACGATGCCGGCCCGCTGCTGAGCCACTATGGCCAAGCCGGCCCGGGCATTGGCGGCCAAGTCTTCGTACTTGGCCAGCAAGGCGCTCTGGCTGTCTTCATCGTAGCCGTCGGTCTCTTCCACCGCCGTGCTAAGGGTGTTTTGCCATTGGGTGAGGACGCTGGAGGAGGCATCGACGGCCGCCCCGGCGAATCCGTCAATCGCCCCCTGGATGCGTTGGACTTGGCCTATGGCCTCGTCCACAATCCGCAACGCCCGGGACGTGTTATCGCCGAGGCCCGCGTAGCTCCCGCCAGAACCGATCTGGTCCAGCCGGCCACTGATCCCGCCCAGGCGGATGGCCTGAAGCCCGGCAATGGGCACGGCCACCTGCCGGCTCGTGGCCGTCGAGAGCGAAAAACGCAGCGCCTCGCCCTCGATGGTCAACGTGTCGAAGGCGCCCATGACGCCGGGCTGGAACTCTATCTCGGCGTGCAGGTCGCTCTGGAGAATCTCGAAACGATTGCCGTTGCCCCTCAGGGTCTGGCCGTTGATGACGGCCTGGGCATCGGTCCCCTGGCCTGTTCCCGTAACCTCGAATTGGCCGGAGACCACCGTTACGGCGATCGAGGCGTCCGAGCCGTAGTCCACGCCGCTCAGCGTCAATTGGTCGCCCGCCACGGCAGCCGTGATCCCCGTGTTGTGGCTTTGGCGGTTGATGGTGGCAGCCAGCACGTCGAGTGTCTGGGTGCTGTCCACCGTGATGGTGGCACTGCCCCGCTTGCCCGTCAATGTAATCACGGCGTCGCCGGTGGGTTTGCCGACGCTGCCGGTGTAAACCAGTTCGCCTTGGGTAGCGCTCTGGAGGATTTCTCCCGCGATCGCGGGCCCGCTTCCCGGGGACTTGCGGTACACATGGAGGTCGAACACCTGGGCGGGATTGCGTCCCACGATGCGGTAGTCGGCCGAACCGTCCAGCAGCCGGCGACCCGAAATCCGCGATGTGGAAATCGTGTTGATCTCTTCGATGGCGGCATCGATAACGGCTTGCGAGGCCGCCCGCTCCTCCGGGGTCAGAGTGCCGTCTTCGTCCTTCAGCAGTTCGCTGCGGATGGTCTGAAGCTGGGTAGCGACCTGCTCGGCAGCGGCTTGCGCTTGCGTAATCAGGGCGCTGGCCGCGGTGGTATTGGCCAGGGTAGCGCTTACCACATTCAACTGGTTTTCCAGGCCCACAAGCGCCACAAAGGTGGAAGGCTCATCGCGGGGCGCGAGGACCCGGCGGCCGGCGGCCAGGCGCAGGTTGGCCAGATCGACTTGGGCGTTGGCTTCCGCCAGCCGGCGGAGCAAGGTTCGCTCTACACCTGCGATGAATGCGCCGATACGGGCCATTGCCTGCTCCTAAGCTTCAGTTGCCCGAATCCTTTTCCGGCTTTAGCAGCCAGGGGAGGAAGATCTTCCGCACGCGATACAGGATGCCGTTATCCGGGGGCACAGCTTCGGCGGTTTCGGCTTCCTGGGTGGCCATCAGATAGGAGCGGAGGCTGGCGGAAAGTTCGCGGGCCCGCTCGGCCGCCTGGGATCGCCGGCGGTCTCGATGGGACAACGGCGCGATGGTTACAAACATCCGGGTCTGTATGACTTCGCAACCGGGACCCCCGCTGGGTCCCGGCCGAGCCACCTGCTCCTCCTGCAAGCGGATTTGCACGCGAAAAGCGACTGGCCGATCGCTGGCCCGGCGACGATAGCGATAGTCGTCGATGTGGAGTTCTAGATGGTTGCCGTCCGTGCGGATGACGCGGGCCTGATGGTCGGCCACGAACCCCCGGAGCTTTTCGACCGCCACACTGGCAGGTACAGGGGTCACAAGCTGCTGGTGAAGCACCACGGGCTGGGAGGGGCCGGTAGACGCTTGGACCGGGCGGGGCGGCAGGCCCTCGGGATCGCACCCCATTCCCAACTGCACCACGCGATTGCGCCCCTGCTGCTTGGCCAGGAGCAAAGCCCGGTCGGCCCGGCGAAGCATGGTCGCCGGCGTATCGCCGGGCTGGATCTCCGTGACCCCGAAGCTGGCGGTGACCGACTTGCCCCCCAGCACCGGCAGGCGCTGGCAGGCCAAGGTGCGGCGGATTTCTTCGGCGCGGCGCGTGGCTGCCGCGATGTCGGTATGGGCGCACAGCATGACGAACTCTTCGCCCCCATAACGTGCCACCAAATCGCCCGAGCGGCACGCACTGCGCAGCACCGAGGCCAGGGCTTTGATGGCCTCGTCACCCGCAGGATGCCCGAACTGGTCGTTGACCTGTTTGAAATGGTCCAGATCGCAGATCATCAGGCTGCACGGCACGCGCTGCTCCTGATGGGCGGAGACGAACAGTTCGAACACCCGGTCGAACTCGGCTCGGTTGGCCACCTGGGTCAGCGGGTCACGCGTGGCCCGCTCGTACAGACTCTGGCATCGGGCCTCCAGCGACGTCTCGGACGAGGCATCGTGCAGCAACAGGACCGCGCCGCAAGCGCGGCCGTCGTCGGCCAGAACGGGGATGGCATGGCTATCGACGGCCACGGGGCGCCCTCCGCGCCCGCAGATCACCAGCCGGCGCAGCGACTGCACCCCGGTGCGGACCGCCGACAACACGGGACAGTCTTCATCAGCCACCGGCTCTCCCTTCTCGTTCTGCATCTTGAGCAAAGCCGGTGACCACAGGCGGTGGGAAATTCCTGCCGCGGAAATGCCGGTCAGCCGCTCGGCCCCGTGGTTCCACCGTACGATTCGCAGGTTCCCATCGAGGAACACCACCGCGTCGTGCATGTGGTCCAACAGCCGCGCGCTGAACAACTCCAGGGGATTATGCGGTGCCGGCGGGCGGGGAGAGGGTGCTGTTCTCTCCCATAACCCCAGGCCCTGCCCCGAGTCCGCACTACCCAGCCATCGCTCGGCCGCCTCGCAGTGCAAGCGCGGCAGGTTTTCAGCCACCAGGGCGGCGAACTCTTCGACCAAGCGGGGGTCGAATTGCCGGCCCGCCCCTTGGAAAAGCTCTCCCAGCGCCCGTTCCTGCGGCAGCGCGCGGCGATAGACCTGCTCGGTGGTCATGGAGTCGAACGCCTCGGCCACCGCAATCATCCGGGCAGCGGTGGGCAGTTGCTGGCCGCATAACCCGAAGCCCGGCCGGCTGCCGTCGAACCACGCCCCCACGTTCTCCACGATGGCCAGAAGCTCTGCCTCGGCGCACGCCGCCTGGAGAATCTCGACCGACAAACGCCGCGAGTGGTCGAAAAATACTGATTCTTCCGGCTCCAGCGGCCCGGGTTTGAACAGCACGCGGTCAGGCACGCCCACCACGCCGATATCGTGCCACAGGGCGGCTACTTCAACCCGGCTCTGGTGGGCCGGCTCCATCCCCTGGCGCACCCCCCAAGCCGAGCAACTCAGCGCCACCCGCAACGCATGCGCAGCGCTGGCCGCGTAACGGCATCGCAAAACAGTAAACAGACTGCTACTGCCGCCGAGCTTTGCCCGGGCGAGCCTATCGTCGACCTCCGGACTGAATACGTAGCCTGAAGGGCCGGCTCCGACCGTGGGCGTGTCCAATACCCGCAACAGCACCCCGATCCGATCGATCTGCGGGATGGCCAGCGGACTATCGGCGGCAAACGGCGGCGGCCCCACCTGCACCGGTGGCGCATGAATCTCCGACATGACTCCCTTTCCGAGCCAGAAAAGGATCAAGACGAGCGGTCGGCGACGCCCGGGTACCCCAGTGCCGAGTTCCCGAGACCCTTCCGATAAGGAAGCCTAGGTTATTCCGGTTGCCGGGTCAAAACAGAGGCTCTAGATAAGATTTTCCTCGACTGCCGGCGGCACATCGCCTCCCTTTCGACCCCGACCACCCAAGCAGCGCAAACCGCTCACACGATTGCAACCCTCTGGGATTTCAGCAGTTACAGAACGACAACCTGTGGCGCCATTTAGGGAGAATTCCTGCCGTGGGCGCATACGCGGCCGCCCAGGTCTTCCCGTCCAAAAGATGGGGATAACGGCGTTCGGTCCGCAATCCCCAGGTCAACGGCCACTATTGGTGGGCATTTGTCCACCCTAACATGGCATGCCCCCCGCTTTGGGCGCACCTTGCGGTCAAGCGAAATCCGAACGCCAAGGCCCAGATTCCATCGAGTGGGGGCAACCATTGAAAACCGACGGGCTGCCTTATTCGTTACGGCAGTCGAAACCTCGCCAGCACAATGCTTTCGTAGGGACTTGCCTTACCCGCCTCATAGAGACAGGCCACCCGTCCATCGGCCAGCACCGCTAAACAGGAATAAGCACTCGGGCCGACGTGCAAGGTCCACGCCTGGGGCCAGGTTTTACCTTCGTCGCGGCTAAGGCGCACTGTGAGCTTCTCCCGGCGTGTGGGGCTTGCCGGGTTGGAAAAAAGCAGAAAGCCCGGCTTCCCATTTTCCGGCCACGAGTAGCGGCGGAGGCTGGCTTGGCAAATGGGTTCCACCAGCACCGGGTCGAACACCACCGGTGCCCAGGTCAGGCCGCCATCCTCGCTGATGCTCGTGCGCCGGCAATGCTGGCTGCGGTCGTAATTCCGCATGTTCAATAGCAGCCGGCCGCCGCAAAGCTCCGCCACCTCGCATTCGTTGACCCCGGCTTGAGGAGTCCGGCCGCCGAGTTGCCAGGTGCGGCCATGGTCGTCGGAGTAGATCACATGCGAGTAGTACCGCCGGGTCCCCGCCTCGATGTGGTCGCATGGCACAATCAGACGACCCCGGTGAGGCCCCTGGCACAACTGGATTCCCGCTCCCGGCCCGGTGGCGTACCAAGTCCAGTCGGGGCGCTTGGTACTGGACGTAATCTCCCGCGGCGGCGACCACGTCAGTCCGTCATCGGTGCTATGGCTGACCCAAACAGTGCGGGTCCCTTTGGCCGTGCCGTCGATGATTTGCGGTTCGTGGTCTTGGCCCAGATTGTGCGTCAGCAGCAGCCAGATGGTGCCCGTCTGCTGGTCGACCACCGGACACGGGTTGCCGCAGGTGTTGGGCCCGTCGTCCCAAACGACCGTGGGTGGGCCGAAGTGCTCGCCGTGGTCGGTCGAGCGCCGCACCAACAGGTCGATATCGCCCGTGTCGCTGGAGCTATGTTTGCGCCCTTCGCAAAAGGCCAGCACGGTCCCTCGAGTGGTCACCACCAGCGCAGGGATGCGGTACGTGCGATAGCCTCCTTGTCCGCTCAAAAAAACAGGGGCCTGGATCAACCCGGGCGGCTGGGGCCATTCGGCGGGAGACCCGGCGTCACCGCCCCAAGCCAGCCCTGCAGCCAGCACCATTGCTGTCCAGCCCGTTGTCAGCCATCGAAAACCGGTTGCGGCAGGTGTCATACCATTCTCCCGGCGTAAAGAGAGGGTACCATTGTTGCCGTGCCGAACAGAAACGCATGCGTCGGCCGTAAGCCTAGCACATTTGGGCGAACCGAAGGAAGGCTCTCGTTACGTTGCCTAAGCGATGCGCGGGAGCGGCCCTCGCCGCGCCAGGCGTGCCACTCGGCCGTGTGCCACTGCTTCGGCAGAGGCAGCGCGTGGCGGCTCAAGCGCACTGCTTGGCGCAAGCCAAGCAGTGGCACACCGGGCCGTGCCACTCGGCTGTGTGCCACTGCTTCGGCAGAAGCAGCGCGTGGCGGCTCAAGCGCACTGCTTGGCTTGCGCCAAGCAGTGGCACACCGGGCCCTCGCGGCGCCAGCCGTGCCACTGGCCGTGTGCCACTGCTTCGGCAGAGGCAGTGCGTGGCGGCTCAAGCGCACTGCCTGGCTTGCGCCAAGCAGTGGCACACGCCGCACACGCCGGCTGGCTCTCCCGGCGCGGCACAGTCTGGCCTGGCAACACGTGTGGCCCTCCAGAAAACGCGTCGGCCCGGGCAACATCCCTGCGTGCCCGAACCGGGCGTCGGTGCAAAGCCTCCCACTGGTTGCTAAGATCATGCCGAATATGTTCCGGCTTTTTCGTGACCCGTGCGGAGCGGCGACCATGGACTATCTGATGGGCATCGATCTGGGTTCCACGAGTCTCAAGGCGGTGGTCTATGACGTGGACGGCCGGGCGGTGGCCGCTGGCACGCGCCCCACCGAAAAGTGCCATCCCGACGTCGAGCATCCGGAGTGGACCGTCTGGCAGCCGGAGCAGATCTGGAGCGGCACGTCTGCGGCGATTCGCGAGGCCCTGGCTGGCGTGGATGACCCGCAAGCGGTGCGGGCAGTGGCTGTCACCGGCATGGGGATGGATGGGCTGCCGGTGGATGGCGAGGGCCGGTGGCTGTACCCCTTTATCAGTTGGCATGATCCGCGCACAGCGCCCCAGCGGGCCTGGTGGGCCGAACACGTGGGCATCGAGCGGACGTTCGCCATCGGCGGCAATCCTGTGTGGCCCATCAATTCCGCTTTGAGGATCCGCTGGATGATGGAGCATCATCCCCAGATCATCGCCCGAGCCGACAAGTGGTTGCTGATCGAAGACTTCGTGAACTTCCTGCTGACCGGCCGGCGGGTGACGGACTACAGCATGGCTTCGTGCACGATGCTTTTCGACCAGCGAACACTTCGATGGTCGGACGAGTTGATCGCCGCTTCCGGCATCGAGCGGCGGCTGCTGTGCGAGGTGTTGCCCTCGGGGACGGTCATCGGGCAGGTGACGGCCCAGGCCAGCCAAGCCACGGGACTGCCCCAGGGAACGCCGGTGGTGCTGGGCGGCCACGACCATTTATGCGGCGCGCTGCCGGTCGGCGCCTTCCAGCCAGGCCGGGTGCTGGACGTGGTGGGCACATGGGAGATCGTTACCGCCATCACGGCAAGGCCGGTGCTGGATGTGCGGCTCCAGCGGGCCGGCATGACGGTCCAGGCCCATGTGGCTCGCAACCGGCATGCCACGTGGGGTGCCAACGTGGCCGCCGAAATGCTGGAATGGTACTGCCGCCACTGGGGGGGCGACGCCGTGGAAAAGGCCACCCACGCGGGAGGCAGCCCGTGGGATCATCTTATGGCCCAGGCGGCCGTTTCTCCAGCCGGAGCACGGGGCGTGATGTTTTTGCCCCATATGTCTGGCGCTGGATGCCCCATGGTGGATCCGCAAAGCCTGGGGGCCCTGGTGGGCCTGAGCACGCGGGCCGCGCCTGGCGACATAGTGCGGGCACTGGTCGAGGGGCTGAATTACCAGTTCCTCGATATCCTGACCGCCATGGAGCAATGCCTGGGGATCCGGCCGGAGCGGATCATGGCCGTCGGCGGCGGAACCCGAAATCGCTTCTGGATGCAGACCAAGGCCGACATGGCCGCCCGCCCCATCGAGGTGCCGCAGATCGAGGAGGCGACCCCCTTGGGTGCCGCTATCCTGGCCGGCATCGGTGTCGGCCTGTACCGCGACGAGGAAGATGCCTACCAGCGGGTGTATCGGCCGGGAGTGGTGTACGAGCCCGACCCCGCGCGGTCCCAGCAATACGCGACGGGATTTGCCATCTACCGCCAGCTTTATCCCGCCCTGTGCGACATCAGCCACCAGTTGTTCGACCGTTTCCTGAACCGCGCCGGCGCATAAGGCGACGTTGGGAATCTATCGCCATGAGTTCCATCGAATCGCTGGTGGAAGCCATTCATGCCAGCCCCGTGCGAGTGGTGCTGGCGGTGGCGGGCGGGGGGTCGCGGGCGATCGCCCATCTTTTGGAAGTGCCCGGGGCCTCGCGCACGGTGCTGGAAGCAGTGGTCCCTTATGCGCCGTCGGCGATGTGCCAATGGCTGGGAGGGCCGCCCGAGCAATTCTGTTCCGAGGCCACCGCGCGGGCCATGGCCATGGCCGGCTGGCTCCGCGCCCGGGCTCTGGACCCGGCCGGGCCGGTGGCGGGGGTGTCGTGTACGGCTAGCTTGGCCACGGATCGGCCCAAACGGGGTTCGCATCGGGCGGCAGTCGCCCTGCAAACGTCGTCCCGCACCGCGGTGTATTGGGTCGAACTGGTCAAAGGCCGGCGCAGCCGCGCCGACGAGGAAACCCTGGTGGCCACTCTGGTGCTCAATGCCGTGGCCGAAGCCTGCGGGCTTTCCCAACGCCGGCCCGCCGGGCTCCTGGCCGACGAGCCCTTGCAGACCCGCAGTTGCACGGCCTGCCGGGAGTGGCAAGAACTGATGCTCGGCCTGCGCCGTGCGATCCGCCAGCGCGGCACGCAGTCCGAGCCGCAGCCAGTTCCCCCGGCCGCCGTGTACCCCGGGGCCTTCAACCCCCTTCACCGCGGCCACCTGCGGATCCTGGAGCTGGCCGAACGAATCCTCGGTGCCGCGGTGGAACCCGAAATCTCCATTTTCAACGTCGATAAACCTCCGCTGGATTATGTGGAGATGGCCTGGCGGCTGGAGCAGTTCGGTCCCGGGCGCCCGGTGTGGTTGACGCGGGCGGCAACCTTCGAGGAGAAGTCGCATCTGTTCCCGGGGGCGACCTTCGTGGTGGGGGTCGATACCTTGCGGCGCATCGCCGAGCCGCGCTACTACGGCGGCGACGCCGGAGCCTGCCAGAAAGCCATTGAACGTATTGCCGGCTGCGGGTGCCGTTTCCTCGTCTTTGGCCGGGCCGAACAGGGCCGCTTCATTTCGCTCGAAGAACTCGACCTGCCGCCGCTCCTGCGGGCCATCTGCTGCGGCGTGCCCGAGGCTGAGTTCCGTGAGGACATCTCCTCCACCGAACTCCGCCGGCGACGATAACCAAGGGGCGCACACCGGCGGGCGGGTTGGGTGCCCCGCCCCGTCCTCTCCAGTGGGAAGAGTTTATCCGCGGGGGGTTGCTGGACGCTACAATAGAGTGTTCCGCGCAAACGGCGGGCGATTGGCCGGCAGGCAGTTTGCCCGGCCCGGATCCCGTCGCTTCGCCCGGCAGGAGGACCTACCCGCCGATGACCGGCCAAGCCAACCTGAGCGAATTCCATGTCCGGCAGCGTGCGCACGCATTCCGCGATGCGGTGCTGAGCGGCCTGGGGGTGGTGCTGCCGCCGCTGTTGACGATCGTGATTTTTTTGTGGATCGGCGGCACCATCGAGCAATATGTGCTTTCGCCCGTGGTGCAGATTGCCGAGCGCGTGCTGGCCCGCACCCAGGCCGACATTCGCACCGAGGAGCACTTCCGCCCCGCCGATCGGGGCCAGGCGCGAGCGATGCTCGATGGCGTCGAATACCAGCGCCTGGAGCGGGGCGAATACGTGCCGCGCGCCCACTATGACCTGCTGGTGCAGCGCCTGGGCGAACAACCTATCCCCCGCACGGGCATGAGCTTTTACGCAGCCTACTACCGGCTGGTGTACCTTCGCCCGTATGTCGTGGTGCCGGCTTTCGTTTTGGTATTTACCCTGTTGCTGTACTTGCTGGGCAAGTTCATGGGGGCGGGCATCGGCCGGTTCTTTTGGAGCTTGCTGGAAGGGGGCATCGAACGACTCCCGCTGGTGAGGAACGTATATTCGGCGGTCAAGCAAGTCAGCGGCTTCATCCTCAACGAACGGGCCTTACAGGTTTCGCGGGTGGTAGCCGTCGAGTATCCGCGACCCGGCGTCTGGGCCCTGGGCTTCGTCATGGGCGAAGGCATGGCGCCGATCGAGCGCCTGGTGGGCCAGGAATGCGTCACGGTGCTTATCTGCACCTCGCCCATGCCCATGGCCGGATTCGTCATTACCATTCGGCGCACCGAGGCCATCGAGCTCGATCTGACGCTCGATCAGGCGATCCAATTCATCGTCAGTTGCGGAGTGGTGATCCCGCCGAAGAGCCCCCTGGGACAGGCCGTGGCCGCACAAAAAGCCTCGCAGGCTCCGGAGGCAACCCGGGTTTCGGCGCCCGCGGTGGGCGGCGCGGCCATACCCACTCCTTCGCACTCCTAGCCCAGGTCGTATATGCCCGCGTCAATCCACGTTCGCTTGGGAACTCGGGGCAGTCAATTGGCTCGATGGCAGGCCCAATGGGTAGCACAGCGGCTGGCCGGGTTCGGGGCCCAGGTGGAGTTGGTACCCATCGTCACCACAGGCGACCGGCACAGCGAGGGGGCGATCGGCACCCTGGGCGACCGCGGGGTGTTTACCAAGGAGATTCAGCGGGCCCTGCTGGACGGGCGTGTGGATTTGGCGGTGCATAGCCTGAAGGATGTGCCCACCGAGCGTGTGCCAGGGCTGGTGCTGGCCGCCGTGCCTGAGCGGGCGCCGGTGGCCGATGTGCTGGTCTCGCGGCGATGGCCCTCGCTGGAGGCCGTACCGCAAGGAGGGATTCTCGGTACGGGCAGCCTCCGCCGGCGTGCCCAATTGCTGGCGGTCCGGCCGGATCTCCAGATGCGCGACCTGCGGGGCAACGTGGATACGCGGTTGCGCAAGGTGCAGGAGGGCCAGTACGACGCCATCGTGCTGGCCGAGGCCGGCCTCCGCCGCCTGGGCCTGGCAGCCCATATCGCCCAGGTGCTCCCCCCTGCTATTGTTCTCCCCGCTGTGGGACAAGGGGCCTTGGGCCTGGAGACCCGCCAGGAAGACCAAGCCCTTCAAGAGTTGGTAGCCCGGCTGGACCATCAGCCCACGCGCGCGGCCGTGCTCGCCGAACGCGCCATGCTGGCCGCCTTGGGGGGCGGGTGTCTTACGCCGATTGCGGCATGGGGCCGCGTGGAAAATGGCGCCTTGGTGCTGACAGGCCGCGTACTGGCCCCGGATGGCTCGGAGCGCATCGAAGCCGAACTGGCTGGCCCGCCGGATGCCGCCGAGGACCTCGGCCGACAGGTGGCCCAGCAATTGTTGGCCCAGGGTGCGGCTCGGCTCCTGGCGGCGTCGCGCGCGGCCACATGAATGTGGAGGTTAAGAAGGCGCGTACCCGGTTGGTCTCCAAGGCCGGATCGAATTGGGTTTTCGCGTGGTTTTTCTTCCGCGCCCGGCAGGGCCGCGTGCCGTCATATGCCGCAAAGGCCATGTCTTACGGGCATTGGACGAGCCCCGCCGCCCACAGGCATGGTCCGCAAACCGGGAACTCGTTGCCGTGGCAGTCCTCTTGGTTGGAGTTCCGCAGGTCGCAGCCGCCGCAGTCGATGCACGGGGCGAAGGGGAATTCGATCAACCGCGCCCGAAAGCGGCGGAAGGCTTCGGAATTCCAGATTTCGGAAAGCGGCTGCTGCCGGAGGTTGCCCACCGAGTACGCCAGCACCTGGCGCCGCGTGCCACGATAGTAGTAGCTGTGGGTGTGGAGCAGCGGAAGGCACGGGCTGACTGCGCCGTCGGGCGCGATGGCCACGAAGCCTTCGTGGGCGAAACGACAGTACATCTTGCCGCCGGCAATATCCCCGTCGCCCATCACCACATGGCTGCCCGAGGCCTGCAACCGATCGACCACTTCCTGCACTTCCGGGCGCCGGTCCATACGGGGCAGTTCGACGGCAGGATTCCATGGCGAGGCCTGCCCGCCGCGCCGGGTAGTCGTCCAGTCGTGATAGAGAATCTCTTCTGCCAGATCCGCGGTGTACGGCACCAGATTGGTGACCAGGATGCGGCTGAAGCCCAAATGCACGCCCAAGCGCTTCAGCGCCGGCAACTGGCCGATCGTCCGCCGGCTGGCCACGAAAGCGATGACCACCTCCGGCCGCCGCGCCCGCCGTAAAAGTCGCTGGCGATACAGTTCGCGAAGATTGGCCTGAACCACACCGGCCGCCGAGGTGTGAAAGGTTCCATTGCCCCCCGCGCCCGGCCCGTCCAGCGAAACGATCAGCCGCTGCAACCCCAGTTCCACCACAGCAGCCGCAGCCCGGCTATCCAAGAGGACGCCATTGGTGAGCACCTCGGCGGGAATGCCCGCTTCCACCGTCCACCGCAAAAAGTCGAAAAACCGGGGATGTACCAGCGGCTCGCCGAAGCCGCCGAACTGGATGGCCTCCACCGTGGCCAAGCGGCGGAGGTCTTCCACCAACCCGCGGAACACCTCGGGCGCCATGTCCTCCGGCGTTTGCTGCCACACGTGCCGGATGCACATACCGCACTGAAGATTGCACCGCGAGGTGATCTCCACATAAACCTTGCGGAGCATAAAGAGCCTCTCTGGGGCCAGGGCAGTTGGGGCTTGCGAATTATACGCCCCGAGAATATCCCGGCCGGCTTACGCCATTGGCGGCTTTAACCCCAACGGGCAGTGATCTCGGCCACCGACCGCCCGGGTCGGCCCGGAACTACGAGCGCCCAACGACCTGCGGCGATTGAAGCTCCGCCAGCAGCCGTTGCTGCTCGTCCACGTTGGCCTGGAGCACCGATTCGACGCACGTGAAAAAGTTCACGATGCACTGCACCCGGAGTTGGTAGTACACCTGCGAACCCCGTTTGGCATCCTGCACGAGGCCCGCCGACTTCAGCACCGCAAGGTGCTTAGAGACGGTGGACATGTCGGCCCCCACCATCTCGGTCAGTTCGCAGACGCATCGCGGGCCGGACCGAGCCAATTCGTCCACGATGAACAACCGAGTGGGGTGCGCCAACGCCTTGATGATCTTGGC
>Ga0068707_1002195_pt1 | contig 13790 bp, 14 predicted proteins | sample YNPNPMetaG_FD_66600 | JGI IMG/M metagenome (GOLD analysis project Ga0068707, IMG submission 66600) | Anoxygenic and chlorotrophic microbial mat microbial communities from Yellowstone National Park, USA - YNP NP MetaG | ecosystem: Environmental > Aquatic > Thermal springs > Hot (42-90C) >... | reverse complement strand
ATATACTTTAGAGGAAGATTTCACCTCAATTTATTAATCTTGACAAAAATAGTGCCCTAAAAATTAATAGACCCCTAATTATGTGAGGAGGGATCTCAGTGTCGGTAAAAATTCGATTACAGCGGATCGGAACGAAAAAGAAGCCGTTTTACCGCGTCGTGGCTGTTGACAGCAGAAAAAAGAGAGACGGTGAATGTATCGAGCAGATTGGCAGATATCAGCCCATCGCAGAAGGTGAGCAATTAATCATCAATGAGGAGAGGCTGTACCAGTGGCTCAGGATGGGGGCGCAGCCGACTCATACCATCCTCCAGCTCTTGAAGAAAAAGGGACTCTGGCAGAAATTCAAAGGCTCGCGGTAATCACTCCGGAGGCCGTCATGGATTACAAAGACCTCGTTGGCTTTATGGTAAAATCCATTGTTGACCACCCCGACCAGGTGGAAATCCATGAAGTTGAGGGAGAAAAATCAACGATAATCGAACTCAGGGTCACGAAAGAGGATGTCGGCAAAGTTATCGGCAAGCATGGAAGGATAGCGAAGGCGATACGAACGATTATCAATGCGTCCGCCACTAAAACCGGGAAGCGGGTGATGCTGGAAATCCTTGATTGATGGATGACGATGAGTACATTCGGATTGCCGTTGTAATCGGGGCGCATGGACTCAAAGGACGGCTGAAAATCCGAATCATAAGTGATATATACGATCGCTTTCGCCCGGGATCGTTGGTCTACTGCGGCCGGGGTGATTTGCACGAAAAATACGTGATTGAAGAATTCGCCCTCCAGAGGGGAAACAACGCGCTCATGCTTCTGGCGGGCATTGGTGATCGCAGCGCCGCTGAATCCATCCGAGGGTGTGAATTATACATCACCGGTGCCGAGGCGGAAAGGACACGGAGTAACCTTGAACCGGACACCTTCTACTACCGTGACCTTATCGGATGCGAAGCGCGCATCCGAGGAAAGCGCTTCGGGACTGTGACGCGAATTCTCGAAGCCGGCGCTGGCGAAGTGCTGGTGGTATCCGACGAGCGGGAAAAGGAACATCTTATCCCCTTCGTCGAGTCAATGGTTGACACATCGGCGATAGGGATGCGCGTGCTTGAAATCGCGCCGATAGAGGGCCTTCTTGATATTTAAGATAGTGACTCTCTTCCCGGATTATTTTTCATCGCCACTCAAGAGCGGCCTTCTGGGAAAGGCGATTGCCGGTAAAGCGATCAGGGTGGAGATAACGGACATCCGGAACTTCGCTTCCGATCGCCATCGAAGCTGCGACGATTATCCCTACGGCGGCGGTTCCGGGATGGTGCTCCTGCCGGGACCGGTGTCAAGGGCGGTGGAGATCGCTACCGCGGACGGCACACCCGTAGCGGTGACCAGCCCATCGGGTGCCATCCTCACTCAGACCCTGGTGAAGGAACTCGCCGGCCGCGGCGGATTGTGTATCGTGTGCGGCCGTTATGAGGGTATCGATCGGAGGTTCATCGATAGGTACGCCGATTATGAGATTTCAGTCGGCGACTACGTGCTCTCCGGCGGCGAAGCAGCGGCTCTTGTTATCATTGACGCCGTATCGCGATACGCGCCGGGATTTATGTCAAACGCCGCATCGCTGGCTGAGGAGAGTTTTGAAGATGACTTGCTGGAGTACCCTCACTACACCAGACCGGAAGAGTTTGAGGGCATGCGCGTGCCTGAGGTGCTCCTGAGCGGCGATCACGCCGCTATCGCGCGATGGCGTCTCGAACAGAGACTGATGACGACGAGACGGGTGCGGCCCGATCTGTATCGTAAATATCTTGAAAGAAAGCTGCGAGGTGAATGAACAATGGATACGATTCGTGAAATTGAAAAGGCAATACAGCCGGTGGAACGCGAGATCAATTTTCAGATAGGCGACACCGTAAAGGTCCACTACAAAATCATTGAGGGGAACCGCGAAAGGATTCAAGTCTTCGAAGGGATTGTTATCGCCGTCGACGGCAAGGGGATGTCGAAAACCTTCACGGTACGCAAACTTTCCTTCGATATCGGCGTGGAGCGCATCTTCCCCCTTTATTCGACACGCATAGCGAAGATAGAGGTAGTCCGAAGCGGCAAGGCGCGCCGCGCCAAACTCTACTTCCTGAGAGACCGAAAGGGAAAATCCGCCAAACTCAGGGAAAAGGGCGGCAAGACGGCGAAGAAGCATACAGTCACGGCGGAGGACGTGCCAGTGACAGGGAGCGCCGAGGATTCAACGGCCGAGCCAGCGCCGGAGCAAGAATCCTGAAAAAGGACGTCCCTCCGGTGAAACGGCCGGGCATCCAGCCATCACTCGAAAAGGCGGCAGTCGATGCCGCCTTTTCGCGCTTTCCAACGTTCGACATCGAGCGTGCGCTCATCAGCGAGGGATATCGACTCATCGCGGGCGTCGACGAGGCAGGCCGCGGCGCCCTCGCGGGCCCGCTCTGCGTCGGCATGGTCATATTCTCACCGTCATTCATCCTATCGCCGACGCAGCCCCTCACCGGAGTGAAGGATTCAAAGCTCCTGACCCACAAGGGACGTTGTTTCGCCCTCGAACTGATCAAGCAACATGCCCTCTTAGCGACCACCAGGCTAATATCGCACCGGCTGATTGACCGCTTAAACATAAACGGCGCCACTGAATACGCCATCAGGCGTCTCATTGACGAATCCCCCATCACGCCCGAGATCATCATTCTCGACGGAACATTCAACTTCCGCGCTCGGGTACCCATCAAGAGCGTGCCGAAGGGCGACCGCGTGTCGTTTTCCATCGCCGGGGCGTCAATCGTCGCGAAGGTGCGAAGGGACGGCGTTCTCAAGCGTCTCGACTCTTTGTATCCTTCCTATCAATTTTCTCGCAACAAGGGATACGGGACGCGCGATCACCTCGCGGCGCTTCGGGATAGCGGCCCGTCACCCGTGCACCGCCTGAGCTACCGGCCGGTAAGCGATACGCATCGCGGCGAGGCCATGTAATGGCATCCGAAAACCTTATCCGGATTATCCCGCGTGCGAGCGCCGCGTCCTTCCTCGATGAGGCGCGCAAAGGGGGCGACCTCGCGGCGAAGATAGTACAGCGACTGGGGGATAAGGACGCGGTGATAGCGATCGGCAAAACGCGCGTGCGCGCTGCATTCACGAAAGGCGTTCCGGAGCGCGACTCCTTCATCCTCCGTTTGGAACGAATCGATCGCGGTACGGTCACATTTCGGATGATTGATTCCGCTGCACGAGCCAAGGCGCTATCCCAACTGCTTGAGATGACCCTGATCAAGAGCGCTGACCAGCACAGGCTCTTCGCATCGCTCGGATCCGCGATAGCCACGCCTCCTGCGGGCATTCTTGATCTGAACGCGCGCCTCCTCGGATATCTTCCCGCCAGGCCGCCGGATCGCAGCCTCGCGCGCTTATTGAACCATCTCCTTCGTCTCGGCGTTGACCGTCGCGCCGTTGAAGATCTCGCCTTTCTTCTCGCCGATACCGACGCCCCTTTCCGCGCCGTTCTCCCGCTCTTTCAAACAAGCGATCGCGGCACGCATGATAAAGGGAACAAGCGCGGTTATATTCCCAACGTCAAGGATGCGACACAACGCATCGCCTCATCAATTGAGGCGATTAAGGATCCCTCCCAGCGCGATGAGTGCCTCGCCATGATCCTCGACCTTGTTCGAGCAAGCGCCCGGCCTCCCTCGAACGCGCGGCCGGGTGAATTCGCGTGGCACCACGAGGGCGAATACCGCACCGTCCGCTTTCTCGCGTCCGACATCGGCTGGATCATCAGTCTCGAATTCTCCGCGCTCGGGAGGATAGAGATCCTTGCCAGAGAGGCCGGCGACGGGACCGCCATATCCGTGTTTTGCGACTCATCCGAAGCCCTCTCGGCCCTTGAAGAATCAGGGAATGAATTACGCCGAACCCTCTCGAAGGCGGTACCAGCGGCGACGGTTTCCTTCCACAATACCGCGGCAGCGCTGCAGAAAATTGTTGAAATATATTCCCGCCATTGTATGAATAGCGTTCTTGACGTAAAGGTGTAGCATGTCAGATGAACGATTGGCAGTAGCGCTCGAATACGGTGAAGACGCGCCCCGGCTCCTGACTGTTGCACGCGGGCTGCTGTACGATACGATGATCGCGATTGCACGTTCGCACGGCATCACCATTTACGAGGACCCTGACCTCGCGCAGGTTCTTTCGCGCCTTCCAGCGGGGAGCGACATCCCCATCCCCCTCTTCGCCGCGGTCGCTGAGGTCCTCGCCTACTGCTATCGCGTCAACGCCGCGTTCAGGGAAAAACTTCAGAAGAGGGGCGTTCTCTGATGGCGAAGATGAGAAAAATTCGAGTGGATGAACTCAAACCAGGGATGGTGTACGATAAGCCCATCTACGTGGACAGCAGCAACATGCTCGTCGGCTCGAATACCCCTATCAGGGAGAGCGATATCAAAAAGCTGATGGCCTGGGGTGTCTCGGAGGTTGAGACCGCCGGCGTGCTCGTCAAGCGCATTGACATGCCGCCGGAAACATCAGCTCCCGAGAATCAAATGGGAAAAGGGGGCGAAACAGATAGAGAACGGCTGATTGTCGCCGACTACGTTGAACTGCTGAAAAAGCGCAAAGTCCTGATTGAAGTACACGCCAGGGCGCGCGCCGCGGTAGAGGCCGCGTACAAGGCGATTCGGGCCAATACATCCTTCGACACCCGCGATCTCGAGGATGCGGTGCAAAGCATCGTGAAGCTTATTAAAGAAAGCAGTAATATCTTCCTCTTCCTCTACGGCCTCGACGAAGGCAAAGATTATACCCTCACCCATTCAGTCAACGTCGCATTCTATTCGCTCATGATCGGCACCGCCCTCAAATACGGCCCCGTGAAAATAAACGATCTAGGGATGGGGGCGCTCCTCATCGACGCGGGCATGATGAAGCTTCCCCTGTATATCATCCACAAGGAATCGAATCTCACCGAACAGGAATACAACCAGATAAAGACTCATCCCCTTCTCGGATACAAAGCCCTGAAAGAACTGGGCAAGGTCAAGGAGAGCGCCGCGGTGATCTGTCTCCAGCACCATGAGCAATACGACGGCAATGGATATCCCCGAGGCTTGAAGGGGAACGATATTGACGAGTTCGCCCGCATCGCCGCGATCGCCGACAGCTACGAAGCGCAGATATCGAACAGAAGCTACCGCAAAAAGGTCGATTTTTACCACGCGATGCGCAACCTCCTCGCCAGCGGGGTCAGCAAATTTGATCCTGTGCTCCTGCGGGTATTCCTCTCGCGGATGTCGGTCTATCCCATCGGATCAATCGTTGAATTGAACGACGGCACGATCGGCATCGTAATCGGATCTATACCGGAAAAGCCGCTTCGACCCATCATCAAGCTAGTATTAGACCGATCGCGCCGGCGCATTGAAAACACCGTTATCATCAACCTCCTTCAGGAATCCTCTCTCTACATCGCCCGCGCCCTCGATGAGGCTGAGGCAGGCATCAACATCTTTGAAGTCCTGTAGGCCGCCCGTGGCGCATCGCGCTTCAATCGGCTCCGACGGCGAAGATCGGGCGCTGGCTTTTATCCGCGGCAAGGGCTTCACCCTGATCGAGCGGAACTACCGGGCAGGCAGGGCGGGAGAGATCGATATCATCGCACGCAGAGAAAACCTTGTGGTGTTCTTCGAGGTCAAACGCCGCTTGAGCAACACCTACGGCGGGGGCATCTACGCGATCACGGAAGCAAAAAAGCGCCGCATCCGTGCAGTGGCGCGCGTCTTCCTCGCCTCGCGACCCGCGTTTCAGCACAAGGATATCACCTTCAGGTTCGACCTCATCGTCATTCAAGGGGATGATATTGAATGGGTGGAGGATATGTTCCGCTGATTGACGCTGCATTCACGGAATTCCCGCACAAGCCGGCGATTCATGGCATCGATGGCGAACGGCGCCAGCTTTCCCGCCCACCAAGCGAGGCGCGCGTGGAGGGGGAAGATAATGCGGCGTTTCCCTGCCGCCACGCCGCGGAGGATAATCGCAGCTGCCCGTTCCGGCGAGATTAATCGCCTCGGGAGGCGAGCCCGATACGAATCCGGGTCAGTGCCCACAATCTCAATGGATTCGTAAAACGGCGTGCGTACGATACCGGGGCAGACTAAAGTGACCTTCACGCCGCGCGCCTCTGCTTCGACGCGAAGCGCCTCAGTCATGCCGGTGACTGCGAATTTCGCGGCGGTATAGGGCGCGTTGAACACAAAGGGCGCGAACCCGGCCAGCGACGACATGTTGACGATGTGCCCCCTGCCCCGGCGCGCCATTGCCGCGTATGCCGCCAACGTCCCATTGAGCACGCCGAAAAAATTCACCTCCATAATGCGCCGCCAATGTTCTCTCGCCAGATCTATCGCCTCTCCGGAGAGGCCGATGCCAGCATTGTTGAACATGTAATCGATGCCGCCGCGGGAGCGGTCTATCTCATGAATCATCCGCTCTACCGCATCTGCGTCCGTGACATCGAGGAGGATGGATTGCGCCACTCCTCCGTCTTCAACGATTGCGGCGGCGGCCTTCCGTGCTCCTTCCTCATCGATATCAGCCACCGCCGCGAAGGCGCCGCGCCGGCCGAGCTCGAGGCACAGCGCCCTGCCGATGCCGGAAGAACCGCCGGTGACTATTGCAATTGATCCGCGGAAAGGATTTGCCATCCGCCCATTCCCTCTATTGCTCGTCACCATCTTTAATGGTGAATATCGAAGAGAGCCTCATGAGCTGGAAGGTCTGAGAGAGATAGGTTGAAAGATTTTTTACCACAATTTTTCTGTCCGAGAGAGCCGGGTCACGGACAAACCTGATAAGGGCGGCTATCACGGCTGAGTCCATGGCTTCAACATTGCGGAAATCGAGCTCAATATCTTTTTTCCCGGCAATCGAGCTGATGGCCTGTTTAAGTTCGGTGTTAAGCCTGCCCGCTTTGAGCGCCGACATGATTGTATCGGTGAAGATGATTTCAATTACATTGCTCTCTTTAACTTCAATCATAATCCGACCCGCACATATCTTATACCCTCACATCTCTTTTTATCCATCGTGTCAATCATAATACCAGATAAGCATCCATTTCGTGCGCCGCACTCCGCTCAAAGTTTTCAATTATATTATGTATAGATATTGACAGCACGAACCGCTGTGCTACAAGACCGTAAAAAAATCGTTTCGAGGGTTGCCATGGCTGTTACACTCTTTTCGCCGGGGAGGATCGGTCCCCTGAAGCTGCGTAATCGTTCAATACGATCCGCCGCCTTTGAAGGCATGTGCCCCAACGGCGTCCCCTCAGAATCCCTTATCAAATACCATCGCGCCGTAGCCGCTGGCGGCATCGGCATGACCACAGTTGCCTATGTATCGGTGCAGAACAACGGACGAACATTCAGCCATCAGGCATGGATGCGGCCTGAAATTATACCTCACCTTAAAAAGCTCACGGACGCAGTCCATCGCGAAGGAGCAGCGGCATCAATCCAGCTCGGCCACGGCGGGCACATGGGCGACCGTAAGGTGACCGGTGAGCGGGCGATCTCGCCGTCAGGCAAGTTCAACCTTTACGGCCTGACCCTCCCTCGGGCGATGAGCGAATCAGATATCCAAGAGTGCGCCAGGGCTCACGGCAGAGCCGTTTCGCTCGCTAAACAGGCAGGATTTGACGCGGTGGAAATCCATGCCGGCCATGGGTACCTCATTAGCCAGTTTCTCTCTCCATACACCAATTCGCGCCGCGACCAATACGGCGGCAGTCTTGAGAACCGGGCGTGCTTTCTCAGGTTAGTTATACGTGAGGTTAAAAAAGCCGCGGGAAATTCCATGGCAATACTCGTAAAAGCCAATATTGAAGACGGTTTTCAAGGTGGGATGGATATCACGGAGGGGATTCAAGTAGCCCGGATTATCGAGCAGGAAGGTGCTGATGCGATTGTGCTCTCCGGCGGGTTTGTCAGTAAAACCCCTTTTTTCATGATGAAAGGAGTTACGCCTCATCGAGAACTGATAAGTTACCAAAAGAACCTCTTTATCAAATTCGGCATGCTATGCTTCTCCCGTATAATTATACATGATTATCCATACCGGCAGGTGTATTTTCTCGATCAGGCGGTTAAATTCCGTTCAGAGGTGAACATACCGCTCGTGTATGTAGGCGGAATTGTATCACACGCAGGCATACAAAAAGCCCTTGATGCCGGATTTGAATTTATCGCACTTGCGCGGGCATTGGTCGCTGAACCCGACTTTATTAAACGGATAAAAAACAACCCAAAGCATGTATCTCCATGCCTCACATGCGGACCGAGCAATAGCTGTGTTGCCGTCATGTATATGGGAGAGATGAAATGTCCTTACCTCGAACAGGTTCACATTGGTAAAGCAAATTGAATGATATGGAAATTCATTTTCTAAATCTATCCACTATTTGCCAAGTGAAAATCCAATTTCTTATTTGTTCAGCCCACCTCTTCCCCTTAGAATCATAAATGAGATCCGCAAAATTATAAATACGTTGAAGGATATCGCTTACGATTGTATCGAGATACTTTTTTATAGAAAGCGCCACGAGATATGAGACAGATTTCTTCATCACCTTACGCATGTCGGTAAAGAGCTCATAATCCTTAATAGATAGAGCAACACGAAATATCCTCCAATTCTTACTTGCATCCACCGGCTGGTATTGCACCAGTCCACTCACTACATAGTTTTTTTTGTAATCCTTCACGTATTTATACATAACTTGGATGATTAGGTCTTGCATATTATGGCCTGTGCGGCTTGCGGCTTTATTAAGTTTAACATAATTCTTAATATTCATATAAAAACTTGTCTGATATCTCATAAAAAACCTCCCCTAACATTCTCATAAAATATAACGAATGGTCAGAAAAAATAATAAAATTTTTTTGGACATTATACGAAGAAAAAAAATTAAAAATGTGTAATTTTTATTGACATTGAAAGTTCAATATATTAAAATTTTAAATTAATCCGAGCGACATAATTAATAAAAAAATTTAGCACGCCTGGGCGGAATATGTTGATTTTTCTCGACTTCTTATATATAATTAATTTACCGATAATAAGAATGCATATTATTTTAAACAGGCGATCACCCATGTATAATTACAAGTCAACTGCCAACGCACTCTGATTGAGCATTTTAAACAGGCGATCACCCATGTATAATTACAAGAGGTCAGCCATGAATAGGAAGCGCGTTCTTTTGTCAATCCTGTCAGCTCTCCTGATAGCTGCAACAGCGGGCTGTAACGGAAAAGTCTTCAGTTCCCTGTTGGAAAAATCGGCATTGAAGGATATTCTTATTCTCACGCTTCTACGTGTTTCAGATGTTAAAGTCAAACAAATAAACTCCATGAGCGTAAATAAAATATACGGTATCGGATCTACTGTAAATATTAAAGTAACATTCACTGATAATGTTATCATTACAAGCGGCTCTGTCGACGTAACCCTTAATACAGGCGAAACGGTACACCTTGTGCCGGCAAATTACAATGAACCAATAACCTCACTTGAAACAAGCATCACTGTTGACGAGGGTGAAACGACAGGAGGCAGAAAACTCAATGCCGTCTCAATATTAAAGAACGCACAAATTGTCGATGAAGACGGCCTTCCTGTGATTCTTTCAATTCCGGCGTACAATTCTGAATTAGAGACCGGCAACATCGCGGATTTTAAAACAATCTATATTGACGGCGTGCGGCCCCGCCTCGTCTCCATTACCACGGAGAGCAGCGACGGCCTGTATGGATCTGGCACGGATATCACTATCAAACTTAACTTCAGTGAACTGGTTGAACTGCATCCCTCTCCCGGCGGGAGCTTCACTATTACCCTCTCGAGCGAAAACAGCGGCTCACCTGTGACAATGAACATCACCTCTTTGCCGATGAGCGCCTCTCGTACTTATACCTATCATGTCAATAACGGTGACACCACAAACGGCAATGATCTTGATGTGGTGTCAATCGCGATGAACGGCCTTTCAGTTATTCGTGACACGGCTCAAAATGCTATGGCGGATTTCTCCATTCCTGCGGGCAATAACCTCGCGGACAACAGCAATATAATCGTGAACGGCATTCAGCCGACGATTACTTCTATCTACTCAACGAGCCCAAACGGAAGATACGGCATCGGCGCAAACGTCAACGTGACCGTCACCTTCAGCGAGCCGGTAACCCTGTCCGGCGGCACGCTCGACGTAACCCTCGATACGGGCGAAGTGGTTCACATCGCGCCTTTCGGGCCTTCCAATACTGCGAGTGCCACTTACACCGTGCAGTCCGGACAGACGAGCGCGGATTTGAATGCTACAAATGTTGAACTCTCAAGCGGCACGCTGAAAAACGGCATCGGCAATGACGCCCTTATTGAACTGCCGGGTACGAGATTCACCTCAAACGATATCGTTATCGACGGCGTGCGGCCCACCATCACATCAGTAACCTCATCCACCGCGAACGGCACCTACGGCACCGGCGCAGATGTGAATGTCCATGTCGTGTTTAGCGAACAGGTAACCCTGTCAGGCGGCACGCTCGACGTGACCCTGAACACAGGCGACGTGCTCCATATCCCAGCCTTCGGCCCTGCGACAAGCGTGGATGCAACCTATACGGTGTCAAGCGGCGACACGACGAGCGGCAGCGACCTCACGGTCACGAACGTGGCGCTCGGCGGCGGGGCAACACTGCGCGACACCTGCGACTATTCACCCAACGATATTGCCTCGTTTGTCATAGGAACTAACCTCGCGGCTAATAAGGATATCATCATCGATGCCGTATCCCCGACCATTACGAATATTACCTCCACTACCGCGGACGGCACTTACGGCAAGGATGCGAACGTGAACCTCACGATTACCTTCAGCAAGAGCGTGACCCTCTCGAGCGGATATCTCCGCGTGACGCTGAACGCCACCAACGGCGGAACCCCGAAATACGTTGATATTATTCCAACGGACATCAGCGGCAATACCGCGACCAAGACCTATACTGTCGCCCAGAACGACACCACCTCCGGCGCGGATCTCACTGTGTCGAGCATCGCCCTCGTCGGCGGCACGCTCAAAGATGCCTACGGCAACAACGCCGACCTCACCATCCCCGTGGGTCAAAACCTGGCGGACAACAAAGACATCAAGATCGACGGCGTGGTGCCGGTCATATCCTCCATTACCTCAACCTCCTCTGACGGCACCTACGGCATCAGCGGTTCCATCGTGGTGAGGATCAACTTCAACAAGGCGGTCACCCTCACAGGCGCGAACGGCATGAACGTGACCCTGAACTCCGGCAAGGTTCTCACCATTCCGGCGTTCGGACCCGCCGCCTTTGTGGAAGAAACCTATGTCGTGGCATCAGGCGAAACAACCTCAGGCGCGGATCTGACCGTGACCAATATCGCGCTCGGATCAGGTTCGGCACTCCGCGACGCGGTGAACAACGATGCGGATTTATCCCTCCCCTCAGGGCAGAACCTCGCGGACAACAAAGACATCAAGGTTGACGGCATCAGGCCGCTCATCAGCTCTATTTCGTCATCAACGGCGAACGGCACCTACGGCACCGGCGCGAACATCAACATAACCGTCACCTTCACAGAGCCGGTCACTCTCACGTCAGGCACGCTCGACGTGACCCTGAACAGCGGGTACGTGCTCCAAATATCACCCTTCGGCACCTCGGACACCGCGAGCGGCACCTACACGGTCGCGAGCGGCAACACCACCTCCGGCTCGGATCTCACCGCGAGCACAGTGAGCGTCTCCGGCGGCGTGCTCGCTGACAACGCGGGCAATACGATGACAGACTTTTCCGTGCCCGCAGGGCAGAATATCGCAGATTTGAAGGATATCAAGATCGACGCGGTGCCACTCTCGATTGTGTCTGCAGAGACGCTCGACGCGGACGGCGACGGCAGAATCGACCACTACCGCCTCACCTTCAATAAAAATGTGAAGGATAGTTCCTTCCCCGGCTACGTGGAAAACAGCGTCGGAAACGCGCAGACCGACTGGCTCGTTTCTGGCTATTCCGGCGTGAAGCTCGCGCACGGCAGCGCCGCGCCTGAGTCTGACACGCCGAACGACACGGTGATCTACCTCACCTTTACCGAAATCTCATCAGGGTACGATACCAACGCCAAGCCGGATCTCACCACCACAGCCACGCCCGGTCTTACCGACACGGTGGCGAATTCCCCCAATCCGCTCCCGCAGATAGGGACCGCAACCGTGGTCGAAACAGACAAGGCGCGGCCGGCCATCGTTTCCGCAAGCGGCATTACCGGCACCACAGGCCTCACCATTACATTCAGCGAGCCTGTGGACGGCAACGGCAGTACCGGCGGATGCAACGCCAACCTCGAGACAGCAGACTTCGCCTACGTTGACGGGAACGGGAGCGGCGCCACCGGCATCTCAAGCATGGGCGGCGACGGCGACGCCTGCTCTGACAGCAACGTGAGCGTCACCCTGAACGCCAACCTCGCCATCGCGGACATCAACGTTGACGCGGTTCACGCGGCCGCCAATTCCATCTACGACATGGCGGACAACAGCGCCAACGCCTCGCTCAATACCGCGGTAACCGGCGCCATATCCCCCTACGTACTCGGCGTGACCGCAACCGGCGCGCGCAAGATACGCGTCACCTTCTCTGAGCCGGTTGACAACAGCACCGGCCCCACAGGCGCGCGCAATCTTTCAAACTATACCCTCACAGAGGATCCGGTCGAAACAGGATGCTCCGGATCAGGCTCCGATACGGTGAATCTTACCGGCACCGTGACCGAGATTACTCCGAATGAGGTGTTTGAACTCTCCACGGACGCGGATCAGTGCTCCAGCACCACCTACCGCCTCACCGTCGCGAACGTGGTGGACGTGAACGACGGCTTGCCGCTCACGGACCCGAAATTCGCCACCTTCCTCGGCAATGAGCGGCTCAAGGTGGCGAGCGCCTCATGCCTCACCACCACAACCATGATGGTGGTGTTCAATAAAGCGGTTGAGTACGGATCCAACACCGGCAGCGCGGAGGTGACGAACCGCTACAAATTCACAGGCCCCTCGAACCTCGGTTCGATCACAGGCGCGAGCCGCGGCAGCGGCGGCAATACCGACAAGGTGACCCTGACCCACACGGTGGAACAGACCGGCTCCAACTTCACCGTCATCGCCTCGAATGCGATCGACGGCGACGGGTTCGACGACGCCGCGTACGGCGCCATCGAAACAGAAGACAACTCAGAATCCCTCCAGTCTGCGCCGCGCGATCGCTGGGCATGGGTCGGGTGCGGTGATCCCATAACCCAGTTCGACCAGGGCCCGATCGCCACTGACCCATTCGGCGACAGTTCAGACTTCGGCTACCTCGCCTCGTACAACAGCAGGGTGTACATAGGCCCGAACAAGAACGGCAACATGGCAACCCGCATGGATGTTGACGGTTCCAACCCCACGAGCGTATTCTTTACCTTCCCGGAGGATACATCAGGAGATACAATGTACAACACCGCAACTGATATTGTGTCCATAGGCCACACCGGATGTACGGAAAACAGCAATGATCAGAACGAAGGATGCGGCCCTGACAACGAAAACGGCAGAGGCGTGTTCAATGTCGGCTCTCTGCAATCTTCTGAAGTCCTCTTTATCGGCGGTGTGAGAACAGTAGCCGAAGGGGATGGAAACT
>Ga0068707_1002191_pt1 | contig 13806 bp, 12 predicted proteins | sample YNPNPMetaG_FD_66600 | JGI IMG/M metagenome (GOLD analysis project Ga0068707, IMG submission 66600) | Anoxygenic and chlorotrophic microbial mat microbial communities from Yellowstone National Park, USA - YNP NP MetaG | ecosystem: Environmental > Aquatic > Thermal springs > Hot (42-90C) >... | reverse complement strand
CATTGAGATAACACCCGAGTCCGCATTCTTGGCGTTGCGAATCTGAGCGAGCACGTCGGGGCAATCAGCCCACTCGGTGAGAGGACTGCGCGGTGTCAGATCCGAGCTTGGTTCAATATGTGGCACGGCGCTTCCGTGATCGGACATGGCCGCGTCGTCCGTGATCGCCCGAATGCCTAGCTCTGCTGCGGCACCCATCACAGCCGCAGCCACGTTGGGTTCCAGTCTGCGCCACGGCATAAGGTTGAACATTACGGGCAGTGGCAGCTCAAGAAGCGAGGGCACGTCGAAAGCCAGTGTGCCGTCTTCGTTGAAGTCCAGTTTCATAGGCTTGCGGCCAATATCCACTGACGTGCTTATGTACTCCCGTCCGTGAATGCCATCTCTGGTTGGTCTGACTATCTCAGACATATCCGTAAGTATCGAGTCGAATCCAGGCCCCATGAACGGCCCGGGGTAGCCTGCGCCGGACACCGGAATCCGGCCGGTTTCTGCCTGATACCACGTGCTGGAAATGATGTCGGATGTCCAGCAATCGTCGCCGAGCGCCAGGTAAGCCGGGTTCATCTGCCACGATAGCAGCCCTTTTGTACAGCTCTGAACGCAGCAGAGGCAGCCCTTGCACTCGTAGAGGTAGTCGACGTATTCCTCTTCAGCGGCTTTTAATAGGTCACGCTCTTGATCGTAGACGCTATAGGCACACTCGCGCTTCACGCAGTTATGACACGCGGAACAGTCCTCGCGCCAGTCGACGATTCCATACTTGCCTATTCGTTTATGGCGCGGCGGAGCCGGTTTAGTGTGAATGTGGTATTTCGCTGGCATAGCTATTCGCTCCTGGCTATTCCGGAAGAAGAAAGCACGTTCTTTGCAAGCTCGAAATCCGAGCCGGTCATCAGGTGTATCCCTCTAATGCCCTCAATTTGCTTGATCTTGCCGATTGTCTCCACCGCCATGTGCGTGCTGGCGGACCGGCGGTCTCCGGCGGTGTTGAGCCTTTCGAACACGTCGTGCGGTATGTCGAGGTGCTTGTAACTCTCCGCGAGGCTTGCGGCGTCCTGAGGAGTAGCTGCGGGCACTACCGATGCAATGATGCACGTGCGCTCCTGAAGTTCCTTGTCTCTGACCATGCCCATCCACGATTCCAGCTTGGGCACGTTGAACACTGGTTGAGTAATTATGAAGTCCGCTCCAGCGGAGATCGCCTTTTCCAGCGCAATCACTTGCAGTTCCATCGGGTCCGAGAACGGGTTTACTTCGGTGCCGAGCAATAGATCGAGCGGTGAATCCAGAGTTTGGCCGTCGGCCAATGTGCCGCTGCGGCGAATCTCGTTAGCTACGCTAAGGAGCTGCACCGCGTCGAGGTCAAAGACGCCTTTTGCGGATTTCGACGTCGTCAGGGTTTGATGACGACCGGCTATGCACAGAATGTTTTTTACTCCAAGCGATGCAGCTCCGATCAACGTGGACTGCAGGGCAATTCTATTGAGATCGCGAGTGAGCAAGGCGAGTATCGGCTCCGCTCCTGCGGCAGCCAAATGTACGCAAGCTGCAAGACTTGCCATCCGAGCGCCGTCTTCGCTCTCAGGCGCGTAGACAGCGTCCACAAGGCTGCCCAGCGACGCCGCGCACGACTTCAACCGGCTGGCGTCGGCCCCGCGAGGGGGCCTGCAGTCGGCCGTAACCACGAAACGGCTGCCTTTCACTGCCTGTGACAGGCTTCCGTTTGCCATTATGCTGCCCCCTGTTGTTGGTTTACGAACTGCCCTGACTCGACTTCATCAGCTATCGTGTCAGCTAGTTCATTTATACTCTTACCGTTGGGAACAAAGACGTGCACGGCGTCTGGCGATATGCCAGCTTCCTCCAATAGCTCACGCACGGCGTGGCCGCGCCTGAGCGCACGTAGGTTGCCTTCCATCATCTTGCATTCGCCTGCTGGGCAGGCTATCACATATACCGAGTCCGTGCCCGACTCGAACGCTTTAAGAATGTATCTCGGGTCTATCTTTCCGCTGCACGGTACGGCCTCTATCGCCACGTACTCGCGTGTTTCGATTCTGGCTAGTCCCGCAGGAACCTGCCCATTCTCGACCGAGTTGCGACAGAAATAGATCCTTACTCCGGTGCCTTTTCTCGCGCTCATAATGTTTCCTCCCAGATATGCGAAAAGGCGCCTTCGCTTGTCGAGTTCGATAGCGAAGACGCCTTCGTCAGGTTACTCTATTCGCGTGGAGTATGCGGGCCGACTAGCATTGCCCGCCAATAATAACAAAATCCACCCTTGGCGCACATTGGCCGGGGTGGACTTCAGATCGTCCGTCCTGCGCAACACAGCAACGAGTCACACAAGACCCAACCACGTCAGCCGCCTGTGGCTGATCATCTATGCGTAATATACCCTAGCTGAAGCGGAAAGTCAACCAGTTACACGAACAAGATTACAGAATATTTCGGGTTGGTTGCGTGAGAAGGCGGTTTGAGCCTCGTCGAACCTCGAAATGGCGTCTGATAAGGTTGTGGAGATCTCTATGCATTGAACTAAGCTAGAAAGCCAAAAGCAGTAAGGAGGAGTCACAGTGTGCTCGTCGGAACTGTAAGCATGGTAATCCTTTCTCAGGAGGAGCAGCATATGGCAAGTCTCAAAGGAACCCAGACTGAAAAAAACCTCCTCACCGCGTTTGCCGGTGAGTCTCAGGCGAGGAATCGTTATACGTACTTCGCCAGTCAGGCCAAAAAGGATGGCTTCGAACAGATAGCCGCCGTGTTTGAAGAAACCGCGAATCAGGAGAAAGAACACGCCAAGAGGTTGTTCAAGTTTCTGGAGGGTGGCGAGGTCGAGATCGTTGGCACCTTCCCTGCCGGAGTAATTGGATCGACTCTTGACAACCTTATCGCTAGCGCGGCAGGCGAGAACTACGAACATACGAGCATGTATCCGGAATTTGCCCGCGTGGCAAAGGAGGAGGGTTTCGGCGGAATCGGAGCGGTGTTTATGGCAATCGCTGTGGCTGAAAAGCAGCACGAAAAGCGCTACCTCGCATTTGCCGAGAACATCAGGGCGGACCGCGTCTTCAAACGCGAAGAGAGGGTTACGTGGAGATGTCGCAACTGCGGATACCTGCAGACTAGTACATCAGCGCCTGGCACCTGCCCTGCCTGCGACCATCCGCAGGCCCATTTCGAGCTTCTGGGAGAGAACTGGTGATGCAAAAGTACGTCTGCATCGTATGTGGATATGTGTATAACCCGGAAGTGGGTGACCCGGATAATGGCGTCCAGCCCGGCACTCCTTGGCAGGACGTGCCCGAAACCTGGGTGTGCCCTCTGTGCGGAGTTGGCAAGGATCAGTTCGAGGAGACGGATTAGCTGGAGTGCTAGTCCGGTGGTTGGTGGCAATGACTTCTACTGAGATAAAGAATGACATTTTCTGGGTTGGCGCGATCGACTGGAACGTGCGAGATTTTCACGGCTATTCGATACCGTCGGGCACATCATACAACGCCTATCTAGTGAAGGACCAAAAGACGGTTCTGTTCGACACCGTGAAGAAGGAGTTCTTGGACACCCTTCTTCTGCATATAGGGCAAGTTGTTGAGCCTGAGAAGATCGACTACATCGTAGTCAATCACGTTGAGATGGATCACTCTGGCGCGCTGCCGATGCTGATAGATATTGTCAAGCCCGAAAAGGTTATCTGCTCAGCGATGGGCAAGAGGGCTCTGCTCGCACACTATCACCGCGACGACTGGCCTTACGAGGTCGTAGCTACTGGTGATTCGATTGACATAGGCTCCCGGACCATCAAGTTCATCGAAACCAGAATGCTCCATTGGCCGGATAGTATGATGAGTTATATCCCTCAGGAGAGGCTGCTAATATCCCAGGACGGCTTCGGTCAGCACTGGGCTACAAGCGAGCGCTTCGACGATGAAGTGGACTTGGGCGAGCTTATGTATCAGGCTAAGAAGTACTTCGCCAACATCCTGATGCTCTACTCGAACACTGTGCAAAAGCTATTGGGCGAGGTGAGATCATCAGGCGTGGAAATAGACATGATTGCTCCAGACCACGGCCTTATTTGGCGGTCGCACGTGGGCGACATTGTTCAGTCTTATGACGACTGGAGCCTGCACAAGTGCAAAGCCAAGGCGTTGGTGGTCTACGATACGATGTGGCACAGCACAGAGATGATGGCGATGGCTTTTGCCGAGGGACTGGAGGCGGAGGGAGTATCGGTTAAGGTGTGTGACCTTTCGGTGAGCCACCGCGCCGACGTGATGACCGAACTTCTGGATGCGAAGGCAGTTGTGTTTGGTTCGTCGACCATCAACAATAGTGTGCTGCCGCGCGTGGCCGATATGCTTGCCTACATGAAAGGGCTCAGACCCGCTGGCAAAATCGGAGCTGCGTTTGGCTCCTATGGCTGGGGCGGAGAGGGCGTGAAATACGTTGCCGCTATGCTCGAAGAGATGAAGTTCGAGATGATCGACGAGCCGCTGAAGGTGGTCTACGTTCCCACCGCCGATGACCTAGCACGCTGCACGGAACTTGGCCGGAAAATAGGACAGGCGGTGAAGGAATCACAGTAGGTAGCAATGTCTTGACGACAAATGTTGAGGAGAAGCGCCGGGCTGTTTCGTGCAGCCCGGCGCGGTTGTTGTTGAACTAGACGTTGGCAGTCGGCTTTGAATCGGCGACTTCTTCGACGGGTATGAGCTTCTGGGCCTTATAGCCGCCTCGGGCCTTGTCCCTGAGCCACAGGATTCCAAAGACCACAACTAGCACTGCCGGCAGCACAGCGGTCCACTGGAAAGACGCAGATGCAGCTTTTTGAAGCACTTCCGGATTGTCGAAAGTGGTCCCCATTTCGGCGGCGATCTTGACCTTGTAGTGGTCGAAGATTGCGCCTAGTGCCGGCATTGTGAACAATATTGAGAGGTTTCCGGCGGTTCCCATTAAGCCCATAAGAAACGCTCCACCTTTCGGGAACTGCTCGGAGGCGACTGCCAGCATCGTCGGCCACATATAGCAGATTCCGATGCCGAAAACGGTAGCAGCAAGGAGTCCGGTCAACGGGGAATTCGCTACACTCAGCATCAGAAGCCCAACGCCTGCCAGCAATGAGGAACACCACATTAACCCAACGGGCGACAGCCTGTGCGCCAGTCCGCCCGCGAAGTGCCTCATCACAAACATCAGCAAGCTCCAGTAGACCAGCAGCAAGACGCCCTTCATGCCGACTGTGTTCCTGAGAAACGCGTCGATCCATCCGCCAGTGGTGAGCTCTGTTGTGGCGGTAAACCACATGCATATCCACCAGACGATGAACAGCGGCTTGAGTGCCTCGGCGAACATCGCCTTGTTGCTCACCCCGGCTGCGACCCGCTCGGTTGGCGGGAACTTTGTCGTGAGAGCGATGACTCCGTAGGCCAACGCCGGTATAATGATCACGGCTTGTATGTATTGCCAACCAACGTTCAGCTTTGCAAGATACACGGCAATTAGGCCGCCTATGATTAGCCCGCCTGGCCACCAGGCGTGCAACACGTTGAGCTTGTGTGTCTTATCGTCCGGATACAGTGTGGCGGTAAGTGGATTGATAACCGCTTCTATCAGTCCGTGGGCCAGACCGACGGACATCATCCCTGCCCACAGAACCCAGAACACCGGCAGAGCGCGGCTGATTGACTCTGTGTAAATGATGATCAGTGCGCCGCCAATGTGCAAAAGAGACGCAATTCCCAGCAGCCTTCCCATGCCGACGAAATCGCAAAGAGGCCCTCCTACGAAGTTCGCTATAGCTAGCCCGAGAAATGCCGCTCCGACCGCAGTGCCAAGAAGAGTCGCCGACTGCGCGGCCTGGGCGCCTGTGAAAAAACCTTGCAGGTCGCTCATAATGCTGGTTCGGATGCTGAACACCATCCCGCCGGTAGCCAGCGCAAGTACGCTTACGAAAAATAGTCTACCCGGATTGTAACCAGCGGCTTTATGCCTTGAAGTAGCATTACTCACGTCCCTCTCTCCTTTGAAACGAAGTCTACCGGAGCAGTCAACGCCCCGATCTGGTAGATAAGCCTTATATTAGCCCCTAGCAGAATCCTCCCTCTTGATGTCATGCTTGTTAAGTTCTGTCGCCACATTGTCGAAGGCTAAGCCGCGTAAATGCATAATAAAGCAGTAAAAGCCACACACGAGGTGAACGCTATCTTGGCCAACAAACTCCGAGCAGCGACATTTAACGCAAACTCCATCCGAAGCCGCTTAGGTATCATACTTGACTGGCTCGCCCGTAGCGATTGCGATATACTTTGCCTACAAGAAACCAAGGTCGCAGACGATGAATTTCCCGTCCAACCAATTGTTGACGCAGGACTACACTGTGTATTCGCCGGGCAGAAGTCTTACAATGGTGTAGCTATTATTGCTCGACGTGAGATAGGTAGCGTGGAGGTTGGGTTGGGTGTGCCCCAATTGGACGAAGAGGCGCGCATTATACGTGCCGATGTGGATGGAGTAACCGTAGTCAATACCTACGTTCCCCAGGGGGTGTCGCCGGACTCGCCACGATTTGTTTACAAACTCGAATGGTTGAGAGCACTTCGCGACTATTTCTCCCGGCGCTTTACTGTCGATGCGCACGTATTGTGGATGGGCGATATGAACGTAGCGTGCGAACCCATCGATGTCTACGATCCGGAGGGTCTTTGGGGCAGTGTGTGCTACCACCCTGATGCTATAGAGGCACTCCAATACGCCGCTAACTGGGGATTCGTCGATTTGTTCAGACACCACCATCCCGGAGAGCCGTATGCTTACACATTCTGGGACTACCGTATCCCCAACGCGCTAAAGCGAAAAATGGGTTGGCGGCTGGATTACATCTGGGCCTCGGTTCCTCTTGCCGAGCGGTGCACGGATTGCTTCATCGACGTCGAACCCCGTCGAGCGGACAGACCCTCCGATCATACCTTCGTCGTGACGGATTTCGCGCTTTGATTGCAGGCTCAGGCGCTTATTGGCACGAAACTCGCAGCACAATATGCGGGGCAATGGGTAGGCCGGAGGTTGTTAATGATCTGTCGAACCTACTTCCGTACGCTGTGGTTTGCGGCACTCTTGTTTATGCTTGCGCGTGGCGACTCGTGCGCGGTGACGTCTGCTCCATACAAAATACTTCAGAATGTGCGAAACGCAATCATCTGGCAGGAATTCGATCCCTGGCTGATGGTCACGGAGGATTGCGCTACGGGCAGGATTTGCTATTTTTACGACCCTGTCCGTAAGAGTCGGCTTTATCTCAAGGAAGCGATGCCGGGAAGTTGGATTCCCCTGGGATCGGCCATTAAGTGGCTGATGTACGTAGACTACCATCAGTCATTGCACCGGCTTATGGCCCACGATGTAGATTGGCACGCCTACTACGTCGCGGCCTGGAGTATGCAAAACCAAGTCGGCTGTGGGATGTCGGGTGTGAAATGCGTCTACGGCCAATACAGGCGCGATATTGTCGGCGATCACTACCCGGTTGACCTCTACCAATACAACGTTCAGAGTGGCGTCTACCTGCCCTTGTGTATTAGTGACTCCGAAAAGAGCCAGTTCGCGCACGACGGCAGTCTCATTGTTTATCGCGCCTACTTGGGCTGCGGAGTCAGTAAGATCTACGGGATCTACTTTGCGGGTGGTGGCGAGTTCGAAATTGCAGCGCGAAACGGTATTGAGCCGTCAGTGTGCGGGAGCATTGTAGCGTGGGCCGAGCAGCATGATGGTGGCTATGACATCGTCGCCAAGGACATCGCCACCGGTGAATTGAGGGTTATCGCGTTTACTGTCGCCAATCCTCCTTGTCCTGAAGCTGGAAGACGCAGTGTCTATTGGCAAACGGTCGGCACGTCCACCGGCCTCGATATACAGGGCTATGACTGGGACACCGGCCAGTACTTCACGGTCACCAACGCGGCCGGTGACCAATATCGCTTGCGCGTCTGCGAAGACCTGGTTACCTGGGCCACCGGCCCGACCAACTACCAGACCATTTGGGCGGCCAACGCCGCGGTCCCCGTTCGTATTGTTGATTTACGTGCCAATCTCGTAAACAGTAATTCGGTGACTCTCGGTTGGACCTCGCCAGGCTTCTCTTCCAACCCACCAGTCGCATACGATCTGCGTTTTCGCACGGATGGTCCCATTACCGATGCCAACTGGGCCGGATCGACTGTGATTAACTGCCTTGGCTTGCCCAGACCTCCTGGCCAAGCGGAGTCGTTTTCAGTAGTTGGGCTTACGACCGGAGTACATTACTTCGCGATAAGAGCTTTGTTGAAAAACGGAGAATACTCGCAGATCTCCAACAGCGTTTGTGCCTACGTTGGATGCGAGGAGTTGGCGCTTCTGAAGGCTCCCGACGGGGCGTATATAAGCTTCACGGGAGTGGTTACCGGCGTCAGTCCCACCGGCGAAGTCTATTGCCAGCGCGAATTTGGCATTGATGCGATCCGTGCAATTTCGGTGTCTGGGCAGACTGCTGCTGTTGGACGGCTACTTACGGCAACGGGCGTGCTTGGACCAGATACCAATTACTTCGGCCCGCAAATCAGTTCGTCGGTGTTTACGGATTTGGGACGAGCGGGCGTTACCCGAACTATTGGTATGTCTAACAAGTGGGTTGGCGGATACGATCCGCGCTTCGGCGGCACATCTCAGCGCTACCTGTGTTCAAACGTCTGGATGCGAGCCGCAGTGTGGGGAAAAGTGTCGGGGCTGATTGTAGGGAGTGGCTGTAGCTTTTACATCTCCGATGGTTCCAAGTGCACCGACAACGGCGGGAAAGGCATCTATGTTACCAGTCCGTTCGCACCACCCTCCGGACTTACCAACGGTTCGATCGTCCGTGTTGAGGGAATCGTGCGCATTGCGAAGTACAGAGGCAGGCAAATCGAAGTAGTCCGAAGCAACGACATTCGAGTGTATAGATGATCGAACGCCCCCGCGTTTGTGCGGAGGCGTTCGTATGGGCCTACTTATTACCTAGAGCGAGGCCGCTGGATGTAAGATATAAGTAACTCTGCTTAACGGCTTCCAACATATCCGTCTCGCAGGCGTCGAGTTCTACCACCAGCCACTCCAGCGTCGCAGGGTCCGCCGATCCGATGATTGCGGGAATATCTAGCTTGCCTGAGCCGACGGCCGTATGCACGTGTTGGCCTTCTACTAGCATCCCGTCCTTCACGTGCAAGTAAGGAAGCCTCGAACTATATTGTTCCACGACCGCAGCCGGGTTGTCTTTGCCGTATGCGCACCAATACACGTCCAACTCACCGAAAACGTCGGGCGCCTCGGCCATCAGCACATCGTAGACTCGCTTCCCATCGACTTTGAAGAACTCCCACCAATGATTGTGGAAACCGAATCGCATCCCGTAGGGTTTCAGCAGTTGGGCTGCCTCCTGGAACGCTGCCGCCTTCTCCTTGCATTGATCGAGAGTTTTAAAGTCATCAGGGCCGAACCCGCTGATGATGGTCTTGTTGCCAAGAATGCTCTCGATGTCGGCCAATTCCTGTGCGTTCTCGGACGTGGGTAGTACGGCGTGGGAGCTGCATACCACCATTCCTAAATCGGAGATTAATTTGGCAATCTCTTTCGGGTCGTGGCCATATAGACCGGCCATCTCCACGCCTTTATAGCCGATATCGGCCACAGCTTTGAGCATGCCCGGAAAGTCTTGCGCAGCCATATCGCGCAATGTGTAGAGTTGCAGTGCTATCGGCTTCAATTTGTGTCTCCTCTCATTTCCATAAGATGAACTTTCAACCGAGTTTAACTACACCAGGAGGCGGCGCATACCTTCATGATCGTGTGTTTGGTGGGCATAGCGAAGGACACGTTTCGCCGGATGTCGCAATTATTCATTGTAAGATTAGAGGAAGCACTCTATTCACAGTGGTCAATGCCACAGGGAGGGCGAAGCCTCTCCCCTGATAGCTCCGCAGCTATTTTGCCAGGAGCCAGTCTGCCGGTCAACCGGAACAGCCTCCGGTAATCGGCAAACATATCATACGAGGAGGGCAACGATGCCAATACTGGACACGACGGACCAGAACCTCGTCTTAGAGTACTTCGCGAGAAAGGGCTTCAACGCAACCCAGATGGTCGAAGCTCACACAGAAACAACTTCACTTCCCGATTTTGTCGTGCGAAAGGGGACTTCGCTTGTGTTCTATTGCGACGTTGTCTCGTCCGTTCGCGAAGGTGGAGTTGATTGTACTGCCGAGCGTGTAACGGAAGCTGCAGCTCGGCTTCATCGGGTGAACCCTCTTCACTCGATGCCAAATGTCGTTTGTGTAGTTAACTGGGACCGGTATTCTAATATACAGCACTTACGCCCTGCAATCGAGGGAGCGCACATCATTGGTAACGGTTGTGGGCTATGGTCTTTCCGGCGATATCTGATGGGCGGGACTAAACGACCAGGAGGCGAGATTGATATGCTTCTGTGGTTCAACGGGATTGATCCGATGTCACAACCACAGATATGTCTCAACGCCGAGAGCAAGCATATCGAGCGAATAAGTGTTCTAATCGGTATCGACCCTTCGGATGCTCCGGATTGCAGGCCATTTTTGGATATGTGAGATGATAACTTTCCCGCGCTACGTTGACAACGCATCGCGGGAGCCGCGTTCGGCTATTTGCCGGACTTTGACGGCGGTTTCTCGGGGGTCTTGGGATTTGGTTTGGTCCCAGACTTGGGAGCGGGTTTAGTGTTATCCTCTTCTTTGACCGGCGCGGCTGTTTTGGCTTGCTCGACAAGCTTCTGCACTGTCGAAGCGGGCAGTACTACCGGAAGCATTCGATTAAACATGCTGAATAGTCCCTCGCTATCGTCGCGGGTTTGCGCGATGCGCAGCACGAGCAAACCAGCAGGCTTCCCGTCAAGACAAAAACTGGGGTAGCCAAATCCCATTGTGCTAGTCCCGCCAACCACGTAGAACGTCCTTGGCTTGGTTACGATCGCTTGAATGCGATCAATTGAAACGGCGATCGTGCGGCTGGCCACTTGCCCCAGACGGTTGAGCACTACCAATTCATCCAGCAACTGAGGATTACCGGCCTTAGAGAGGTCTACGTATGGCAGTGGCGTATCGACAGGTTTCTTCGGTCTTAGAAACGCAAGGTCAAGGTCTCTGTCGCGAAGAACGATGTCAGCAGGAATCTCTGTGCCGTCCGAGCATTTGATCTTGGCGTCCACAATTCTGCTTGTAATCTTGAACTCTTCGTCTTCGTCCGCCGAAAGTCCGCGAAAGACATCGGCGGGATTCACACTGGAAAGCGACGTGACAACAAGTCCCGATGGGTCGACAATGGTGGCGGTACAACTTAGCTTAGTCTCCCGCTTTTCCGAGGCTCCGCCATAGGACATCTGCAAGACCAATTGGACGGAAACTACCGTGTCCTTGTAGGTGTCAACGATCTTCCGGGCCTCTTCGGCTACCTCTGCGGCATAGGTGTTTTTGCAGCAAAGCATAAGCAGGGCGAGCAGTGCAATGTTTTTTCTCAATGGCATCTCCTCTCAGACGGTCTAATCCGCCCAGACTGGTTTTATCTCGCAGAACACAGTATGAATGCCTCGGCGAACCTTGAACACTACCACGTTAGGTTTCTTCGTGGCATACTCATTTAGTAGGCGCTTCACATCTGCGCGTCCTTCCACGGTAACGCCGTCGATTTCGGTTATTACGTCGCCTGCGAAAAGCCGCCCAAGCGCCGCCCAGCCTCCTTCAGCGACTGACTCGATATAAGCGCCGTTTACGTCCCGAGGAACGTCACCGTCTGTGCGGTCGGAGAAAGCAATATCTCGCACGGTGAGCTGGAAGTTCTCGTCCTCGTATTTCGGGTAGTCGCGTGCGGACTTCGGAGAGCCGTCGAGCTTTACTTTGATCTTAATGGCCTTCGCGTCGCGAACCACGTCGAGGTCGACTTCAGCGCCTATGTCGTATTGACGGATCATGCTCGGAAAGATATCTTCGTCATCGGCCTGTTCGCTAGGTATTTCTTCGCCGTCAATGCGAATGATAAGATCGCCGACTTTGATCCCGGCCTTTTCTGCGTTGCCTCCGGGGAAAACCTGAGTCACCCTCACGCCTTTATTGCCGGCGACACCGAGAGCCTTTGCAAGTTCGCGTGTGATGACCTGCGTGTCCAAAGCAAGCCACGCCTTGCTGGCCTCCTCGCCCGGCTCGGTTTCTTCTTTTTTGCCGATTCTCACGAGAGTTGCGTAGTGCTTCTGCTTTCGCTCAAACTCGACTAGCGTTGGTACCGGGTCCTCCGATCCAGCAGTAATTTCCTTGGACAGAACTCTTAGTCCGGCGACATCCTTGATCTGCTTACCACCGCACTTCACGATGACGTCGCCCTTCCTAAGTGGAGGCTGGGCAGAGCCTGCAGGACCGCTCGGCAATACACCCGTCACCAAAACACCGTCTTGTGACGACAGTTGCATCTCTTTCTGTGCTAGAAAGCTGATGTTTGAGCAGCATATTCCCCAGTTGCGCAATTCGTGTTCTTTCTCCAGAGCTTTTTTGCGCTCTGTGGTAGTGACCCAAAGCGTCTGCTCTTTGCCTGCTCTAAGCACGCGGGCTTCTATGGTTTTGCCAATCGGCAGCGCAGCCACGAACTGGTTGAATAACGGAATTTCCTCTTTGAACCTTGCCGTTACTTCAGTGCCGTTCAGTGCCAAAATTATGTCGCCTGAAGCGAAGCCCGCTTTTTGTGCGGGTGAGTCGTCCAGCACTCCGGAGACCAGAATGCCCTTTTGAAGTCCCGACGATTCAAGCAGCGGCTGCACCTCGATACCAAGCCAGCTTCGCGCTACACTACCGTTCTTGATGAGCTGGTTAGCCACGCTTTTTACCAGGTTGCTGGGGATAGCGCCGGATAGGCCGAAGCTGATCTCGTTGATCCCTATGATCTTACCGTCTTTACTCACAAGTGGACCGCCTGAATTGCCCGGCTCGATCAGTGCGTCATGGCCGATCCATCGAACTATCGACCCAACATCCTCTCCCTCAAGCGTGAACTCTTCCGAGGAGAACTCAGTTGGCAGCATCATTTCGACGTTGCTCACAATTCCCATTGTGACGGATTGCGACAATGCGTAAGGCGAACCCATTGCAAAGACCTTGTCACCAACCTCGATCTTGGACGAGTCCCCGAATTCGACGTAAGGGAACGGCTTGCCGTCCGGAGATTTGAGCTTGATCACAGCCAGATCGGCCAACGCATCGGTGCCGATCAGCTTGGCTTCCACCTCTTGCTTGTCGGCAAGCGTGCATACGATCCGCTCGGCGTCGCGTGCCACGTGGTGGTTGGTGACCGCATAGCCCTCCGGCGAGATGATGACGCCGCTACCTGCGGTCTCAGATTTTGTCTCGCGTCCTTGTTCGTAATTCACCGAAACCACATGGATGCGCACCAGCGCCGGCCGAACGGAGTCCACTGCCTGCGTCATTTCCTGTTTGGTGTCGTTGCCCCAGGCGGGTAGCAACAAAAAGACTGAGAGCGTCGGTAGCAATACAGTGTGGATCAGTTTTGGAGCCTTGAGCATGTTTCCTCCAACACGACACCTTGCCAGAACGTGTGTCCGGGCCGCAGTTACGTGTTAGCCGCGAAGCGTTGCCAATCCTTCACCTGGTCTGAGTGACCTGTACCCGATTTCGTGGAGGCTTTGTTAGAGAGTCTATAATGGAATCGAGGTGTGCAATGAATCGACGTAAGCATTCTAACGAGTTCAAGATGGAGGCGGTG
>Ga0068707_1002190_pt1 | contig 13807 bp, 12 predicted proteins | sample YNPNPMetaG_FD_66600 | JGI IMG/M metagenome (GOLD analysis project Ga0068707, IMG submission 66600) | Anoxygenic and chlorotrophic microbial mat microbial communities from Yellowstone National Park, USA - YNP NP MetaG | ecosystem: Environmental > Aquatic > Thermal springs > Hot (42-90C) >... | reverse complement strand
CTTCTCCGGGCTGGTGGAGACCTTCCGCCGCTACACCGACGACCCCGACACCGAACTGGCGGGCACGCTTCTCTGTGCGGGGGGCGAACTGCTGGCCCACCCCACGCTGACGGAGGCGCTGCGCTGGTACACCGACGCCGCCCGCCGGGCCGGCTGGGAGTTCGTAACCTACGGGCACATCCTGCCAGAGACACAGGCAGTCCTGGACACGCCGCTGGCAGAGCCCGAAGTCTATGCCCAGATGGCCAACGGGTGGTGGGATAGCCAGATTGGGCCCGCTCATAGTGAGCCACGGGGCGAAGCGGAGGGACGACCTGTTCGTAGTGAGCCACGAAGCCAAGCGGAGTGGCGTCCGGAAGGAGGGGAGGAGAACCTCTCCCCGCCCATCGTCCTGCCCGCGGGAGAGCCAGGGGTCGGGCCACGGACCTGCCGCGAGGCCATCCTGGGCATGCCTGCTGTCTTCAACCCGGCCGCGGCCGGGGACCTGCAGGCCGACATCCAGTTCATCGTCACCGGGGCAGAGCCGGGCCGCTACGTCCTGCGCATCCGGGAGGGCCACTGCACGGCCCACGAGGGAACCGTCCCCCAGCCCACGATGACGGTCCACACCCCATCAGAAGTCTGGCTGAAGGTCGCCCGCAACGAGTTGAGCGGACAGGCCGCCTACGTGAAGGGGATGTACCGGGTGGAGGGGGACTTCGGCCTGCTCCTGCGGCTGGGGGACCTCTTCTCTGGGCCGCCCGCACCCGCCGCCGCGCCGCCGGAAGAGGAGACGGTCCAGCGTGGGCCCATCCGCCTTCCGGGCATGGCCTGGCTGACGGTGGCGTTCGTCCCCTGGATCCTCCACTGGGCGACGATGGACATCCCCGGCCTGAGCCCTTGGGTCAGCCTGGGGGTGCCGTTGCTGCTGGGGGCGCTGATCTGGGGGTACCGTCGCCTGTTTGCCCGCCCCACCTGGATGGAGATGGGGACGCCCCTCTACTTCGCCCTGGCCGGGCTGGCGACGCTCCTGGGGAGCCGCTTCTTCACCGAATACGGCGACGTCCTGGCGTATCTGGTGCTGGCGGGCATCTGGCTGGGGACGCTGGCCGCGGAGCGGCCCTTCACCGCCGAGTACTCCAAATGGTCCTACCCGCCGGCTATCTGGAACCTCCCGGTTTTCATCCGCACCAATGCCATCCTCACCACCGCGTGGGGATGGGTCTACCTGCTGATGGCGGTCATGGCGCTGGCGGGACACGCGCGGCCAGACCAGGCACTGGTCTGGGTGGCGGCGCGTAACCTGCTGTTGGTGCCGGCCTTCGCCTTCACCACCTGGTTTCAGAAGTGGTATCCGGCCCACGGCTCAGGGCGATAGGGGGTGATACGATGCTTACCTCAGAGCAGGCAACTCAAGTCTGGAAGCTGTTCGGCAATTCGCCCCTCTTCAGCAAATGGACCGACGCGCGCCACCAGCTCCCGCTGCTGCTGGAGCCCGTCCCGCTCCCGGCCAACGGGGTGATCTTCCGCCCTGGAGACACCCCTGGCTACCTGTACCTGGTGGTAGACGGCCTGGTCGAGCAGACCGTCCGCTACGAAGACCGCATCTGGCTGCGGATGACCTTTCGGGCCGGGCAGTTCTTTGGTCAACAGGGGCTGTTTGCCGGTGAGTACCGTTCGCAAGCTGTTGCTGCGCCAGATAGCGTGCTGTTCCAGATGAGCGCTGCCAATCTACGGGTCGCCCTGGAATGGAACCCGGGCCTGCGCGACATTCTGCTGCAGGAACAGCGGGCCTCGCGGCTGCGTGGCATCCCCCTCCTGAGCAGCCTGGAAGACGATCAGATAAAGTGGCTGGCCCAGGTGGTGGAGGAGCACGACTTGGCCCCTGATGCTCCCGTGCCGCAGAGCAAGCCAGGGATCTGGATAGTGGACTGGGGCCAGGTCAGGGTGAAGGGGCCGGCTAACCCCCATCCCGAAGAGTGGCCAGAATGGGGCATCACAGCCGGCAATCTGTTTATCTTCCGGGGCGGAGGCTTGCGTTTCGGCGAGCAGTGCGTGGCGGAGACGGCCCGAGCCCACGTCAAAAGCCATCTCTTCTATCTGCCGGCCGAACATGCCGACCGGCTGATTGCGGCCTTCCCTGAGATCGGGGAATATGTGCGCCGGCCGCTGGATGCAGCCTCCGTGCTGGCCGCCGACCGGCTGTTCCAGGGGCTCCAACCGCGCCAGTTGCAGCATCTGGCGCAGTTTTGCGCCTGGGAGTTCGTACCCGCCGGCCAGGCGATCACCACCCAGGGCTCGGTTGGGCACAGCTATGTGATCATCCGCCGCGGGGCAGCGGTAGTAGCCGCGGTGGACGACCGGGGCAGGAGCCGACCGCGCAATTACCTGCGCCGCGGGGATTCCTATGGCGCTACCTCCCTTCTGGAAGGCAAAGAGCGCGATGCCACCGTGCGGGCGGTGGCCGCGCCAGCCGAAAACGGCCAGCCCGGCTTACGCGGGGCGGAGCTGATCATCCTTGACCGTCGCGACCTTCGCTACGCGTTTGCTGAACAACGGCGGCTCTGGCCCTCAAATGTGGAACTGGTCCGCCGGGCTAAAGAGACCAAGCAAGCAAAGCAGCCTTACGATTGGATGGGCGAGGGTGAGGTCCTGCGCTGGCGTGGCCGTGGCCACCTCTTCTGGCTGTTGGTTCCGGAGCTGGGGGGCGTCGCCCTGGCAGTGGCTGTCTTCCTGGTGATGTCATGGCTGAGGGGCCAGGCTGCGTCGCTTATCTCTGCCGTGATAGTCACCGGCCTGATCGCGGTGCCACTCGGCATTTGGATTGCATACAATTATTACGATGACTACTACGCGGTGACCAATCGCCGTGTCACCCGTCGTGACCGCACAGCCTTGATACACGAGTTGAGGCTGCAGGCACCGATAGAGATGGTACAGGATGTCACGGTGGATACCAACCTGCTGACCAGGCTGTTCGGCTTTGGGGACGTGACGATCCGCACCGCCGCCAAGGTGGGCGCGATTGTCTTTGCTCACGTCCCTGATCCAGATACGGTGAAGGGATACATCCTGCAGGAACGGGCTGAGGCCACGTCGGCGCAAAGGGGTCGTCAAAAGGAGATCTTGCGCCGCGGGTTGATCAGCGACCTGGGCCTGGCATTGCCGATCCCTGAGCGCAAACGTGCCTTGGGCGAAGATGTTCAGTCACCTGACCACCGTGCCATGTGGCGCCGCCTATGGCATCGCCTACGGCCGCGGCAGGCCAAACCCGAACTGCTGCCAGGCACCCCGCGTGGCAAACCTCAGTGGCTGATAAGGGCCACCCAGAGGTTATCTCCCCGCTGGCAGAAGATACTGATCGGCGAAGTCAATCCGCCACCGCGGCCTCTGGCCGGCCAGTTCATATGGCGCAAGCACCGGCTCAACCTGATCAAACGCGCCGGCCTGCCTTTCCTGACTCTCTTGCTTCTCTTGTCCGCCCCTCTAGTGTTGGCGCGCAGCGATGTACGCGCCTGGGGCGTCGAGCCCACGGCCGTGTTCCTGCCCTGGGGGCTCATATGTCTCGTGGCTCTAGTCTGGTTTTTGTGGAATTACATTGACTACCGCAACGACATTTACGTGGTCACCGACGACAAGATCATTGACATCGAGCAGAAGCCATTCGGGCTGTTTGCCAAACGCAAAGAGGGGAACCTGGATCGCGTGCAGACGGTGGAGTGCAGACAGGAGGGGATCTGGGCGAATCTCTTCAACTACGGAGATGTCATCATCCGCACGGCCGCGGCCGATGAGGGCTATGACTTCCTTATGGTGCCTCACCCTCGCGCAGTACAGAGCATCATTTTCCAGAAGCTGGACGCGCTGCGCGCCCGCCAGGAGGAACAGCGGACGCGCGAGCGCCAGCGAGAGCTGACTGAGGCCCTGGAGGTTTACCACCAGTTGGCCAACGAGAGGTAGCCCGGCATTCTCCTATGCCTGGGGACGGGCCCGGCCGCGGCGGATCAACCAGCGGATGAGCAAGACGAACAGGGCTATCGGGATCGCCAGGAGGATCAGCAGGGGCAGGACATAGACTATCAGCCAGATCAGGGCGTTGACCAGCCCCTGCAGAGTGGTCACCAGCATCCGGCCGGCGTCCTTCAGGGTCTCCAACGGCCGCCACCCCGGTTCTACCACTGGACGGGCCAGCACGTCGGGGATCAGCTCCAGATTGACAGTGGCCATGGCGGTCAAGGTGCTCAGGTATTGCATGCGCCCCTTGACCCGCTCGATCTCACCCCGGATTTGGGTTAGCTCACGGTAGACCTGCAGCACGTCCTCAGCTTTCTGCGTGCGCTTACGCACCTCCGTCAACAGCTCGCGTAGCTCCTGCTCGGTGGCCTCCAGGTTGGTGAGCTGGGCGTTGAGATCGGTGTATTCCTCGGTGACATCCTGCCCGCGCACGTTCTCGCTGAGCACCCGCACGGCCAGCCCCTTGAAGCTCTCCAGCGCAGCATCCAGCGCGGGGGCCGGGACGCGCAGGGAGACGCGAGCCCGCATCTGTTCCCCCTCGCGCCATGCACTGGACTCCCGGATGTAGCCCCCTAGCTCGGCCACAGTCGCGTTAACGCTGCGCAAGGCCGCCTCGGTGTCGCTGACCACCAGGCTCAGGTCCGCCGTGCGGATGATCATCCGCTCCGTATCAGCGCCCACATGCTCTTCCCCGCCGCCGATGCCCTCGGCCAGGGCCTCTTCCCTAACCATACGCTCCATAGGCGCTTCAGCCGGTAGAGGTGCAGGTACGGGCGAGGCAGCCACCATGGGAGCGGCCGCGCGCGGCGCACACGCCGCGCTGACCAGGGTCATGCTCCAGAGGATCAAACAGAGGAATAACTTTTTCATGGTCGGGTGTCCTTATGTCCCGAAAGCGGGGTTCGTATGCCCACCTTTGTAGTAGCGACTTTAGTCGCTTTCAGCGCGCTTGAACGGAAGTCGTTACTACGAAGCGACATTGCCAGCCCCCAATGCCTCGGTTCTCAGACGTCAAGGGATGGCAATCGGTTCCTGTACAGCCGTCTTACCAGCCGAACGAGAGGCGGTTGATCAGCCGCTCTGGCAGGCCCACCGCGCGCATGCGGGCCTGCGTCACCTCAATGGCATAAGGTACGCGGCGTTGCAGCCAGATCAGCTCGGCCGTATCCAGGATGGCGTAGGCCGCGCGTGGGTCGTTGTCGCGCGGCTGGCCCACGCTGCCCGGGTTGAGGATCATGCGCCAGCCGTCATCCAGCCTCACTGCTTTGCCGACGGGGACCGAATAGGCCCGCACACGGGTGTCTCCACCCTGCCAGGCATAGAGCACCGGCACGTGGGTATGCCCTACCAGGCAAAAGCGGGTGGTGAAGTGGTCAAAGTTGACGCGTGCCACCGAGGAATGGAGGATATACTCCCAGACGGGATCGCGCGGGCTGCCGTGGGTCAGGGTGAATTCGCTGTTGACCAACGGCTGGCTGGGCAGATCGCGCAGCCAGGCCGCGTTCTCTGTGCTCAGATGGCGTCGTGTCCAGATTACAGCCTGACGTGCCTCGGGGTTGAAGTCCTCGATCTCCATGCCACCCAATGCTGCCCAGTCGTGGTTGCCCATCACGGCCGTGACGCCCAACAGGCGGACCTGGTTCACACACTGGTCGGGCTCGGGGCCGTAGCCCACGATATCTCCCAGGCACCATACTGCCTCGTACTCGAATTGCCGGGCGTCTTCCAGCACCGCCTCCAGGGCAGGCAGGTTAGCATGGATATCGGAAAGCACCAGTACGCGCATGGGCAGTTGCTCCTTGGCTCGGATTATGTTTATCATACCACCGGAGGCCAAAAGTAGGAAAACAGGCTTGCCAGTTGAAAGGGCGGCTCGAGGGTATTGAGCCGCCCACAAGTGTAGGTTTTTGCCAGAAGGCCCGGACGTCAACGTCCGGGCTGAAAGAGCGAAGCCCTGCGGGCTTAAAAACCCAGCCCCAAAGGCCTCGGCCCGAGGGGGCTTTGCCCTTTTAGCCCGGTGAGTTATCACCGGCCAGCTCTTTGAGGCGCGGGGCTGCCGCACAGGCCGAACAGGTGCGTCTTTTGGCTGCCTCCCCCCAGCCGCGGTATAATGAAATTGATGGCAAACGATTATCACATGGTGGTTGAGACCCATAGTGCAGAAGAGACCCGGGCTTGGGGCAGCCGGTTGGGCCGGCTGCTAGCCCCCGGGGATATTATCGCGCTGGTTGGAGAGCTGGGCAGCGGCAAGACCGTTTTTGTCCAGGGCCTGGCCCAGGGCCTGGGAGTGAGCGCGGCCGTTACCAGCCCCACCTTCACGCTGATCAACGAATATCGCACGCCCAGCGGCCTCATCCTCCACCATGTGGATTGCTACCGCCTGGCCGATGCGGTGCTGGAGATGTGGGATATCGGCCTTACCGATTTGCTGGCCGGCGAAGATATCGTGGTGATCGAATGGGCAGATCGCGTGGCCGGGCTGCTGCCCCAGGCGTACTTAGAAGTCTCTTTCTTTTACCTGGACGAGACGCGCCGGCGCATCTGCTTTACAGGCCATGGGAGCCAGGGGGTGGCCTTGCTACGTCGCCTGGAGGCCGTCAGAGGCGCCGGGACTCTCCCTCTATCGCAAGGGGAAAGCGAGCAGCTCGCAGTGCCATTGCCGGGCTGAACAAGTAAGCGGACTTCTTATGTTGCTGGCGCTAGACACATCTACCCGCCGCGCGGGGTTGGCCCTCTACGATGGCGAGCGGGGCCTGATAGCCGAGGAAGGGTGGTACTCTGCCAATCGGCATACGGTAGAGCTACTTCCGCGCGTGGACCAGATGCTGGCCGTAGCTGGTGCCAGCCCGGCCGAGCTGCGCGCGGTGGCCGTGGCCCTGGGGCCGGGCTCCTTCACCGGCTTGCGCGTGGCACTGGCCGCTGCCAAGGGCCTGGCGCTGGCCAGGGGATTGCCCCTGCTGGGGGTTCCTACCCTGGATGTGGTCGCCTATCCCTACAGTCGGCAGCCCCTGCCAGTGATCGCCGTGCTGCCGGCAGGCCGGGGTCGTGTTTACTGGGCCCCCTATGCCGAGGGCCCGGATGGCTGGGGTGCCAGGGCAGCGTATGCCCTGACCAGCGTCGCCCAGTTGGCGGATGCCATCTCCCAGCCGACGTTGATCGTCGGCGAGCTGCCACCGGCCGAACGGCAGGCCCTGCTCGAGCGCCTGGGGGACACAGTCCACCTGTTGCCCCCGGCCCTGGCCGCGCGGCGGGCCGGCTACCTGGCCGAGATTGCCTGGGGCCGCTACGTGGCCGGCGAGGCTGATGATCCAGCCTCCTTGCGCCCCATCTATCTCCACGAACCGGCCAGCGGTTCCTCCCAGATTGCCGAACCATGAAACTGCCCTTGATCACACCCATGACCCCCGACGACCTGGATGCCGTGATGGAGCTTGAGCGCCGCTGCTTCAGTGACCCCTGGACACGATCCATGTATCTGTCGGACCTGACGCGCAACAACCTGGCCACCTACCTGGTGGTGCGGCCGCCCGGGGCGGAAAAGACGGGCAGCCAGGACCCCGCCGCGGAGTGGACCGGGATGCCCCCCATCCTGGCTTACGGCGGCTTCTGGCTGATGCTGGACGAAGCCCATATCTGCACCCTGGCCACCCATCCCGAGTGGCGGCGGTGCGGGCTGGCGCTGTGGCTGATGCTGGCCTTGCTGGAGCGGGCCATGGCGCGCGGTGCGCGCATCTCAACCCTGGAGGTGCGCCTCAGCAACCGCCGCGCCCAGCACCTCTACGAGAAGCTGGGCTACCAGGTGGTTGGCAGGCGTGTCCACTACTATCGCGACGGGGAAGATGGCCTGATCATGACCACGCCACCCCTGACTGAGCCCGCCATGCGGCAACGGCTGGCCGCGCTGCGGGCTGAGGCAGTGGCCCGCGTGGAGGCCTGTTTGGCAGAGAAAGCTGGCCGGGTCGTACAGGGCCTGGCCAAGGAGGATCTCCATGGCCGATTCGCTGGAACAAATCGCCGCTGAGGTACGCGTGTGCCAGAAATGCCCCCTGAGCCGCAGCCGCACCAACCCGGTGCCTGGCGAAGGGCCGGCTAACGCCAGGATTATGTTTATCGGTGAAGCGCCCGGCTTCCATGAAGATCGCCAGGGCCGGCCATTTGTGGGGGCCTCGGGCCAATACCTGGAGCAGCTCCTGGCCGATATCGGCCTGCGACGGGAGGATGTCTACATCGCCAACGTCATCAAGTGTCGGCCGCCGGGCAATCGGGACCCGGAGCCAACAGAGCTGGCCGCCTGTCGCGAGTACCTTGATCGCCAAATCGCGCTCATCCGGCCAGACGTCATCGTTACCCTGGGGCGCTTTTCCATGGAGCGTTACTTCCCAGGGCAGTCCATCTCGCGCATCCACGGCCGGCCCACGCGCGTGGGGGAGGCCTATTGCCTGCCTCTGTTCCACCCAGCCGCAGCCCTGCGCAACCCCGCCTGGCGCCAGGAGATGGAACGCGATTTCCGGCGCATCCCCGAACTGCTGGCTGAGTTGGAGGCTTCACGCCGGCCACCCACGCCCCCGGCAGATAAAGACAACGAGAAGTTCGAGCAGCTTAGCCTGTTCTGACCCCTAGAAAGGAGGCCCTATTTGGCAGATGCGCCTTTACGTGTGATCCCCTTAGGGGGTGTCGGTGAGATCGGCAAGAACCTGATGGTGCTCGAATACGAGGATGACATCCTGGTCATTGATGCCGGCCTGATGTTCCCCGAAGACGACATGTTGGGTATTGACCTGGTCTACCCCGACATCACTTATCTCACCGAGCGCGCTGATCGCTTGCAGGCGGTTATCCTCACCCATGGCCACGAGGACCACATCGGCGCGCTCCCTTACCTGTTGAAGTACCTGGACGTGCCTGTCTACGCCACCCGCCTCACCCGCGGCCTGGCCGAGGTCAAATTGCGCGAGGCCGGATTGCTGGCCGAGGCAGAGCTCCATACCATCACCCCGGACGATGTGCTCCAACTCGGGTGTTTCAAAGTCGAATTCTTCCATGTATGTCATAGCATTCCCGATGCGGTCGGTGTGGCGGTGACGACCCCGGTGGGACTGGTCATCCATGCCTCCGATTACAAGTTCGATCAACATCCGGTGGATGGCCGGCTGACCGATGTGGACAAGTTGCGCAGCCTGGGCGACCGAGGAGTGCTTCTGCTGCTTTCTGACTCCACCAATGCTGACACCGAAGGGTTCACCCCTTCGGAGCAGCGCATCACCGAGACGCTGGATGGCATTATGGGGGCTGCCCCCGGCCGGGTGATCGTGGCCACCTTTGCCTCCAATATCTCACGGGTCCAGCAGGTGATCCAGGTGGCGCGACGCCACGGCCGGCGTATCGGCGTCGTTGGCCGCAGCATGGTCAGCAACGTGCGCATGGCCATTGACCTGGGATACCTGGACATTACCCACGAGGAGCTGCTGAGCACCTCGGAGATGAACAACCTGCCCCCCCAACAGGTGGTAATCGTCTGTACCGGCAGCCAGGGCGAGCCCAGCGCGGTGCTGGCGCGCATCGCTGCTGAGGAGCACCCTCAGTTGCAGGTGCACCCTGGCGACACAGTGGTGCTCTCAGCCGAAGCTATCCCTGGCAATGAGGAGTCGGTCAATCACATTATTGATGACCTCTTTCGGCTGGGGGCCGATGTCATTTATCAGGACCTGTGCGATGTACACGTCTCAGGTCACGGCAGCCGTGAGGATTACAAACTGATGCTCTCCCTGACGCGGCCGCGCTTCTTTGTCCCCATGCACGGGGAGTACCGCCACCTGGTGCTTCATGCCCGCATTGCGCAGGCCATGGGCATCCCGCGCGAGAACATCCTGGTGGTCGAGAGCGGGCAGGTGGTGGAGGTGCGGCCAGATGCCATACGCCTGGGCGAGCGAATCAACGGAGGCCATGTGCTGGTGGACGGCCTGAGCGTGGGGGATGTGGGCGCGGCTGTGCTGCGCGACCGCCGGCAGCTCGCGCGCGACGGCTTCCTGGTGGCCATGGTAGCACTGGATCGCGCCACCGGCGACGTGGTGGCTGAACCCGAGATCCTGACACGCGGTTTTGTCTATGTGGCCGAGTCTGAGGACCTGATTGAGGGTGCCAAGGAACGCGTATGGGAGGTGCTGGAGACCCCTGCCTCCCCGGCCAGCGTGCGCAACAAAATCAGAGATGTGCTGCGCCAATATTGCTACGCGCGCACCGGCCGCCGACCCCTGATCCTGCCCCTGGTGATCGAGGTCTAGCGCGCAGCGCATGGTAGCGCCGGCATCTTTATCCTGGTGTCGGGATGGGGATGCCGGCGCTACACCCTAAGCCCGGCAGGGCGATGTAAAATGTCGTCTTATCTTCCCCCTGGCTTTCGGCCCACACGCGGCCACCGTGGAGCAACGCTATCTGCCGCGCGACCGCCAATCCCAGGCCATGGCCGTTGAGCTCTGGAGGGAGATCAGTCAATGGCGTGGCCGGCCATGCCAAAAGGTGAGATAACCCCTCCGCCGGCAGGGCCAATCCGTGGCAGGTGATGATCAACTGCACCGTATCCTCGGCCGCAGGCATGGCCTCCAGCCAGATCTTGCCACCTGATGGGCTGAGGGCAATAGCCACTTCCAACAGGCTGCTGAGCATCAGCACCAGGCGAGGCCGGTCCCCGCGTAATAAGGGTATATCCGCCGCGTACTCGCCATAGATATCCACCCCCGCTTCTTCCGACCGCTGCGCTACGGCTTGCAGCCCCTCACGCAGCAGCTCCTCTACGGTGAATTCCGTCATCTGTAACTGCCGCCGATCCAACGCGTGCAGCGCCAGAAACCCCTCCACCATTTGCGCCATTTCCTGGGTGCTATGGGCCAGCGCCTCCAGTTCCAACAGCGCGTGTCCAGGCGCGAGCTGCTCCAGCCTCTGACTTAGCAGGCCAACAGAACTGGCCATCGTCGCCAGCGGGGACCGCAACGCTGCCAGCACTGCCTGAAGCGCCCTGTTCTTGGCCTCCAGCGCCTGCTCGAGGCTGCTATAGGCCTGCCGCAACTGGGTGGCCTGGGTGCTCAGCCAGGCGGCCAGGCTGGCATTCTCTTCTGCTAATCGCTTCTGTTGCGCCTCCATGCGCAGTGTGCGGTCCAACGTCACGAACACAATCACCGAGGGGACGGCGATCAGGATTAAGCCCCAGGGGTGGGACTCCACCAGCAGGGCGGTGATCAGCCCAAGGCTGAACATCACCGTATGGTCCACCATGCCTGACCGCAACGCCGAAAGCCAAAGGGGCCCAAAAGGGCGCTGAGATTGCAGGCTGACGATGCCGGCCACCAGCGCGTGGTTGAGGAGATACATCGTGCTGGCCGCGGCGAGTAGCCCGAGCCACGCCGCGCCCCCTTCGGGCCGCCAGGGAGTGGCGGTGAACCTGTTCAGAACCAGGGCGCTGACGCCCATATAGGCCAGGGTCTGGCTGCAGTTGAAAGCCACCTCGATGGCCGGCCGACGGCTCTTGATGGCGCCCATGAGCCGGCCGGCGCCGACAATGATCAGCACAACGGCCGGGTTGAAAAGCAGAAGGCTGGCAAAGAAGGGGATGGTATCAACGTGGATATTGGTGCGGGGCGCGAAGTGCAGGCCATAGCGGTCGCTCAGGGCAGCCAGGGCCACGAAGGCGACCAGCAGAAGCCAGAAAGCCAGATCGCCGGCGCAGGGAAAATGCCCCAACGCATAGAACGTCAGCCCCAGCCCTGCGCACCCTACAGCGACGACATACAAGGCCACCCGCCCAGAGATAGAACTCATCGTCGCCTCAAGCGCCTGCCGGCGCCGCGTCAGCCCAGACACAAACAAAACAAGGGCCCTAGGCCCTCGTTTTGCACACAACCCCCAGGACCGGCTCTATGCAGGTTACCAGGACCAGGTAGCCGTGCCGCGCCCGTCTTCGAACACAAACGTGCCCAGCTCCTGGCCTCCGTATTTGGCCGCCAGGGACACGGGGAAATCCACCTTCACCCTGGCTTTAATCTGATTCGTGGGCTTCCATTCGTGCAGCACGACCGTCACATTCACCGGGCCACCGCCGCCTACAAGGCGAGAGCCTTCGGGTGCCCACACATCCAGGGTGAACCCGGTGTCGCTATACTCAGCCGGCACCGCCACAACCAGATGCACCACTCCGCCGGAGCCCGGCAGTTGGATATGGGGATCGGTAGCGCACCAGGTAACTCCAGCATAAGCCGTAGCTGCCAGGGCCAAGACAAAGGCACTGACCACAAGGGCAATAACAAGGGCTTTCTTCATTCTGGCCTCCTTGGGATGACAACGTTCCTGTCCGGATTTTACGGGACCATTATAATCATAAATGCTGCCTCATGCAATAGGCAAACAGTACTGAACGGCCAGGGTCATCCAGATGTCCGGTCTCTGGGGGCGAAGGTAAGCTAATTTTACTACCAATTCAGCGGTTGGCAAATCCTGCCAACGGCGCGACAATGATACCCAGGAGGGCTATGATCTCATGGAAAGGATTGTAAACCTGCTCCGCCGCGTGCCTTACTTCGCCAGCCTGCCCGACGACCTGATTACCGCTCTGGCCGCATTGGCAGTGGAACGACGTTATGAGCGTGGGCAGGTGATTTTCCTGGAGGGCGACCCCTGCGCCGGCCTCTTTGTGGTGGCCGAGGGGCAGGTCAAGATCTATAAGGTATCACGCCAGGGCCGGGAGCAAATCCTGCACCACCTGAGTGCCGGCGACACTTTCAACGATGTCGCTGTGCTGGATGGTGGGCCTAATCCGGCCAGCGCGGCCGCGATCACCAACGCCCTTGTCTATGTCATTGCCCGCGCGGACATCCAGCGGCTGGCTCAGGCCTATCCGGCTCTGGCCTGGGCCCTGATCGAGAGCATGGCCAGCCGCTCCCGACACCTGGTGGCCATGGTGGAAGACCTGGCGCTGCGCTCGGTCAAGGCGCGGCTGGCCAAGCTGCTGCTGGCCGAGGCCAGGTACTATGCTGGCGCAGATCAGATAGACCGCACTCAGATGGTGACCCTGGCCGAAATGGCGGCCCGCCTGGGCACCGTGCGCGAAGTGGTCGGCCGCTGCCTGCGTGAGCTGGCCGACGCAGGGCTGATTTCCTTCGACCGGCACCGCATTGTGATCAAGGACCGCGAAGGGCTGGCGATGGTGGCCGAGAACATGTGAGCTTCTCTGCCGTGCCCCGCTATGCACACCCTTGAGATAAAAGTCGCTGACAGATGCCCGCCCTGTCAGTATGATGGATATGGTGATAGGGCGCAATTCATTGTTGAGGGAGGGACCGTTGGTGGAGGCTATCTTACCCGAGATTGACCCGGCATTGTGTAATGGCTGTGGCGAGTGTGTAGCAGCCTGCCAGTCACATGCCCTGGCCCTTGTGGCTGGCAAAGCTGTCCTGGTACGGCCGGACCTCTGCCAGTACGACGGTGGCTGTGAGCCTGTCTGCCCCCAAGGTGCCATCCAGTTGCCGTATCTGATTGTGTTTGAGTGACAAGCGCCCCACATGAAGAGTTGGAGGTGGTCTCCTGACCATGCCTTCCTCGGCTAGTGCCGTGTTAAGCTAGATTCTGGCATTTTGCAGCCAGTGCGTGACCCCTCTCACCCCCTTTCCCCCGCTCTCCCCTGGGAGGGGAAAGCGGGGGAAATCCCAAGTGTAGGGGTTTCTGGGGCGGCTTCGCCGCCCCAGAAACCCCCTTAATGCCGATCTCCCCGCCCCCTGATAGGGGGCGTCCCGCTGCGCGGGAGGCAAGCACGGGCCGGGGGTGGGGG
>Ga0068707_1002189_pt1 | contig 13809 bp, 9 predicted proteins | sample YNPNPMetaG_FD_66600 | JGI IMG/M metagenome (GOLD analysis project Ga0068707, IMG submission 66600) | Anoxygenic and chlorotrophic microbial mat microbial communities from Yellowstone National Park, USA - YNP NP MetaG | ecosystem: Environmental > Aquatic > Thermal springs > Hot (42-90C) >... | reverse complement strand
TAGTTGAACACGTAGATGAACATGATGGGCAGCAGACCCCAAAGCGGCAGGTTGAGCCAGAACCAGTCGAGCCAGGAGATATAGATACCGTGCGTCTCCTTGAGTTGGCCGGCCAGCATGATGTTGGGGAAATGGCTCGTCAAGATCAATGTGCCGGTGAAGAGCGGGGTCAGCCCGGGGGTCTGGAGGAGCAGGGCGGTGTTTATCCTTCTGACCTCGGGGAGGTGCTCCCTGCCGTTCATCAGGGTCCCTATGGCCTTGGTCACGGGGAGGAAGAGGGCGGTCTCCGAGACCGTGGGTAAGACCGATCCCACCGCCACGTCAGCCAGGCCAAGGCCAGTCTGAATCTTGGTCACCCGGTTGGATTTGAGCACGGTCACCAGGGTCAGGGCGACCCTCCTTCCCAAGGGCGTTCCCATCATGATGCCGGCTATGACGAATGCCCCGCCTCCCAGGAAGAAGACGTCGATGGCAAAGGACTTGAAGGCCACCGCCGGCTTGAGGCCGGAGAAGATCACCAGGAGCATGGGTGAGGCAAAGCCCACGATGGCCTTGGGGAGTGCATCGGTCACCATGCAGACTATGAACCAGAGGAAGACCCCGAGGGCCGACTGGGCGTTGGGCTTCAGTCCGGGCAGCGTCGGGCTGAAGTGGAGGAGCAGCAGGAGGGCGAAGGCGATGGCGAGACCTACGAGGGCCTTCCTGGGCCTAGCCACCTCCGCCTCTTCGGCCTCCTCGATGGCCTTCATCTTCTTCTCGAGAAAAGTGGCGTCGCCAGAAACGCTCTTTTCCATGCCTTTCCTCCTCTCCATGTGGAAGGTGTGACGGTGGATGCCCTTTGCAGTTTTCCCGCCTTCCTGCCCATAGGCACAGAGACGAAAACGCGTCTCCCGTGTGACGCGGTGGGGGAGTTCTAGTAACTTGCGGGCGCGGTTTTCTATCGGCTAGGCGATAAACTCGCAATTGGTCACGAGGGGTGGTGGCATTTCTCTTCGCTTCAAGTCTCCGGCGCTCGATCTTCCAAAGGATTTGGCCTCCGGGGGATGCTTGCCCCCTCCCTTGTCGCCCTCGCAAAAAGACTCGGGCGCAAGGGTTTCCCCCGGGTCCAAATCCTGGAAGATCAAAGCGCCTCCGCCCTGCCTGCGCCAAGTGGGGCGCGGCAGGCAGGCAAGCCGCTCCGAGAAACGCCGCCACCCTGTGATCACTTACCCGTCCTTGCCGTCGAACGCGGCGATCCCGGGCAGAGAGCAAAGGACGACACCCCCGAAACCTCCTGCCCAAGCTTGTTCCGAGTGTCTCAGATATCATTGACTGGAAGTACTCGAAGTTCTATCGGCTAGACGATAAAAAACGGTCTTGTCACAAATAGATGCGGCCCATGACCCGGGCCGGATTGAGGAGGGTTATCCCCTTTCGCGAAACCAGGATGAGCCCTTCCTGCTGAAGGCTCTTCAGGGTCTCGCTGATGGTCTGCTGGCAGGAACCGGTCATGGAGGCCATCTGTTCCTGAGTGAGCTTGACAGGGACAGTGATGGGCTCGGCCCAGGAAAGGCGATCCACTAGCTGACGGTAGCAAAGATACACCAGGAGCTTGAGCAGCCGCGTGCTCACATCGCACACCATGAGGTTCTCCACCTGCTCGCCCAAGAACCGCAGGCGCCTGCTCAAGACCTCCATGACCCTCTTGGCCAGGACGAAGTGAAGGGACAGGAGTTGCTCGAAGTCATCCCTCTTTATCTCGTAGAATCGACACGGTGTGATGGCCTGGGCATTGGCCTTCCTCTCCCTGCCTGTTATGGCCTCGGCCAGCCCGAACATCTCTCCCGATTTCCTTACGAAGACATTGGGTTCCTTTCCCAGAGGGCTGACACGGAATATCCGTACCTCTCCGGCCTCCAGATAAAAGGCCGACACCCCAGGGTCCCCCTCCAAAAAGATGAAATCGCCCTTCTTCGCCTCCCGCCTCATGGATAGCTTGAGGAACTCTTCCTTGAGGCCCGGGATGCCCCTGAAGAAGTCGTCCTCTTCCAGATGCCACTGGATCTCCATGGTCGTCTCGGAGAAAAGGAAGGCCCAGCCGATCCCTTTACACATTTTCCCACAGCGACCTGGGGAAATCCAGGGCCGGCGTGCTACACGACATGGGACCGGAAATCGCGACCGTCTGCCCATCGCGGGGCAGGGGGAGGCGAGAAATCATCCTCTGGGCGGGGCTCGAACATGGCCGCCCTACGAGGTTGAATTGCGGCGTATGAGATCGTAAAATCAGAGGAAGGGCGTTCGACGCGTTAGGCGAAGGGGCGGGCTCGAGGGGCCCGCCCCTTCGCCCTGTTTGTATGCCGCCGAGGCGCGAGAGTCCGCGGAGAAAGGTCAGATGGCCGCTCGCACAGGGGTCTATGTCTGTCACTGCGGCACCAACATCGCAGGGAAGATAGACGTCGAGGAGCTTGCCCGTTATGCGCGAGGCCTTCCAGGCGTCGCGGTCTCCCGCGATTACCGCTTCATGTGTTCCGAACCTGGACAGGAGCAGATCCGAAAGGACATCCAGGACTACGGCCTGAACCGGGTCGTTGTGGCTGCCTGTTCCCCCCGGATGCACGAGGGGACCTTTCGCAAGACGTGCCAGGCCGCAGGCATAAATCCATATTTCCTCCAGATAGCCAACATCCGAGAGCACTGCTCCTGGGTCACCGATGAGCCGGGGGCCGCCTTGGATAAGGCAAAGGACATCGTCAGGGCCGCTGTGGCAAGGGTTGCCCTTCACGAGCCCCTGCCCACCCAGGAGGTCCCTGTGCTGCCCGATGTCCTGGTTGTCGGCGGCGGAATAGCGGGGATCCAGGCGGCCCTGGATATCGCGGATGCCGGATACAGGGTCCATCTCGTGGAGCGCCTCCAGTCCATAGGCGGACACATGGCCCAGTTGGACAAGACCTTCCCCACCCTGGACTGCTCGGCCTGCATCCTCACCCCAAAGATGGTCTCGGTGGGGACCCACCCCATGATCCGTCTCCACGCCTACAGCGAGATCCAGGAGATCTCGGGTTATGTTGGCAACTTCAAAGTCAAGATCCTCCACAAGGCCACCTATGTCGATCACCAGGTTTGCACCGGCTGTGGGGTGTGCCAGGAGAAGTGCCCCAGGCGAGTGCCTTCGGAGTACAACCAGGGGCTGGGTCAGCGCAAGGCCATCTACACCATGTTCCCCCAGGCGGTCCCCAACAAGCCCGTCATAGACCGCGGCAGCTGCATCTATTTCCAGAAGGGGAAATGCAGGGCCTGCGAGAAATTCTGCGAGATGAAGGCCATAGATTTCACCCAGGAAGACCGCATGGAGGAGGTGGAGGTGGGCTCTATCGTCGTGGCCACGGGCTACGACCTCATGGATCCAGGGGTCATAACAGCATACGGGTACGGCCGCTATCCGGATGTCATCACCAGCCTGGAGTTCGAGCGGCTGGTCTCCGCCGCCGGGCCTACTGGAGGGCACATCCGGTTGAAGGACGGGCGGGAGCCCAGGGACGTGGCCATACTCCACTGCGTGGGGAGCCGTGACAAGAACTATCACGAGTACTGCTCCAGGGTGTGCTGCATGTATTCGCTCAAGTTCGCCCACCTCATCCGGGAGAAGACCGAGGCCAACGTCTACCTCTTCTACATAGACATGCGCTGCTTCGGAAAGGGCTACGAGGAGTTCTATGACCGGGTCCAGCAGGAAGGGGCGGTATTCATAAGGGGCAAGGCGGCCATGGTCACCGACGAGGCCACGAATCCCCGGGAGAAGGGACGCCTGACGGTGGTGGCCGAGGACACCTTGAGCGGCGAGGTCCTCCGCGTCCCCGTGGATATGGTGGTGCTGGCGGCAGCCATGGAGCCAAGGTCCGATGCCGAGAAGGTCTCTCGCACCTTCCTCCTGGGTCGCAGCCGGGACGGTTTTTTCCTGGAGCAGCACCCCAAGCTCGCCCCTGTCTCCACAGCCGCGGCCGGGATCTTCCTGGCCGGGACCTGCCAGGGTCCCAAGGACATCCCGGACACCGTGGCCCACGCCTCCGCGGCCGCGGCCAAGGCCATAGCCCTGGCGAGCCGGGGCAAGGTGGAGGTGGAGTCGATGATCTCGGAGATCGACCCCGAACTCTGCGCCGGCTGCCAGACGTGCGTGGCCTTGTGTCCCGCCAAGGCCATCACATACGTGGAGCGCAGGCGGATCTCCAGGGTCAACGAGGCATTGTGCCTAGGCTGCGGGGCCTGCGCTGCGGCCTGCCCGAGCGGCGCGGCCAGACTCAAGCACTTCACCTCGGATCAGATCCTGGCGGAGATCGAGGCGCTGATGGAGGCCTGAAGCCATGCAAGGCGAGAGCGACAGGGGGGGAGAGCAGGACCTCAGGGCCGAGCAGCGGCCACTCGAGGCCGATGTCCTGGTGATCGGCGCCGGGGTGGCCGGGCTCACCGCGAGCCTGGACCTGGCCGAGGCGGGCCGAAGGGTCCTGCTGGTGGATCAGGCCACCTCCCACGGCGGTTTCATGACGCTGCTGGATCGCCAGTTCCCCACGGATAGCTGCGGTTTCTGCCAGATCCTTCCCCCCGGGGCAGCCGAGTCCGACGCCTGCCTGAGGTCCATATTCCGTCATCCTGCGGTGACATTCTCGAGTGCGACTACAGTGGAGGCGGTGGAGGGGGAGGCCGGGGCCTTCAATGTGACGCTCCTGCGAAGGGCCACCTGCGTGGATGCCGAGCTGTGCACCCATTGCGGGCTTTGTATCGGGGCATGCCCTGTGACCTATCCGGATCCCCTTCAAGGGGGGGTTGTGGAACGCAAGGCCATAGGGTACAGGGCCCCGCTCTGCGCACCCTCTGTCTTATCCGTGGACCTCGATCACTGCACCCGCTGCGGGGCCTGCGTGGAGGCCTGTCCGGTCGGGGCCGTGCATCTCGAGGAAAAAGACCGTCTTGAGACGGCGACCGTCGTGGCCGTCGTCCTCGCCAGTGGCCTGCGGCTCCACGACCCTTCGGATCACCCGGAATACGGTTACGGGCGCTTCCCGGACGTGATGACCTCCTTGGAGTTCGAGCGGCGGCTGGGCAAGGGGCTCTTGGCGGGGAAAGAGGAGGTTCGGCGCCCCTCCGACGGCTCGGTCCCGGCTCGTATCGCCTGGATCCAGTGCGTGGGCTCGAGGGAGGAGGGGAGGAGTTACTGTTCGTCGGTTTGCTGCATGATCTCCCTGAAGGAGGCCAGGCTCTGCCGCAAGATCCTGCCAGAGGCCCACCTGGAGCTCTTCTATATGGACCTCCGCACCTGCGGCAAGGGCTACGAATCCTACCTGGATGAGGCCCGGCGCCTGGGGGTGGTCTTCACCAGGGGGAGGCCGGGGGAGGTGCAATCCAGGGACGGGAGGCTCTGGCTCCATGTGGAGGGGGAGGACGGCCTCTGGAGGGAGGAGCCCTTCGACATGGTCATCCTATCGGTGGGATTCGAGGCAGCCCCCGAGACGCGGCGTCTGGCCGATGCCCTGGGCATCGCCCTGGACCAGGATGGATTCGTGACCCCCGAGCCGGGGAGCCTGAGCCGCACCGGGCGCGACGGGGTCTATGTCGCAGGCGCTGTGTGCGAGCCCAGGGACATCCCGGAGTCCGTGATGCAGGCCCACGAGGCAGCAGCCCTGGCGGCCTCACACTGCCAAGGCTCGAGGGGTCCGGTCTGCGCCCCCCCGGTCCCTTCCCTGGATCCGAGGGAGGAAGAACTCCGTATCCTGGTGGCCCTTTGCGACTGCTCGGGAACCCTCTCCTCCCCGGATTGGGACTCCCTGAGGAGGGACCTGGAGGCCGAGCCGGATGTCGTGGCAGTGAAGCAGGGCTCCTACCTGTGTGCCGCCGGTGGACTGGACGAGCTGCGAGATGCCTTGGCCCAGGCCGGGGCCAACTCCTTGGTGGTGGGGGCGTGCAGCCAGAGGTGGCTGAGTCCCAGGCTGCGGCAGGCGGTGGCCTCCCTGGGGCTGGACCCGAACCTGGTGCGGATCGTGAACCTCAGGGAGCAGGGGGCCTGGGTCCATGGGGAGGAGCGGCAAGGGGCCACGGCCAGGGCCTATGCGGAGATCAGGGCGGCCATAGCCGGCTGCAGGGAGTACCGGCCCATCCCCAGCGCCCGGGAGAGAGAGCCGCTCCCGGGGGTCCTGGTCGTGGGAGGCGGCCCCGCGGGCATGAGCGCGGCCATCACCCTCTCCGAACTGGGACACCCCGTGACCCTTGTGGAATCCGCTAGGGAGTTGGGAGGAAACCTCCGCCTGGTCCGTTACGGGCTGGAGCCGGGCTTCAGGCCTGAGGTGCTCCTGGCCCATCTCTCATCGAGGCTCGAGGCCGCCCCCGGCGTGAGGGTCCTCACCGCCACCACCGTACGGGAGATCTCGGGGAGGCCGGGGGCGTTCAGGGCAGTGCTCCGAGGGGCGCAGGGCAGCCCCGAAGAAGTCTCGGGCTTCGGCGCCATCGTGCTGGCCACGGGCGCGCACATGAACACACCCAAGGCCTACGGTTACGGTATGGACGAGCGCGTCATGACCCAGAGGGAGCTGGAGCATGCCCTGGCCGAGGGGGCACTGGATCCGCGCACCCTCAGGGAAGTGACCATGATACAGTGCGTGGGCTCCAGGGACGATGAGCACCCCTATTGCAGCCGCATCTGCTGCGCCACTGCCCTGAAGAACGCCCTCAGGCTCCTGGAGGGCAACCCTGGGCTTCGGGTCCTGATCTTCTACAGGGATCTGCGCGCCTTCGGCACCCTGGAGAGGTATTACCGAAGGTCGAGGGAGAAGGGGGCCTTGTTCATCCCGTTCGATCCTCGCGACCCGCCTGCCGTGGAGGTCATGGACGGGGAGCTCACCCTCACGGCCTGGGACCCAATCCTCGGGCTCCGGGTGCGCTTCAGGCCGGAGATTTTGGTCTTGAGCACCGGGGTGATACCCGACATCCCCGAGGACCTGCTGCGGTCCGTGGGTGTCTCCCGCGACGGGGAGGGCTTCCTGCACGAGGGCAACCCCAAGTTCCGACCCCTTGACCTGAGAGACGGGGTCTACGGGTGCGGCCTGGCCCTGGGGCCGGCCTTCCTGGGCGAGGCCATGGCCCAGGGGCGCGGTGCTGCCATCAGGGCCGTGGCCTTCCTCGAGGGGATCAAACGGGTCTCGCGTCATACCGGGGCAAGGGTGGAGCCTAGGCGTTGCTCCGCCTGCGGGCTCTGCGTGGAGGCATGCCCCTTCCATGCCAGGGAGCTGGACCTGGAGGCCGGGCATGCCGTGGTCCACGAGGAGGTGTGCCAGGCCTGCGGGACTTGCGCCGCGGTCTGCCCCAATGACGCGACGCAACTCCTCGGTGGCACGGATAGGCAGGTGATGGCAGCCATAGATGCGCTGATGGAGTGATGATCTATGGTGCAAGATCCATCTTCAATGGCCCTGCGTCCTGAATCCTGGGTCCTTTGTCCTGCACGCGGACTTGGAGGAGGCTGATGGAGAGAGAATCCGAGCCCAAGATCATCGCCTTTCTGTGCAACTGGTGCACGTATGCCGGGGCCGACCTGGCGGGGACGGCGCGCATGACCTATCCCGCCAACGTCAGGACGGTCCGCCTCATGTGCACCGGCTCGCTGGACCCCATGTACGTGATCAAGGCCCTCCTGGAGGGGGCGGACGGGGTCCTCGTGGGTGGGTGTCACCCGGGTGACTGCCACTATACCAACGGCAACTACAAGGCCAGGCGAAGGGTGACCCTGCTGTGGGAGATAATGGACGCATTGAGGCTCGACAGGGAGAGGTTGTGGCTCAGGTGGATAAGCGCCAGCGAGGGAGGGCTCTTTGCCGAGACCATCCGGCAGATGACCTCTTCCCTCAAGGCCAAAGGGCCGAGTCCGGTCCACAGCGAGATGATCCTTTGAGGGCCGCCATCGAGGAGGATGTCCATGTCGAAGTCCTTCGCCATGCCCGAGGCCCAAGACCTCCCGGGTTCCGTCACAAACCTATGTAAGGGCCTCCTGGAAAAAGGTCTGGTGGAGGCCATCCTCGTCCCCCAACGCCTTCTCAGGGGGGAGATGGTCCAGCATACACTGGTGAGGGACCCGGCTGCCCTGAGGACAGTGGACCCCATCGCCCCGGTCCTTCCGGTCCATGGGGGGGCGGTGGCCGCCCGACTCACCCGGGACGACCCGGGAGGGACACTTGGGGCACTGCTGCGCCCGTGCGAGATCAGGGGTTTTGTGGAGCTCGTGAAACTCCACCAGGGTTCGCGCGAGAGGCTCCTGCTGCTGGGGATCGACTGCCTGGGCACCTTCGAGCCCCCTCTTTATCGTGAGTGGGCCAAGGCACACCGAGACGGCAGCGCCGCCTTCATCGGGGCCATGCTCTCCAAAGGGGAGCCACCGGATGGGGCCCCGGGACTTCGCACCTGCTGCAAGGCATGCGAGTACCCGACCCCCGAAGGGGCCGACCTTCAGATCCTGCTGGCAGGGGCCGAAGCCTCCAGGGGATGCCTCATGGCGGCGACCCCCAAGGGGGAGGAGGCCGCGCAGGCCATGGGGCTCGTTGTGCAGGAGCCTCCGGCGCAGAGGGGGAGCGCCGTGGAGTCATTGGTCCGCAGGAGGGTCCAGTTTCGCGACGAACTCTTCCGAGAGGTGGAGGCAAACCTCCTGCCGCTGGAGAGACTCCTGGAGGAACTCGCCTCCTGCATCAACTGTTACAACTGCAGGGACGCATGCCCTGTGTGCTACTGCAAGGGGTGCGTGATGGACAGCGCCACCATGGAGCACGCATCCTCCCAGTACCTCCGTTGGGCCAGGAGGAAGGGGGTCATCAAGATGCCCACCGAGACCCTCTTTTACCACATGACCCGGATGTCCCACATGAGCACCTCCTGTGTGGGCTGCGGCCTTTGTTCCAGCGCCTGCCCCATGGGGATCAGGGTGGCGGAGATCTTCAGGACCGTGGCCAGGAGGACCCAGGGGGCCCTGGACTATATCCCGGGCAGGAGTCTGGAGGAGCCGCTGCCCTTGGCGACTTTCAGGGAAGAGGAGCTGTCACCTAGGTGAATCGCGCCTTGTGATCGGTGGCCGCTCGCCCGTGGAGAGTCGATTCCGAGATGCTCATAGAACTCCGGGGTGAGTTTTCGAGGGGGCGCCGAGCGGCTAACCGTCACTGGCCCGGCGCCCTCAGGAGGAGAGAGGATATGGGCGAGAGCGTGCGGGAAGGGCCCTGCGATGAGGTATTGGACGAGGCTACGCTGGATCCCACACTGGCCCAAGAGGTAGCCAGGGAGCCGGGCGGGGAGGGGATCAGACGGTGCTTCGCCTGCGGGACATGTACCGCAGGGTGCCCGGTCAGGCGGTTCAATGCCAACTTCAATCCCAGGAGGATCATTCGCATGGTCCTCTTGGGGTTGAGGGAGCAGGTCTTGAAGGAGCCCTTTGTGTGGCTTTGCGCCACCTGTTTCACTTGTCAGGAGCGCTGTCCGCAGGGGGTGATGATCTCGGACCTGATGAGGGCCATCAAGAACATGGCGGTGAGGCAGGGGAACATGCCGGAGGGAATCCCCCTGCAGGTGAATCTCCTGAAGGAAAAGGGGACCCTTTACCCCTTGGACGAATTCGACAACAAGAAGCGCGCCAAATCGGGCCTCCCCGCCATGCCAGGGTCCCACGACGATGTGGGGCCCCTCCTGGGGGAGTTGGCAGGGTTGGAATCCAAGGGCAAGGCAGGTGAGTGAGGATCTCAATGCGCGGAAGGGCCCCCCAGCGCCGTTCGCACCTCATGGGGGGAGACCGAGAAGTGAGGACACATGGATAGGACCTACGCCCTCTTCCTGGGCTGTACCATCCCGGCTAGGGCCCGCAACTACGAGCAGTCAGTGAGGGCCGTGGCCGCCCGCTTGGGGATCACCCTCGTGGAAGTGCCCGAGTTCGCTTGTTGCGGTTTTCCCATCGCTGCGGCGGACCATCGGGTGTCGGAGGCGTTGGCGGCCCGCAACCTGAGCATCGCCGAGGAAAGGGGGCTTCCCATCTGCTCCTTGTGCAGCTCGTGCACCTCTTCTCTCACCGAGGTCTCCAGACACCTCGAGGAGGATCCCGCTGAGCTGGAGGAGATCAACAAGCGCCTGGCCAGGATAGGGCGGCGCTACCGCGGCCCGGTGCGAGTCAGGCACTTCGTCAGGATCCTGTGGGAGGAGGTCGGACTGGACAGGATCCGGGAGGCGGTGACCCGTCCCTTGACCGGGCTTCGCCTGGCCGCCCACTACGGGTGTCACTTCATCAAGCCCTCCTGGGTCTACGAAGGGTTCGACTCAGTGGAAGACCCGAGGACCCTCGACGATCTCATCCGCGCCTCTGGGGCCACCGCAGTGGATTACACGAGAAAAAAGCAGTGCTGCGGCGGATCGGTCCTGGTGGCGGACGAGAGGACGGCCATGGAGATCGCGCGCGACAAGCTTGTAGAACTCAAATCGCTCCAGGCTGACGCCCTAGTGGTGGTGTGCCCCTTTTGCGGGGTCATGTTCGACTCGCAGCAGAAGAAGATCGAGAAGACCTTCGAGGAGACCTTCGATTTGCCGGTCCTCTACATGACCCAGGTCCTGGGTCTGGCCATGGGGATGGGGGAAAAGGAGCTCGGGCTCGGCACTCACGCCGTCAAGACCAAGGCGGTCATGGAAAAGATCGAGGGGGCCAAAGGGGCCGCCTGATCCGGCAACCCCCAGCGATGCCATCCTCGCGGCCCCTGCCTATTGTCTCAGAGACCCAGCTCCGTTGCGACCCTCTGGCGCTGGAAGGCCTGGTCGCCAAGGGTCATGTCATAGCTTACGGACCGCCTGTGATAGAGGTGCATGTCGTGCTCGTAGGTGAAGCCGATGGCCCCGAAGACCTGATGGCCGACTATGGTGGCCCTGCGGAAGGCCTCTGCGGCCTTGGCCTTGGCCATGGCCACATCCTTGGCAGGGATCACCCCCTTGCCGATCCCTGAGGCGGCCCTCAGGGTGAGGAGCCTGGCCCCGTTTATCTCGATCCACATGTCGGCGAAGTAATGTTGCACTGCCTGGAAGCTCCCTATGGGGCGGTCGAACTGGATCCGCTCCTTGGCGTAGTGGACGGCCATATCCATGACCGCCTGTGCCCCCCCCACCATCGCGGCGCTCAAGGCCACATTGGCCATGGCCAGGGTCTCCTCTATGATGGGCCAGCCGGCGTGGAGATCTCCGAGGATCATCCCCCCGGGCACGCGGGCCCCGTGGAATACGACCTCGCACTGCTTTTCCCAGGAAAGGGTCTTGAGAGGGGTGACCTCGACGGCGGCGTCACGGGCGTCCACGATGAAGAGCGTCACCGCCGGCTCTCTGCCCTTTGCCCTGCGCGTCCTGGCCGCGCATAGTATCCAGTGGGCGATGTGGGCATCAGGGACGAAGAGCTTTGTGCCCTCTATCAGGTAGGAGCCGCCGCGCCGCCTGGCTGCGGTCTCGATGGCGCAAGCCTGCAGGGCTGGGTCCCTCTCGGTGAGGGCCAAGGTGAGGATGAGATCCCCGCTGGCGACCTTTGGCAGGATCTCCTTTTTTTGGTCCGGGGTGCCATGGCGAAGTATGGGCATGGCGCCCAGGAGGACCGTGGAGAAGAAGGGGCCTGGGAAGAGATGGTAGCCCAGTTCCTCCATCAGGACACAGAGATCAGCGAACCCAAAAGCGCTCCCCCCGAGCTCGGATGGAAAGGCCAGGCCAAGCCATCCCAGCTCGGCTATCTTCCGCCAGAGCTCCGGGGAGTAACCCGTCGCCCCCTCCATGATCTTTCTGGCCTTCTCCCTCGGGCATTCCTTCCTCAGGAAGTCCTGGGCCGACTTCCTGAGCATCTTCTGTTCCTCGGTCACGGCGAAATCCATGACTCCTCCCCTCCTGTCGTTTGCCCGCACCGGCCCAGCAAAGGATGCAGCCTCCCGGTGGACTCGCCATTCGCACGTAAGGTCGCCCCCGGATTACCGGTGCCGGAGCGGCCTTGGGCCGCAACCAAAACCAAGTTGAGGCAGCCCCATGCCCCTTCGCCTCACGCCTTCGCCGTCACCCCTTCTCGGCTCGCAGGCGAGGGATGCCTGCCACCCCCCCGTCGCCCTCGCAGGAAGACCCGGGCCCCGGGGCTTCCCCCTGCCTGCTCCCCCCATGGGTGCCCGGTGGCCTCGGCTGAGTAGCTCCAGGACAAGGGGCTTTCTCCTGGGTCACAGCCCCCAAGATGACACGAAAATGTGTCGCGTCTCGGCACGGAGCAATCGCAACTGGTCACGGGAAGCGGCGGCATTGATCTATTCCGTCTGTGTCGTCTATGCCGGGGTTCCGGGGGATTCGGCCTCCAGGGGATCCCTGCCCCCTGCCTCGGTCGGCCTCGGCTTCGCTTCGGCCGAGAGGGCTTCCCCCAGGTCCAAATCCTGGAAAATCGAAGCGCCTCCCCCAAGCCGCTCCGAGAAACGCCGTCACCCTGTGATCACTTACGAGCAATCTAACCCCGCGGCAACCCCAGACCCCTCGTGGCGATGATGGAGCGCTGGATCTCGGATGTGCCAGCGCCAATCGGGCCGGATACGGAATCCAGGTAGCCGAGGGTCACCAGCCCCCTCAGGACCGCCCACTTGGAGCCGCGCTCGAGGGTGCCGTAGATGCCCAGGATCTCCATGCCCACATTGGCCAGGGTCCTGCTCAGCTCCGTAGCGTAGAGCTTGAGGATGGACGCCTCCATCTCCGGAAAGTGCCCCTGATCCATCATCCATGCCGTCTTCCAGTAGAAGCAGGAGAGGGCGTCCACCTCTATGGCCATGTCCGCCAGCTTGTCCCTCACGATGGGGTCCTGGCAAAGGGGGCGCCCGTTGAACTGGGACTGCCGGGCGTAGCGCACCAGCTCCTCCATGACGCGGCGAAATGCCCCCAAGCCCACCATGAGCCTCTCGAACTGAAGGGCGATCATCACGTTGTAGAAGCCGCGGTTGACCTCGCCCACGACGTTCTTCTTGGGCACCCTGACGTCATCGAAGAAGACCTCGTTGAAGGAGTGGATGCCGCACATGTTCACGATGGGCCTTATGGTGATGCCGGGGGTCTTGTTGTCCACTATGAACAGGGTGGCCCCCCGATGCTTGGGTGCACTGGGATCGGTCCTGGCGAGGAGCCAGGCGTAGTCGGTCACATGGGCCGCGCTGCTCCAGATCTTCTGTCCGTTGATGACGAAGAAATCCCCCTCCTCCACCGCCCTGGTCTTCAGGGCCCCGAGGTCCGAGCCGGCATTGGGCTCGCTGTAACCGAGCCACATCCTGACCTCGCCGCTCGCTATCCTGGGGAGCCACTCTCGCTTCATCTCCTCGCTGCCCACCGCGATGATGGTGGGGCCACCGATGAGGGTCGCTACATCCCCGCACGGGGCCCCGTAGTAACTAGTGATATCATCCACGATGGCCTGCTTCACCATGGAGGCCTGCCCACCGTACTGCTTGGGCCATCCGAGGCTCAGCCAGCCCCTCTCCCCGAGCCTCTTGTTGTAAGTGCGGTGGAATATCTCGAATTCCACCTCCGAGACCGGGGTGGCCCCATAAGCAGCGGGCCAGTAAAGGGCCATCTCATCCCAGTCCTCGGGCAACAGGCTCCTCACAAAGCGATCCACCTCTTCCCTGAACTCCCTCTGCTCCTGTGTGAACTCGAAATCCATCCGGTTTCCCCTCTTTCCGAAAGCGTCTCACATGTGTGTGTTGTAAGCGATCACGGGGGGGCGGCGTTTCTCAAAGCGGCTTGCCTGCCTGCCGCGCCCCGCTCGGCGCAGGCAGGGCG
>Ga0068707_1002185_pt1 | contig 13814 bp, 11 predicted proteins | sample YNPNPMetaG_FD_66600 | JGI IMG/M metagenome (GOLD analysis project Ga0068707, IMG submission 66600) | Anoxygenic and chlorotrophic microbial mat microbial communities from Yellowstone National Park, USA - YNP NP MetaG | ecosystem: Environmental > Aquatic > Thermal springs > Hot (42-90C) >... | reverse complement strand
CGCTCCGAACCGAAATGCTGATTCAACCCGGGCGTGTTGTAAACCGTGCGGAGGAGGGTACCCACGCTGGGATCCACAGGACGGCGGCGTTTCGCCACGTCCTCGACGATGCCAGGCAGCGCAAACCGTGACTCGTGGTTGAGGGTTTCGACCTGCGCTATCCTGGTATTAGAGCCGGCACAGAGCCACGTGACGATCTCCTGGCGGGTCGCGATCGGAGCGGACTTTTCGAACCACTTCCGGCAGCCCTCGGACAACAGGGCCAGCCGGTCTGGATCGCGGTTCCTCCGGGCGGCCTCGAATAGCTGTCTGGCCACTCCACCGACCACGGTCGCGAAGCTTCGCTCTTCGCCCATCGCGAGAAGTCTTGAGCGTGCCGCTTCCGGCAGCGGTACGCTCTCGGACTTGCGCAGCCAGGAAACCTCCGCCATATGAGCGTAAAGGAGGGTCAGCCCGAAGGAACTTGCGGAAAGCGAGAGCCTCAGCTCGACTAACAGGCGGGCAAGCGCGGGAGCGCCCAAAGGTGACAGCGCCGTTCTCCGGTCCGGGAAATATACCAAGCCGCCCAAACCCTGCCAGGCAGGCTGATCTAAACCCAGCTCCTGGCGGCAGTCCGGCCCGATTCGGAGCGCCTCGGACCAGCGTGAGCAGGTTCGCCGCAACGGGGCCGGGGTAGGTTTGTTCCAATGCGGGTCCGAAAACAACACCGCCGGAACCAGACTGAGCATCTCTGGATCGAGGGCGTCGGGGATCGCCAGCTCTAGTGCGAAGAACTGCGTGCCCGTGGAAAAGGGGCCGAACCGGGGCTCGAGAATCGCCCGGATCTCTTCTGCGTTTGGAGGCCACGGGCGCGCCACGGAGCGCCTCCTCGATTCGGCTCCCGGCTTAGTGGGCCTGAGGAGGCAGGGACACCTGAGCGAGCACGATATTGAAGTGCTTCAGAAAGGCCTCAACCAACTCACACCGCCAGCGGACCATGATGTGCATGTTTACCTCGTCTACCTGATGCCCGCTGTATTGCAGCGCCAAATGGTAAAGTTCCGCCGCTACGGTTTTTGCGTAGGAATACTCCGGATCGTAGGCTCTGTAGGAAGGGTGGGCCAGCGTATCGCGCAAATTCCTCAAGACCGGATGGTTACAGTTCAGGATCAGTTGCATGGTTGCAGCTTGGGTCCTCGCGTGTTCCTCCGCTGCCCGGAAGATCGTGTCCAGATCCCCAGCCGCGTCCGGGTGTTCCGCCTGGAAGCGCGCCGCGGCCTGTTGCACTTGCCTGAGCCGGTCCAGCAGGGTGGTTACATCGGCGGCGCGGAGCAGCGCGGGCAAATGCTCCGGCTCGAAGGCCGAGACTCTGACCTGTATCTCAAGAGACCTGGGCAGGACGCTGGTGAAAATATCCTTGACGAGCTGCCAGCTTGGGTCCTCCGTGTCGGGGAAAGCCTCGACCGCTTCCGAGGCGGGAAGCAGTTGCATGCCCCGGCGCTGGGCGTAGGCCTCCAGCACGCTGCGATCCAGGCTGCGCGGCGGCTCCAAGGTGCGCTTCTCGGCCGAGGGCTCCGAGGGCAATTCCACGATCTCCAACGCACGCAGCCCTTTCCTTTGTAACATCTGGTCCACCTGATAGCGGGCTTGCGAAGAGCCGCCGGAGGCGATGTAATAAATGTGGCGCCTGCGTTTTTCGTCCGGCCGGCGGCCGGCCTCTTCGCAGTAAGCGCTGAGCGTCATGCGCTCGCGGCTGCCCGCCCAGAAGTAGAGCGAATCAGCCAGGACGTCGAACAGGTCCTGGCTGGCGAACACCCCGGCCTTGATCTCGGGGTCGAATCGCCACTGGACTTCTGAAAAGTCCCTGGGCCGGGAAGCGAGGTCCCTCAGGCCGTCGAGAATCTGGCGGCGCAGCTCATCGCGAAAGCGGTCGAAAACGCTGTCCCGCATCACATCCTCGCGGGACATGATGATAGTGAGGTCGGCGCAATCCACCACGCCGTGGCAGAACATCAGATGCTCGGGCAGAACGCCGGGCAAGTCTTTGCGGACGAGCATCCGCTTGACGTAGAGATCGAGGCGCCCGTCGGTGTTGGTGAAGCGGCGGTCATCCGGCACGTAGATGACGCCCCGCATGGTGAGATCCTTGGTCGGGGCGATCGGAATCACCCAGAGCGGCGGATTGATGGGTTCCGGCTTGGCGCGACGCACAAGGTACTCTTTCAACGCCTCGCGGTCGGCGGCCCGTCCGGTCTCCCAGGGGACGTCATTGTAAGAGTTGGCCAGGTTGCCCAGACCGTCATAGATGGGGTACGGCAAGAGGTCCCCGTAAAAGCGGATCAGTTGCGAGAGGCGATCCTGAAGCAGCTTATGGTGCTCATATTTCACCGTGACGCTGACGCGCGTGCCGGTGAATGGAACGACGCAGCGGCGCATTTTGGCTCGCTTGCCGCCGCCTTCGTTGATCCACTCCACCCCCAAAGGATCGTCGAGTTGGCGGACCGACCGCGTTTCGATGCGAAGGTTTTCCCCGAGCTTGAAGCAGGCCAGCAGGCCGATGCCGAATTGCCCGATCAGCTCCTTCAACAAAGTGCGATCGTCTTCGGCATGGGCCCTCGTGCCGGAGACCCCGATCTGGTTGACGTACCGGCGAATCTCTTGGTCCGTCATGCCGCAGCCGGTGTCCTGAACCCTGAGCAGGCGTTGCATAGGATCGTAAGACAGCGTGACCTTCAGCGGCGTGTCGGGATCCAGGATCTCTAGCCGCTTCTGCTTGAGATCCTCCTTGATGCGGAGCGCGTCCACCGCGTTGGCGAGCAGTTCCCGGATGGCTGCGTCCGCCCGCGGATACAGCGATTGAGCCATCAGGCCGAGCATGTTCTCGACGTCAACGGTCAGGTCTACTTCCTCGTATTCAGGCCTGCCCAAGGCGCCCATGGTACATCCCTCCTCGCGTCATCTTACCCCGGCAGCGCCCGCCCCGCCCGCGCGCGAGGCCGCGGGCGCCCCGGCATTGTCAGCCTACCTTTCCACTCTCCGCTCCCACCACCGCCGCGAGCGGCGGCCGGAAAGCACCTGTTCCAGCAGCGCAGAGCAAGCCTGGGATTGCGCCTGGTAAGCCTCGGCGCGTTGGGCCGGCTCCAGGTGCTCGGTGTAAAGCCTGGCGGCTGCAATCAGGCCGCGCGCCACCGCGGCCAGCGTCCGGCTTTCGATCCGCGCCTCACAGGCCCGGCGCAAGGCCAACAGGAGCGGATGCTGGATATTCAAGTACAGCGTGCGCCTTCGCCGCCGCCCGCGGCTCATCAGTTGATGCAACAGCTCCGCCACGCGCAATTGGGGGGGCAAATCGTCCCCGTGCTGGCGGTGCGCCTCGCGGAACAAATCCTCGATCATGTCCACCGGCTCGTGTTTGAAGAGCGCCGGCACGTTCTCGGGCAGCCGCGCCTGCTTGAGCTGGATCGTGTCGTCCACCGCAGTCAGCAGGCGTTCGACCTGCTCCCAACCTGCCTCGTGGACCTCCGGGATGCCCGGATCAGCGTCGGCCCGCGCCACTTCCCTGCCCTGGCGCGCCGCGTACTTGTGGAGCACCGCCAGATTCAGCCGGTCGGATGCGTTGACGACCGGGATGCCCTGCGCGTCAAGCAGCGTAGCGTATTGCGCCTGCGCCTGCGGGTCGTCAAGAAACCGAATGGGGCTGTTTCGCGGGTAGCGTTTCAGAAGCTGGCCCATGGGCATCTCCTGGCGGCCCAGTCCGACCGGCATGGGCAGCTCCCCGCCTACGACATCGAGTAGATCGTCATCCTCTACGGCCGCGCGCTTGAGCGCCGCGCCATAGACGGCAATCACCCGCCGGAAGGAGCCTTGGCGCTCTCCGGCCAGCCAGCGCAAGTGCCGGAGGAATGCGTCGCGGAGCAGGTTGCGTAACCACTCAAGTTCCGGACCGGCAATCAGGCTCTCGCGGCTCAGAGTCAGCCGCAGTGGGCGCGCGTCCACAACCCCGCGCAGGAACCCGAGACGCGGTCCCGCGTACGCCCGATCGCGGTTCACGTAGAGGCGCCGGGAATGCAGCTCGATGAAACCCTCCGGCTCAGCCGGATCAGCCAGGCAGAGCACGCCGCCGATGTCCCGCTGTCCGCGAAGGGGAATCACCGTAATGGCATCCTGGCCATCGGCCAGAACCCCCCGGCGCTTGAGAAACTCGAGATAGTCGTGCTCGCCGGCGGACTCATCCAGCCAGGGCCCGCGCCGCAGGTTGACCGGGCCCAACCGGCCGCTCACATGGATGGGGAACTCAATCAGGTCGCCGTAGAGGCGCACCAGCCGCTCAACGGCCGCCGGACTGGTGAGTTCCCCCAGAAAGCCGCGCTTGAGAAACAGGCTGACCTCGGTTCCCTCACCGCGCCACTCGGTTTCCTCCAGCGTCCAACTGGACGGAATCGCGGAAGCGTCCCCCGCCGCGCGGCCTCCGAAGCAGCGCCAGAGATAGGCAGCGCCCCCCGGCCGGCGGGTAAGAACCTGGATGCCGTCGGCCAGCATGAAGGAGGCGAAAAAGCCCAAACCGAAGTAGCCTGACAGCCAGCCGGCCACGTCGTCGGAATCATGCACCTCGCGCCGCGCCACGCGCGTGAAGGAACCGGCCACGCAAGCCAATCCCTCGCGGATCTCGCGCGGTCCCATGCCCAGGCCATTGTCAGCCACGGTGAGGACCCCTGCCGAATCCAGGCGCACCTCAATCCGGCCCTCGTTCGAGCCCAGACCCCAACGTTGCAGCAAGGAGTCGCGCGCATTGGCCAGCAGCTCCCGCAGGGCCACCCTGGCATCGCTGTAGAGGCTCTCTCTGAGAACCTCGATCAGGTTTGCAATGTTGACATCGAAGGCTTGTTGCTCGATGGGCATGCCCCCGACGCCTCCGCCCGTCCTCCTTGACCTGCCCTTATTCTAGCCGAGAGGCGCCCGCTGCGCCGGCCGCGGCCGCCGGCGCCCTCGGGGCTGGGCAACCCGGCAAAACAGCCCCGCGGCGTTACAGACTGCGCGCCAAGATCATGGCTTGCACCTTCTCCCAGGCGCTGGCCGGTTTGCCGTGCTCTTCCAGCATTTGAACCAGGCGCAGCAGGGAGCGGGCCTCGAAAACCTCCGCTGCCTGTTGGGCTCCTTGCTCGGCCGCCTGAGAGGCCTCACGCTTCAACTCAAGATCGCGGACCGCTCGGCGGTGGGCGGCGAAGGTTTCCTCCGCCAGCTCTTCGAGCCGGTGCAGGCGCCGGCGGGCCCGCCGGCGTTCCCAGGCTTTGCCCAGCTCGCTCCTGCCGAACAGATAGAACAGCGCCCCGTTGACGGCCAGCACGACGGACAGCACGATTACGGTATGCTGCAACAGATCGCGCGCCTGGGGCGAAAGGGTGGTGACTGTGCGGTCCACCGAGACTTGCGTGGCTACCTCGCGGCACTTGGCTACGAAATAGAGCGAAGCCAGCGTCGTGCCGGCCACCGCCAGCCAGAACAGGGCGGCCAGAATCCGGCGGGCCGTGGCGGCAGCCTCGGAGTAAGCTCGCGCTGCCCGGCCGGATAGGTCCTCCAAACCGAAGAGGCGCGGCAGCGCCAGCTCCAGGATCAGCAAGGCGGTGGCCGGCGCCACAGCCAGCATCTGGGCCACCACGGACTCCGGCGAGAGATCCAGGAACCAGGGCAGCACCGCCAGGTTGAAAACGTATTCGGCCGTCATGCAGGCGGCAAAGGCGCCCAAGGCGGCCGCCCCCGCCAAGGCGCGCCCCGCCGGAAGGGCCTCCAGGCGCTGGCGCTCCCGGTCGCGGCGTTCGGCCAGCGCGCGCCAGCGCGCCTCGGTAATCTCCGACTCGGCTTCCGCCGCCTTCAACTCGGCCAATTTCAAACCCCGGTAGGTGTCGGCGACCCGCTGTTTGGCCGTGCGCAGTGCTTCGCGGAAGGCGCTCTCCTTGGCCGGACTCACCGGCGGCCGAAGGTCGTCGAACAAATCGAACGACGGGCCGAACGTCACCACCTGCGGAACCGCCAGGGGCGCCGGTTGGGATTTAGGTTGTTTGCTGGACATGGGACCTCCCTTCTTGCTCGTATGAGCTATGCCGCCACAGCGGAGGCCGCGGGCCGCACACGCTGCGCCAGCTTCCAGGCGGCTTCATAGTGGGCCTCGAGCCCCCGCAATTGTTCCTCGACCCAACTTTTCGCCAGCAACTGCCGATCGAGTTCGCACAGCCGCCGGTACTGAAGGCGCCCGATCCGCCAGCTCAGCCAAGCTCTCCGCCATCGGGCTCGCCTGTAATCGAACCAGCGGGTGAAGCTTTCAGCGGACTGCTCGAAGCCGGCCGCGTTCACCAGAGCGGCGGCTGCGAGGCATCCCAGTGCGCCCAACCAAGCCGGCTTGGCCAGGCCGGCGCTCATGAGGATGCAGGCCGCCGCCCCGGCCAGCGCGACTACGGTGAGGCCCCGGCGCCAACCGGGCAGTGCGGTGGCCGGCGGCCCCTCCCTCCGCTGCCTATAGCCGGCGATTTGCTCCTCCGCCGCGCTGCGCCGCCCTTGAAGCTGGCTGATCCGCTCTTCGAGCGCCGCCAAGGCAGCGATCGGGGGACCAAAGCGGGCAGCCGCCTGGGCCAACAGCCGCGGTTCGAACAGTTCGCGTACCGCCAGCGGGGTTCCGGTCAACCCCGAGAGCGCTCCCAGTTCGCGTGCTTCGCCGGCCAGCGCCGCCAGCGAGTTTTCGTACCCTCCATGGGGACGTTGATTAGTGTCTCGCATCGCCCAGATCTCCTTCCGTGGGAAGATAGGATTCGAACCAAACCAGGTTGACGCCGGCCAGCCCGAACAGCTCGCGCCAGAACCGCTCGAGAGTGCGACGGTCGTTGACGCTCGCCGGGCGCTCGCCGAGGGTTTGATCATCCAGCACGCACACCGCGCGCCCGCCCAGATTGAGCCCCTGAAGGCCGGCGCGGCGCGCCACGGCGCGGGCGGCCTCAGCTTCGCGGCCGGCAAGACTCTCGGTTGCCAGGTTGATCCACTGGCTGTGCTCGATCATGTCGGAGAACAGCACCAGCCACAGCTCCCGGTCCCGGCCCGGCTGTACGCGGAAGAACAAATCCACGATCCGGGTGCGGCCGGCGCGTGGCAGCTCAAAGGCTCTACGGACCGCCGCACGGAGGCCGAGGTTGAGGTCTTGAAACCGCTTGCGGGCCTCCGCTTCGGCCGAGAAGCCGAGCTCGCGGCGGATGGGGACCGAACTGGCCTCGAACAGGGGCGCCGCTGCCAAGGTGTTATCGTGGATGCCGAATACTGCGACCGCGTCGCCCGGGCGGAGCTGGGCCGCCAGCCGCTCACAGGCCTGGGTCCAGCGACTCGCCTCCGCCTGGTCGGGCGAGGCCGAAAGGTCGAGCGCCACGGTCCACCGGCGCGGTTTCGCCGGCAGGCCTTGCCGGGCCTTGCAGGCCGTGCCGAACCAGCCGGCGGCGGTGATGATCAGCGGAATCAGCAGTGACGGATGGACCTTCATCATCAGTTCATTACTGCGCCTGAGGGCAAAAAGCTAATTGCCGGCCCCCCAATTTCTATGTCGCGCACCGATCTTGGGGCTTGCTCGGGCCGTCGAGAGTGGGCTATCATAAGGCTGGTTAGCCGGGTGCCCCCGCCCCAGCCCACAAGGAGGTGCACCTATGGCAGCTCATCCTCCGGCGGCCCGGGCCAGCGTGGACCCGGGCGCTCGCCTGATCTCCGATCTGTACTGCTGGGCTGACAAGTACGGCCTCTCAGCACCCCAGTGCGAGCCGGTTCTCAGAAAGCTCATGGAAACATACCGCGATGCGCTCCAAGGCTTTTTCTCCCGCTCCGGCTTCGCCGCCCAGGAGGTCGAGGACGCCGTGCAAGAGGTGTGGTTCCGGATCTTACGTACTACGAGGCCGTCGTGCAAGAGCCGATTCGACCCGTCCCGCGGGAAACCTTTCCAAGCCTGGCTGCTGGGAATCGCAAAGCGCGTCTGGGCGGATCTTGTCAAGGGGCGGTCTCCGTCCCCCACGGGCTCGCACCAAGCACCCGGCAGCCAGGCTGGAGTGACGCCACTCGGGCTGTGGAGGCCAAGCGTAGATGACGTAGATGCTCTGGTTTGGGCGTTCTACCAGCAGCTTTCCGAGCCGGAAGCGGGCGCCTTCCAGAAGCTTAACCGGTCCGAGCAGCAGGTCTTCGTGCTGGCAGTGTACGTCGAGATGAGCGCGGGCCAGATAGCCGAGAAGCTGGGCCTGAAGACGGGCACGGTCTATAACAAATTTTCCGCTGCGCGGAAAAAGCTGGAAGAGTTGCTGAGTTAGGAGGCTTGACGGATGGCGATCAACAAGGATCAGATGCTTGGGTTACTGCGCAAGGCCCGGGCGATCGAGGCCGGCTTCCTGCTCGAAGCCGTTCGCAGCGGAGAAACGACGCGCCGCGAGGCAGCCCAGGCGCTGCTCGAGCTGGGACCCGATGCGGCCACGCCGGAAGTGCTCAGCGCCTTGCGAGAATGGCTCGAAGACGACGATTCCGAGGTCCGTCAGGACGCCGATGCGGCGCTCGCCTGTCTGGGAACCGCCCAAATCGAGGAGCACCCCTCTTTGCTTCGCTTCTGGGAGGCTGCCCGGAGCGGCTGGCGTCCGGAAGAGCGCGCGCACGTTTCCCGATGCGAGGACTGCCAGAGGACCCTGGCGGTGCAATGGCGCGTCGAGCACCCCAATGTCTGGTCGCTAGTGCAGTATGAAGCGGACCCGCAGGGTTTCGCCGATCGGCGCGCGATGCAACTGCACCTGGAGCGCGATCGGTGCCGCTGCTGTAGGGTTCTGCGCGGCAGCGGACTGGTGGCAGCTTTGGCGCAATTGTTGCGGGCGGGCCAGAACCTGGAAAGGATGCTCTCCCTGGCGGCGGTCAACTTTCGGCTCGATCGGGCCCTGGTGGCTACGTCGGGGATGAGGTGGCGCGGAGCTCCGCCTTTGTTGGGCCCGCCCGGGTCGGCTAAAGCCGGGGCGCCTGCCGCGGATCTTGGCGAGAGCGCCGAAGCGCTCGAGGAAGAGACCGGCGGCGAGCTCCAGTTCCTGCGCGTGGTTCTGGACCGGCAAGGCGAACTGGGCGTGGTTTGCGAGGCGCCGGACCCGGCCCGGCAACCGGCAGCCGGCCTGTTGGAGGTGGCGGGGGAATCCGGCAGGCAATCTTACCCGTTGGAGTTCGAGCAACAAACCTCGGGGAAGGTCGAAGCCGAAGTGCTGCTGGGCGCGGCGGCTGATGCCGCAGAAGATCTGGGCCGGGAGATTACGGCGCTAGCCGCCGTGTTTTCGCCGGAGTTTCTCAAAGCGCTGGAAGCACTGCGCCGGCACGAGCGGCCGGAAGTGAGGGAGGCGGCGGAAACACTCTGGCGTCTGGCCGGCCGGAGGGGTTGACCGGCTCATGCGCCTGTGCCGACCGCGCAACGGGCGCAGGCTCGTGAGATCGCGGGGCTCATCTTGCGTAGAAGCTCTGGGACCTTATGTGTACCAGAGCTTCGGCTGCCGCAGCGACGCTGGCGGCGACGGCGCTGATCATCCTGCAAGGGTGCCGGCGCCCCGCCTCGCCTGACTCCAAACATCTTGAGAAAGCCGGACCGACTCCCGGCCGTTGCTGGCCGGAGCTCGAGCGGGAGATCGAGCGGCGGACCAACGGGGAACGGACTCGCCGCGGCTTGCGAGCGCTGGCGGGCGACGAGACGCTGCGCCAGGTTGCTCGCAGCCACAGCGGTGACATGCTGGCGCGATACTTCTTCGCGCATGTCAACCCCGACGGCGCCTCGCCTGCCGAGCGTGTGGCGGCCGCCCACCGCCGTCTGGTCGGCGTCGTAGGCGAGAACATTTATAAATACCAGGGACCGGCCTGCCGCGAGCCGGCGCCTTTGGCGGAGAGGATCGTGGGCGGCTGGATGCGAAGCCCCGGTCATCGCCGAAACATTCTCGAGGCGCGTTTCACTCACCTGGCCGTGGGGGCGGTGAACCAGGCGGATCAGCTCCTGGTCACCCAGCTTTTCGCCGACGTGCGGGCCCTGCTTGAGCCGCCGCCTCCTCCGCGGCTGGAGCGCGGCTCCAGGCTCAGGGTAGCCGCCCTGCCGGTCGGGGGCAGCGGTCCGCCGGAGCTATTCGACCTTTGGTCCGGCCAGAACGGGCGCCGGGTCTTGGGGCCGATGCCTTTGGCCGAAACGGAGCTAAGAGTGCCCGCGGGGGCTTATCAGCTTCGCTTGTACTTCCCGGGCGGCCGCCCCGGTCTCTACGAGGTCTACCCGGGACCCCGGATCCTGGTGCGTTGACCGGCGCGGGTCGGTGAGGTTCCAGGCCCGGAGGGGCGTATAGCTCCACAGGAGTGCAAGCCGTGGCGTTCCGATCCAGCGGCAATCGAACCCTGACGGCGGAGCCTTCCCAAGCCCTCGCGGCCGGCAGCACCCAAACCAGGTGCGCCGCCGACGCCGTGCGCTCCTTGCGGCGCGAACTGCGTTTGATCGAGCGCCAATTGGGCGCCCTCAGCGACCGTGTTTCGGACCTGAACTTCTGGCTGCAAGGCTTGGAAGCGCGCTGGCGAGGGCAGCAACTCCCGCTGCCCCCGGCTCGCGCGCGGGTGCACGGCTACGCGGTGGCGAGCAGCTTCAAATGGCTGGGCGGCGGAACTTGCGAGATTGACGGCGTGCGGATCACGCTCGGCCACCTGAAGGCCTGCCTGTTGCGCATTTTGGCCATGGAGCAGGGATGCGGGCCGGACGATCTGGTGGCTTGGAAGAGCAATCAAGAAATCCGCCGGTGGCTCGACAAGCTGACCGGCACGCCTTCCACACCCCACGGCCTGGCCCAACTGGTTTACCAACTGCGCAACGAGATGGCGAAGGCGGGACTGGCCCCCTCTCTTATTCAAAGCCACTCGCGCCTCGGACGCCGCCTGGCGCTGCGCCGGCCGAGCGGCGCCCCAGGGGATAGCGCCTGAGTGGGCAGGTCGCCGGGCGCGAACCTCATTCCTTTTCCCGGAACGGGCGCTCCCACCGCTCGAGGCCTTCTTTCGACGCCTCGCCCGGGCGCTCTTCTTCCGGAGGACCGCCCCCCAGAAAGACGCCCGGCTTGCGCACCGCCCGGCGGCCACGTACTGCCCCGCGCTCCCGCATTTCTTCTTTTTCTTTCTCAGTGCGCAGCGGCCGCTCCCATTCTTCCAGGCCCCGAGCGAAAGATCCGCCTCGCCGCTCCCTCGGTTCTTGCGTCATTAATTCCATGCTCCCTTCCATCGTTAGTCCGGCGCCGCCTGACCATAGATCCACCGGAGATTCTGAGTAATCTCGTCCAAATAGAGCGATTCTCGCTTGCCCCCGATGCCGCAGGGATAAGTGTCCAGGCCGCCGGCCTTCAGCCTTTCCTTGATCGGGAAGCGCATGTCTTCGATGATCTCCAGGATCCGTTTGCCCAGCTCTACATACAAGCCGATGCGTTCGTCGAAAGCCTTCGGATCGGTCACCGCCGCCAGGAAGGTATAGTAAGGGTCGGGGTTCAGATCGAAGGTCACAGACGATGCGCCGTTCTCGTCCGTCAACTCCGCCTTGGATGCCCCTTCCCCCTTGCTTCTCAGATCGAATGTAACCTTGCGGCCCTCCGCCGTGCGCAGAATAAGGTACTTCGCATTGCGGTCGTGTTCGATGTTGAGCTCTCTCACGCCGCGGACCCCCTTGCCTACGAAGGCCTCCCCCTCCACGCGGTTCCCGTCGTAATCTGCGAAAACGAACTGCACCTGGGCGAAGGTCTCATTCGGGATCTGTGCCAGTTTGCTGTCGTCCCGGTCCACGCCCTTGTATTTGGCCGCGCGGACCCCCGTCACCCGCAACGTTTCCACCTGTCCGAAGTGGGCAACGATCGCGATCACGTGGGGCATCACGTCCAGGATGATTCCTTCCTGCAAGGCCTGTACGCGTTGCTCGTTCTCGATCGGACCCTGGCGCTGCTTCTCAGGCTCGTAGGTGGGGTCCGCCCCGCTGTGATCCTCCAAAAAGTAGAAGGTGAACCTGTTCAGTTTCCGGTTGAGGAAACCGTATAGCATGTCGAAATGGGCGCGGGCCGGCAACAAGCGCGCCCGGTAATGGTCGAAGGCCAGCACCCGCCGGTCATAGGCAGGAATTCGGCCTAACAGGCGGCGAGCCGCATCGAGGTTAGCCTCCAGCGGCTTCTCTATAAAGATCCGCTTGGGCCCGCGCGGGCGATCGAGCCAGCTCTTGGTGACGTCCGCGTGCGTCCGGTCCGGCGAGGCCACGACAACCGCGTCAGGCTGGAGCGCCTCGTATTCCGCCTGGTGTGCCCGGTCAGCCTTGTCCAGGTATCGGGCACCGGCCTTGAGGATCGAGCTCTTTATGCTGAGCATCTTCCCCCTGAGGCCGGCATTCTTCCTCCAGTAAGAACTGTCGTCGGCGAACACCACCTCGAGCCGGCGCCCCTTGCCCTTGAGTTTCTCGATGGCGGGGAGGTAGCCCCGCTGAACGATATCCCCGGCGCCTTCGATGACCAGCTTGAACGTTTCTTGGCCCGCCTCCATAAGCATTCCCATCATCTAGCTTCGGCTACTGTTGCGGCGGCCAGCCCACCCCGATGCACTGGAAGGCCGCCCACCACACCGGACTGGCGAAAGGCCGCGGCCCCAGCCTCTTCAAGGCGAACATCGCCGAGGCCGCGTCCACCGCCGCCATCCGGATTCCCATCAGTTCATCCCGCTTGGCGCCCAGCATCCGCTCAGCCTCCTCCAACTCGAGCCCGTGCAGCCAGCGCTGGGCTTCGGCCAAAGCCGCGGCCTTGGCCATCCCCTTCCGATATAGGTTACCGTGAAACCGCTGCATCAGCAGCGCCGTGGAAACCTGCGCCACCGCCCAGAGGCTCCCTATCACGGTCTGCGCACCCGCCAGCAAAAAGGCCGCAGGCAAACCGTAATATTCGTCCGTGCCCAGGCTCGCAAGGTCTACCAGCGCCGTCTCGCAGGCGCTCAAGACCGCCAGCCACGTGCCCCGAAGGTCCAGGCCCATGATCTCCGGCAACGCCAGTTGATCTTCGTAGAGTCTCAAGCAGGACCGCGTGGGATCCACCGGGTTGAACTCGCCGTGGCAGCTAAACAGTTTCTCCTCTCCATAGGCTATGTTCTCCAGGACCGCGGCTTTGGCCAATCGCGGTCCCGCGAGCACCCGAGGCTTGTCGAAAAGCCTGGCCGCCTCTTCCACCTCCCAATCGGCCAGCGGGAGTGAGCCATCGGGATTCTGCACCGCCAGCAGCGTCTTGGCCGGTCCCGGGTTTTCGCGCTCGCGAGCCAGGCAGCGTTCCAGCACCAGGCAGCTCGGCGCGTAGGCGATCTCGTAATCCTGAACTAAGTACCGCGGGACGCCGTTCTCCACCCGGCAGGCGGCGTGCAAAGGCAGCAGGCTCAACCACTGGGTGGGTATCAGGATCAGCCGGCGCACCGAGGGGTAGAGGTTCTTCAAGCGCCGGCCCACGGGGGCCCACACCTCCCGATAAAGCCGCTCGCAGGCCTCTTCGGCGGCTTGCGCCCACCGGGCAGGATCTGATTGGTCTTGGTAGTACTTTCGAAGCCACTCCAGGGACATCTCACGCACGGCCTGATGGCTCAACTCGAAAAGCTCCACCACTTGATCCCGCCCGAGTCCGCCGTCTTCAGGTCCCGCCAGAAACACCAAGGCGCCTGCGCCCGTAACCCGGAAATCTACGATCACCGCCTGAAAGGCCCGCGCCAGCGCGATGATCCTTTCGATGCCCAGCGGCGGCGCCAGAGGGACGAAGTCCGGGTCGGCCTGGACGAACTTCCTCTCC
>Ga0068707_1002184_pt1 | contig 13817 bp, 17 predicted proteins | sample YNPNPMetaG_FD_66600 | JGI IMG/M metagenome (GOLD analysis project Ga0068707, IMG submission 66600) | Anoxygenic and chlorotrophic microbial mat microbial communities from Yellowstone National Park, USA - YNP NP MetaG | ecosystem: Environmental > Aquatic > Thermal springs > Hot (42-90C) >... | reverse complement strand
GCGCACTCGGCGCGAAAGGCTTGCCAGGTCGCCGCTGTCCAGGCGAACGGCGTAAAGCTCGTGTCCGTCGCGGCGCATCTCCTCGGCCACTTTAACGGCATTGTACGCTCCCTGAATGGCATCGTAAGTATCCAGCAAAAGCGTTACTCTGTCCTTATCCAGTGCGCACTGGTACAAAGCCCGAAACGCCTCCAGTTCGTCGTCGTAGCGCTGTATCTGCGAGTGCATAACACTGCCGCGCGGCTGAGTCCCGTAAATGCGGGATGCATAGGTGTTCGAGGATGCGTCCAGCCCCCCAATCATTGCGCACCTTGCGGCCACAAGATGCGATAGATCGTGCGCGCGTCTCATGCCGAATTCCAGCAGAACCGCGCGCTCTCCGGCGGCGTAGCGCATTCTTGCGGCCTTGGTGGCTACCAATGTGGAGAAGTTCACGGCGTTCAGGGCGTATGTTTCGAGCATTTGTACCGGTATGGTTGGTCCCTGAACGCGCATCAAGGGCTCGTAGGGGAATACAACCCTGCCCTCGTCAACTATCCATATGTCAACGCCTTTAAACAGGTCCGAACCCGCCGAAAGGAGGTATCCAACAAATTCTTCGCTGAGGCCGCACTGAACAAGCCACTCGGCCTCTTCTTCTGTTAAGGTGAAGAGCAGGTACGTAAGCGCACGCACGGTGCCGGCACAGATCATATAGGCACCACCGAACGGCGCAGAGCGTGAAAAAAGCTCGAAGGTCTCGCGCTGGTTGAAGCCGCATCGGTAGTTTCGGTCCGATATATCCAGTTCGTACCAATCCGTGGCCAGCAGGCTTCGGATTGGCACATCCGCAAGAAGGTCTGGACGATTTACAGATGCCATAGCGAAGCGCGTTCAGCAAAAAAGTTTGGGAACAGCCGGTATAAGAATTCTTTGTGAAAGTCGTTTTACCTCCCAATATTGGCACAGCAAAAGCAGAAGCGCCCGCCGCAATAGCAACTGCAAACGGCGAGCGCTTCTTCACTTGCGTCTTCGAGGGTCATCAAGCCAGGCTTCCGAAGAGCATGCCTGCCGCGGTGGACAGCAGGACCACCACCAACACGTAAGCCAGCGTTTTCTTGAGACCTATCAGTCTGGCCAAAACCAGCATGCTGGGGAGGCTTAAGGATGGACCGGCAAGCAGCAGGGCAAGCGCCGGTCCTTTACCCATTCCCGCTCCCAACAGGCCTTGAAGAATGGGCACTTCCGTTAGTGTGGCGAAGTACATAAGGGCACCCGACACAGAGGCAAACAGGTTGGCCCCAAGCGAGTTTCCGCCCACCAAAGCCGCTACCCACGAGGATGGTATAAGTCCTTCATGGCCGGGTCTTCCGAGCAGGAAGCCGGCGGCTAGTACCCCGGAGAAGAGGAGGGGAACTATCTGGAGGGCAAACCCCCATGTAGCCCTGCCCCATTCAGCCAATTCCGGCTGGGTGAACCACTTTGAAATGACGAGAACAAGCGCGCCAAAAAGCAGTGCGGTTATGGGCCATTTGACGCTGTAGATAAGCGCCCAGAGGCCGCGGTCGGTTTTCGGATTTGCCCAGTTTGCGAAGACGAGTATGCCAACCATCAATGCAAAGTAGACGGCCGTTTTCCACAACGGCCTGGCCTCTTTATACTCTTCCGCGCTGAACATATCGGCGGCTTCCAGCTTTTCCCGCTCCTCTTTGCGGAAGAGCAGGTGCATTATCAGCCCGGCCATGTAGGCGAACAAAACAGCTCCAACCGCCCTGGCCAGGCCCATCTCGAAGCCGAGTACGCGCGCCGTGAGGATGATTGCCAGGACGTTAATGGCCGGACCCGAGTAGAGAAACGCGATGGCGGGTCCGATTCCGGCGCCACGCATATAGATGCCAGCGAAAAGCGGCAGTACGGTGCAGGAGCAAACCGCCAGAATTGTTCCCGAAACGGAGGCAACTGAATATGATAGGATTTTGTTCGTTTGCGGCCCGAAGTATTTCATAACGGAGGCCTGGCTTACGAACACGGAAATTGCTCCGGCGATGAAGAAAGCCGGCACCAAACACAGAAGCACGTGTTCACGTGCGTAGCTGTGGAGCATAGCAAGCGACTCCAGCACTGCACCGCGGAAGCGCGGAGCCTCGACCGGCAAAAAGTAGGCAACCAGAAAAACAGCAAGCAGTATGCAGAACTTTTTCAGCTCTGGATCGGTGGTTAATCTTTTTAACATGGTGTTTATTTCTCCTTATCTTGGCAATATTAAGCCTAACAAATTTGCATACAATTTCGTCTTCCCACATAATGCCGCCCCCATTCGAAACCGCTGGAACGGGGGCGGCGGAAACCCCAAACTCTTGGCTCGCCGAGGCTTTGGCTCGGCTTAAGTTGACTTTCTATGTTGCCATAGGCGTTATATTTGGGTTTGGGAAAGCCTCTCTTCCAATGCGTTAAGCTTTTGAAGAGCACTCTGGAAAGCGGATTTAAGCAGTTGATGAGCGGCCTCTTCGTCGATGGTGCGCAAGCTGATCATATCTTTCAGCGCGCTCGGCGGCTGAGCCGTTTGCTTCATCAGAAGACCTGTGCCGGCAAACAGCGAGGCCACAGCGTTCTGGGCCAGCTCTGATGGCAGTCCGTTGGTGCTGGCGGCTTCAATAAGCGCCTCCATGATTGGAAACAGATAGGTTGGGCCAACAGCGCAAAGAGCGCATGCGGTGTTCATCTGCTCGTCGGTTATTTCGAAGCTGTCACCGAGATGCTGAAGCAGGTAACCGATTTGCTCTCTCACCCTGGAATCGGCGCGGCTTCCGTAAGCAACCGCATTTATGCCCGCCCCAACCAAAGAGGGCGTGTTCGGCATTACGCGTACAACGGGCACATTTGCGGGAAGGCGCCGTTCCATTGCGGCAATCGAAACGCCGGCCGCGAGCGAGACCACCGTTTTGTTTGGAGAAAGCACCGGTGCGATTTCGTCCAGGACCACTGCCATTGCGGCGGGCGGTGGGGCTAGAAGCACTACTTCGCCGAAAGCAGCTCCTTCCGGATTGTGCTTGCTAACTGCCACAGAGAATCGCTCGCGCAGTGCATTTAGCCGCTGTTCATCCGGGTCGCAAGCCATAATGTCGTTGTGAGCAATGGCTTTGGCGTTAAGCAGGCGCTCTATCCAAATACCCCCCATTATGCCCGAACCTATTACCGCTAGCTTCATATGTACCTCCCGGTTCTAAAAGCAAACTCATACCCCTGGTGCAAAGCTCGGCTTCGCCCAACCCGCACTTGCACGGCACTCAATCGGATGGGCTTCAAGCGGTCATTCGGCTTCTGCGGCGGCAGTCATGATGATACTGACCAGTTCCGCCTCCGAAGGCACCCTACCGCTAACCCTCACCTTGCCGTCGATTGCAAGTGCTGGAGTCAACAGCACGGCTATTCGGCCGATTTGGAGCGGGTCCGATATATGTTCCACTTCCGCCGTTACGCCTGCCATAACAACCGCGCGCTGGACCCGCTCCTCCAAAGTTCGGCAGTTTACGCAATCTGGGCCCAAAACCTGAATCCGCATAATAAGTAGAAACCGCCGTCAAGCACTATTTGAGTGTGCCTCCTCACCGATAGATGCGGCTATCTCTTCCATTGATGGGAACGAGATGGCCGAGGTTGGACAGAGCTGAGCACATGCCTCACACCCGACAACACAGTTAAGCGGGTTGAGTACAATAGGATGCTGGTTTTCGTCATCCCATCTGTACACGTCATTCTTGCAGAAGTTTATACAGGCCTGGCACCCCTCGCAAAGCGATGTGTCTACACGCGGGTACCAAGGGATTTTTTCCCTTGGGATGTTCTTGAGGTTCACCTTTGCCATTTGCAACCTCCCGCTAAGAGACCGCCTGCGGAGACAATTGCTGGATGGCCTGGCGCAATCGCTCTAGAACCCCCGCGTTGTCGGTATATCGGATTTCCACTGGAATGAATCGGCTCTCATCAAACTGAGCCTCGCGCAGCACGCGTTTGAAGAGCTTGCGCTGTCCCTCGGGGTCGCAGGCTCCTACGACGAACACTGTATCCGGCGAGGCGCTTTTCAGAACGTCGAGAAGCACCTTGTTGCCCCCCTGGCCGCACAGCATCGGGTGCAGGATTACGTACTCTGCTCCTAGTTCATTTTCAAGATCGAACAGAAGCGTGTCCATATCGGTGTCCTTAAACGAGGGGCAGATGCCCTTGCAGTTGCACAATAGAATCTTTACTTGCATAGATCATCCTCCAGTTTTATCTAATACAAACCCTTGGTTTAGGTTTGGGTTTGCCACTTTAAAACGCCTTCACCACGATGTATAGCCCGGCTAGAACAACCAGAAGGCCGCACGTCTTTCTAAGAATTTCAACCGCGCCCCCAGAGACCCGCGATTTGAGATAAAGCTGAACCGCTCCGGCGGAGGTGCCGGCCGCAATTATAACCAAGCAGTGACCAAGCGCGAAAGCCATTATGAGTGCTGCAGACCAAGCGACGCTGACAGCCGCTGTGCCGAACGCCGCCGCAAGCACAGGAGCCATAAAAGCGAAAGTACACGGTCCCAATGCTGTTCCAAACATCAACCCCAGAAGCAGTGCGGCCGGGTATCCCTTTCTGAGGCTTTCCGGGGCGCCTGCTCCGAAGCTCCAGGAGATAGGGAGGGCGCCGAACAGGTACAATCCCACAAGTACCAAAACTGCCGCCACAAGGATGCTACCGGTTCGTCCGATGTCGCCGGCCATTCTTCCCAAAGCCGTTGTTACAAGCCCCACAACACCAATGCTTATCAGTATCCCAACCGCAAATACCGAGGACATGAGCGCGGCATCGGATGATTTCACGTTTTCCCTGCCTGTTAGGTACGCAACGATAAGCGGTACGCTGGATAGATGGCAGGGGCTGAGTAGAACGCTGATAGCGCCCCAAACGAATGCGGCGGCGGTTGAGACCACCGGCGAACCGGTGACTGCGCTGGTTAGGGCGGTGAATAAAGATTCCACTGTCGGCACCCTCCTCTCGAGACTTACTGGCGCTTGGCGGTGGGTTTCGGCCCGTTCAGGATGATTCCGTGCTCTTTGAACTTGGCAAGTATATCCGCCTTGGAGATGAAGCCCTCGTGGCGGTAGAACTCGCGGCCTTTGGAGTCGTAGAAGATTTGGGTGGGTATGACTCTAATTCCATAAGCTCTCGCCACTTCGGGCTTCTCCCAAACGTCGATAACAACAACTTCAAGCTTTCCTTTTTGCTCTCTGCTTAGCTCCTCGAGAATGGGGGCCATCATTCTGCAGGGGATGCACCTGCTGGCACCTAGGTCCACCAGCCGCGGAAGTTTTGCGGGCTTTGCTTGGGCGGTTGAAGACGGTTTGGATTTGGGGGTTTGCACCTTCTGCTTGGGCTGTGCCAGCAGTGCGGATGGAAGCAGTCCCAGCAGGATGATGACGGGAATCCACCACCGAAGCGGGTGGATGCGGTTTGCAACTTTTGCTCGTCTGAGGGTTTTCATTAATTCGTCCTCATTGAAGTAGTTTTTTGATTTCTTCCGGCGAGAGAACTTTTCCAGAGGCTTTAACCTGACCATTCACAGCCAACGCCGGTGTCGTCATGACGCCGAACTTTATTATCTCTTTGATGTCTTCCACTTTTTCGATTTCAGCGTTTATTCCGAGTTCGCGAACGGCTTGCTCTGCATTGGCTGTAAGCTGTTTGCATTTCGGACAACCTGTTCCCAGAATCTGGATCTTCATAAGCACCTTCCGTTTGTTATTTGGCTAAATATGCAAATACCAATCAAGAAAAACACGCTTATACCCCCAACAGTTTGGTGCGGGCTTCGGCTTCGTGCCGCAGTATGGATTCGACGCAGGCAAAAAGCTGCTGAAGGCAGGATGTGGTCAGGCGGTAGAAGACCATTGTGCCAACCTTGCGGTCGGCAACCAAACCGGCTGATTTCATTACGGACAGGTGGCGGGATATGGTGGACATATCGGACCCAACGATTTGCTGAAGCTCGCAGACGCATTTTTCGCCGTCGGCAAGCGCATCAAGAATCATCAGTCGGCTTGGGTGTGCAAGGGCTTTCAGCACCTGAGCCTTGGCCTCGTACAAAGCCAAATTGTCGGGAGAGCGTGTTATTTGCATCATTGTAAATATAGCCAATTATGCCAGAGTAAATCAACCCCGGCAGGGGCGTTCTTGCACTTTGCTGAGGTGCAAGTTGAAGAAGGTTTGCTGGGCGGTCCATCTTAACCGAGATTTTTGCCTCCACCGGCTTTTTCTGACAAATCTTGACATTCGCCCTGCAAGCACGCTCCTCCAAAACTTGCACCTCCGCATGGCGTGTGGTATACTTAAATCGCACAACACGCAGGCAAGGAGGAGTGGGTGCCAACCCACTCTTTCTGGTTTACGGGGCCGCTTACGGAGAGTTTGCCGAAGTCAATTGGGTTCAATAGGTTTTGGCAGGTCCTTCATCGGGGATGCCTTTGGAGTGAACACATGAACAGCGATTTTTTGGATGCATTGAAGCAACTCGAACGCGAGAAGGATATACCGATGGAGTCTCTTATCGAGACCATCGAAACCGCTCTCGCGTCGGCATATAAGAAGAACTACAAGCACAGCGGCCAAATTCATGTGCAGATAGACCCATCCAGAGCCGCTGTGAAGGTTTACTGCCACCACTATGTGGTCGACGGCACTCCAAAGGATCCCGGGGAGATCAGCCTGAAAGACGCGCTGGCGCTGAAACCCGATGCAAAGCCCGGCGACCTGATAATCAGGGAGGTGACCCCGGAGAACTTCGGCCGCATAGCGGCGCAGACGGCCAAGCAGGTTGTTTTACAGCGCCTTAGGGATGCCGAGCGGAAGCGCATCTTTGAGGAATACAGCGAGCGCACCGGAGAGGTCCTCACCGGTGTGGTGCAGCGCCGAGAGGGCCGCAATGTTATAGTAAACGTTGGCAGGGCCGAGGCAATTCTGCCGGAGAGCGAACAGGTCCGCGGAGAGCATTACCGCTTTAATGACCGCCTGAAAGTTTACCTGCTGGGAGTTAAGGAAACCCCCAAAGGCCCCCAGATTATCGTTTCGAGGACGCATCCTGGCTTGATACGCAGGCTTTTCGAGCTTGAAGTTCCCGAGATAGCCGATGGAACGGTGGTGATAAAGTCCATAGCGCGCGAACCAGGTGTGCGCACCAAAATGGCCGTGGAATCCAGGGATGAAAGGGTTGACCCCGTAGGTGCATGCGTGGGCCACAGGGGCACAAGGGTTCAGGCTGTGGTCAGCGAACTTGGTAGTGAGAAGATAGATATTGTGCGCTGGAGCGACGATGTTGCCACCAATGTGGCCGAAGCTCTGAAGCCCGCCAAAGTAACTAGAATAGAAGTGTCGGACGACGGCAAAACCGCCTTGGTGGTTGTGCCGGATAATCAGCTTTCCCTTGCCATCGGCAAGGAGGGACAGAACGTTAGGTTAGCCGCCAAACTTACCGGCGTTAAGATAGATATACGCAGTGAGTCCAAACTCGACGAAGCAGGTTCGGCATACCAAGCGGAGCCTGCTGAAGAAGAAGCGGACGTGGAAGCCTCGCAAGGGGGCAGTGCCGCTTCGGAAGAAGGACAAAATGCCGCACCGTAGAGAACCCATTCGGACCTGCATGGGATGCCGCACCGAACGTCCCAAACGCGAGCTTATTCGCGTGGTGAAAACACCAAGCGGGGAAACGCTGGTGGATCCAACCGGCAAACGCTCGGGGCGGGGGGCGTATATTTGTCCTTCCATGGAATGTTTCAATGCGGCTGTGAAACGCAGATCCCTGGAGCGCGCTCTTGGAACCGCCATTCCTGAGTCTGTAAAAGAGCAGTTGGAGGCCATGGTTCAGGAGTTGCTACGGGGACCTGACCGTAATGTGCCGGAGGGAGATCTCCTGCCTGAGAAAGCGAAATGAGGTGATGCAACTTGGCGAATCCAACGGTGAAGATTCCCGATCTGGCCAGGGAGCTGCGTGTCAGAACATCTGATATACAGAAGGCGCTGGCCGAGATGGGGGTCCAGGTGCGCAACATGAACGCCGCTTTGGACCCTAAACTGGTTAATCGTCTGCGCGAGAGATTTCGATCCAACGGAGGAGGCACTGCCCCGCCCAAGCAGGCTCCACAGCGCCGCACTGTGGAAGTGTACGACGGAATCCTCGTTCGCGACTTGGCCGAGAAGCTTTCCGTAAGCTCTGCCGAGCTGCTGAAGGCTTTGCTTAAGCAGGGTGTTTTGGCCAACGTGAACTACCCGCTTCCTGCTTCAACGGCGGCTGATTTGGCCCGCATGTTCGGCGCTTCGGTGACGGAGGTGCAGGAAGAGGAAGAAACCGAGATTATAAAGCCAACAACCTCCAAGGGAACGGCTCCGCGGCCGCCCGTGGTTACCATAATGGGTCACGTTGACCACGGCAAAACAACCCTTTTGGATGCGATACGCCAGAGCAAAATCGTGGAGCAGGAGCACGGCGGCATTACCCAGCATATAGGTGCTTACCAGGTGGAAGTGGACGGCAGGAAAATCACCTTCCTGGATACCCCGGGGCACGAAGCCTTCACCGCCATGCGCGCCAGGGGTGCTCGCGTAACCGATATCGCCGTTTTGGTTGTGGCCGCCGACGACGGTGTAATGCCCCAAACAGTTGAGGCTATTAACCATGCCAGGGCCGCCGATGTTCCAATACTGGTTGCGGTGAACAAAATCGATAAGCCTGGCGCCGATCCAGAGCGCACCCGCCAACAGCTAACCGAGTACAATCTGGTGCCTGAAGAGTGGGGCGGCGATACGGTGTTTGTGGATGTCTCTGCCAAAACACGGCAGGGTTTGGACGATCTGCTCACTGCCATTTTGGTTATGGCCGAGGAGCTTGATTTGCGTGCGGACCCGTATTCCAAAGCCACAGGAGTTGTGATTGAAGCTCGGTTGGAACGCGGCCGCGGTCCTGTTGCCACGTTGCTTGTGCAAAACGGCACACTTAAAGCCAGCGATGTTATCGTGGCTGGCACCACTTACGGCCGCATCAAAGCCATGATGGATGACCGCGGGCGCCGCGTGCCGAAGGCCGGCCCCGCCACGCCTGTGGAGATATTCGGACTGTCGGATGTGCCCCAGGCCGGAGATAAGTTTGAGGTTTGCCGCGATGAGGCAACCGCGCGCCAGATAGCGATGGCGCGTCTTAACCGCCTGCGCGAAGAAGAGCTTGGTAGGGGTCAGCCTGCCAAACCCGCCAGCATTCACGAACTGATACAGCAGGGAGAAACCCTGAACGTTGTGCTGAAGGGCGATGTTCAGGGTTCGGTGGAGGCCGCTCAGCAGTCGATACTTAAGCTTGCCACGGATGAGGTGCATATAAGAATCATGCACAGCGGCGTTGGCAATATAAGCGAATCCGATATACTTTTGGCATCTGCGTCTAATGCAATAGTTATCGGTTTTAACGTTAGAATAGAGCCCGACGCGAAGAAGGTGGCCGAAGCCGAGGGCGTTGACTGCCGGGTTTACCGAATCATCTACGATCTGATCAACGATATTAAGGCGGCTATAGCCGGAATGCTCGAGCCGGTTCAAGAGGAGGTAAAACTCGGAACCGCCGAAGTGCGCGCAACTTTCAAAACGCCGCGCGGCATAGTTGCCGGATGCTACATAACCGACGGCCGAGTGGTGCGCGGCGCCGATGTGCGAGTGATACGGAACAAGCAGGTGATCTTTACAGGCAAAATATCCTCACTAAGGCACGTTAAGGAGGACGTTCGAGAGCTTCCCGCAGGGTTCGAGTGCGGCCTTATGGTCGAAGGCTTCAACGATTTCGCCGAGGGGGATATCCTGGAAGTTTTCGAAATACAAGAAAGATCCAGAACGTAAGCAAAACAGCGGATTCGGGGTTGAACCATGAGAGTCGGCATCTGCAGATTGGAACTATTTGTGCCGGAAAGCCGCTCTCTTAAAGACAAGCGGCAGGTGATAAGAAGCCTGATCGATAACCTGCGCAACCGCTTTAACGTTTCGGCAGCAGAGGTTGATTACCTAGATTCGTGGGGAAGAGCGGCGGTTGGATTGGCCTGCGTGAGTAACGATTCTGATTTCAACGTGCGCGTTCTCAATAAAGTGGTGGACTTTGTGGAGGAAAACCCCAGAGTAGTGCTTCAGGATTACGAAATAGAAACGGTTTGAAATCTTGCACCGTAGACGGCACTGCACCGTTTTGCGGCGCGAGTGCAGAGCTGTAATCCAGCCTGCAGATGCCCTTGGCTGTTGGGTTTTTACTCTTGCTGTTGATGAAAGACGGGTTCGCTTTTGCAGGCTTGCTTGCGTGACAGTATTGTTTTGCTGGGTTTGCTGACATATGACTAGACGCCAAGAGCGCGTTTCGGAGCTTATACGCAGTGTAATGAGCGATATACTGCTTAGGGAAGCCCGAGATCCCAGGTTCGGCTTTTTAACCGTAACCGAAGTGAAGATCTCGGCAGACCTCCGCGACGCCACAATTTTTGTTTCCGTGCTGGGCGAACACGAGCAAGCGGAGGATGCACTGCGCGCTTTGAAAGGCGCTACCGGGTATATCCGCTGTGAGCTTGCGAAGCGCGCCGGCCTGAGGGTTGTTCCGGTGCTCAACTTCCGGCTGGATCCTTCTGCCGAACATAGCGCCCGCGTTTTGGAGCTTCTTGAAAAAATCAGAAGGGAAGAGCAAACCAAAAGTGCTACCTCCGGATCTGGCTCAGAAAGCGCTGAAACTGCTGAGTGAGGGGAACTCTTTTATAATTACCAGCCATGTTAATCCGGAAGGCGATGCTATTGGATCCATGCTTGCCATGGGGTTGGTGCTGGAAGGCATGGGCAAGCAGGTTTCCATGGTTCTGCAGGATCCAATCCCCCAGATATACCACTTTCTGCCGGCATGCCGGCGGGTGAAGCAGCCGCCTATAGATGCTCAGCAAGAAGCTTCGCCGAACGTACAAGAATCGTTCGATACCGCTGTGGTGGTGGACTGCGAGGGAATAAACCGCGTTGGCAGGAGGGTGGTGCCGCTTGTTCAATCCGCTTCGCGCCTTCTCGTTATCGACCACCATCCAGCAGAGGCGCCGTTCGGCGATGTGGAGATAAGAGATCCTTCCGCAGCGGCCGCCGGGGAACTGGTTTACCTGCTCCTTAAACAGTGGAATTATCACCTAACGCCGGAAATAGCGGAGTGTTTGCTTACCGCGGTTTTGGTGGATACCGGCGGCTTCAGATATTCCAACACCTCGCCGCGCGCGCTTCGGGTTGCAGCAGAGCTTGTGGATTTGGGGGCGAATTTCACCAGGGTTGTAACGGAGATTTTCGAGAACAAGCCTGTTTCATCCATAAAGCTTATGGGCCGAGCTTTGGCGGCGATGCAAACCACTCCAGACGGGTTGGTGGCTTATTCCACCCTCACCAGGGAGGATTTCGATTTAGCGGGGGCCGTTGACAACGAAACGGAGGGCATAGTAAACCAACTGCTGTTCGCATCTGGAGCCAAGGCATCTGCTTTGTTCCGCGAAACCCGAGACGGCATCCGCGTTAGCCTGCGTTCCAGAGAGGGAGTAGACGTGAACCGCGTGGCAAGGGCGTTCGGGGGTGGCGGACATGTTAGGGCTTCTGGCTGCACCCTCAACGCGCCTTTGGCCGAGGCTGTGAACAGCGTGCTTGCGGAAATCGCGAAGCAAACTGCGCTTTCGACTGCTGAAACCCCTTCACACGAATGAACGGTGTGCTGAATGTGGATAAGCCGGGCGGCATAACCAGCCACGATGTTGTGGATGCCGTCCGCAGAATCACGGGACAGCGCCGTGTGGGCCACACCGGAACGTTAGACCCCATGGCAACCGGGGTGCTGCCGATTTGCATTGGCAAAGCCACCCGCCTTTCAGAGGCCATTATGGCCGGTACCAAAGACTACATTGCAGGAATAACTTTCGGTGTGGAAACCGATACCCAAGACTCCACAGGCCGAATCCTTTCCGAAGAAGATGCAAGCTATCTGACCAAAGAAGCCGTGCAGAAAGCGCTTGAAGATTTCCTGGGCGCCATCCAGCAGACCCCACCGATGGTTTCGGCTAGGCGCTACCACGGCCGCCGGCTGTACGAGCTTGCGCGCGAGGGCATCTCCATTCCGCGAGAGGCCCGCCTTGTGCGCATACTCCATTTGGAGCTTTTGGAGTTTCATCCCGGCGAGCATCCATCCGCCGTTATCTCGGTAACGTGCTCCGGAGGAACTTACATACGCACCTTGGTGCACGATGTTGGCGCCGTTTTGGGATGCGGCGCCCATATGAGCAGTTTGCGGAGAACGCGGGTTGCCTGCTTCACGGAGGAGGCGGCCCGAAAACTGGATGAGATAGAGCGCCTTGCTCTTTCCGGCCAGTTGGATGCCGTTCTGATTCCTATGACCCAGGCGGTGTCGCACTTGCCCTCGGTAACGCTGAATCAGCAGGAGGCAGGCCGCGTTAAACACGGACAGCCACCGAGGGAATGGGCTGGTGAGGTGCCGGAGGATGCCCAGCGGGTTGCCCTCATCGGTCCCGAGGGGGCGCTTTTGGCTATTGCCCGGGTTGAGAAAGCCCCCTCTAAAGATGGCGTGGTTTTGAAGCCTTATACTGTATTGGTAGAGTGAAGGCCTTTTATGCGCATATATGAGGATATACCCTCCCGTCCGCTGTTGGATGCAGGAAGAGCCGTCGGAATAGGCGTGTTCGACGGCGTGCACCTTGGCCACCAGGAGTTGATACGCAGGGTTGTGGCTGCGGCACAGAACAGCAGGCTAAAGCCACTGCTGTTTACCTTTGACCGCCATCCGCTTGAACTGCTTAATCCTTCAGATGCACCGCCGTATTTAACACCTCTGGAAGATAAGCTCAGCCTGATGGAACAGGCCGGGGCCGAGGAGGTTGTTGTTGCCAAGCTGACGCCTCAGCTTCTTTCAACGGAGGCGGAGGATTTCGTTCGGCAGGTGATGGTGGAACGCCTAAACACCAGATGGGTGGTTGCGGGATGGAGCTTTAGGTTTGGGAAAGGCAGGCGCGGAACGCCAGAAATGCTTCGGCAGATCGGCGCCGGGTTTGGGTTTCAAACCGACGTGGTTCAGCCGGTGACGGTGGAGGGAGAGGTGGCCACAAGCAGTCGCATCCGAGAGCTTTTGGCGTGCGGCAGGCTTGCCGTTGCCAACCGCCTTTTGGGCCGCCCCCACAGCATAACGGGAAGGGTCGTGCGCGGCAGGGGCCGTGGTCGCACAATCGGCGTGCCAACGGCAAATTTGGAAATACCGTATAGAGCCGCACTGCCCTCCAGGGGTGTTTACAAAGCCGAAGCAGTGGTCGGTTGTGATAGATACCCGGCGGTTGTTAACATCGGCCTGCGCCCCACCTTCAACGAGGAACCGGTGCTTACGGTGGAAGCGCATCTGATAGGATTCCGCGGGGATTTGTACGGCAGAAGCGTTCGCCTTCGGTTTTTGGAGAGACTGCGCGACGAGCGGAAGTTCGACAGCGTGGATGCGCTTAAGCACCAGATGGCCGAGGATATAGAACGTGCACGTGGAGAGCGGTGAGATAACCGCGCAAGTTTCCATGTTGCCCCCGGTTTTTTCGCCAGAGCAGGCCCAGCCGGAGGCGTAAGTTGTAAATTGGCGCGGAGATAAGTGTTGCGTTTGCGCACGTGCGCCATCCGTTTGACTATAAATGTAGCCTGTGATATTATCGGTACGTCATAGAAAAGAGAAGTTGTTGTGAGTTAGGAGGAGAAACGCTACATGGTTCTCTTGAAGGAGCAGAAGAGCTCC
>Ga0068707_1002181_pt1 | contig 13823 bp, 10 predicted proteins | sample YNPNPMetaG_FD_66600 | JGI IMG/M metagenome (GOLD analysis project Ga0068707, IMG submission 66600) | Anoxygenic and chlorotrophic microbial mat microbial communities from Yellowstone National Park, USA - YNP NP MetaG | ecosystem: Environmental > Aquatic > Thermal springs > Hot (42-90C) >... | reverse complement strand
GCGGGGCGAGACGCTGGCGCAGAAGCCGGAGCCTGTGTCGGGCGCTGGCGCGCAGGCGAGACCAGAACGCCCACCGGCGGATGCCGCCACTTTGGGCAACCACCCTCTCCCACGCCGCGACCGGCGGGTCCTCGCGCGGTGTCATCGCTGCGCCCCAGGCTTGCTCTACATGGGGCGTTGCTCGCTGGGCGCGGAAGGCCCGGAGGGGATCGGGCCAAAGTTGCGCTCGTAGATCGTCACGTTTTCCGTGAGGGCCCGCAGCAACTGCTTGACGTGGACGGGCGTCATCACCAGCCGGGCCACCACGTGCACGTCCTCGCGGCCGGGAACGATGCGGCCAAAGTCAATGATGAACTCCGCGAAGTTGTGCACGATGGACGCGAAGTTGGCGTAGGTCCCCAGTGCCTGTTGATCGGAAACCACGATCTTGATGGGGTTTTCTCCCTCTCTCGGGCTCATTTTTCCTCCACAGGCATTCTAGCGGGGTGACGCGGGCGGTGCAGCCATCTCGGGAGAGATCCCACGGGCCGGGGACCAGGGGCGTCCGAGACCCAGGGCCATGAGGGCGGTCCGGAGGTAGGCGCGGGCTGCTTCCCACCGGGAACGCGGGGGGTGGGGGCGCAGGGGGAGCGCCAGGAGCCGCAGCCCCATCCCCAGGAGGAGCAGGGCGCGGAAGCAAACCTCGCCCAGGGCGCCAGCGTGCTTGCGCCAGTACCGGCAGGCGTTGCGGTAGTAGAGGGGCAGGAAGCGGTGGTAGCCCAGACGGGTGGCGGCCGCTCCCCCCCGGTGCACGAACACCGCGTCGGGCCAGAAGAGGATGGGGCCCACCGTGGCGAGGCGTCGGCACAGGTCCACGTCTTCGAACCAGGCGGGGACGAAGCGCTCGTCAAACCCGCCCAGGCCAAGGAAGACCTCCCTCCTGATGGCCAAGGCGGCGGCGGCAGGCTGCTCCACGGGAAAGGGACGCTGGCGGTCCACGTCCAGGTAGCGTTCCCGGCGCAGCGCCGTACTGTTTGGGAAGAGCTTGTCCAGGAGCAGGAGTTCCCGCACCACTTGGCCCCAGGTGGGGAGGCGGCGCAGCTGGAAGCGCTCCTGGGGCTCCCCGCCCCCTTCTGCCGCGTCCACCATGCGAGGGGCCACCGCCACGGCGCCGGGAAACTGGATGAAAGCGCGGACCAGCTCTTCCAGGGCCTTGGGGGTAGCCTCGGTATCTGGGTTCAAGAGGAGGACCACGTCGCCACAGCTCTCCCGGACACCCCGGTTGGCGGCGGGGCCAAAGCCAAGGTTGGTGGGGTTGGAGAGCAGGGTGAGCGAGGGGAAGCGAGCGTGCAGGGCCGCTCTGTCCAGATTGCTGCTGGCGTTGTCCACCACCACGAGGTGGACCGGGAGAGAGGCAGGCGGGGGAAGGTGGCGGACGAGGGAGTCGAGACAGGCCAACAGCTCAGGGCCGCTCTCCCAGGCCACGATGACCACCCCCAGCGAGCGGGGGGCGGGTCGTGACGGCAGGGGCTCGGAGGGCGGCACGTGGCGATGATAGCCGTGGGCGCACGGGGCCGCCAGCGCGTGGTTGACCGCCCAGGGGGCGGGCCGTATCCTTGCCTTCCCGCGGCCGGCACGCTACGCCGGCGAGAAAGGTTGCACGGGATCGGGAGGCCATCCATGAACGGCGTATTTCGAGTGCCCCAACCCACGAATGAACCGGTGCGCGCCTACGCCCCCGGTTCGCCAGAGCGGAAATCCTTGAAGGCAAAGCTCGTCGAGCTGCGCTCGCGGGAAATCGAAATCCCGCTCATCATTGGTGGCGAGGAGGTGCGCACCGGCCGCCTCGGCACCTGCGTCATCCCCCACCGCCACGGCCACGTGCTGGCCCGCTACCACAAGGCGGGGAAGGCGGAAGTGGAGCGTGCCATCGCCGCCGCGCACGAGGCGCGCGCTGCCTGGGCTGCCATGCCGTGGCACGAACGAGCCGCCATTCTCCTGCGAGCGGCCGACCTCTTAGCCGGTCCGTGGCGCGACACCTTGAACGCCGCCACCATGCTCGGGCAGTCGAAGACCGCCTTCCAGGCTGAGATCGACTCGGCCTGCGAGGTGATCGACTTTTGGCGCTTCAACCCGTACTTCATGCAGGAGATCTACGAGAATCAGCCGATCTCGTCGCCGGGGGTGTGGAACCGGGTGGAGTACCGGCCGTTGGACGGGTTCGTGTTTGCCGTGACACCCTTCAACTTCACCTCTATCGGTGCCAACCTGCCCACCTCCCCGGCGCTGATGGGCAACACCGTGCTGTGGAAGCCGGCCTCCACCGGCGTCTACCCCGCTTACTTCGTGATGAAGTTGCTCATGGCTGCGGGCCTGCCGCCCGGCGTCATCAACCTGGTGGTGGGTTCCGGGGGCGAGGTTGGGGACCCGGTGCTCGCCTCGCCGGAGTTTGCCGGTTTGCACTTCACGGGCTCCACGGCAGTGTTCCAGAGCATGTGGCGGACCATTGGGGCCAACATTGCCACCTACCGCAGCTACCCGCGCATCGTGGGCGAGACGGGTGGGAAGGACTTCGTCTTTGCCCACGCATCGGCGGACGTGACGGCGCTGGTGACGGCGCTGGTACGCGGGGCGTTCGAGTACCAGGGCCAGAAGTGTTCGGCGGCCTCGCGGGCCTACATCCCCCGCTCGCTCTGGCCAAAGGTGCACGAGCTGCTGTTGGCCCAGGTGGGCGAGATCCGCATGGGGGATGTGGAGGACTTCCGGAACTTCATGGGGGCGGTCATCGACAAAGCGGCCTTCGAATCGATCAAGGGGTACATCGAGTACGCCAGGGCCTCCAGCGATGCCGAGATCATCGCCGGGGGTGGCTGCAACGACAGTGTCGGCTACTTCATCGAACCCACCGTGGTCCTCACCACCAACCCGCGGCACCGGCTCATGCAGGAGGAGATCTTTGGCCCGGTCCTCACCATCTTCGTGTACGAGGACGCCGAGCTGGAGGCCGCGCTGGAGCTGTGCAATACCGGTTCCCCGTACGCTTTGACCGGCTCGGTGTTTGCCGAGGACCGGCGGGCCATCGCGGCCATCAGCGAAGCGTTGCGCGATGCCGCGGGCAACTTCTACATCAACGACAAGCCCACGGGCGCGGTGGTGGGGCAGCAGCCGTTTGGCGGGGCGCGGGCTTCCGGCACCAACGACAAGGCTGGATCCATGTGGAACTTGATCCGCTGGGCAAGCCCGCGGGCGATCAAGGAAACCTTCGTACCGCCGCGGCACTTCTCCTACCCGTTCATGGGGGAGGCGTAGGGGCTCCCCCCAGCTCCCGGCGCACCCAGCGGGCCTACTCCCCGAGGAGCTGGGGGCAGGCTGCCGCCTCGGCCCTGGCGTGCTGCTGGTTGCCCTTGACGGGTTTGAGATCCAGGCCGTAGAGTGGTGCCAGGAGATAGCCAGCCATGACACCGGCGGGTCCGCGAGGGAGGTGGCGGCAATGAGGAATGCCCTATCCAGGATGGACGTGGTGTTGTGCGCGGTGGTCGCCGCGCTGGCTGTGTGGGTGGGCGGGGTGGGGGTGGCGGGGGGACAGGAACTGCCGAACCTCCTGCCCGAGTACTTCTCCTTTTCCGGGGGCGCGGTGGAAGGGTCGTCCATCACCATCACCGTGTCCATCCGCAACACGGGGCTCGCGAACGCCCCAGTGTTTCACGCCCGCATGTGGCTCTCGCCCGGCAAGGATTTCAGTACCAGCGACGATTACGACGTGGGGGAGCGGGCCGTGGGCGGCTTGGTACGTGGCGGCACCGTGAACGTGCCCTTCACCTTCACCGTCCCCGACCTGGGTTCGGGCAACTACCAGCTGTGGGTCATCGTCATGGCCGACAGTCGCAACGAGGTGGAGGAGTCCAACGAGTGGAACACCATCATGTGCGACACGCCGCTGTCGGTGATGGGGAGCGCCGCGACGCCCAGGCCGGACCTGCAGGTGACCGACCGGCAAGTGCAGGGGGCACTCGCCACCGAAGGGTCGGCGTTCTTCGTCCGGGCGCTGGTGCGCAACGCGGGGACGGCGGCCGCTGCGGTGACGCAGGCGCGGTTGTACCTCTCCACCGACAACGACGGCAATCTCAACGACGACTACCTGGTGGGTGACGCGGCAGTGCCGGGGCTGGCGGCCAACACCGAGACGTGGGTGCGGTGGGACTTCACCATGCCGAACCTGGGCTCGGGCACCTACAACGTCTGGGCGATCCTGGTCCTGGACGCCACTGGCGCGGTGGCGGAGTCGGACGAGGCGAATACTTTCCGCAACGCGGCACCCGATTTCCAAGCCAAGGACGGCGCCGTGGTGTACAGCTCCTGGATTGCGGTGGGTGCCCACGCCTCGGGGCTGGAGGGGACCCAGTGGCGGACCGACCTGGGAGTGTTGAACACGGGTAGTGCTGCGGTGAGCCTGCAGGTGCGACTGTACACCCCGGGCGGTGTGCTGGCCAACACGGCCAGCGTGCCGGCAGGTTCCCAGATGGTCTTCACCGATGTGGTCGGCCAGCTCGGTTTCTCGGGTTCGGGAGCCATCGAGGTGGTGGCGTCGGCACCGGTGCGCGTGACCTCCCGCACGTACAACCAGACGGCCACCGGGACCTTTGGCCAGGACTACGCCGCCTATCGGGCCGGCGAAGGGCTGGCTGCGGGCCAGTCGGCGTTCCTCGGGCAGCTTGCGGAAAACGCCGCCTACCGCACGAACGTGGGCCTTACCAACACCGGCAGCACCCAGGCCACCGTCCAGGTGAAGTTGTTCGATGGGAGCGGCACGCAGGTGGGCGCGTACACCGTGACGCTGGCAGCGGGGGAGTGGAAGCAGGAAACAAGGCCGTTCTACGCCCGAGCAGGGCAGAGCAACCTGGACCGCGGCTACGCGCAGGTGCTGGTGCAGGCAGGGAGTGGTGTGATCGCCTACGCCTCGGTGATCGATGCCCGCACCGGCGATCCCACGACGCGGGTGATGATGCCGTAAGGGAAAGCCGCCGCCTCGGGTCCAGCCCGTGCTGCCACCGCCTGGGTTCGGGGCCACTCAGCGGAGTCGGTCGGCAAAGGCCTGCACCGTCTGCCGCGCCTGGCGCAGCACGCGGAACCCCTCTGCTGCCTCCATGCCAGCCCTTTCCCCCGTCTCGCGGGCAAAGTGGGTAAAGGCGAGGCGGGTGGGCTCGGGGGGGAACTGGGAAGCGTGAGCGCCAATGAGCGCCAGCTTTTCCTCCAACACACCGGTGATGTCCACGAAGGTGTCGGGGTGGTCGGTGAGCGCCAGCCACACTTCCTCCACCACGTGGGGTTGGAGCCCTTCCTCCAGGAGCTCGGGGAAAGCGAGGGGCTTCTTCACCGCTGGGTAGATGGCCTCCAGCACGGCCTGGCCGGCCGCGCGATGGTCGGGGTGGTTGATGTAGACGCCGTGGCGGAACCAGACGGTGGGGTCGTGGGTCATCACGAGGTTGGGCCGGACGGTGCGAATCACGCGCACGAGGTCGCGGCGCAGCTGGAGGGTGGGCTGGAGCAACCCGTCCTCGTAGCCCAGCCACAGCACCTGGGCCCCCAGACGCGTGGCTGCCCGCTCCTGTTCCTGGCGGCGCCGGGCGATCACCTGCTCGCGGCGATCGGTGGGGTCGGCCGTGCCCTTGTCGCCGTCGGTGATGATGCACAGGGTGATGCGAGCTCCCGCTGCGGCCCAGGTGAGGAGCGTGCCGCCGGCGCTGGTCTCTGCGTCATCCGGGTGGGCAAAGATCGTGAGAACATGCTTTTCCATGGCGCTATACTACGCGAGACGCTGGCACCTGCGCGGCGGGCTGGGCAGTCGCAGCAGGTCTCAGGCCAGGAGGCAGGATGGCCCGTCCCACGATCCTGGTTGTGGACAGTGACGACAGCAGGCGGAAGAGCCTCGCGCGCGGCCTGGCCGAGCTCGGCTACGAGGTGGTGTCGGCCCGCGACGAGGCGGACGGAGTGCGCTTTACCAAGGGGCTCGGCCCTTCGGTGATCGTGGCCGACGCGGCCGTCCCCACCTTTGGCAACGCTGCCATTCTGGAGGAGCTGGGGGCGACGGCCGGCCAGACCCTCCTCATCGTGTTGGGCGGCGAAGCGGGGGAGGAGGAGGAAGGCGAGGAGGGGGAGCGGCCCGGGGGTCTACTGCGCTTGCCGGTGGCCGGGTTGAGCCCAGTGGGGGTGTTGCGGAAGGTTCACACGGCCCTGGTGGGTGTGGAAGTCGGTCTGGAGGCGGACAGCCGCTTCGAGTCGCTCTTGGGCACCTTCCAGCGCTTGCCCCTGTTCGACCTGCTGCCCGAGCTGAAGCGCACGGTGGTGAGTGGCCGCCTGGTCATGGAGGAGGGGGAGATCGGGCTCGAAGCGGGCGAGGTGATTGCCGCGCGGTCCGGGAAGGTGAGGGGGGTCAAGGCGTTCGCACGGATCGCTCGCGCCGCTGCGGCATCGTTCCGGCTGCTGCTCGGGTCGTCGGGGGCCACGCGAGAGATCAAGCAGGACCTGGTAAGCCTGATCGCCGTGGCCATCGAGGACCAGCACCGGTTCGAGGAGGCCACCGGCAAGCTACCGGATCTGGCAAGCCGGGCGCGGCTGGAGATGGGGCCGGCGTTTTTCTCCACCCAGTTCTCGCCGTCCCAGCAGGCGCTCCTGGCCCTGATGCAGCAACCCGTCGCAGTCTGGCGCCTGGTGGATTCCCTGCCGGCACCGGATGGGGAGGTGCTGGAGGAGCTGTGGCGCCTGCAGCAGATGGGGTTCGTGACCTTCGAGGAGCCCGAATATGCTGTGCGCATCCTCACCGACTCCACCGCCGATCTCCCTCCGGAGCTGGCGCTTCGGCACGGGATTCACGTCATCCCGCTGTCGGTGATCTTTGGCGAGGAGATATTGCGCGACGGCATCGATATCACGCCCGGCAAGTTCTACCAGATGCTGGAAGCGCGCAAGGACGTGCACCCGCGCACGAGTCCACCCAGCAAAGGCTCCTTCCTGGCCGACTACGCTGCTCTGCTGCGTCGCTACGACGTGGTTTCCGTGCACATCTCCGAGAAGATGTCGCTCACGGCGGCCAATGCCCGCGAGGCCCGGGACGAGCTGGAGAGCGTGCTCTCCCAGCCCCGTGCCGACGGCACCGTGCCGACCCTGGAAATCGTGAACAGCAAGCAGGTTTCCACCGGCCTCGGGTTGATGGCGCTGTTCGCAGCGCGGATGGCCCGACGGGGCCTGCCGGCGGCCGAGATTCGGCGCCGGCTGGAGGTGATGCGCGAGCGCTTCCACCTGCTGTTCGTGGTGGATACCCTGGACTACTTCGTGCGCGGCGGGCGGATCGGCAGGGCCCGCGGGCTCATCGGCAATCTTTTGGGGATCAAACCGATCCTCGGCCTGGTGGAGGGCGAGGTCACGCCCATCGACAAGGTCCGGCAGGGCAAGGCGGCCCACCCAAAGGTGGTGGAGCTGCTGAAGCAGCGGGTGGACCCGGAAAAGCCTGTCTTTGCCGGGATCGGCCACGCCTCGGCGCCGGTTTGGTCGGGGCGGTTGCGCGAGTTGCTGGAGAAGAACTTCAAGATTGCCGAGTTCATCCTCAACGAGATCGGTCCGGTGGTGGGCACCCACACCGGTCCCGGGTGCGTCGGCGTCGTCATGTTCCAGCCCACCGAGGAGGAAACCCCCCTCATCGAGCCGCTCCCCACGACCGACTGAGGCGAGGGGATCTCAGGTTGTGAAGTAGAGCTCGAACTCGCGGGGGTGCGGTCGTTCGGCCACGTCCTGGGCCTCGGCGCGTTTGAGGGCTACCCAGGTTTCCAAGAGGTCGCGGGTGAAGACGCCCCCTTCCAGCAGGAAGTCATGGTCCTCCTCCAGGGCGTCCAGGGCTTCGCTGAGACTCGTGGGGAGGGCAGGAATGGCGGCCAACTGTTCGGGGGGCAGAGCGAGGATGTCGCCGGAGAGCGGCGGGCCCGGATCCAGGTGGTGGCGGATGCCGTCCAGGCCCGCCATGAGCATGGCGGCCAGGGCGAGGTGGGGGTTGGCCGTGGCGTCGGGCGGCCGGTACTCGATGCGCGCGTCTTCTCCCGAGGCAGCGTAACCCGGCACGCGGATGGCGGCGGTGCGGTTGGCCACGGAGTAGGCGAGGCGGACCGGTGCCTCGAACCCGGGCACCAGGCGCTTGTACGAGTTGGTGGAGGGGTTGGTGAGCGCCGCCAGGGCCCTGCCGTGCCGCAGCAGGCCACCCACGTAGCACCGCCCCACCTCCGAGAGGGGGCCAGGACCTGCAGGGTCGTGGAACACCGAGTGCCCGTCGCGCAGGAGGTACTGGTGGAAGTGCAAGCCCGAGCCGGCCTCGCCAAAGAGCGGTTTGGGCATGAAGGTGGCAAAGAGCCCGTACTGCTCCGCCACCGAGCGGATGACCCACTTGGCCAGGGCAACGGCGTCCCCCGCGCGCTGGAGTGGCATGAAGGCCAGCTCGATCTCCACCTGGCCGGCACCGCCCACCTCGTGGTGGTGGTACTTGACCGGGATGTCCAGGCTCGCGATCACCCGGCACATCTCCGAGCGGACGTCGGAAAAACGGTCCTGGGGAGCGGCCGCGTGGTAGCTCTTGCGGTGGGAGGAAACCGTAGGCACCGCCGCCTCGCCCCCTACGACGCTAGCCTCCGCCGAGGTGAGCCGGTAGCCGGCCTGGCCCGTCTGGCTCCAGACCTGAACGTCGTCAAAGAGGAAAAACTCCAGCTCGGGGAGCCATAGGCTGCTCTCTCCAGGGCGCTCGGCGGCCAGGAGGCGCTCGGCCTTGCGGGCCACGAAGCGGGGATCGCGGGGAAAACCTTCCTGTGCTCCCACGTCCATGAGGTTGCCCAGCATGCACAGGGTGGGGTGCTCGGCAAAGGGGCTCACGAAGTACGAGGTCACGTCGGGTAGGAGCACCATGTCGCCAGCCTTGGTGGCGCGGAAGCCAACCACGGAGGAGCCATCCACACCCACCCCACGGGTGACGAGGCGTTGGTCGAAGCGGGAGGCGGGCAGCGTGAGGTGGTGCCAGCTCCCCAAGAGATCCGTATACATGAGGTCCACGAACTCGATGCCTTGCTCGGCCATGACAGCAGCAATGGGGTCCTTCACGGGCAGCGCCTCCGGGGGGAGTCTAGCACATTGTGAAAGTTGGTACTTGGGGCGTAGACCCGGAAATGTTCGATCAGCGCAGCGGCCGCGGCCGGGTCATGGCCTCCACCGACAGCAGTTCGTCGAGGCGTTCGGGGGGCAGGTAGCCGTGGGCGAGGACGATGTCGCGCACCGATCGGCCGGTGGCCAGGGCCTCCTGGGCCACCTCGCTGGCGCGCTCGTAGCCCAGCGCCGGGACGAGGGCGGTGACGACGCCAATGGAACGCTCCACCATTTCGCGGCAGTGCTCGGCGTTGGCGGTGATGCCGCGGAGGCAGCGGTTGGAGAGGGTGGTGACAGCGGCGGCCAGGGCGTCCAGGGACTGGAACAGGTCGAAGGCAATGATGGGCTCCATGACGTTGAGTTGGAGCTGGCCGGCCTCGGCCGCCATGGTCACGGTGAGGTCGTGGCCAATGACCTGGAACGCCACCTGGTTCACCACCTCGGGAATCACCGGGTTGACCTTCCCCGGCATGATGGAGGAGCCGGGCTGGACGGGCGGCAAGTTGATCTCGGCGAGCCCGCAGCGCGGGCCGGAGGCCAGCAGCCGCAGGTCGTTGCACATCTTGGAGAGTTTCACCGCCACCCGCTTGAGCACCCCCGAGAACATCACGAAGGCACCGGTGTCGGGGGTGGCCTCCACCAGGTTCTCGGCCAGCACCAGGTCGAGCCCGGTGATGCGGCGCAGCTCGTCCACCACCGCGGCCGGGTAGCGCGGGTCGGCGTTGATGCCCGTGCCAATGGCCGTACCCCCCATGTTGACTTCCAGGAACAGGCGGGCGGTTTCCCGCAGCCGGGCAATGTCCTCGCCGGTGGTGACGGCAAAGGCGTGGAACTCCTGACCCAGGGTCATGGGAACGGCGTCCTGGAGCTGCGTGCGCCCCATCTTCACGACGCCGGCGAACTCCTGCCCCTTGGCCACGAGGGTGTCGCGGAGGCGCTCCAGGGCGGCGATGAGCTCCCGCAGCTTGAACACCACCGCCACGCGAATGGCGGTGGGGTAGACGTCGTTGGTGGATTGCGACAGGTTGACGTGGTTGTTCGGGTGGCAGAACTGGTATTCGCCGCGGCGGTGCCCCAAGAGCTCCAGGGCCCGGTTGGCGATGACTTCGTTGGCGTTCATGTTGGTGGAAGTGCCGGCGCCCCCCTGCACCATGTCCACCACGAAGTGGCCGTGCCAGCGGCCCTCGATGATCTCCTGGGCAGCTGCGTCGATGGCGCGCGCCACCTCGGGGGGGAGCAGGCCCAGGGCGCGGTTGGCGCGGGCCGCCGCCTGTTTGACCATGGCCAGGGTGCGCACGAAGGTCGGGAAGTGGTAGAGGCGGATCCCGGTGATGTCGAAATTCTCCAGGGCTCGCAGGGTCTGGATCCCGAACAGCGCCTCCTCCGGGACCTCGCGCTCGCCCAGGAGGTCGTGCTCGAGGCGGGTAGCCGCGGAGGCGTAAGCCTTTTCCAACCCCAGCGCGCGGGAGCTCGAGAAGAGCAGGCGGCGGTTCATCGCCAGGGCGATGCGGGTCATGACCTCGATGGCCGCGTTGCCATTGCGGCGCAGGCAAGCCAGGACTTGTTCGCGGGGGAACTCCAGGAGGGTCACTCGCGAGATGGCGCGAGCCGTGGTGGAGTGGGGGGCAGCGTGGAGGAGGGCGCCTTCTCCCAGGGCATCTCCCGGCCCCAGAACCGCCAGGGAGACCTCGGCTTGAGGGGGCCCGGTGACGATTTCGAGCCGGCCTTCCCGGAGCACGTACAGGCTCTCCCGCGGTGTGCCCTGCTGGAAGAGCACGGCACCTGGCGAGAGTTCGCGAGGGCGTGCCAGGGGGGCGAGCAGCTCGAGTGTCGCCTCGCTCATGTCGGCAAAGAGCGCGCACTCGCCCAACGTGTTCAGGCGATCCTCCACCGTGACCTCCTGCGGCACCCGACCGGCGGCGGCCAGCCGTTGCCTGGCCCTTGCATTCTACGGGAGCGAGGATGCGGAGCGGCTCGGCCGCTGGGATCGGGTACACTCGTCACTCGAGGACACGAGCGATGCTGGCGTGGGCCAATCTGCACCGGCTGCAAATTCTCTGGCAGGTGGCGCAGCGCGGACGAAAGCAGTCACGGGCTGTGGGGGATGGGCAGGTGGCGTATGGCCAAGAAGAATGAGCGCGACACCAAGCGGTGTCACGGCGGGGTGACGCGGCGCGGCTTCCTCGCCTCGGTGGGGGCCAGCACCGTGGGGGCGGTGGTGGCGAGCCGGGCCGCCGCCGCTCCCGCCCAGCAACGGGAAAGCCTCGAGGGGATGGTGCCCTGCACCCTGAAGATCAACGGGCGCCACCACTCCCTCCTGGTGGAGCCGCGGTGGAGCTTGCTGTACGTGCTCCGGGAAGAGTTGGGGCTCACCGGCACAAAGCAGGGGTGCGAGCGGGGCGAGTGCGGCGCCTGCACCGTGCTCGTGGACGGGGTGGCGCGGTACGCGTGCCTGACCCTGGCCCTGGAGGTGCAGGGGCATGCGGTCACCACGGTGGAGGGGCTGGTGGTGGACGGGCAACTGTCCGCGGTGCAGCAGGCCTTCGTGGCGGAGGACGCGTTCCAGTGCGGGTACTGCACGCCGGGGCAGGTGATGGCAGCGGAGGCGCTGCTGCGCGCCAACCCGGCGCCCAGCGACGCGGAGATCCGCGAGGGGATGAGCGGCAACCTGTGCCGCTGCGGCGCGTACGACCATATCGTCAAGGCGGTGCGGCGTGCAGCCGCAGCGCGAAGAGCGGGAGGAGCGAGATGAAGGCCGGCGGTCGTTCCCCGGCGCGGGAAGGTGTCAGCGAGGTTGCTGCGAGCGGCGCGAGGGAGGGTCACGCCGCTGCCTGGGGCACCACCACGGTGGTGGGTGCAGCGGTGCCGCGGGTGGATGGGTGGGAACGGGTTACCGGCACGGCCGTCTACCCCCTCGATCTGCAACTTCCGGGTATGCTCTACGCTGCCGTCCTGCGCTGTCCCCACGCCCACGCCCGGGTGCAGCGGATCGACACGAGCCGGGCGGAAGGCATGCCTGGGGTGCGGGCGGTGCTCACAGGCGCCAGTCCCGGGGCCGATGTGCCCTGGTTCCCCCAGCGCGGCAAGGGCCCGCTGAGCAAACTGTTCGACCCCCACTGCCGGTACGCTGGGGAGGAGGTGGCGGCGGTGGCGGCCACTACCGTGTTCCAGGCGCGGGAGGCACTGGCCGCCATTGCCGTGGAGTACGAAGTGCTCCCCTTCGTGGCGGAGATGGAGCAGGCGCTCCTGCCCGGGGCGCCGTCGATCCACGAGGGTGGCAACCGCCAGAACGAGACTCTGCGCTACCAGCGCGGCGACGTGGCGAAGGGGTTTTCGGAAGCGGACGCAGTGGTGGAACTCTCGTTCCAGACCGCCTGCGAGATCCATACCCCCATGGAGGTGCACGGCTCGGTGGCCCGCTGGGAGGGGGACACCCTCACGGTGTGGGACACCACCCAGGGGGTATTCGCCGTGCGCGACGCGCTGGCTTCGGCGCTGGGCCTTCCCCTGGCCAACGTGCGGGTGATCTGCCCCTACATGGGTGGGGGGTTTGGCTCCAAGCTGGGCCTCAACAAGCACACCGTCATCGCTGCACTCCTGGCCCGGGCCACCGCTCGCCCGGTGAAGCTGTTTCTGTCGCGCGAGGAAACGTTCCTGTGCGTGGGTAACCGGCCACCCACGCGCCTGACCATCAAGGCGGGGGCGAAGAAGGACGGCACGCTCGTGGCCCTGGAGATGAAGGCGCTGGGCACCGGCGGCGCCTACCCCTACCTCCCCACCTCCGGGTATCTGGTGGCCGACCTCTACACCTGCCCCAACGTGGCCGTGGAGCAGGACAACGTGTTCATCAATGCGGGACCGGGCCGGCCGTTTCGGGCGCCGGGGTACCCCCCCTGTAGCTGGGCGCTGGAGCAGACCATCGATGCGCTGGCCGAGAAGCTGGGGATGGATCCGGTGGAACTGCGCCTGAAGAACGTGCCGGTGGTATCCCAGCAGCGGGGCGGGGTGCCGTACACCTCCACCGGGCTGGCCGATTGTCTGCGCCGGGGGGCCGAGGCGTTTTCCTGGCAAGCGGCGCGCGGCAGGGCGCGAGGCAAGGGTCACCTGCGCCGGGGGGTGGGGGTAGCGGCCGGGATGTGGGGGTACGACGGGGAGCCGCGGGCCACCGCCTTCGTGTCGCTCTTTGCCGACGGCTCGGCCATCCTCAACACCGGCGCCTCGGACATCGGCACGGGTACGAAGACGGTGCTGGCGCAGGTGGTGGCGGAGGAGCTGGGCATCGCCCCCGAGAGCGTGCGGATCGAGCACGCCGACACGGGGACGACGCAGTACGCTCCCGCCTCGGGGGGGAGCCAGACGGTGGTGGCCAACGCTCCGGCGGTGCGGGCAGCCGCCCAGGAGGTGAGGCGAGAGCTCCTGGAGATGGCTGCGGCAGAGCTGGGCAGGCCCCAGACGGAGCTGCGCCTGGCCGGGGGTGCTGTGGTCACGCCGGAGGGAACGGTCCACCCCTTTGGCTCGCTGAAAGCCTTGGTAGCCCGCCAGCCGCTGGTGGGGGTGGGGCGGCGGCACCCGCACCCGGAGGGCAAGGTGGCCTTGCCGTTCGTGGCGCAGTTTGCCGAGGTCGAGGTGAACACGCGCACGGGGGAGGTGCGGGTGCTGCGCATGCTGGG
>Ga0068707_1002179_pt1 | contig 13829 bp, 9 predicted proteins | sample YNPNPMetaG_FD_66600 | JGI IMG/M metagenome (GOLD analysis project Ga0068707, IMG submission 66600) | Anoxygenic and chlorotrophic microbial mat microbial communities from Yellowstone National Park, USA - YNP NP MetaG | ecosystem: Environmental > Aquatic > Thermal springs > Hot (42-90C) >... | reverse complement strand
TCGGTGGCAGCGGCCGTGGATTCCGCCAACCGCGGCTCGGGCTCGGTGGCAGCGGCCGTGGATTCCGCCAACCGCGGCTCGGGCTCGGTGGCAGCGGCCGTGGATTCCGCCAACCGCGGCTCGGGCGTCGCCGGCGTCTCGGGGAAAGCGGACAGGGGTTGTGGCGCAGCCGCCCCGGTCACCTCGGGCGTCTCGGGCGTGGAGACTTCGGCCGTCGTCTCGGTGACCGTTGGTTCCGGGGGCGGAGGCGACAACGCCGCGCGGTCGTCGCCCGGCGGCGCTTCGGTCTTCCCTTGAACGGCGAGGATGGGGATGCCGAGCGCCGGGGTGGCGCGCAGCAGTGCTTCCTCGATGCGGCGCGCCGGCTCCTCGGATGCCGTGGCGGGAGAGGGGGGAGTTGCCGGGGGTTCGGCGGTCTTGGCGAGGTCCGGGACCGAGTCGTCCAGCATGTCGGTCCAGCCGCCGGAGTCGTCGCCAAGCGAGGGGGAGGCGCCGATTGCGACGAGGCGGGAGCGCCAGTAGGCGCGCTGGGCGCCGTCGGTGGCGGCGGCTAGCGTCCGATAGGCGGTGGCGAGCGGTTCGACGGAACCTTCGAGCTTGGCCAGGCGTTCGATGGCGGTCAGCACGGCGCCGGTCCGGGGCTGGTGTTCCAGCGCCCGCAAGTAGGCCTGGAGGGCCAGGTCATTGCGGGCGAACTCGGTTTCGAGCGTCTGGCCCTGGCGGTACGCGAAGGCCCACCGGTTGTGCGCGCCTTCGATGCGTTCCTCGACGCAGGCGAAGCCGCGGACGTACGCTTCGGGGTCTCGCGCTTCCCTCGCCAGCCGTTCGAAACGCTCGATCGCCGGCTCGTACTCGGGAGCTGCCGCGATCGCGCGTTCGGCGGCGACGACGGCAGCGCGGATATCGATCGGCTTGAGCAGTTCGGCGAGCTGGAGGAACAGCTCGGCGCGCAGCGTGTCGGCCGCGGGCGAGCCGTCGGCCGGGGGCAACTGGTCGAGGGCGCGGCCGAGGGCACGGGCGAAGCGGGCGACGTGGTCGGTCGAGCGGTTGCCGGAGGCCCGGGCGGCGTCAAGAATGGCCTGGGAAGCCTGTCGGACGCGAGGGAGGCGGGGGAGCGAGTCTTGCAGCCAGGCGTGGAGCGTATCGTCGTCGCCCGCCTCCAGGGCAGCCATCAGGGAACCGAGGCCGTCGGAGCTTTCGGTCGTCTGCCGGTCCGGGGCGGGGGGGGTGGGCGCCCGGGTCGGCGGACTCGGCGACGGCGCCTCGGTGGTCGCAACAACCGATGCCGAGGCGGCGGGGAGGCGCGGCTCGCGCGGCGTCGGCGGAACGGTCTCCACCGGCGGGACCGCGGGCACACCCGGCAGCGTGGCGCGCGGGGCGAGGACGGCGTCCAGCGCTGCGGGCCAGGGAATGGAGGCCAGGCGGAGCAGGTTGCGAGCCGCCTGCACTTCGCCCCGCGCCAGCAGATGAAAGGCGCGGGCGCAGACCAGCCGCAGGTCCCGCGGCAAGGACCGTCGGCCGAGCATCACGATCTCGGCGACGCGCTCGGCGGGCAGGCCGGCGATCTCGGCCAGCGCAGCCAGCCGCAGGAGGTGGAAACCCCGCTGGGGCGGAGGAGCCTTGGCCGCCAGCCGCTCCTGCATGTCGACCAGCACCTCCGGCCACCCCTCCTCGGCCGCCAGCCGCTCGAGCGCCTCGATCGCGTCCTGGTGGAACGGGTCGACCGCGAGGCGTTGTCGGAGCGCCTCGCACGCCGCGCGGGGGTCGGCGGCGGCCGTCGCCGGCAGCACGATCGCCGGTAACACCGCCGCCCTGCGCGTGCGCTCGGCCGGCGCGGCCTCCTCGGCCAGCAGACCGGCCGAAACCAGCAGCCACAGGGCGGGTGCGCGATCGGCCCCGACCCGTTCGAGGAGCTCGCTCGCGGACTCGCCGCCGGCCTGCGGCAACGGCAGAGGCCACGGGAAGGCTGCCTCGAGCAGCGGGCCCAGGCGCGGGAACAGGCGGGTCGGGCGCAGCGGGCCCTCCGGGAAGGCGAGCGGGAGCACGCCGCGGGTGACCCGGTCGACGAGCAGGTCGGCCAGGGCCGTGGTCGGCGGGACCCGGCAAGGAGCGCCCGGGATCGGGATCTCCTCCACGCGGAACCGCAGCTCCACGGGGTCGTCGGTCAGGCAAAGGTCCGCGACCTGTTCGAGCGTGAAGGCGCGGCGCGCCGCCGCGAGGTCCTCGCGCGTGCGGTGCGTCGCGCGCGCGACCTCGTCCTCGACCGGCAGGAACAGGTCCTGCACCCGCCGCTCGATGCGCCCCAGTTCCGCAGGAGAGATGTGCCAGGCCCGCGCCAGGTACTGCAGGAAGCTCTCGGGTTGCCCCTCCGTGCCGACCACCAGCCCTTCGTGCATCCACAGCGCCCGCTCGCCCGACGGCCCGCGCCACAACACCCGTCCCGTGCGCTCGTCGGCCTGCAGCACCAGCAGCATCCGGATCGGGGAGCGCAGCCGCGCCCGCATGGCTCAGGGCTCCGTGACGGGCGGCAGGCCCGGCGGTTCGGAACCCACCGCCGGCGTGTCCGAGATCGGCACGGGCCGGCCGCCCGTTCCCGCGGGAGCGGAGGTTGTCGAAGGCGGGATCGGCGCCCGGCCCGCGCCCGCGTCGGCCGAGGGCCGCGGCCCTCCCACCCTCTCCTCGAGGTCGTGGACCTTCCGCTCGGCGATGCGCCGCTGGTACGGCGTCCGCGCCGCAGCGAGAGCGCGCCGGTAGTAGTCGAGCGCGGCGGCCTCGGAGCCCTGGGCCAGCAGGATGTCGCCGATGCCGAGCAGCGCGTCGGGGTGCGCCCCGCCAACCTGGAGGGCGCGTTCGAAAGCCCGGCGCGCCTCCGCCGTGCGGCCGGCGTCGAGGAAAGCGTAGCCCAGGTTGGCGTGGATCTCGGGGTCGCCGGGGTCGATCTGCGCGGCGCGCTGGAGGTACTGGATCGCGCGGGAGGTCGAACCGTTCTCCAGGGCGGACCGGGCCGCCTCGACCAGGGCCTCCACCGAGGCCGGCATCTCGACGGTCGCTTCGCGGACCGCGGCATCCTCCCCGGGCGCGTCGCCGCGGCCATCCTCCGTCGCGGCCTCGGCCTCCGCTTCACCCCCCACCGGCGCATCGGCGGCCTCGCCGGCGGGCCCCGCGTCGGCGGCGACGTCGCCGGTCGCCGCGGCGGCGTCCCCCGGCGCTCCGGCGTCCACCGACGGGGGCGGCGGCGAAACCTCCGCGGCCGAGGCCGGCCGCGCCAGGGCCACCGGCCCGCGCAAACCGCTCGGGAGCAGCGGCAGCCAGGCCTCGATCTTCCCCGCCACCGCGTGATCGGGATGCGGCAGGCCCCGCCCGCCGGGACACGCTTCCCCCCCGTCGATCACGCAGCGGATCTCCGCCCGGGCCTCGGCGGCCCGCCCCGCCAACGCCAGGTAGAGCGCCAGGTGCAGGCGCGCGCGCGGCAACCCGCTCCCGCGCACGTCGGCGATCAGCACGCGGGAGAAGAGCTGCTTGAGCGGTCCGATCGAGGCCACCAGATCGGTGCCGGAAAGCGCCTCGTCGTATGCGATCAGCGCCTCGACCAGCCGCGTGCGTGGGTCCTCCGGAGCCCGGGAGAGCGCGCCGGCGAGCAGCCGGCGGGCGGTCGCCCGATCTCCCCGCAGCCGTGCTTCGTCGGCCAGCGCCCGAAGGGCCTCGACCGAGAGCTGGTCGGTCGGCCGGCCGACGTGGGTCAACGCGAGCGCCAGCTCCCGCGCCCGACCCATCTCGTCCTCGAACTCCGCCCGGCGCCGCTCGGCCGCCTCCGGATCGCGATCGGGCAATCCCAGCAGGCGTCCGACATCGATCTCGTCCCGCAGGAACTGCGCCGCCAGCGTGTGCCGTTCGAGCAGGCCGCCCAGGGCGCGATCGTCCTGCGCGTCGAATTTCAGCACCGCCCGGTACTCCGCCTCCGCCCGCCGCAACGCCTCCCGCGTTTCCTGCGCCAGTAGCTCGTCGGCCCGGGCCAGATGCTGCTCCGTCGCCGTCCCGGCCGCCTCGCCACCCCCGAACAACTGGCGGTACAGCCGCGCCACGGGGCCGCGATAGACCACCGCCAGCCCGGCGGCGACCAGCGCCAGCAGCAGCAGGGCAAGGCCGACGTACCGGCCGGTGCGCCGCGGCCGGGGTAGCTCGATCTCCGCCGAGGCGAACCGCAGGTCCGCCGGGGGGAGCACCTCGCGCCGCGGGGGCCGGGAGGCACCGGGCCGCACCGAGAGACGCTCCGCGGACGGCACCGACGGTGCCGGCGCCGTCGGCCGCTCGTCCCGGGCCGTCCACGGTCCCGGGGTCCCGGCGTCCCGCACCGTGGCCTCTTCGGCGGCGACAGCAGCGCCCACCAGCGCCGGAGCCGCGGCGAGCGTCGCCCCGGAACCGAGGCTCGGCTCCTCGGCCGGAATCCTCGGCGGCGGCACCCGCTCGTCCCCCTTCCCCAGGACGTACGCGGGCCCCCCTTCGACCTTCGGCCCGCCCGCCGGCGTCCCCGCCGCCGGCACCGCCTGCCGCCCCGGCGGCTCGGCCAGCGCGGGGATCGAGGGCGAGGTTTCCGCTCGCTGGCTCGTCCCCGAACGCTCGACCAGGTCAAAGAACGGCGACAGCTCGACGATGTCCCCCAGCCGTTTCCACGCCTCGCCCGTCCTGGACAGCTCGTCCCGACGCGTAACCTTGCCCTGGCCGATCCACTTTTGCAGCGTCGTGAACTTGTCGATCGCGAAGACGGTACCGTCCTCGCGCCGCAGCATCCAGCCGCTCTCCTCGGGGAGCGCCGGCGATGCGCCGGCCGGGAAGATCTTGAAGAGGTGGCCGCAGTGCGTGCAGCGGACGACCACCCCCTTGGGCGACACCAGCGTGTCCTCGAATTCGTACACCGACTGACACCGGCTGCAGGTGACGTCCATCTCCCGACCCTCCGGCTCGTCCCCGGCTCCGGCGTCGTTCCCCGCCGGGATCGTCCCCGGTGGGATCGGATGCTACCACCACCCGCACGAAGGGTCCAGCACCGCGGGCTTCACGACGGGAGTTCACAATTCGGTGTGGCGCGCGGTTCACAGCGGCCGCGCGAACCGTTCCCCAACAGGCCGATTCCTCTGGGATCACCGACTCGACATCGCTGGCACAGCCGGTGCATAATCGGGGCGTGCTGGACCGTTCGCCCGGAGTCGGCTGGAGGCTCCGGCAGGAGGTGACCAATGCGACGCACGCTGCCCCTGGCTGTGGGAACCCTCGCCGTCGTGGCGCTCTTCGGCGCGGGGTGCCCCATCTGGATCGAGGAAGAGGGCGAGAGCGTCTGGGTCGGGTGCGGCTCCGGCGGCTGCGAATGCCACGAACACACCGACTGCTACCCCGGCTACGCCTGCGTGGACGGCGAATGCGTGTCGACGGGTAACTGCTTCTACACGCCGTGTCCCGATGGCTACGTCTGCGACCTCTGGGGCACCTGCGTGCCGGAGGCGACGGTGACCTGCGACGAGGACGCCGACTGCGACGTCGGCTACTGCGACCTGGCCGCCGCCCGCTGCGTCCGCACCGGGCTCTGCTCGGAAAACGCCGACTGCCGCGGCTACGGCGCCTCGTTCGTCTGCGACGACCGGGGCGTCTGCGTTCCCGACCGCGGTCCGTGCCCCGACGGCTCCTGCGGCTGCGCCAACGACGGCGAGTGCCGCGGGATGGGGCCGGGGGGCGAGGACTGGTGGTGCGAGGAGGGACGCTGCCACGACCCCGCCACCCTCTGCGTCTTCGACTACCAGTGTCCGACCGGCACCGTCTGCCTCGACTCCTTCTGCCGGGTCGATTGCTCGGGGGGCGCCCCCTGCCCCACCGGCCAGGTCTGCGAGCGCGGCGTCTGCCGCGACGACCCCGATGGCGGCGGCCTGTGCACCTACTCCAGCGAGTGTTCCGGCGGGCTGTGCGTGAACGGCTACTGCGTGGCCACCTGCGGGGCGACCGCCGAGTGCGGCGCGTTCGAGGCGTGTGAGAGTTCCCTGTGCCTCCCCTCCGTCGCGGTCGAGCCTGCCTGCACCGCCGGCGACTGCAGCGACGGCCGCTCCTGCGTGGATGGCGTCTGCCGCATGCCGTGCGCCGCCGACATCAACTGCGCCGGCACCGCTCCGTTCCTGTTCTGCGACCGCGGGTTCTGCCGCACCGAGCATGAGCTCGCCCGGCAGTGCAGCCGCCGCTCCGACTGCGCCGGCGACCTCTCCTGCGCCGACGGCGTCTGCCGCTGACCGGCTCTTCCGTCCGTCCGTTCCCGCCAAGCCTTCCACTCTCGCGCCCGGTTTCGGCGCGCCCGCGGATCCCGTCCCCGCGCTCGGGTCCGCTCCCCGCCCGGCCCTCTCGCGGCGCGTTCCGGCCTGCGGCCCGCCCCGGCCGGTTAAGCGCGCGGGCGGTCGACGCGCGCGGCGGGTCCCGGGGGCGCACGCGCCCTCTTGCGCGACGGTCGGCTTCGGCCTACGTTCGATCTCCAATGCCGATGCCCGTGACATCCCTGCGCCTCGGACCCCCGGCCGCGCTGGCCTGCCTTCTCGGCGCCGCGGCCTGCTCGGAGGACCTGCCGCCGCAAAGCCTGGTCGACAAGTTCCGTGTGCTCGGCGTGCGCGCCGACCTTCCCGAGGCTTCCCCGGGCGAGACGGTTCGCGTGGACGCGTTGCTGGCCGATCCGTTCGGGGAGGGTCGCGCGGTCTCGTACCTCTGGGCCGCCTGCATCCTGGGCCCGGCCGCAAACACCGAGGCGTGCATGGATCCCGAGGCCGCCGGGATCATCGGCCTCGGATTCGCCCCCGAGTTCTCCTTCGTGGCACCGCCGCTCCCGGAGGGGGAGGATTCCGCGCAGGTGCTGGTGGTTCTGCTGGTCTGTGCCGGCGGGACCTTCGTCCTCCCCACGGCGGACGGCGGCGAGGTTTCGGGGTTTCCCGAATGCTCGGGGGGCGACGGCGCCACGGCGTACAAACGGGTGACCGTCCGGGAGACTCCCGAGCGCAACCACAACCCGCGCTTCGCGGACGTCGCGATCGACGGGATGCCCCTGGGTTCCGACCCGCTGGAGCTTCCGGCGTGTGCGGAAGGCGAATGCCGCGGGCAGACGCTGACCGCGGCGGTGACCCCGGAATCGGTGGAGAGGTACATCGAGGTCGCCTTCGGCGAGCCCGTCGAGCGGCGGGAGGCCGTCTATGTCTCGTGGTTCGCCACGTCGGGTTCCTTCGAGCGGATCCGCAGCGGGATCGACCATCTGGAGGTGGGCTGGACGCCGCCCGCGGGGCCGGGGACGGTCGATTTCTGGTTCGTGCTGCACGACGGGCGCGGCGGAACCGACTGGCGCAGCGCGCGGGTCGTCCTGGTCGGCGACTAGGAGGCGCCGGCGCGCGCGGAGTCGCGGATGCGGGTGCTGTACACGGTCGACCTGCACGGCGATGCAGAATCGTACGAGGCCGTTCTGCGGGTCGCCCACGAGCGGGGGGCGGCGGCGATCGTGAACGGCGGGGACTTGTTGCCGCACGCGCACCGGAACGCCTTCGCCGGCCAGGGCGCATTCCTCGAATGGCTGCGCGAGCATTTCGGCCGTGTCCGGGATGCGGGGCTGGCCTGCTTCGCGATGTTCGGCAACGACGACGCACGCGCCCTGGTCGGGGGGCTCGACGAGATGGACCGCGAGGGGCTGTGCCGGCGGCTGGACCGCGGCGGGTGGCTCGAGCTGGGCGCCGGCTGGAGCGTGCTCGGGTTCCCGTGGGTTCCCGACCCGCCGTTCCGGCTCAAGGACTGGTGCCGACACGACGACGCGGATCGCCGGAGCCCCCCCCAGTTCGGCACGCCGCTCGTGTCGACGCCGGAGGGATTCGTCGAGCGGCCGGCGGACTGGGTCGCCGGGCGGCCGACGATCGAGGACGAGCTGGCAGCCCTGCCGGCGCCGCCGGACCCGGCGCGCGCGCTGTTCGTGATGCACACCCCGCCGGCCGGCCTGGGGCTGGACGCGACGGGGGACGGCCGTGGCGTCGGGTCGCGCGCCGCGCGACGGTTCCTCGAGGCTTGCGGGTGGCCCCTGGCGCTGCACGGGCACATCCACGAGTCCCCGCACGTCACCGGCCGCTGGTTCGGGCGCCTCGGCCGCACCACCTGCGTCAATCCGGGGGCCATGGAGCGTCCGTGCTGGGTCTTGATCGACCTCGAAGCGCGCACCCTGGAACACCGGCGGCTCGGCACGACCACCTTCTGACGAGGCCCCCGCGGGCGGCCGCGCCCGTCCAGGTGGGGTGTCCGGCGGCCCGGCGCGGGACTGCTCGGCGAGCGGCGACCCGTGCAACGCCGGCACCTGCAACGAGGTGAGCGACCGGTGCGAGACGACCCCGCGGCCGAACGGGACGGCGTGCGACGCCGACGGCAACGCCGCGACCCGCGACGTGTGCGTCGCCGGTATCTGCCGCTTCTCGACGTGCGGCGACGGGTACCGTGACACGGAGATCGGCGAATGCTGCGACCACGGTAACACCGTCACCGAATCGTGCAACGCTCCGCCGGTGGGTGCCTGCGTCCGCGACTGCTCGGTCCGGCAAGACACCTGCGGCAACGGCAGGGTGGAGGCCGATTTCTGCGAGGCGTGCGACGACGGCAACCGGAACAGCATGGACTCCTGCACGACGTCCTGCACGGTGAACAATCACGGGGCCGGTGCCCCCTGCACCTGCACGGGCAGCTCGTGCCGCATCGGCAATCCGACGTCCGGGACGATCACCGGTTGCGAGAACGTCGTCGTCCCCACCGGCGCGTTGCGGGCCTGTCTCCGCAGCGGCACTCTCGGCGGCAGCAACATCTACATGGCCGGCGGGTTCTGCACCGCCTGGGCCCATCGGTGCAGCCCGAGCATTCTCTGCTCGTTCGCCGGCATCCCGTCCTCCGTCGGCAACTACTCCGCCTTCGTCGGGCCGTGCCCGGAGGGGAGCGTGCTGGTGCAGCAGACGATCTCCGCCAGCGGCGTCACGTTGGAGACCAAGAGCTGCATGAAGGTGTGTCGGCGCGATGCCGAGTGCCGCTGGAACGAATGGGACAGCACGTTCGGCCAGTGCGGCCACTACGAGTGCACCGCGAGCCCCGCGACGCCGGGCACGCGCGTCTGCTTCGATTCGCAGATGTCGGCACCGTAGGCGGGCGAGGCGGCGTTCCGGGACCGGCAAGGATGCGGGCGGCCGCGGTTGATGTTTCCCGCCCGGTCGTCCTAGGGTCGGCCGGCCGAGGGGGTTGGATGCGCTGGATCCGATGGATCGCTCCGCTCTTGGCCTTGTCCGCCGCGGGGTGCAGTCTGCTCTACCCCTTTGACCTGCCGGACGCGTCGGACGCGACCGCCGACACGGAGGACGCGGCTCCCGGCGACGACGGGGAGGCCGAGGCGCCGCCGGTCTGCGGGGACGGCGTGGTCACCGAGCCGGAGGTGTGCGACACGGCGCTCGCGCCCGAACCCTGCACCACCCCGTGCGGCTCGACGGGCCGCTGGTCCTGCGCCGCGGACTGCCGGACGCGAAGCTGCGCGGCGCCGGTCGACGAGTCGTGCAACGGGGCGGACGACGACTGCGACGGATCGACGGACGAGGGGTACGAGTGCGCGGCGGGGCTGCCGGTCGATTGCACGTCGCCGTGCGGCGTGACCGGGACGGCGACCTGTACGGTGACCTGCGAGATCCCGCCGCCATGGGAGTGTCGGACCGACGCGGAGCGGTGCAACTCCCCGCCGTCCCCGAGGCCCCGCTCGGCGCCCCGGCGGGGGGCGATCCCGGCACCGGAGAAGGGCCCTCCCCCGAGGCGCCCGCCGAGACGGCGGCGCGCTAGTGCCGCCGGTCGTCGGCCCGGCCGGGCGGGGGTGCGTCGGCCCCCGCGGCTGCCACCCCGCCGGCGAGAGGTCGAACCGGGCGCCGTCGCCGGCCGGGCGGCTCGCGGCGGCCCCGCGGTTCTATCCCCGCGCCGCCGCCTGCCGGTTCCGCCACTCGGTCATCACGGTGATCAGGTCCGGCACCACGTCGGGCGGGAGACCCAGATTGTGGGCCACCCCCTCGAGCAGCCGGCGCTCCCGGCCATCGACCTTCCCATCGACCAGGGCCGCCGCGACGAGGCCCATCAGGAAGCGCTGCGGGTTTTCCGAGGCGCCCAGCGTCGGAAGCGCGGCAGCGCCGGTCCGCAGGATCGGCTCGATCGTCGAGAACGGCACGCCCCACCGCCGGGAGCACCTCCTGAGCAGCCGGCGCTCCTCGGCGGTGACGACGCCGTCGGCGGCCGCGATGACGGCCATGCGCGACAGCAGGGCGGCGCGTTCCTGCGGATGGGACATGTCGGGCAACGCCCAGGGCGGCACGGCGTCCGGCGTCGGCTCGTCGGCCGGGTCGTCCGGGCCGACGGACGCGGAGGTCGCCGCAAGGGCGGGCGCGCTCGCCGGGGACATCGCCGCGGCGGCGGCGGCCGGCGGGGCCGCGGAGACCGGTCCAGCGGCCGGCGGCGGGGCGATTGGTGCCGGCGGCGCGCAGCCGACGACGGCCGGTCGCGGTTCGAATCCCGGCGCCGGCGGCGCGAGGCCGCCCGGTCCCGGCGTGCCGCCGATCGGCATGGGCGCCATCGCCAGGGGGAGCGCGGCCCTGCCGAAGCCGCCGGCCGTCCCCGGTGCCGCCGCCGGCCGCGCGGCGGGTCGGCGGTTCCTCGGCCGTTGCAGCAGGACGGCGGTGGGAGCCGCGATCTCGTCCAGCACAAAGTCCTGCTGGCCCGCGGCCAACTCGGCGCCACAGTAGTCGCACCTCGGGGAGTCGGTGGCGGTGACGACCGGGGCACCGCAGTTCCTGCAGCGGTCGCCCGACAGTCCGAGCTTCGTGGGGACGCCCGCCTTGCGCACGAGCACCAGCACGTTGGTCGCGGGAACCGGCGCGGCCTTCGGCCCGTACGCGGCGGACCAGCGGAGGCGGACCAGGGCGCGGTCCATTCCGCCCTCCTCCCCCGGCTCGACGGCGACGAGATCGGCCGATCCGACGGCGATGCGCTCCATCGTCTGCGGGCCGCCGCCCCTGCCGCCCGCGGCGGCCTCCCGGGCCACGGCCTCCGACATCCGCGCGGTGGCCACCTTGCGGATCAGGGCCGGCTGGCGCGTCACGCGCGCCTCGACCCATTTCCAGAACAGGAACGACGCCCGGTCCTCGATCTGCTGCCGGTTGAACTGCGGATCGACGGCGCGCATCTCCTCCAGGCCGGGGATCCGGTCGCCGGCGGACGACGGGCGCCATTCGGAGGCCTGGGTGATTTCGGCCAGCACCCACCCGTACTCGCCGGAGTTGACCAGCGCGTGGCAGAACGGGCACTCGACGACGTCCCCGACCGGTTGTTCCGCCCCGCAATTCGGGCAGCGGCCCTCGATGACCGTCTGGCCCGCCTTGGTCTGCGCCCCGGGTCGTCGCAGGAAGGACCAGACCTCGACGTACCGCGCGAGCTTGGCCTTGGCGAGTCGTTTCTGCTGCGTGGCCGGGTCGGCGTCGACCGGTACGTCGGCGTCCCGCGCGCGGCCCGCGATCCGGACGTGCACCGTATCGAAGAACGCGTCGCGTTCCACGGCGATGACGCGCGGCCGTTCGATCGTCGAGTCCGCCATCCGGTTCCGCACGCCGCGCGCGCGGTTGATCGCGATCAGCGCGGTGAAGCGGTTGTAGACGCCGTCGGAGAGCAGCCGCCGGACCGGGCGCATGTCGCCGGCGTTCCAGGCCTGCTGCACCGCCAGCACGATCTTCGCCACCTCGGCCGTGAACCCCTCCTCCGTGATCTGCGGGTCGCGGTCGGCAAGCTGCCGGAGGTCGGCGTTCAAGCCCCGCAACGCGGAAACCTCAAGATCCCGCACCGCCGCCTTCGTCGTCCGGTTCGGGTCGAAGTGGTGCCAGACGATCGCGCCGACGACGATCAGTCCAAGCAGCGGAAAACCGACAGCCGGGTAGTCGGCGCACAGCTCGAGCAGGTAGATAACGAGGTAGATCACCGACAGGACGCCGCCGTCGTCTCCCCCTCCTCCCCCTCCGCCGCCGGAGAAGTCGTGGCCACCGCCGGGCCGGGCGGCGGCGAGCGCCGCATCAAGCGTCACGAGGGCCGCCAGGGCGAGCGCCGCCGGCAGCCAGGGCGGGGCGACCCGCCGACGGGCGAACCTCGTGCCGACCGGTCGCCACCGAACGAGTCCCGGGATTCCCATGCGTCCCACCTCCCGCAGGTCAAGGGTACGGGGGCGGGCCGAGTGGGTCAACCCGGGGGCGATCCGGTCAGCGCAGGAACGGGTTGGTCCGCCGTTCACGCCCAAGCGTGGTTTCCGGGCCGTGGCCGCAGTAGACCACGACGTCGTCGCCCAGCGGCAGCAGCCGCTTCTCGATCGATTCAAGAATCTGCTCGTAGGAGCCCCCGGGCAGGTCGGTGCGGCCGATCGATCCGGCGAACAGGGTGTCCCCGACGAACAGGATCCGGTCGACAAGGAAGCTCACACTGCCGGCCGTGTGCCCCGGCGTATGGATCACCCGGAACCGCAGCGAACCGAACACCAGCTCCTGGCCGTCCTCGAGGTAGCCGGTGGGCTTCGGCACCGCACCGGCCCGGAGGCCGAACATCCGCGCCTGCTCCTCGAGTCCGTCGAGCCAGAACTGTTCCTCCTTGTGCACTAGGAACGGGACCGGGTGCTTCTCCAGGATTCGGCCGACGGCCCCGGCGTGGTCGATGTGGGCGTGGGTCAGGAGGACGGCGCGGACCTGAACGCCGAGCTGCTCGACGGTGCGCAGGATGCGTCCCGGGTCGTCGCCGGGATCGAGGATCGCGGCGTCGAGCGTTTCGGGATCGTGGACGACGAAGGCGTTCTCGACGAACGGGCCGGTGACGACGGTGTGCACTTCAAGGCTCATGCCGCGCGCAGTATAAGGACCCCGGCGCCGCGCGTCATGTCCGGCGGCCAGGGGAGGCGTGGATGGTCGAGCCGTGGCCGTTGGAAGAGGAACAGGAGGTGGCCTCGTTCCGCATCGGCGAGCTGGTGCGGATGCGGATGCGCTCCCCGCGCACCGGCTGCACGCACACCTTCTACGAGCTGCGGTTCACGGACTGGGTCAACGTCGTGGCGGTGACGGAGGACGAGCGGGTGTTGCTGGTCCGGCAGTTCCGCGCCGGTTCCCGCACCGTCACGCTCGAGATCCCTGGCGGCCTCGTCGAGCCCGGGGAGGATCCGCTAGTGGCGGCGCGCCGCGAGTTGCGCGAGGAGACCGGGTATGAGGCGGCCGAGTGGCGGGTGCTGGGGGTCGTGCGGCCCAATCCCGCGATCCAGGGGAACCGCTGCCACACCTTCCTCGCTCTCGGCGCGCGCCGGACCAGCGAACCGCAGCTCGAGGCGGCCGAGGATATCGACCTCGTGCCGACGCCCCTGGCCGAGATCCCGGGGCTGGTGGAGCGCGGCGCGATCGACCATACGCTCGTGCTGTCCGCCTTCCTGCGGCTGTGGCTCGCGGGCGGCGCGGCGGAGGCCCTGGCGGCGGCCGGCGCGCGGGCCACGGGGAGGACGTCTCCCCCTGGGACGATGTCCCGGCCCGTCCACCCACACCGGAAGGGCTCCGCTTGACGGTGTCCGGCGGTTGCATCACACTATTGCAAGCCGGTGCGGCAAGGGCCGCGGCGGATCGCGGGGACGGCGACGCTCGCGGGGTGCGGCAGGAGGAAGCGGCAGGTCGGGCAGAGGTGTCGCCGCGGAAACCCGCGGGAGGGAGAAGCTGCCATGAGGAACGAAGACGTGGTTCGGCGTCGGCGGTGGGGGGCGG
>Ga0068707_1002178_pt1 | contig 13829 bp, 16 predicted proteins | sample YNPNPMetaG_FD_66600 | JGI IMG/M metagenome (GOLD analysis project Ga0068707, IMG submission 66600) | Anoxygenic and chlorotrophic microbial mat microbial communities from Yellowstone National Park, USA - YNP NP MetaG | ecosystem: Environmental > Aquatic > Thermal springs > Hot (42-90C) >... | reverse complement strand
TTTCTTTATCTCTTCCATTGCCTCAGGGATAAATTTTTTTGGGTCAAAGGCCATGAGTTGATTTCTAGGGGGGTTTTTAAATAACTAGCAGGCGAAAGAGCTCCATGCGCATCATCGCGGACTTACATCTTCATTCAAAGTATTCACGCGCGACCAGTGGAAACTCTGATTTGGAGGGGTTGAGCGAATGGGCGGCGATAAAGGGGATTGGGCTGCTGGGGAGCGCGGACTTTACGCACCCGAAATGGTTCGGCGAATTGAAGAAGAAACTGAGGGATGAGGGGGAGGGGATTTTCTCCTACAATAATGCCAGGTTCATGCTCACGACGGAAGTCAGCAACGTGTTTTATAGGAATAATGCCGGGAAGAAGGTGCACAATATTCTGTTCGCGCCATCGCTGGAGGTGGCGGAGCAGATTTGCGAGGGGCTGAAGGGATTCGGGAATCTAGCGGAGGATGGACGGCCTACATTGAACCTAGACATGGTTGAGATGGTGGAGATACTGCGCGGAATATCTAGGGAGATTTATGTTGTGCCTGCGCATGCGTGGACGCCATGGTTTGGGGTGTTCGGCTCAAAGTCCGGGTTTGATTCGCTGGAAGAGGCGTTCGGAAAATATTCTAAAGACATATTTGCATTGGAAACGGGCTTAAGCAGCGACCCTGCAATGAACTGGATGCTGAGCTCGCTGGACAGGATTACGCTCATTTCCAATTCCGACTGCCATTCGCCGCAAAAACTTGGGAGGGAGGCGAATGTGCTTGAGCTGGATAAATTGACGTACAAATCGGTGATGGATGCTATCAGGACGAGAAAAGGGTTTGTGAAAACATATGAATTCTACCCAGAAGAAGGGAAATACCACTGGGACGGGCACAGGGAGTGCAAGGTAAGGCTTTCTCCGGAGGAAACAATGAGGATTGGGGGCATATGCCCGGTGTGCAAAAGGAAATTGACGATAGGGGTGCTGCACAGGGTGGAATCGCTTGCGGACAGGAAGGCAGGGGAAAGGCCGGCGGGGGCAGTGCCTTTTACGAGGCTGATTCCGCTTATGGAAATCATTGCCTCGGTGAGGGGCGCTGGGGAGAACACAAAGGCGGTGCGGGAGGAGTATTTCAGGATGGTAAATTACTTCGGGAACGAGTTTGCGGCCCTGGAAGCGCCGGAGGAGCAGTTAGTTTTGGCTTCGGACAAGGCCCTTGCGAAGGCGATTGCGAAGGCGAGAAGCGGGGAGGTGTACTGGAAGCCCGGGTATGATGGAGTTTTTGGGGAGATGAGCTGGGAAAAGCCGAAGGAAGACCCGAAGAGCCAGAAGAGCCTTATGGACTTCTGAAGGATGGGTACGCAGGATAGGCCACCACAATCTCTGCAGCCGGGTCTATAATGTTCCTCACTTCCGGCAAGCGGAGATAATGTTCCCCTATCCCATCCTCAAATTCCTGCCGGATAAGCTTGCCCCTAACCTGTTCTTCAGGGTAGAGCTCCCTGTCTGGCTTTATTACGATGCCTTCCATATAAGTATTGGTGCGTGTATCCTGGTCTATCGCATAAGCAGAGACCCCCATCAACGGGGCGAGGGCGGACGGGCCTGGGAAAATGCCGCACGCAACCACCGCAACCGGGAAAAAGCTCTCTGGAGGGATATTTTCTGCCCGAAGGAGCCCTTTACGGACGTCCCTGGAGAGCTCCGCCTTCTCTTCCGGAGAGGCAAAAACGCCCCTTCTGGAGTCAAAAATGTCAAAAATGGCATACCTCCCCGGCACGCGGTAAAGTATTGAGTGCTTCCTGCGCAGGTCCTCTGCAAAGATGATGTACCTGTTGCCCGCAGCGAAATCCACCGGGCTGCCATCCATCTTCTCTTCAACAACCACCCTTCCGCTCATGAGATACCTCTCGTCCTCGGGGCTGAGGTACCTGTGCACGCGCTCAGGCGGGATTTCTGCGCCGGGGCGCACGAACCTCTTCGGCTTGGAATATTTTATTGAAGCCAGCTGAAGATTACGCATAAAACCACTTATTATGATTATTATACGCGCAGATAAGATTTAAAAAGGGTTGTTGTTGGTGGTTTGTGATGTGTTAATTTATGTTTAAATGGTAATATTTAAATATAAGTTCCACATAAATATATCATATGACACAACAGACCAGAAGCCTCCTGGCGCAACCCGGAAAATGCAAGGCCGCGGAAGTATTCGGGGACAGGCCCCGGCTGGAGGAAAAGAAGGTATTTATGCCTGACACGTGCTACCTGCGGAAGCTCGTAGATTCCGGTTATGGGATTTACGAATCGCTTAAGAGGCTTTCTGCCCACGGGGACGTGGTGATAACCATCCAGGTGATGAAGGAGCTGGAGAGGCAGGTGAAGTTTGAAAGGCCGAGGGAAGAGGCCGCACAGATACTTGGCGAGTTCCACAGGGCGTTCGGGGAAGGGGTGGCGATGCTGGAAAGGGTGAGCATAAGCGATGGGGAAAGGAAAGCCCTCTCGGAAAAGATGGCGCAGGCCTCTGAAAAGGGAAACCGCAGGGTTGGGGAAGGCGAGGCGTCCATATTTAGCATTGCGGGCGTGTTGGCTGGCTTATACGGCGCAGTCCACGTCCTAAGCGATGACAGCGATGTGCGCGTGCTCAGGTCTGCACTTGGGTTCGCATGGATGGAGGTCTCGGGCCATTATGCGCCCTGAGCTTCCTCTTTTTAATCGTTATCCAGCATTTCTAACGCATGGAGCTTCACGAGAGGATATATGAGCTGGCGCTGACGCGCTCCTTTTTCTACCCCTCCAACGAGATTTACGGGCAGGTGTCCGGGTTTTATGACTACGGGCCCACCGGCTGGCAGATAAAGAGGAGATTGCAGGCGCTCTGGAGGAAAATGTTCATACAGGAGTGCGGGCACCTGGAGGTGGAATCCTCAATCGTTACTCCGGAAATCGTATTGAAAGCGAGCGGGCACGTGGCGGAATTCACCGACCCGGTGGTGGAATGCACAAAATGCCATTCAAAGATGAGGGCGGACCACCTTGTTGAGTCCAAAATGGAATTCCGATGGGACGGGAAACTGGAGACCATTACTTCCAAGATAAGGGACAACGGCATAGTGTGCCCATCCTGCGGAGGGAGACTGTCGGATGCGTTTGCCTCCAACCTGATGTTCCGCACCGGAATAGGCGCGGACCAGGAGGTTGCTTATCTCAGGCCGGAGACGGCGCAGGGGATATTCACCGCGTTTCCGCGCCTATTCCGGAACCACGGGGCGAAGCTTCCTCTTGCGGTAGGGCAGATTGGAAGGAGCTTCAGGAACGAGATTTCCCCGAGGAGGGGGCTTGTCCGGATGAGGGAGTTTACGCAGATGGAGCTGGAGCATTTCTTCAACCCGAAAGTGCCAACGATGGAAGGGTTTGAGGGGGTGCGGGACAGGATGGTGAGAATTCTCACCAGGGAAGCGCAGGGGGAGAACGGTGCGCCGGCATGGATAAGCGCCGGGGAGATAGTGGAGGAAGGGATAGCCAACGAGATAATGGCGTATTATCTCGTGAAGGAATGGGAGTATTATACTATTGCGGGGCTGAACCCGGAGGCGATGTGGTTCAGGCACCTGCGCGCGGACGAGACGCCGCATTATTCAAGGAGCAACGTGGATTTGGAGGTGGAGACCTCGCACGGGATGGTGGAGATTGCCGGGAATGCTTATCGCACGGATTATGATTTGGGGAGGCACGGGCAGTTCAGCAGGAAGGAGATTAGCGTGTTTTGCGAAGAGACAAAGGAAAAGATCGTGCCGCACGTGGTGGAGGTGTCCATGGGAGTTGATAGGTTGTTCTTCTGCATGCTTGAGCACTCCTTCAGGGAAAAATCCAAGGAGAAGGGCTGGGAGTGGTTTGACTTTGCGCCTGCGGTTGCGCCTTATGATTTGTGCGTGTTTCCTTTGATGAAGAAGGATGGGCTTAAGGAAAAGGCGGAGGGAATTGCGCTCATGATGAGGGAGGCGGGGCTGGAGGCATTTTTCTCCGATGCGGGGAGCATAGGGAGGAGGTATGCGAAGGCGGATGAGATTGGGGTTCCTTATGCGGTTACGATTGACTACCAGACGCTGGAGGATGATTCGGCAACCATAAGGTTCAGGAACGACGGGAAGCAGGAAAGGGTGGCTGTGGAGAAACTGGCGGAGAAAATAAAGAGCCTGAAGAAGAAAGGGAAATTGACGCTCTAATCCTTTATGCCAAGCGCATCCTTGGCCAATGAGAGGTGCTCCTCCACGGGCTTCACCGCCACTTCCGTGAAAGCGTGGTCGGTTTTCCCGATGATGTAGACGCTCTCCAAATCCACCTTCCTGTTCGCGAGCTTCCTTGTGAGCTTCCCCAGCTCCCCGGGCCTGTTCGGCATCTTTATCACGAGGATGTCGGCTATTGAGATGCTCTGGACCCCGTTTATCTTGTCCAGCGCCTTCTTTGCCGAGGCCGGGTCCTTTGTGACGAGGCGGAAGACCGCATTTGTCCCCTGCCCGTAGGCTGCTATTGCCTCTATGTTAACGCCCGCGCCCCCCAGCGCCTCGGCGATATTTGCCAGCGTTCCAATCCGGTTTTCCACGATTACGGTTATTTCCTTCATGGGACCAACCTTATGAAGATTATTAGCGGGAGGTGGATTTGAACCACCGATCTCTGGGTTATGAGCCCAGCGGGCACTCCAAGCTACCCTATCCCGCTATAACATCCTGTAAATTGACAGAATGTGTTCCTTATTTAGAGCGCTGGCATTTTTAATTGTTCCACCGCTTATTTAATTCAACCTCGCCTACTGCGCAAGGAGTACGGGCAAAGAGTGGCTAAGTGAAGTGGGAGGGGGGCTGAAAGATAGAAGAAAATGGGGGGAGCGCCCTCCCCGCGTTTTCTCTTGCTGGGGTCGCCTAGTCCGGTAGGGCGGCAGCCTGCTAAGCTGTTCTCCCAAAAGGAGTCGAGGGTTCAAATCCCTCCCCCGGCGTTCCGGTTTAGGGTTTCCGGCAAATGCAAAATCAGCCCTGCAGGAATTTCTCTATTGTTTTTAGGGGCTCGGGCTTTTGCGCGTATCTTCTGTAAATTTCAAGGCGGGCCTTGTCCAGTGTTTTGGAGTATTCTATGGATGCGGATAGGCTCTCCGCGGAAAGGAAGCGCTTCTCAAGCATCATCCCGACATTGTTCTTTTCCAGTTGCAAAGCGTTGTTGATGCGCTCCGGGTAGGCCCCGTCCACTATGCAGAGCAATGGCTTTCCGTGCGAAAGCGCCTCCATTATAGTGGTGTGCCCACCGTGCGAGATGACCAGCTTTGCATCCTGGAAATATGCGCGGATGTCCTGGACGTCGCTTGCGTATATTGCGCTTTCCCCAAGGAAGGGGCGCACCAGCTTTTCCACCGGTCCCGCGACCGCGTATTTTTTCCTGTGCCTCTTCTGCTCCACCCTTTCTGCAAGCGGGCCGCAAAAGGAGAGGGGAAGCGTGGTTTCAAGGTTCTGCATGCACACGGCGAGTGGCGGCGGGAAATCAGGCACTATTATGGCCTTCGGGAACTTCAAAAGGCTCATGAGAAGGGAACGAGCCGCGCTTTTCCTCATCGCGCCCTGCACGCCAACCATTGCGCTTATGTCGTTGGTTATGAAAATGGTCCTCTTTCGGTAGAGCATGGCTGCGGCAAGCCCAAGCGGGGAGCCGTCCACGATTACGGCATCCACATGGCTGAACCGCTCCCTTATCTGGGAAAGCACATCGGGCTGGAAGAGCTCAATAAGGCCGGAATAATCAGTGGCTATCTTCACATTCCCTTTTTCGGAAAGGATGCGGTAGGGTGAGGGGATCTCTATGAAATCCATCCCGTTCTTCCTGCAGTACTCCGCCCCCTTCCCGAAGGTCATTATTGGGAAATTAAAATGCCGGGAAAGAAGGCGGCCGCGGGCCGCGTGGCCGTAGCCGTTTCCCTCAGAGAATATGAGGCCTTTCATGCATGGATTACTCCGGCGGGGTTTATAAATTTCGGGCTTGCGCAGCATTACAGATTAACCTGTCTTGGCATTCGGGCGGCACACAGTGCCGTTAACAATTGTTATTTTAAAGCTAACACTTACTTGTTCTCGCACCTCAGCTGCACATGCATGTCCATGCGGTCCTTCAGGTTTGCCTGCTCGTCGTAGGCGAACAGGGCGACGTCGCACTTGTAGAGGTGTGGCGGCGTGTTTTGGCTTGAATAGACCTTTATCCCCTTGGAGAGCGAGCCGCGGGGCTCGCAGATGCCGATGCGGTAGCGCCCGGTGCTTACAACCCCTGCCGGGGACAGGGAAAGGGCGGGCGGCAGCCTCACCTCCGCCTCGTACCACATTGGCAGGTCGCTGGTTGAATCTATCTTTATTGCGATTTCCACGGAATCCGCCTTCCTTGCGGCGAGCGGGCCGGGATAGATTGAGAGTTCCGCCTTCATGCTTCCACCCTGCAATAATTCTGCATAATTAAGAATATAAATTATTGGCTGGAATGATTCCCATGAACCGGGTGCATGCTTTTCTGCTTCTTGGGATGGTTTTGGCTGCGAGATGCTGCGGGCCGACAGGGCCTTCCCCAGGCTCGGGTTCGCGCAGGCTTGGGACATACGGGGAGGCGTGCAGCAGCCTGTGCAGCAGGATGGGCGGGGGGAGAGGGTGCTTCAGCAGTTGCATGGATGAGGTCAGGGCCCAGGGCCTAGGGGACGCGACAACCTGCTGCAGAAGCACGTACAGGGACCAGTGCAGGGAGATGTGCAACGAGTACGGCTCTTACGGGATGGATGAGTGCATGGCGGACTGCGAAATGCAGTATGCGGATTTCGGGCTCTCCATGGACGAGTGCGGGCTTCCGGTGTGAGCATGATACCAGAATCAAAGTTCATCAGGAAGGAGATAACGCTGCGGAACATGTGGCTCGCGGACGAGGTGAGGCTCACAAGGAAATCCATGGTGAGGTGGGTTGCGCTTTCGCTGGGGCTTATTTCGGAGAAGGAGAGCAGGGACCTAATTGTGGATTTGCTGGATGTGCTGTTTGAATTCTTTGCGAAGGCGGAGGAGCCGACCACGCAGGAGATACTGGACAGGCTGAAAGTGAAGATGGGCGAGGAGCCTAATCCGAAGGCGGTCTATTACCATCTGCAAAAGTTGATGGACCAGGGGCTATTGCAGAGGGAGAAGGGGAAATACTACATTTCGCGGGAGAGCAAGCGGCTCTCGGTTGCGGTGAAGGAACTCTATCTGAAAGAAGTGAATGAGGCGCTGGGCGAGATTACGAAGGCGCTGGAGATACTGGAAAAATAGTCATATCCTGCGCCAGATTGGGATGCCAATTTCCGGCTTTGCGCCCGGGAACCTCTCAAGAATTTTTGGGGCGATGTGCTCAAAGGCGCTTTTCTGGGCGTCTATTGTCTCGCCCATTATGTAGGCATCGTACTCCGTTCCGGAAACCTTGAGGTAGCCGCCAAAGCTGACGACAATGTCCACTCTCGCTTCAGGCATATCTCTCCTAAAAGTATCGCTGTAAAGCCTGCACAGGGATGGCTCGCACTCAACGATCAAAATCCTCATGGCCATATCGCTCACCTTGCGGAAAGTTACGGTATTTGCAGGACATGAGAATAAAAAAGTGCGCACAGCCGCGGGATGGGATGTATAAAAAGGTTTTTCTTCCAAATAAGCCCCATGGATTTTTCAGGGTTCTACAAGCTTCCAGTGAAGGACAGGCTTGCGAAACTGAAGGAAGCCGGAAAAATAAGCGCAGAGGATGAGAGGCTGCTTCTGGACGGGGACGCCCTAAAAATGGAGGTGGCGGACCGCATGGTTGAGAACGTGGTGGGCAGGTTCCACCTCCCTTTTGCAGTTGTGCCGGGGTTCCTGGTGAACGGCAAGGAGTATGTGGTGCCGATGGTGATTGAGGAGCCATCGGTGGTTGCCGCAGCTTCCAATGGGGCAAAGCTCGCCAGGGAGAGCGGCGGGTTCACGGCGGATGCGGACGAGCCGATAATGGTCGGGCAACTGCAAATCATGAACCCGAAGAGGGGGGCGCTAGCAAGATTGGATGAGAACAGGGAGAAAATATTTGCAAAAGGAAAAGAATTTGCGGCAGGGGTGGAGAGGTACGGTGGAGGGCTCAAGGCAATAGGCTTTAGGGAAGTGAAGACCGGCCGCGGGAAGATGGTGCTGGTTGAATTTGAGGTGGACGTGCGCGACATAATGGGCGCGAACACAGTGAATACCATAGTGGAGGGGGCCGCGCCGCTCGTGCAGGAGATTGCCGGAGGGACTGTCAGATTGCGGATATTGAGCAACCTTGCGGTGAAGAGGAAGGCGCGGGCCAGGTGCGTATGGAAGAAAGAAGTTATAGGCGCGGATGCGGTGGAGGGGGTACTGGACGGGTATGAGATGGCGGCAAATGACATTTACAGATGCTCCACCCACAACAAGGGAATAATGAACGGGATAGATGCTGTGGCCGTGGCTACGGGGAATGACTGGAGGGCTGTGGAAGCCGGGGCGCATTCCTTCGCCGCGCTGGGCGGATACCATCCGCTAACCAGATACTCAAAAGATGCGGGTGGGAACCTTGTTGGGGAGATAGAATTGCCGCTTGCGGTGGGTACCGTGGGAGGGGCGATAAACATAAACCCCGTTGCGCAGGTGGGGCAGAAGATTCTCGGGGCGAAAAGCTCGCGGGAATTGTCCATGGTGATGGCGGCGGTGGGGCTGGCGCAGAACTTCGCGGCGTTGAGGGCGCTTGGCACGGAAGGGATATCAAAGGGGCACATGAAGCTGCACGCGAAGAACCTTGCGGTCATAGCCGGGGCGCACACCTTTGAGGAAATAGACCGCGTGGTGGAGAAGATGAGGGAGAGCGGCATATATACTGTTGAGAACGCCAAGAGGATATTCCTGGAGTTGAAAAAATGAGGGAACACTTGCATTTGGCTGTGCTTTTGCTGTTTTCAGTTGGGTTCTTTTTGGTTGGCTACCAGGGCATTTCCGAGCAGGGGTACGGGAAACTGCTCGCGCTCGGGATTGCGGATGCGCAAACCGCTTACTACATTGCGCTTGGGAGCGTGGTGGTTGCGCCCCTTCTGCTTTATTTCGCATTGAAAACCGTAGGCCTTTCGGGCTGGAAGTGCATGTTCGGGGGGCTGATGCTGGCCACCTCCCCTGTGGCGATAAATAATTCCGTGGTTTTGGCGGACCCGGAAGCCTCGCTGCTGATGGTTGGGGCATGTGCCGCAATTCTTGCCGCAGGGCTGGCCGCCCAGGCCCTAAAGAACAGGAGGGTTGGGCTTGCGCTGCTCATTGTGGTTGCCGGTGCGGCAATCTATCTCGGCAGCGCAAGGGGGGCATCCTACTACATCGGGGAATATTCCCTGCTGCTCCCGTTCTCCTTCGCGCTTTTCGTGGAGGGCGTAAAGGAAAAGAGGGAGGACAAGGTGGGGCCACCGGTTTTTGGAGCGGTTGCGCTCCTTTTCTCCCATCCGGTCGGGGCGGCGATACTCGCATGCACGAGCGCGCTTGGGCTCGCGGAGCTTTGGAAGGAAAAGGACAGGCCGATACTTTTGGAATTCCTTGCAGTATACGCGCTGTGCATAATGTTTGTGCAGGGCGACCCGATGAGAAGCGCAATTGCAGGCCTTTTCGGGTTTATAGTTTTCTACGCGATAATGATGATGTACAGCATGAAGATGAGGGAGGTTGCGCAGCCGGCGGCGATACTGCTGATGTTGGTTGCGGTGCTGTCCATGGCAGGAAACGTGTCGGCGCACAAATTTGAAGGGAGCGCCCTGCAGGTTCCATCGGAAGAGACCCTGGAGATGTTCCGGTGGGCTGCGGGGAAGGGCGATGTTGGGATATTCGCCTTCCCTAATGCGTTTGAATTCCATGCTGGCAGCAGGGCGAAGGTCCTGGACCCGCTCGGGGAAGAGTGGACGAGCCATGTCATATTCTCATACGACACGCTGGATTACGCGACGCAGAACGGGACTGCGGTGTTCTACTACTTCGCGGCAAGCACGGACGCTGGAAATGCGGAATATGCGATATACAGGAACGGCCCATACGGATTGATGATGAAGGTGAGCGGTGGCAGGGTGGACAGGAGCGATGCGGCTCTCATAGACATAAGCAGGCAGATGAAGATAAAGACAATCCCCTTCACCAAGATAAGGATGCTGGACGAGAGCCTTGCTTATGATGACAGGAAGAACCGTGTGGTGAATGTGCTTGGGATAGAGGGGAGCGTGCTCGCTGAGGGAATCAGGGGGGAGAAGGAATACCATCTCCCCGGGGCTTTTGCGGTGAGAAGGTGATGTGGAGCTTCATCGGGATACTGCTATTTTCGGTTGCGGTAACCCTCGTATTGTCCAAATTCCTTGTCCCAAGGCTGAAAAGGTTCGGAATCACCGGGAAGGACGTGAACAAGGAGGGCAGGCCTGAGGTCGCTGAGATGGGCGGGCTGGCGATAGTCGCGGGCTTCACCGCCGGGGTGCTGCTTGCGGTGATACTGAACACATTCAATGGGCTTGCGTTCAACATCACATATGTGCTTGCCGCGCTGGTGACGATACACGCAATGGGCTTTATAGGGATAGTGGATGACTTGCTGGACATACCGCAGGCGGTAAAGGCTTTCCTGCCGCTTGCAGCAGCTGTTCCGCTTATCGCGGTAAGCGCTGCCGGCAGCACGGCAATGACCATTCCTTTCGTGGGAAATGTGGATTTTGGGGCCATATACATAATTGTCCTGATTCCGGTAGGGGTTGCGGTGGCTTCCAACCTTACGAACATGCTTGCCGGCTTCAACGGGATGGAAGCCGGGATGGGCAGCGTGATTATGCTTGTGATGGCGCTCCTTGCCTTCCTGAACGGCTCCAACGAGATGCTTGTGCTCTTCGTTCCAATGCTCGGGGCGCTGCTTGCCTTCCTTGTTTTCAACTGGTACCCGGCGAAGGCATTCCCGGGGGATGTGGGCAACCTCACCATAGGGGCGGTGCTTGCGTCAGGGGTTATCATAGGGAACATGGAGGGGGCAGGGGCCCTTATGCTCATCCTGTATGTGCTGGATTTCTTCATAAAGGCATGGAACGGGTTCCCGAGCAGCAAATGGTGGGGTGAGCTCCGGGGCGGAAAGCTCCATCCTGTGGAGGGGAAAGTGCGTGGCCTTGCGCAACTGGTGATGAAGGCCAGTGGGGGCATAAGCGAGAGGAGCCTTACCCTGGTGTTCATAGGGATGCAGCTGGCTGTGGGGCTGGCGGTTTTCCTGCTCTATGCCAATATTTAGGCTTGGCAACCCTGGAACTTTTCCTTCATCCTTTCGTATTCTTCCAGGTTGCCTATGTCGTGCCAGTAGCCGGAAATGGTGTAGGTGTTTATGCATTTTCCATGCGACAGGAGGCGTGGGAAAACGTCCTTTGCAAAATCCTCCTTTTCCCTTATCATGGAGAAAACTTCCGGCTCAAGGATGTAAATCCCGGTGTTTATCTTGTGGATTAGGAGGGGCTTTTCCTGGAATTCCTCCACCTTCCCGTCCTTCCCGGCCCTTACCACGCCATATTCTATCTTTGTGTGGTGCTCCTTTACGGCTATTGTTGCGGGGCAGCCGGACTTCCTGTGGGAAGCGAGCATCTCCCCGAAGCTTATGTCAGTTAGATGGTCGCCCATTGTCACCAAAAACGTTTCGTGGGGCTTCTTTGCGTATAAGAGGGCGCCCGCAGTCCCGCGCTCTTCCTCCTCTTCCACATATGAGATGGACACCCCGAATTTCTTCCCGTCCCCGAAATAGCCCTTTATGTCCTGGCGGAGGTATCCGACAAGCAGGGTGATGTCAGTTATCCCGAAGCATTTGAGATGCTCTATTATGTGCTGGAGAATCGGCTTTCCTCCTATGGGAAGCATTGGCTTGGGCATCTTGTACGTATACGGCCTGAGGCGGGTCCCCTTCCCGCCGCAAAGTATGAATGCTTTCATGTTTTCACCTTATACAGAAGCCTAATGCTGCGCCGGCTATTGCGCAGATTATGTTGGTTGTGCCTTTTGTCCCTATGCCCCTCTCCTCCAAAACGCCGAAGAGCGTATCCACTATGCTTCCGGCAAAGCCAACAAAGGTGATGAGAAGGGCGGTGGAAGGCGTGATTCCGAAAAGAAAAATTGCGCAAGCGCCTATAAGCGCTGAACCGAGCAGGGACATGGCGAAGCCGAGGGTGCTAACCGCGCCGGAGGTGCCCGGCTTCACGCGCCTGAAGCCATCTAGTGAGAGCGGCTCTTCGCTGGAGAGAACGCCAAGCTCGGAAGCGAACTTGTCCGAAGTTACGGCGGCGATGGAAGCGATGTAGGGAAGCGGGCCCGCATAAGCGGATAGGCCGGCGCAGATTGCCGGGACAAGCCCGTTTGACAATACATTTTCCCAGCTCCGGTCATGCTCGTATATGCCCATGTCCTTTTTCTCATAATAGCCGTATTTGGTGGTGAAGATAGCGAGCATGAGGAAGAAGAGCATCAGGGCTAGGTAGGGGGCGCCCCCTAAGATGAATACAATTGCACCGAAAATGATTGCAAGGGCGAGCCCGGGCTTGTCCAGCATCGCTACCATTTCATTCTACCTTTATGGTTGTTCCATCTATGGAGAACTTGCTCTGGAGGAATTTCCCAATTATATTTATAGAGGTTGCTGTGTGGCCGGATATCCTTGAGGTTTTGTAGGAGGTTTTGCCGGCCATTGCCGCATATATGAGGAGCTGGTCAGCCAAACGGTGGTCAACGTCCACATCCCCCTCGTCTCTTACTCCGTTGAAGCACTCCTCCCCAACTTTCTCGGAAGGCTTCCCCTTTTCCCCAATTGCCTGGAAGCCCACGAAGCCTCTGTATGCGAGCATGGAATTGCCCTGGCCGCTGCATTTTTCCTCCCGAACATATACTTTCAGGTCATTATGGTAGAAGATTTTCTTCTCCCGTATTGCGATTTGCATCGGGAGGTTTGCGAGAGAGATTATTGCCTGGGTTTTTGGGAATGGAACTCTTGTCCAGTAATCGGTGGGTTTGGGGAGGGAAGGCTTTACTCTTAAGCGGATTTCCCCTCCTCCGGTTGGATAATAGCCCGCCCGCAACATTTCGGATTCTATTTCGCAGCCCATATGCCTTATCGCGGGTAGGAACACACGCTCAAAATAGTCATAAGTCGGCGCCCCCGGGTTGTGTGTGCCCCCGGTTATCTTTATCTCAGAAGGCTTGGAGGCGGAAAGAAGCAACGGAAGGATGGTTTGGGCTACGAGGATGGAGGAGCCGGCGGTGCCTATGTTGAATTCATATTTTCCGCCCACTATCCCGGAGGGGGCGTAGGTGAGTTCGTGGGAATCCTCTTCCGCCCCTTCTAGAATGCCCCTTGCGATGGAACGGACGGCCTTTGCTGCGGCGAGGTGCTGGGGGCGCAGCCCTGGCTTGCCCCTTTTTGCGCGTATGTTGAAGATGCGGACGGGAGTGTTGGCCAGGGCGGAAAGGGAAAGGGCCGTGCGGACTACCTGGCCCCCGCCTTCACCATGCGAGCCGTCTATCTCTATCAATTTCTCACTCCGTTCCCATATCATCAGCTCTGAGGGAGTAGAGAATTAGGCCAGCGCCGAGCGGCGCTGGCTGGCAAGGCGACCAGTTTCCTCCCCAAAATACGCAACCTACTTTTTAGAAGCAAATATATATAAACCTTTCGTGGGTGTGTGCGTCTGGAAACAGAAGTGTAATTCTCGTCTTTTAATGTGACATGCTCCCCGCCCTAAATCCGCATCTCTGCGGAGATGTCTGGCGAAGTTCTGCGGAACTTCAC
>Ga0068707_1002173_pt1 | contig 13842 bp, 6 predicted proteins | sample YNPNPMetaG_FD_66600 | JGI IMG/M metagenome (GOLD analysis project Ga0068707, IMG submission 66600) | Anoxygenic and chlorotrophic microbial mat microbial communities from Yellowstone National Park, USA - YNP NP MetaG | ecosystem: Environmental > Aquatic > Thermal springs > Hot (42-90C) >... | reverse complement strand
TTTCCTCGTCCGTGCGATGGAGCGCGCCGAAGGCGGGCCCGTCCCACCGCTGGCGATCGTCTCTCCGATCGACGGCGTCGTCCGGGCCCTCCACGCGGCGCCGGGGCAGAGCGTGGCGGCGGGGGCCGCGCTGGTCGAGGTGGTGGGGCAGGACCGGGTCTGGATCCGCGTGCCCGTGTACGTGGGGGACCTGGCGTCCCTGGAAGTCGGGGAGGAGGCCCGGGTGGGCGCGCTCGGCGCGCCGCCGGGATCTTCCGCGAGGCCCGCCCGGCCCGTGATGGGGCCGCCCTCGGCCGACCCGGACGCCGCCACGGTGGACCTGTACTTCGATCTGGAGAACGGGGACGGCACCCTCCGGCCGGGGCAGAAGGTGGGCGTGACGATGGCGCTCAAGACCCGGGAGGCGTCCCTGGTGGTTCCCTGGGCTTCCGTGGTGCACGACGTCCACGGCGGCACGTGGGTGTACGAGGAGGTGGAGCCGAGGAAGTTCGTGCGCCGGCGCGTCCAGGTGCAGTACGTGAGCGGGGCCGATGCGGTGCTCGCCGAGGGACCGAAGGCGGGGACGCGGGTCGTGACCGAAGGGGTGGCGGAGCTCTTCGGAATCGAGTTCGGCATCGGGAAGTGAGGTCCGGCTCCATGATGGCCTGGATCGTGTCGGCGGCGCTGCGGCAGCGGGTGCTGGTCGTGGCCGTTGCCGCGGCCCTGACCGCCTGGGGCGTCCGGATCGCACGGACGACCGCGCTGGACGTCTTCCCGGAGTTCTCCCTGCCGACGGTGGAGATCCAGACCGAGGCGCCCGGGCTTTCCACGGAGGAGGTCGAGAGCCTGGTCACCGTGCCGTTGGAGGATGCGCTCAACGGCATGCCGTGGCTCCGCACGCTGCGGTCGAAGTCGGTCCTGGGCCTCTCCCAGGTCGTGCTCCTGTTCGAGCCGGGGGTGGATCTCCACAAGGTCCGCCAGCTCGTGCAGGAGCGCCTCTCGACGGAGGCGGGACGGCTCCCGGCGGTGGCCAAGCCGCCCGTCATCCTCCAGCCGCTCTCCTCGACGAGCCGGACCCTCAAGATCGGCCTGTGGTCGGAGAAGCTCTCGCTGATGGAGCTGACGGAGCTGGCCCGCTGGACGATCCGGCCCCGGCTCATGGCGGTCAAGGGGGTGGCGAACGTGGCGATCTGGGGCCAGCGCGACCGGCAGTTCCAGGTCCTCGTGGATCCGGATCGGCTGAGGGCCCACGGCGTGACCCTGCAGGCCGTGATCGCCGCCGCGCGGGAGGCGGCTTCGGTGGGCACCGGCGGGTTCGTCGACACCGCGAGCCAGCGGCTGGCCGTTCGCCACCGCTCCCCGCTGGAGGAACCCGGGGACCTCGCGCGCACCGTCGTGGCGTTCCGCGGCGGGGCCCCGCTGCTGCTGGGGGACGTGGCGGACGTGGTGGTGGGCCATCCCGCGCCGATCGGCGACGCGGTGATCAACGACGGGCCGGGGCTCCTGCTCATCGTGGAGAAGTACCCCTGGGGGAACACGCTGGAGGTGACCCGCGATGTGGAGGCGGCGCTCGAGGCCCTGAAGCCGGGGCTGAAGGACGTGCACTTGGATTCCACCATCTTCCGCCCCGCCACGTTCATCGAGCAGTCGCTCGAGAATCTCACCCGCGCGATGCTCCAGGGGTGCGCGCTCGTGGCGGTCATCCTGACGGTGTTCCTGTTCGACTGGAGGACGGCGTTCATCAGCATGACGGCGATCCCCCTCTCCCTCATCGGGGCGGCGATCGTGCTTCGCTTCTGGGGAGGGACGCTCAATACCATGATCCTTGCCGGGCTCGTCATCGCCGTGGGCGAGGTGGTGGACGACGCGATCATCGACGTCGAGAACATCGCGCGGCGCCTGCGCCTGAACCGCGCCTCGGCGGCCCCGGAACCGGCCTTCCGGGTCGTGCTCAAGGCGTCGCTCGAGGTGCGCAGCTCCGTGGTCTTCGCGAGCTTGGTGGTGGTCCTCGCCTTCGTGCCGGTGTTCTTCCTGGGGGGGCTCGCGGGGACGTTCTTCCGGCCGCTGGCCTTCGCGTACATCCTGGCCATCCTGGCCTCCCTGGTCGTGGCGCTCACGGTCACCCCGGCCCTGGCGCTCCTGCTCCTGCCGCGCGCCGCGGGGCGGCGCGGCGAGGCGCCGCTGGCGCGGCTGCTCAAGGCGGGCTACCGGCGTGCGCTCCCCTGGTTCGTCGCCCGGCCGGGGCCGGCGGCGGCCTTCCTGGCCCTGCTGTTCGCCGGGAGCGTCCTGGCCGCGACCCGGCTGGGCCAGCAGTTCCTGCCCAAGTTCAAGGAGCGGGACTTCCTGATGCACTGGGTGGAGAAGCCGGGGACCTCCCTGGAGGCCGTGCACCGGGTCACGAGGCGGGTGAGCCGGGAGCTGAGGTCGATCCCGGGGGTGCGCAACTTCGGCTCGCACATCGGGCGGGCCGAGGTGGCCGACGAGGTCGTGGGCCCGAATTTCGCCGAGCTCTGGATCAGCGTGGACCGCGGCGCGGACTACGACTCCACGGTCCGGCGGATCCAGGAGGTCGTGGACGGCTACCCCGGGCTCTACCGGGACGTCCTGACGTACCTCACGGAGCGGATGAAGGAGGTCCTCACGGGGACCAGCGGGAGCATCGTGGTGCGGATCTACGGACCGGACCTGGCCGTCCTCCGGGAGAAGGCCCAGGAGGTGGGGCGCGTCATGGCTTCGGTGCCGGGGGTGAAGGAGCTGAAGGTCGAGCCGCAGGTGCTGATCCCCCAGATCCAGGTGCGGCTCCGGCCGGAAGCGGCCGCTCGCGTGGGGCTCACGCCGGGCGACGTCCGCCGGGCGGCGGTGACGGTCGTCCGGGGCACCAAGGTCGGGGAGGTGTACCGGGACCAGAAGATCTACGACGTGGTCGTGTGGGGCGTGGAGCGGGTGCGCCGCGACGTGGGGGCCCTCCGGGAGCTGCCGATCGAGACGCCTTCGGGCGCCGCGGTCCCGCTGGGCGAGGTGGCGGAGGTGGCGGTGGTGCCGGCGCCCAACGAAATCAAGCGCGAGAGCGCCTCGCGCCGGATCGACGTGACCTGCAACGTGGATGAGAGGCAGGCGGATCTGGGGACCGTGGCGCGGGAGGTCGAGGCCCGGGTGCGCGGCCTCTCCTTCGACCGGGGCTACCACCCGGAGTTCCTGGGAGAATACGAGGAGCGGCAGGCGGCCCAGCGGCGGCTCGTGGTGCTGGGCCTCCTGGCGCTGGGGGGAGCGTTCCTCATCCTGCACGCGGACTTCGGCCGGTTCCGACTGGCCCTCCTGGCCTTCCTGACGGTGTCCTTCGCCGTGATCGGCGGCGTGATCGGGGCCTTCCTGAGCGGGGGGGTTCTATCGCTGGGCTCCCTGGTCGGGCTGGTGACGGTGCTGGGGATCGCGGCCCGGAACGGAATCATGCTCGTGAGCCACTACCGGCATCTGGAGGAGCAGGAGGACGAGCCCTTTGGGACGGGCCTGGTGCTGCGCGGTGCGGAGGAGCGGCTCATCCCGATCCTCATGACCGCGTCGTGCGCGGCGCTGGCGCTCCTGCCGCTGGTCCTGGCCGGGAACGTCCCGGGCCACGAGATCGAGCATCCGATGGCGATCGTGATCCTCGGAGGGCTGGCGACCTCGACCGCCCTCAACCTCTTCCTCATGCCGGCCCTCTATGCGCGCTTCGGCGGGATCCGCCGTCCCTCCTCCGGCGCCCGGGGCGGACCGGCAAAGTAAGACGGGATTTTCATGAGCGTCTGCCGAAGCCCCGTGAGACGCGCTCTTCTGCAGGGTGGGGGCCCGGCCGGGCCGGCGCTCTTCGGCCCTCCGGTGGCGGTCTCGCTGGACGCGGTCGTCTGCGACAGCAACTTGCAGGGGGCGGGACCTGGTTTCGCCCCGGATCCAGGGATGGTGGACCTGATGGGATTCGAACCCACGACCTCGGCAATGCGAGTGCCGCGCTCTCCCAACTGAGCTACAGGCCCACGGCGGTCCCGCCGGACCGCATTAAATCAAAGCGACCCCGAAGGGTCAACTCCCCGGCCTCCACGAGCGGCAAGGTCTGTTGGGGGACGGGTCCCGGGCGCGGGATCCCCGGATCAGTCGGTCAGCTCGAGGGCCCCGGCGTCCCGCCGCGCCCCCGCCGGCCGCCGCCCCGCGAAGTCCCTCAAGTGCGGGCCGTCGAACTCCCAGGCGGTCAGCTCCTCGATCGTCGTACGGGCATCCGCCAGCGTTCCCCACGCCACCCGCAGGAAATCCAGCATCCCCGCCAGGCACCGCCCCGACGGGGTCCCCCCCACGTGAAGATCTCCCTCGTTGGCCAGCGTCACCCCCGGCCCCACCCCTGCCCCCGAGGCGTCCTTCTTCCCGTCCACGTAAAGGGTCAGCGTGGCGGTCCCCCGGTCGGCCTCGGCCACCACGTGGTGCCACTTCCCGTCGTTGACCCGCCCCCGGCTGGCCACCCGGCCGCCGCCCCCCTCGCCCTTCACCGCGAAGGCCACCCCGCCCCGCTCGTCGACGGCCAGGGAATACCCGGTCCCGCTCATCTTCTCGATCAGCACCCCGCCGGTGTGCCCGGGCTCGGTCCGGAAATAGACCTCGAGGAGGAAGTTCGTCGCATGAATCTGGGGATTCTTCAGCTGCGGTCCCGACGCCGTCCGGGTCTCCTTCGCCCTCCGGCCTCCCTCCGCGGAAATTTCGTATCGGAAGGGCCCCGCCAGCTCGGCCTGGGGGACCACCGCGTACTGGTCGCGGCCGTTGAGCCGGAGCGCTCCCCGGATCCAGTCCTCCAGCGGGCCCTCCACGAAGTCCTCCGCGCGGACGTTCACCGTCCGGAGGGGAACCGTGGGCCGCGTGTAGTAGTCGTCCCGCTCCAGATGGTACGGCGTCATCGTCCAGTGCTCGTCCAGGATCCGCCCGGGACCGTCCCCGGCCGGGTAGAAGTTCCATTCGGCCACCTCGGCGTACAGACCCCACGGGACGAAGACCTTCACCCCGCGGTCCACCGCCGCCGAGCCCGGGGAGGGCCGGAAGTCGAAACGGGCCGGGTCCCGCAGGGGCGGCGCCGGGGCCATCACGCCGACGTCGGCGGCCATCGCCTTCCGGTCCGCCAGAGCCTTCTGGAAGGATTCGAAACTTTCATGCCACCGCCCCGAGGGTTCGAAAACCCCGAAGGTGGGCGCGACGTCGTAGAAGACGTTCCGCGAGTAGGCGTTCGTTTCCAGCGCGTAGTGCGCCTTCGGGGGACCGGCGTCCGCCGCGTTCCCCTCCGCCGGGGTCCGCGCGGGCTGGGCGTGCCAGAAGGTCCACTCCCCGATTCCCTGCCAGACGTTCCCCAGGAACTTGTCCCGTCCCGCGTGGGGCGCCTGCCGCCGCGTCCCCTTGACGAAGTTGTAGATCGTGTTGTTGAAGAACGTGTTCTGGTAGCTGATGATCTCCTGGAAGGCCGAGGCGTTCCCCAGCCGGCTCAGAGGATCCTTCGATTTCCCCCAGGCGATGTTGTTGAAATGGTAGTTCTTGAAGGCCCCATCCAGGTAGTAGGCGTGCCCGAACCGGGCCCAGGCCGGCTTCTTCGGGTCCAGCATCCCGAAGTGGCGGTATCCCCCCGGGTTCCCCGAGATGTTGTTGTAGACGTAGGCCGGGCCCCCCTGCCACGTCTCGATGCCTCCGAAGTCGTCGTTGCTCAGGAGGGGGTCGGTCACCTTGTTGTGGTGGATGAGGATCCGGGACAGGGGCACGTCCCGCGCCGAACTGTTGCGCTTGGCCCCCGAGACGTTGATCCCCCCGCTGTAACAGCGGTCCAGCACGTTCCCCGCCACCTCCACCGTCCGGGCGTTGAGGATGTCGATCGCGAACCCCAGGTTGAACCGCGTGGGCCGCATCCCGATCTGGCGGAGCCGGTTGCGCAGGACCTTGACGTCGTGGAGGAGCCCCGATTTGGGGATCACCTCCCCCCACGCCGATCCCTCCAGGATCTGGAACCCGCCCCGGTCCGTGAAGGCCACGTCGTTGTCGGACACCACGACCCCGTCGATCACCACCTCCGGGCCCCCCGCCGCCTTCAGGAACACGGGGGTGTTGACGTGCTCGAAGAGGCAGTGCGAGACGAGAAGATCCTCCCCCGGCCCCAGGAGGCGGATGCACGCCGTATCCAGGGCGTCCCCGTCGGCATAGGGCACTCCGTCCAGCTTCCAGTAGACGTTCGTGAACCGGAACGTCAGCCCCGTGATATGCAGGTGACTCATCCGGGCGGCATCGATGAGCGTGGAACGACAGGCCGCCTCGAGGGGAACCGCATTCGGATCGGCGTCCCCCGGGAGCCGCAGGTACAGCCGTCCCCCCGGGCCCTTCTTCTCGAACCAGAATTCCCCCTCCGGATCGTCCAGGTAGTGGGGCTTGTCCTCCAGGAAATAACGGTTGAAGCGGACGATCTTGTAGCTCCCCGCCCCGCCCCAGCGGCCCCCGAACCCGAGCCCCTTCCGCGACGTCTCGACCACCTCCACCCGGACCGGATAGGGCGCCCCCATGACCCAGCCGTGCTCCGTCCAGAGGATCGCGTCCTGGTAGTAGTCCGCCGGCCGCGTGAGATGCTCCGTGTCGATCCCCAGGTGGTACCGGCGCCCTCCCCTGTCGATGAAGACGTCGAAGGGCTTCTCTCCCTTGTAGTCCCAGTGCCACCACTCGCTCTTGACGTCGTCCGGATCGGACACCTTCCAGTTCGGAGTCCGGGCCAGCGGGATGCGGACCGCCCGGCCGTCCCGCTCCAGGCGCCAGAGGCAGCGGGGGGCGAAGGGGAGATCCGCCCACCAGACCTTCTGGGGCTCCGGAATGTCCTTGTGGTCGGCTCCCTTCCTCCAGTTCGTGACGCGCTCCGACCCGCAGATCACCGCCTCGCCCTTTCCCCAGGCCGGATCGCTCGTGAGCCGGATCGGATCCCCCGGCCGCCCCGACTCCTTGACGACGAGGTTCCCCCGGTAGACCACGCCCCGCTTGAAGACGTAGGTGTGGATCCCCGTGCAGGCGGCCGCCTTGCCCGCCGCGGCGGGGTCCCACGGGTGATGCTTCCAGGACCGCTCGGGGGCGTCTCCGGCGTTTTCGTCGCTGCCGCCCTCGAAATCGATGTAGCGGACCGAGGCCCCCTTCCGGAAGACGAACGGCTCGGGCTTCCAGACGAGGTCGCCCTTCGGGTCCACCTGGGCGTGGGGTTTCTGCCAGCTCCACTCCTCCTGCCCCGCTCCCAGGAGCGCCAGGACGCACGCGCCCAGTTCGATCATGCCTCGCATCCTTCCTCAGGGACTCCGCCCTCCTCCCGGATCTTCAGGACCGCTCCCGGACCGCAGCGGCCACCGGAAGCGTCCGCACGGACAGGGCCCCTCGGTTCCTTTCCGGGAGCTAACCCGTTTTAGCTCCCCCCAATGATACGCCCGGCGGGTCGGTCGGGGGGCTCATGCCCCGGCGGGCCGCAGGACGAGGGCGCGGAGGTTCATCACCGCCACGCGCGGCCGACGGGCGCCCCGGACCTCCAGGGGGACCGGCCCGGCGGGGAGGTGGATCCGCCCGAGCCGGATCTTCCGGAAGTCGGACCAGGAGGAAGTGGCCTCGAGCTTCCCGGAGAGTTTCGCCCCGCCGCAGACGATCTCGAACTCGCTGCCGGCGGCCTCGGGGGCCAGGGCGTAGGCGAGCTCGACCTCGTAGTCCCCATCCCGGCCGGCCTTGACCAGCCAGGCGGCCGTGTCGGCCGGGTTCGTCCAGAACCCGATGTTGGGCGCCCCGCCCTGCTCCTCCAGCTTGAATGTCTCGCCCTTGAGCTCCGCCTCCTCCGCCTTCAGCGTCAGCACCCCCTGGGGATCCGGCACCACCGGCTGGGGGGCGGGGACCAGGACGTCCGGCGGCCCCTCGATCTCGAGGGCCACCACCGAAGCGACGGGATCCGGCGCCTGGGCGGGGAGCTTCACCGTCACCCCCTCCTCTCCGGTCGAGGCCGCGAGGACGGCGCCGCCGGCCAGGAGGGTGGCCCGCTTCACCCGGTTGCGGAGGGGGACCCGCAGCACCCCGTCCGGAGGCCAGCTGAAGACGTGGAAGAACAGTTTCCCCTCCTTCCGGGTGCAGCGGCCCCAGGGGAGCTGCCTGGCGAAGGGGCTCGCCGAGGTGCCGTAGATCGCCTCGCCGTGGGCGGTCATCCACTTCCCCACCGCCTCGAGGCGCTCGATGCTGGGGGCGGGGATCTCCCCCTCCGCGGTGGGCCCCACGTTGAGGAGGTAATTTCCTCCCTTGGAGACGATGTCCACCAGGTTGCGGATCAGGGTCTGGACGCTCTTCCAGTTCTGGTCGTAGGACTTGTAGCCCCACGTGTCGTTCATCGTCATGCACGTCTCCCAGTCCCGGTCCTTGTACCCGGTGGCGGGGATGTGCTGCTCGGGCGTCTCGGTGTCCCCCGCGAAGCCCCCGCCGAGCCGGTTGTTGGCGACGATCCCGGGCCGGAGGGCCAGCAGATCGTGGAGGGGCTTGGCCCGCTCCCGCGTCATCAGGCAGGGCGTGTCCCACCACAGGATGTCGGGTTTGAAGCGCTCCAGGATCTCCCGCGTCTGGGGGACGGCGATCTTCCGCAGGTACTCGTCGAAGCTCCCCTTGTGGGCCTCGTCCCAGCCCTCCCCGTCCTTCATGCCCATCTTGGCCCCGCCGGGATGGGTCCAGTCCTGGGCCTGGGAGTAGTAGAGGCCGAACTTGAGGCCCTCCTTCCGGGCGGCCTCGGCCAGCGGGCCCAGAAGATCCTTCCCATGGGGCGTCGCGTCCGCCACGTCCCAGTCGGTCACGGCGGAGGGATAGAGGGCGAACCCGTCGTGGTGCTTGGAGGTGATGACCATGTACCTCATGCCGGCCCGGCGGGCGAGGGCGGCCCACGCCCCCGGATCGTACCGGGCGGGGTTGAACTGGCGGGCGAAGGCGCGGTATTCGGCGACGGGGATCTTGGCGCTGTACATGATCCACTCCCCGATCCCGCCGATCCGCCGGTCCTTGTAGATCCCGGCCGGGACGGCGTAGACCCCCCAGTGGATGAACATCCCGAACTTGGCCTCGCGCCACCACTTCATCCGGGCGTCGCGCTGCTCGCGCGTCTCCTGCGGGGACGCCCCCGTCAGGAGCATCCCGGCCGCCAGCAGGGCGGCCCTGCGAACCTGTCGGCCCATGGCGGACCCCCGTTCCTGAAACGAACGCTCTCCCATTTATGCCCGGCCCCGGCGGATCTGTCCACGACCGTCCGGCCCCCGAAATCCGTTGCCCCCCGCCGCTCCATCCTCTACACTTCCCCGCGATGCGAGCCCCCGGAGGACTGCCATGGCCGACGAATACGGCAGGCTGATCAGCTCCCTGGCCGTCGCCAACGAGAAGCGCATTGCCCTGCTGGTGATGGATGGCCTGGGGGATGTGGACCACGGAGGACGGGGCACGGCCCTCCAGCAGGCCCGGAAGCCCAACCTGGACGCCCTGGCCGCGCGGAGCGCCCTGGGGCTCCTCGTCCCCGTGGCGACCGGGATCACGCCGGGGAGCGGCCCGGGCCACCTGGGGCTCTTCGGCTACGACCCCATGGTCTACGAGGTGGGCCGGGGGGTCCTCAGCGCCCTCGGCATCGAGTTCCCCCTCGAATCCCGCGACGTTGCGGCCCGGCTCAACTTCTGCACGATCGACAAGTCCGGGAAGGTCGTCGACCGGCGCGCCGGGAGGATCCCCGACGAGGAGAACCGTCGCGTCCTGGCGAAGATCCGTTCCCGGATCCATCCTCCCCCCGGCGTGGAGGTCTTCTTCGAGACCGAGGCGGAGCACCGGGCCGTCCTCGTCCTCCGCGGGGAGGGGCTCGACGACCGCGTGGGCGACACCGACCCGCAGGCCGTGGGGGTGGAGCCGCTGGCGGCCGACCGGCCCCCCTTCGACGCCTCCCGCACCGCCCGGATCGTGGCGGATCTCCTCCGGCAGGTCCGCTCCATTCTCGCCGACGAACCCAAGGCCAACATGATCCTGGCGCGGGGCTTCGCCAAGCATCCCGACTGGCCGAAGTTCGCCGACCGGTACAAGCTGAGGCCGGCCGCCGTGGCGGGCTACCCGATGTACCGCGGCGTCGCGCGGCTCCTGGGGATGCCCGTCGTCGCCCGTCCCACGGCCGCCGCCGACGTCTGCGCCGAGGCGGCCCGGGCCCTCAAGGACCACACCTTCGTCTTCGCCCACTTCAAGTACACCGACAAGACCGGCGAGGACGGGGACCTTGCGGCCAAGGTCCGCCGCATCGAGGAGATGGACGCCGCGCTCCCCGTCCTGTTGGAGGCGAAGCCGGACGTGCTCCTGGTCACGGGCGACCACTCGACGCCGGCCCCTCTCAAGGCCCACAGCTGGCACCCCGTGCCGGTCCTGATGTCCGCCCCCTTCCTGCGGGGCGGCGACGCGGATCGGTTCGACGAGATCGCCTGCCGCCGGGGCCAGATCGGGACGATCCTCTCCAAGGAGCTCCTGCCGCTGGCGATGGCGCACGCGGGGAAGCTGGAGAAGTTCGGGGCCTGAGGGCTCAGCGGCCGGGACCGGGATCCAGCCGGGGATCGGCCAGGTCCAGACGGTACATGACCTGGTTGTAGTCGTACCGCGGCGTGGGGTCCGGATTCCCGGAGAACATCGCCGTGTAGGTGCCCTCGAAGTAGATCCGCCGCCCCCCCTCCTGGTCGAAAATGGGGTGGTGTTTCACATTGTAGAAGGTGTACCGGTCGTGCGTGACGATCTTCCGGGCCCGGGTCCAGGGGCCCTCGAGACTCCCCGCTTCGGCATACCAGACCTCCCCCAGGTAGGAGGACTCCCCGTGTTCCTCGCCGAGGATCATGATCCACCGCCCCCGGAAGGCGTTGAACGCCACGGAGCCGTTGTGGGCTAGGACCCGGCGGCCCGAGACGGGGTCGGCCAGGCGGTACCGGGCCTCCTCCGGCCGGATCTTCTTCTCCGCCACCAGCTCCCGTTCCTGCCTCTCCCCCAGGGGGCCGGTGTCCCGCTTCCAGGCCCAGACGGGGCGCCCATCCGGTCCGCGCTCCACGCGGGCCTGCCCCTTCCGGTACCGCGTCCCGGCCTCCAGGCAGGTGAAGGCCTCGTAGGCGCGGGGGTCCCGCAGGGCCCCCAGATCCGCCTTCACCCGCACATCGGGGTAGGGGGTGGCGAAATAGACGTACTCCCCGTGCCGGAAGGCGTGGCTGCAGGGCCAGGGCAGCTCCTCCGGCCCGAACCGCGCGACCGGCTCGAAAACCTCCGACGCGTCGTTGAAGACGACGATCCCCCGCTCGAGGGGCTCCCCCAGGCTCTTCATCCGCGCAAACCGCGCCACCAACCGTTCCCTTCCCGTCTCGTCCGGGACGACGACGACCCCGTCGATCCACACCATCCCCGGTTCCTTCAGAGGACACATGGGCCGGCTGAATCCCGAGGGGTCGGTGAAATAGACGAGATCGACCCCGCGGTCCGGATCGAGCCCCCCCACCCCCGGCTTGAGGGAGACGGCCCCCGCGGTGCCGAAGTGGCCCAGCGGATGCCCCGGGCGGTTCGTGTCTCCCCAGAACCAGTAAAGCTTCCCCCGGTACTCGGCCATCTGGACGGAGTCCTGGCCGAGAACCTGCCCGTTGAGGACAGGTTGGCGCAGGGGGACCGGCATCCCCGCCAGGAGGCTGTCCCGATAGATTCCCTGCCCCGTGACGCGGTACAGGCGTTCGGCGAGGTTGAGCCGGCGGATCTTCAGGGTCGCCCGTCCGCCCGGACGGACCTCGAGGGCCGCGCCCCGGAAGCCGAGGCCGTCGGCGGGGAACTCGTAGCCGTGGCTCCGCACGTGGAAGAAGACCCGGCGGTCCATCAGCCCCGGCTCGCGGAAGGCCGCCACCCCGTTGCTGTCGGTGTGCAGGCGGATCTCGTTGACGGTGCGGAGCTCCACCAGCGGCACGCCCCGCCCCGTGCGGTCGTCCACGACGACAACGGCGAAGCAGGAGGGATCCCGCTCATCCGAGGCGGAGAGCATTCCCAGGACGACCAGCCACGCCCGCATGCATTCCTCCGCGACACCCCCCGGCCGGAGCCCGCCGGCGTACGCTTTCCTCCCGCATTTTAGGCGCGACCCAGAAGACAGGCGATAGAATATCGGAGCAGGAACGTCGGGAGGGAGCCACGACCCCCGAGGGCGGGACCGCCCGTGATCGGTCACCTGCGGAGGCTTCCATGGAACTCGGCGTGCGGCGGCCCCGGGGGAGGGTGGATTCCCCCCCGGCCGGGTCGGCCCGGCCCGGAAGCCCATCGCCCCGCACCAGGGGAGCCAGGGGCCGGCGGAGCGGGGCCTCGCCCGGGATCTCCCATCCGGCGGGTGTATAATCAAGGGAGAACATGCCGACGGGAGGATCTCCCGGCCGCCGGGACACCCGGGTCCCCCCGTGGGATCGTTCGGGAGCGGGAGTCCGACCGAGGAGCCGCCCGTGGGTCCGGATCGGCAGGAGATCGAGAGCCGGATCGACCTCATGATGGGGAAGGCCGCCCTGGAGCGGGGCCTCCTCACGCCGGCCCAGCTCCGGGAGGCGGTCGCGGAGCAGGCGGCGGGCGTGGCGCGGGGACGGAAGCGGCCCCGGCGCCTCGGGGCCATCCTGGTTGAACGGCATTATCTCGACGACCGGCAGATGCTCGCGCTGCGCGAGGAGCAGGAATCGATCCTCATCGCCGAGAACCTTCGCCACCAGCGCGACAAGCTGGTGGGGTTCGTCCTGATCGAACAGGGACTGGTCCCGCGCCACCAGGTCCTGGAGTGCCTCCGGATCCAGGCCGAGGAGCTGGAGGTTCCCGCGGGACGCGCCCCCCGCTTGGAGGACCTGCTCGTCCGGAAGGGATACGCCAAGGCGGAGCAGATCCGCAAAGCCTTCCTCCTGCAGAGCTGGTCCATCCTGGTGTGCCGCACGTGCCTGCGGCAGGCCACCGTTGCGGAGCTCCGCCCCGGCGAGGTCCACCGGTGCCCGGAATGCAAGGTGCCCATGGAGGTGCACGGTCCGATCGAGTCCCTCGTGGGGATCTCTCCCTGCGCCCCGCCGCCATCCCCCCCTCCTCCCCGACCGGAGAAGGACATTCCCACGGTGAAGGCCCCGTCTCTGCCCGGACCGGAGGCCAGGAAGTCTCCCGCGGCACCCGTCCGTCCCCAGAGGACGGCCGCCCCTCCCCTCCAATCCCCACCCCCTTCCCCCAAACCGCCGACTCCTCCCCGGTCGCCGCCCCCCTCCCCGGGGGGCCCGCCCCCTGCGCCACAAGCCCCGATCCGGAGGTTCGGCAAGTACGCCATTCTCCGCGAGGTCGGGCGGGGCTCGATGGGGGTGGTCTACGAGGCCCTGGACACCCAGCTCGACCGGAAGGTGGCCCTCAAGCTGATGCGCACCGAGGACCTCGCCGATCCCCAGGAGGTCGGCATCGAGGAGGGACGCTTCATCCGCGAGGCCCAGATGATCGCCAAGGTGCCCAAGCACCCCGGCATCGTGAACGTCTACGAGGCCGGCGTCCTCGAGGGGCGGCGCTACATCGCGATGGAGTTCATCCAGGGCCTTCCCCTCCCCGTGTGGCGGAAGAGGGGCTCGGTCGCCCTCCGCCAGCAGGTCCGCGTGCTCCGGGACGTGGCCCTGGCGGTCCACCATGCTCACCAGCACGGCGTCATCCACCGCGACCTCAAGCCCCTCAACATCCTCGTGGACGCCGAGAACCATGCCTGCGTGACGGACTTCGGGCTGGCAAAGAGGACGGGCCCCGGCCTGGCCTCCACGTACACCTCGCTGGGGGAGGTCAAGGGGACGCCCGCCT
>Ga0068707_1002172_pt1 | contig 13847 bp, 12 predicted proteins | sample YNPNPMetaG_FD_66600 | JGI IMG/M metagenome (GOLD analysis project Ga0068707, IMG submission 66600) | Anoxygenic and chlorotrophic microbial mat microbial communities from Yellowstone National Park, USA - YNP NP MetaG | ecosystem: Environmental > Aquatic > Thermal springs > Hot (42-90C) >... | reverse complement strand
GGCCCACAAACCACTCCCGCAGGCATCGTGCGGTAGACTCGAAGGCCAGTTCGCCCCAGGGAATATCGTCCCGCGTGAACCAGCGGGCAGCGCTCGCGTCGTCACCGGCCGCCAGTACGCCCGCCATCGGCTCCGCGCGAAAAAGCAGCAGAATACCTCGGCGCTGGTCCCAACCCGCCAGAGGCATCACCCCTGCCAATCCCAACAACCGCACCGTGATCCCTGTCTCCTCGGCCACCTCTCGGATAACCGCCTCCTCGGGCGACTCGTCCGCGTCCATGTAGCCCGCGGGCAGTGCCCAGCGGCCCAGCCCTGGTATCACCCCGCGGCGCACGAGCAACACCCGCTCGCCGCAGGTGACCAGAGCAGCCACGCCCACCTTAGGGTCGTGGAAGTGGATGAAGCCGCAGTAGCGGCAGAAGGAGCGCGGCCGGCCGAACTTGATTCCCTCGGCCAAGGGCGCACCACAGTGTGGGCAGTAAAGATACTTCTCCACCCCTCAGGCCTCCTCAACCGCCTCTCGCACCGCACGCAGGTTGCGGAAAGGCGTGTTGGTCATCACCACACAACCCGCGGCCACAATCAGCCGCCGGCGGCCGGTCTGGCGGATAGCATCGCGCACCCGAGCCCGCACGCGCTCCGGGTCGCCGAGCTGCAGGTCGTCCCAGCGGGCCAGGCCGCCACTTACTGCGCCGGGGAAACGGGTCGCGCCCTCGGCCAGGGTGGGTGGCGTCTCGCGGTCGTGCCAGTTGAGGGCCTGGGCCGGGTAGCTGGCCACCAAGTCGAACATCACATCGGTGCCGTGCAAATGCACCATGTTGAACCACAGCTCTTTTGCTGCTTGCAGCACCTGGCGGTCATATGGCTCGCCGAATTCCCGATACTCGGCTTCGCTCATCACGTCGTAAGATGCCAGTTGCACTGCGTAGTAGATGCCGGCGACCCCTCGCTGCTTGCATGCTTCCACAAAACGGATCGTGGTCTGGGTGATGGTGGCCAGCCCGGCGTGCACCGCCCTCGGCGCGCGGCGCAGGTGTACCAGCAGAGGGCCCAGGCCCGCCAGGTTCCTGGCCTGCGCCAGGGGGCTGAACACGGTCTGGATGAAGGGGACTTCGTCTCCTGCTTGGCGGCCGATCAACTCCAGGCAGCGCAACTGCTCACCCAGCCGGCCCCGTTCCGGATCCAATACCGGCAGTGCCTCCCAGTCCTGCGGGTTTGTAATGGGCCGTCTGGTATACTCGCGCGTCCCCTCGTCGCCGCCCACCCAGCGGTCTTCAACTCCCCAGTCCACCAGGCAGAAGCTGCTGGCAGGTGATACCTTGATGAAGTCCCAGTCGTATTGGGCCTGCCAGGCCAGCGTGGCCGCGGCCAGGTCCTCTGCTCGCTGATCGTCTCCGGGAAAATGACGCCACAGCGCGACGGCAACGCGGTCCACCTCCTGGCCGGAAATGGTGGCTTGCAGGCGCTCGCGATGGGTCATGGATGTGTGCATTGCTCTGCCTCCCCAACTGAGTCAGTTTGTAGCCCCGAGGTACCTATTCAGGCCGATTGAAATCGCTCCCCCTGGGCACTTCTTGCGAGTTGGGGCGATCCGCCGGATCACCCCTCCGCCGACACCCTTCATGTGTGCATCACCAGGGAGGTCGGCGAAGGCCGACCTCTGGCCGCAGGCCCCCAAAGGGTGACTTCCAGTCACCGCCCGAATAGTTACGCCCGGAGCTTCATCTCCGGGCAATAGCCAGGTGGCGTCGCCCCTATTCTAAACGGAAGCCGCAACTTCATCGCACTAGTGCCCACAGGCGTGGCCCGAAAATGGCCAGCCCTACCCCTACCGATGCCAGAGCCGTCACCAACACTGCGCCGGCGCTGACATCTTTGGCTACCTTGGCCAGGGGATGAAACCTCGGGGTGAGCAGGTCTACAGCCATCTCGGCCACAGTGTTCACCATTTCCGCGCTGATCACTATGCCAATAGTCAGGGCCAGGATGGCCCATTCAACGGCTGTGACCTGCAACCAGACCCCGGCAACGATTACCAGGCAGGCGATAAGGAGATGGACACGGGCATTGCGCTCGGTGCGCACTACATGGGCAATCCCCTCAAAGGCATAGATAAAGCCGCGCAGGAAAGCTCTCATATCAGTTGGTCTGCTTTCGGCAGGCCAGCCAGGATCTCATCCTGTCTGGCCCACATAGCTGCCTCTTGCACCGGGTCCGCATGGTCGTAGCCCAGCAGGTGCAGCACGCCGTGGATGGCCAACAGCCGCAACTCATCGGCCAGCGGCCGGCCGAGGGCAGCGCTCTGGCGCCGGGTGAAAGGTAAGGCAATCACCACGTCCCCCAGGTAGCCGGCGGCTTCGGCCGCGCTGACAAACCCCGGAGTGGGTTCCTGGGCCGGGAAGGAGAGCACGTCGGTCGGCCCCTCGGCACCCAAGAACTGCCTGTTCAGCTCGGCCATCTCCTGGTCGCCGGTGATGACCAGGGTAACCTCCGCGTCTTCGCGGCCTTCTGCCCGCAAAGTGTGCCACACAGCCTGTGCCAGGTCGTCTGGGGCGACATCGGACAGGAAAGGGTTATCCACCCGTACAGTGACCGGACCATACGTGAAGATGGTAAAAGGCTCAAAAATCGGCTCTGCTTCGGGGGTCGTCGAGGTTGGGGTACGCATGGACGGGTGCCTCCTGGGAAGGGATGGCCTGCGCTTCGGCCTGGGCACGCCCGTCCCCGGCTCCCGGGGTCACCTGGGCCGGGGGATAGGGGATGCGTGGGTGGTGCAACCCACGCAGCACATCCACGAATGCTTTACGGATCTCTTGCAAATCTTCGATGGTCAGCGGGCACTCGTCCAGCTCGCCCGCGAGCATACGGGCCTGGATGCTTTCGGCTACGATCTGCTCCAGTTCCTCCAGCGACTCTGGCCTCCTGGATCGCACCATGGCCTCGGCCCCATCGGCGAGCATGGTGATCGCCGTCTCACGGCTTTGCGGCTTGGGGCCAGGATAGCGGAAGCGGTCCTCATCCACCTCGTCCGGGTTGCTGGCCTGAGCCAGGGCCTGATGATAGAAGTAGGAAGCCAGGCCCGTGCCCTGATGTTCGGGGATGAAGTTGATGATCTGCTGAGGCAGGTGGTATTTGCGTGCCAGGTCTATCCCATCCTTGATATGGGTGATGATGATTTGGGCGCTGGTATAAGGGTCCAGGCGGACATGAGGGTTTACCCCTTCGCTCTGGTTTTCGGAGAAGAAGTAAGGTCGGACAGCCTTGCCCACGTCGTGGTAGTAGGCACCTACGCGGGCCAACAGGGGGTCTGCGCCGATAGCCTCGGCCGCACGCTCAGCCATGTTGGCCACGATCAATGTATGGTGGTAGGTACCGGGTGCTTTCAGCAGCAGCTGACGCAGCAGGGGATGGGTTGGCCGCGAGAGCTCCATCAGGAGCAGAGGGGTAGGGATGCCGAAGAGGGTCCCGGCCAGGTAGATGCCCGCCAGGGCCACAGTCATAGTGATCAATCCATTGAGGAGGCTGCCTGCGGCCAACTCGGCCAGGCTACGCCACGTCCAGTTCCCGGCCACCAATTGAAACAGCGTCACCACGGCCAGGTTGACCAGCATCACATACCCGGCCGTCCAGGCAAAGCTGCCCAGCCTATCCCCTCGGCGCAACTTGAGCGCGCCAATGAGCGGGGCACACAGGGCATAGGTCATCAGTTCCAGGCTGCCATTGGTGAGCCACCCCACTACCAATACCATCAGGCCGGTTACCACCAGTGCCAGGCGCAGGTTGAGCAGCGTGGAAAGCAGGATGGTCAGGGCCGCGTAAGGGCAGAGATAGGGGAGGAGGCCCCGGTTGGGAATGAGCAGTTTGTCAACGAGCAAGAAGAGCAGGATGAGCAGGCTCAGCAGCCAGGGCGCGCTCCTGTCCAGCCAGAACTGAGGTTCCTGGCGCCAGAGATAATACAGGAGCACCAAACCGAGCAGCAACACGAAGCCACCGGTTGAGCGGAACGTCTCCCATGACCAGCCGTGCTGGGTGAGGCCAAGGGCCTCCAGGGCTTCGATGTCCAGCGGGGTAACGACGTCGCCAGCGCGCAGGATCGTCTCATTGCGCTCCACCGTTGCGGTGACCGGCTGTACCTGCTCTCTGGCTTGCTGCCGACGCTGCTCTGTTTTTTCGGCATTATAAAAGGTGTTGGGCACCAAGAGGGCCTGGACAATAATGCTTACGATTTCGGCTTCCTCATCGGCCATGTCGAGCCGAACGCGCGCCGGCACCTTGCGCCGCTCTTCGGCCAGGGTATTCTCCCGGATCTCCTCACGCATGGCGCGCTCCAATACCACCTGTGTCTCGACGGCCACCCGTTCCCAGGCTGGGCCTGGCAGGGTAAGGGTGCGGGTGATGATTTCGGGGGGCAGGTCCAGGCCGGCGATGGCGTCCAAATAAGCGGCTTTAGTGGCCAGGTCGGCATAGGTATCGCTGCGCACCGTGCCAATGAAGTCCAGGATACGATTCAGATAGGCCAGTTGTTGGCGGCCGATGCGCGCCTGGCTCGGTTCGTAGACGTCGGGCACAGCGCTGGCAGCGAGCTCGCGACGCTCCTGAGTCAGGATCTGGCTGATATAGGTCACCCGGCGCGGGGCGACGATATCAGTTGGGGCCACGTCGCCCGCTTTGAGGGTAACGTAGCCACCAAAAGGCATCGGCATGGCCAGGATCAGGATGCCGAGCACGACGGTGAGAGACCACAGGATCAGCACGCGGGCCCGGGCCGGCCAGGGGATATCCTGTGCCCTGACCAGATGTCGTGATCTCCGAACTGGTTGTCTGCCGGGGGATGGATCAGTCGTCATAACTTCGCACGCCTCGCGTCCGGCTAGGCGAGCAGTTCTCTTACGATGCGATTGATCACCTGGCCATCGGCCTGGCCGCGCAGTTCGCTCATCAACTGTTTCATCACCGGTCCGATCCCTTTCAGGTCTGTGACGCCCAGGTCAGCAATCACTTGTCGGGCTCGTTCGCGGATAGCGGCCTCGTCGAGTTGAGGGGGCAGGTAGGCCTCCAGGACGGCAATCTCAGCCTCCTCTTTGGCCACCAGGTCGGGCCGGCCACCTTTGGCAAACTCGGCGATGCTATCGCGGCGCTGTTTGATCTGTTTGGCGATCAAGGCAAGGATCTCCTGATCGCTCAGGGTGCGCGCGGCCGCGCCGGCCACCTTGGCCTCAGTGATGGCTGTCTTCACCGCGCGGATGGCCAGTTTGCGGGCAGTGTCGCCGCGACGCATGGCCTCCTTGAGATCGGCATCGAGACGCTCTTCCAGGGTCATGAGATTCCTCCAGGCAGGCGATCGCAGAGGATCGCCATGGTGACAACGGGTCAGGCGGTAGGTGATGAAAGCTCTGGCAGTTCACCCCACAGGTGATGGCCGTCCAGCCGGGCCAGGCGCACAGGGGTGATGCAGTTGTGGAGATCCAGGCTGGCAGGAGCCCACAGGAGGACGCGCAGGTAATTGTCGGTGAGGCCGGACCAGAGCACCTGCGTCGGCTCAGCCTCTGTTGCATGTGCCCCTGTCTCCCGGTTTTCCCAGAGCACAGGCCGGGTCTGCCCCAGGTATGAGCGGCGCACCATGGCACCCAGCTCGGCATCCAGCTCGTTCAGCCGCTGAGCGCGGCGTTTGCGCTCGGCCGGCGGCACCTGAGCAGGGAAGCGCGCCGCGGGCGTGCCCTGCCGGGGTGAATAAGGAAAGGCATGGATGTGTGCGAAGCCGATGCGGCGGGCGAACGCCAGCGTTTGTTCAAAGTCCGCCTCGGTCTCCCCCGGAAAGCCGGCGATCAGGTCGGTAGTGATGGTCAGGCCGGGGATGGCCGCTCGGGCCGCATCGGCCAGGCGCTCGAAATCCGCGTTAGAGTGGCGACGGCCCATGCGCCGCAAGACGGCATCGCTGCCCGACTGGGCCGGCAGATGGAGGTGAGGCATCAGCCGGCCGGCGGATTGAGCCCACAGGGCAAAGAAATCCGGCGTCAGGTCGAAGGGCTCCAGGGACGAGAGGCGCAACCTGGGGATGCTGGTATGAGCCAGCAGGGCCGTGATCAGCTCCTTCAGGTTTGTGCCCAGGTCGCGGCCATAGCCGGCCAGGTGCACGCCGGTCAGCACGACTTCCTGGTAGCCCTCCGCGTGGAGAGCGTTGACTTCGGCCACTACCGCGGGGATTGGCCGGCTGCGCTCCTCGCCGCGCGCTACAGCCACAATGCAGAAGGTGCAATGGTGGCGGCACCCATCTTGCACTTTGACGAAGGCGCGCGTGCGCATGCGCGGCTGGGTCGCCGGGGAGCTGGCCGCCTCAGAGGCCAGGAATGGCGGTCTCCCGGTATCCAGGTCCTGGATCAGGCTGAAGAGCGCGTCCTTCTGCCGGTTGCCCACCACCAGGATCACATTAGGCAAGCTCGCGACAGCCTCCTCCTCCAGGGTCGCATAGCAGCCTGTGACGATCAGCCGGCCGGCGGGGTTGGCGCGCGCCAGTTGGCGGGCCAACTGCCGGCTTTGCCGCGCGGCCTCGCTGGTCACCGCACATGAGTTGAACACGCACAGATCAGCCTGGCTGGCATCTGGGGCCAGCTCGTGCCCTGCCGCTCTCAGTTGCCGTCCCAGGCTTGCCATCTCGGCATAGTTCAGGCGACAGCCCAGCGTTTCCAGATAAATACGCATCGTATTCCTACCAGCACATCCTTGAGCTCTTCAGCAATAATACTACCACAAGGGGAGTGGGCTGCCAAGAACCGAGCGGAGCGGCGCTCGGCCCCTACTTTGCGCTGCGCACAGAACGGGGGTATAATGGCCTGCTGGTGACGGGCAGGGCAGCCGTTACCTGTTCTTGCCCCTTGCGCGAGGATTCCTTACGGCAGGAATTGGCTATGGAAGATGTGGTTTCACGCCTGGAGAGGTTACGCAACGCGATCCGCTATCATGCGTATCGCTACTACGTGCTCGATGACCCGGTGATCAGCGATGCTGAGTATGACGCGCTGTGGCGCGAGCTGGTGGCGCTGGAGGCCGCGCATCCGGAACTGGTGACGCCCGACAGCCCCACGCAGCGCGTCCCTGGGGAGCCAGCAGAGCGGCTGGTCAAGGTGCGCCATCCGGTGCCCATCCTCAGCCTGAGTAACGCCTTCAACCCCGATGAGCTGGCGGCCTGGCGTGAGCGGCTCATCAAACTGCTGCCGGCCGAAGACCGCTCTCGGCTTCAGTATGTTGCCGAACCCAAGATAGACGGCCTGACTGTCGTCCTCCATTATGAAAACGGACGCTTCGTCCTGGGGGCTACGCGCGGGGATGGCGAGGTGGGTGAGGACATCACGGCCAACCTGCGCACGGTGAAATCCTTGCCGCTGACCATACCCGTTCCACGCGCGGCCCATGAAGGTGGCAACGGGGTGGAAGTGCCCACTCGTCTGGTGGTGCGCGGGGAAGCCTATACCCCTATTGCCGATTTCGAACGCTTCAACGCCGAACAGCAGGCAGCCGGCGAGCGCACCTATGCCAACCCGCGCAACTTCGCGGCCGGCTCCCTGCGCCAGCTCGACGCCCGGATCACCGCCAGCCGGCCGCTCCGGCTGTGGGTGTATCAGATCATAGCCATCGAGGGCGCCAGGCCGCCCGAGACGCAATGGCAGGCCCTCGAGTATCTGAGCAGCCTGGGCTTCCCCGTGGAGAGCCGACGCTGGCTCTTCGACGATTTTGAGCGGCTGGTTGAACACTGTGTCAGATGGGGGCAGACCGAACGCCCCAAGTTGCCCTACGAAGCTGACGGGTTGGTGGTCAAGGTCAATGACCTGGAGCTTCAAGAGCGGCTGGGCTATGTGGGCAAGGATCCCCGCTGGGCGGTAGCTTACAAGTATCCGACTGAAGAGGCTGTCACCCGGCTGCTGGACATCAAAGTCAACGTGGGACGCACAGGTACGCTCAACCCCTATGCTGTTCTGGAGCCGGTGCAGGTAGGCGGAGTGACGGTCTCCAATGCGACTTTGCATAATGAGGATTACATCCGGGAAAAAGACATCCGCATCGGCGACATGGTGGCTGTCAAGCGTGCCGGCGAGGTGATCCCCCAGGTTTTGCGTCCCATACCCGAACTGCGCACGGGAGAGGAGCGCATCTGGCAGATGCCAGATCACTGCCCGGTATGTGGAGGCGCGGCGGTGCGGGTGCAGGGTGAGGCTGCCTGGTATTGCGTGAACAGCGCCTGTCCGGCTCAACTGGTGCGGGGGGTGGAGCACTTTGTCAGCCGGGGGGCCATGGACATCGCTGGCTTTGGCATCCGCCAGGCCGAACTGTTCGTTGAGCTGGGCTACATCCGCGATCTGGCCGACATCTACTACCTGGACCCGGAGAAGCTGCTGAAGCTGGAAGGTTTCGGCCCCAAGAAGGTCAGCAACCTGATGGCGGCCATCGAGGCCTCCAAGCAGCGGCCGCCAGCCCGCCTGCTCAACGCGCTGGGGATCAAGGGTGTGGGCGAAGTGGTCGCTGAGATCTTGATGGACCATTTTGGCTCCATTGATGCCCTGGCCCAGGCTTCCGTTGGGGAACTGCAGGCCATCCCCGGCATCGGTCCGGTGCTGGCCCAGAGCATTGTGGACTGGTTTGCCCAGGAACCCAACCGTAAGGTCATCGCCAAGCTCAAAGCTGCGGGCGTGGCTACCGCGCGAGAGCCGGAAGCCCCGGCGCCTGCTGCGCGGCAGCCTCTGGCCGGCCTGACTTTCGTTATCACCGGCACCCTGCCCACCATGAGCCGGGAGCAGGCCAGGGACTTCATCAAGGCCCACGGCGGCAAGGTGACCGATACCGTTAGCAAGAACACTAACTACCTGGTGGCAGGAGAAAGCCCGGGATCCAAGCTGCAAAAGGCACTGCAATTGGGCATCCCAGTGATTGATGAGGCGCAGCTCCGGGAGCTAGCCAAGGGGTGACCACTCCCTCAGGCTCATCCTGAATCCCCTCGCTCTTTTGCCCATCCCTGGGGCAGATTTGTCATATGGAAAGGACGTCAGATTCATCATGCCTGAAACTCAAATCCTCACCATCCAGTGCCCACAGTGTGGCACGCCGTTTCAAGCGCCTATCCGTTCCGTGATTGATGTGGGGCAGCACCCTCAGCTCCGCGAGGAATTCCTTGCTGGCCAGCTCAACGTGGCCGTATGTCCACAGTGCCATTTCGGTGGCATCATGGATGTGCCGCTCATCTACCACGATCCGGCCGCCGAGTTCCTGGCCGTCTATTTCCCAGCGCGGCTCAACATCCCCGAGATGGAGCGGCAGAAGCTCATCGGCGAGATGACGCAGGAATTGATGCGCAGTCTGCCCCCTGAGCAGCGCAAAGGCTACTTCCTCAACCCGCGTCAGTTCCTTGATCGCCAGCGCCTGACCGATGCCATCCTGGGTACCATGGGCATCAGCCAGGAGGAGATTGACCGTCAGCGCCAGAAGAGCAGACTGCTCGACCAGTTGATTGTCATGGCCGACGATGTCAAGGGCCTGGAGATGATAGTCAAGGGCCAGGACTCGCAATTGGATGGCGAGTTCTTCCTCATCCTGGCCAACAGCCTGGCCCGGGCGCGCGCCATGGGGAACCAGAACCTGGTCCAGAAACTGACGACCTTGCGCGAGAACCTGATGCGCCTGACCACATGGGGTAAGCGGGCTGCCAAGCAGCAGGCCGCGGTGGCCTCACTCAAAGAGATAAAGTCCACTGAGCAGCTTGTGGAGAGGGTTCTCAAAGCGGACAGCGACGAGATCAACGCCATGGTGTTGGCAGCTCGTCCCCTGTTCGACTATACCTTCTTTCAGCAGCTCACTGCACGTGTGGATGCCAGCAGGGGAGCTGAACGCGATCGGCTCAACAAGCTGCGCGACCAGATCCTGGACCTGACCCAAAAGCTGGATGAGGCAGCCCGGGCCGAGCTGGAAGACGCTGCGAACCTGCTGCGCACCATCCTGGCCTCGGCCGATATACGCTCGGCTGTGCGCGAGCATGTGGAGGAGATAGACGAGATTTTCATGGCGGTGCTGTCGCTCAACCTTGAGGAGGCCGAACGCCGGGGCGACCTCCAGACTCTGGAACGCCTGGAGATGATCTCTGAGGAGCTTACAGCCATTGCTGAAGAGGGCTTGCCCCCAGAGATCCAGCTAATCAATGCCTTGATGCGCGCTCCTTATCCCGAAGGCACGCAGGCATTGCTCAAAGAGCGCCGCGAACTGGTGACACCGGAAGTGTTGTCCCTGATGGATCGCCTGGCTGAAGACCTGGAGAAGCGCCAGGAGGCAGAATTGGCGCAGGCCGCCAAACGCTTGCGCGACATCAAGAGCCAGGCGCTGTTGTTGATCTGATCAGGAGCAGATGAACGCCGAGATAATCACCTCAGGCACCGAGCTGTTGCTGGGCGAGATCGTGGACACGAACTCGACTTACATCGCGCGCGCCCTGCGCGATATCGGGGTCAACCTCTATTTCAAGACCTCGGTGGGGGACAACGTCGAGCGCATGGCCCTGGTCCTGCAGCAGGCTCTGGCGCGTTCTGACGTGATCATCACCACTGGCGGGCTGGGGCCCACGGTAGACGACGTTACCCGCGACGCGGTGGCACGGGCTACCGGCAGGCCATTAGTTCTCTACCCGGAGTGCCTGGCGCAGATCGAGGCCATCTTCCAGCGCTGGGGCCGTGAGGTGCGGGAGAATAACCGCCGGCAGGCCTATTTGCCTGCTGGCTCGATCCCGATCCCCAATCCGGTGGGCACGGCCCCGGGCTTCATCCTGGAAACCGAACAGGGCACCATTATCGCCCTGCCAGGTGTCCCCCGCGAGATGGAGCGCCTGATGCAGGATACCGTGCTCCCCTACCTGCGACAGCGCATGGGCACGGAACGCGCGGTGATCAAGGCCAGGGTGCTCCGCACGGTGGGGCTGGGGGAAAGCTGGATTGATGAGCGGATTGACACCTTAATGCGCTCGGCTAACCCTACTGTCGGCCTGGCAGCCCATCTGGGCACCGTGGACATTCGCATTACCGCCCGCGCCGCCACTGAGGCCGAGGCCGACCAGATGATCGCCGAAATGGAGGCTCAGGTCCGGGCCCGCATCGGTGATGATGCCATCTTTGCCACAGATCATGAGGAACTGGAGGTGGTCACCGGCAGGTTGCTGGCGCAGGCTCGGGTGCGCCTGGCATTGGTGGAGAGCGCCACAGGGGGCGATGTGGCTCGCCTGCTGCGCAGCACGCCCGAAGGCCAACAGGTCCTGGTAGCGGCCCACGTAGTGGACAGCCCGGCTGCCCTCAGCGCCTTACTGGACATATCGCCAGCGCAGTTGGAAGCCTTTGGGTGGATAAGCCAGATGACGGCCGCAGCCGCGGCCGCGCGCCTGATTGACACGTATGAAGGCGGCTGGGGCCTGGCGGTGCTCAGCGATCCGGCTGTGCATGGCGATGTCTATGCAGAAGAAGCCGGGCATACCTGGGTTGTGCTGGCAACGCCGGATAGCACGGAGGCCCGCCATTACCCGTATGGCGGCGATGGTTTTCTGGCACGGCGCTGGATTACCCTGCGCACCCTGGATTTGTTGCGCCGTCAGGCGTTGGCACGGCTGGCCCGCCAGACATCATGACAAGTTCATAGCGGAGGTAGAGATGAGCGAAGTTCCATTTCAACTCAGGCTAGTCCAGATCGAAAACCCGGATGGCTTGAACTTCATCCTGGGGCAGAGCCACTTCATCAAAACCGTTGAGGACATCCACGAAGCAGTTGTGACGTCCGTTCCTGGTGCCAAGTTTGGGCTGGCCTTTTGTGAATCGTCTGGGGCGGCCCTGGTGCGCTCCAGTGGCACCGATGATGGCCTCAAGGCCCTGGCCGAGCGCAACGCCCTGGCATTGGCCGCGGGGCACGTCTTCATCCTCTTCCTGCGCGATGCCTACCCCATCAATGTCCTTAATGCTATCAAGATGGTCCCCGAAGTGGCGAACATCTATTGTGCCAGCGCCAATCCCGTCCAGGTGATCCTGGCCGAGACGGAACAGGGCCGAGGCGTCCTGGGTGTCATTGATGGCGTTCATACCAAGGGGATCGAAGACGCCGCACAAATCGCCTGGCGCAAGGAATTCCTGCGCAAAATTGGTTACAAGATCGCCGCGTAGGGGCGGCTCTGGTGGCCGCGCTGTGGTGGCTCCTACATGGCCGCCCACCATGGGTGGCCCCTACAGGAACGCACCTTGTTCAAACGTTATTTCTGGTTTATCGCCATACCTGCACTGAGCCTGTTGGCCGGCTGCCATAGCAGCTCAACGCCCGTGGCTCCGGTTTCCTTGCCATTGACGCCCGTGCGGGTGGTGGTCACTGCTACTCCCCCGCCTTCTATACCGGTCACGGCGACACCGACACCGATACCGACGCACACACCCCGGCCATCGCCGACCACCACCCCTTCGGTCAGCCCTACCCCCAGCCGCACACCCATGCCGCTGGAGACCACCGACAACATCCTTGTCCTGGGGACCGACCATCGAGAAGGGGATCCGGACCCAAGCTGGCGCACAGACACGATCATGGTGGTGGCGGTGGACCACGAGGCCGGCCGGGTAGGGGTGGTAAGTATCCCCCGGGATCTGTATGTGGATGTTCCAGGGCTGGGCAAGAGTCGGATCAACCAGGCCGATTACTATGGGGAATCTACCAAGTATCCCGGTGGCGGCCCGGCCCTGGTGAGCCGGGTGCTGAGCGAGACCCTGGGCATCCCGACCCACCATTACGTCCGCATCAAGATGAACGGGCTGGTGCGGCTGGTAGATGCCTTGGGGGGGATCACGGTGACGCTGGAGTGCCCGCTGTACGAACGGGTGCCGGACGATACCTCACCCAATGGGCTGGCCGACTGGAACCTGCCGGCAGGCGAGGTCTTCCTGGATGGGGAAGCGGCCAAGAAGTTTGCCACCTATCGCTATGTCTCTTCCGACTTCGGCCGGGCACGCCGGCAACAGCAGCTCGTCTGGGCCATTCGCGATCGGGCTTTGCAATTGGATGTCATCCCGCGCATTCCCGAGCTGTGGAAGGCCCTCAACGACACCTTCACAACAGATCTGTCCCTGCTCGACGTGGTCAAGCTGGCCAAGTTGGGTGCTTCATTGAAGCCGGAAGAAGTGCATGGGGTGGTGTTCAGCTCGCAGGTGTGGGAGAACTATGTGACGGAGCAGGGGGGATGGGTGCTGCTCATTAAGGACCGCGAGCGGCTAAACGCGGAACTGGCTCAGTTGTTTGAAAGTAAGCCGCTGGCCGAGCTGGGCAAGAGCGGGCCAGAGGGGTGCCCTCCCCCGCCCACGGCGGTACCCACTTTCACTCCCACTCCTGAGGTCACTGCCACTCCAGAAGGAGGCTGAGCCTGTGCGGAGGTCCGGAGGTGGGAAATGGAGAATCGTCAGATTGCCGCCATTTTCGCCCGCATGGCCGATATCCTGGACATCCAGGGGGAGAACCCTCACCGGGTTATAGCCTACCGCCGCGCCGCCGAGAACATCGCCGCGCTGAGTCGCTCCCTGGAGGAACTCTGGCGCGTGGGTGAATTGGACACCATCCCCGGCATTGGCAAGACGCTGGCAGGTAAGATAGACGAACTGATGCGGACGGGCCGCCTGGAGGCCTACGAGAAACTGCGCGCGCAGGTGCCGGACGGGGTGGTAGAGATGCTCCAGGTGCCAGACGTCGGCCCCCGCAAGGCGGCCCTCTTCTGGAAGGAACTGGGCATCACGTCCATCGCGGAACTGGAGGAGGCGGCCCGCGCGGGCAAACTGCGCTCCCTCCCCGGCATGGGAGTCCGC
>Ga0068707_1002168_pt1 | contig 13859 bp, 9 predicted proteins | sample YNPNPMetaG_FD_66600 | JGI IMG/M metagenome (GOLD analysis project Ga0068707, IMG submission 66600) | Anoxygenic and chlorotrophic microbial mat microbial communities from Yellowstone National Park, USA - YNP NP MetaG | ecosystem: Environmental > Aquatic > Thermal springs > Hot (42-90C) >... | reverse complement strand
CCCAGCGCGCCCCCAGCAGCGCTCCCAGACGGGAAAAACAGGCGTCGTCCTGGCAGCGACCGAAGAGGGCCTGGTACTCGTCGTATTTGGCCAGAGAGGTGATGTCGCCCTTGGCCAGGACCTCTAAATCGCCCAGCTTGCGAATCTCGGTCTGCACCAGGTCGGCCAGGGCATCCATTTGTTCGGGGGTGACCCCGCCCTTACTCTGGAATTCCAGAACCAGGATGCGCACCGGTTCTTCGTCGGCCCGGGCCAGCTGGGCGAGCAGACATACGAATAAAAAAATAAACTTTAACAAGTTACCTCCGACAGTTTTTACGGCGCCATTATAAACGGCAATGAGGTCGGAAACAAGGAAATACCAGGAAGGTTTGGAATAGAGAGCATCTTGCTCTATACTGGTGGCTAACCAGACGAGGAGAAACGATGAAGACGCTGCTGAGTCTATTGTTGGGTGGTGCATTGCTGGCCGCTGGCTGCGACATCTGGGGCACGGCCGCGAGGCTGGCATCCGATGGCGCTGTAGATGACGGCTGGGCAGGCGAAGAAGACGGAAAGCCGGCGGACGCCACCGATGGATTCGACGGCGATCAGGCCTCCGCCGACACCGACGGTTGCGTCCTCGGTCAGGATGTCTTTATGGCCGTGAAACTGGCGGACGGTTATTTTTCCCGCCCCGATCGGTTGCTGTCAGGACTTTTCGACAGGCAACCGGCATTCGATCTGGTGGTTCAGGATGACCAAAGTGAGATCTTGATGGTATTGGTGAATCTAAGGCTGGAGATGAGTGGCTCGACCTTCGAAAACTCAGCGAAACTTTCCTTCGGCACCTATCCGGTGGAGAGGGCGGTTGCCTTTGATGCCGGCACAAGCTCTCAGCGCGATAATAGCTATGATATCGCTGTCATGACCATGGAAGACGGAACTCCGCCCAAGCAAAAACTTCATGTTCTGAAAAATTCCGCCACTTCGCTGGCTTTTTCCTCTTTCGAAGGCTTTCCGGTGGTTGCATCCGAGATGTATGGTTCGGCCAATCTCATGGCCGGCAGGTTCAACGATGACGACGCGCCGGATTTGCTGGTGAACGTCGCTTACCAGGGAAGCTCCAACTACCTGTATTTGTGGTCGGGGGATACCTTTACTCTCCATTCCGGAAATCTCGCGCTCGATCCTATGGAAAAGTACTTGGTAAAGGATCTCGACGGCGATGAACGCGATGATTTGGTTTTCGTCGAGCTGCCGGACATGGCTAATCCGCAGAACCCAAAATGGATTAAAGTAGCGCTTGGCGGAAAGACCGCGTCGGATGGTTTCTTTGCTTTGCGGCAGGTTGCGTCTTTCTCCGAGTTGGTGACTCGAGACCTCATCACTGCTGATTTCAACGGCGACGGCTTCCAGGATCTGGCGCTAGCGGTCAGCGCCAGCGACAACAAGACCGAGTTGCGATTTTTTGTGGGCACCAACATAGGAGGTGTTTTCGAAAAATTCTCAGAGAGTTTTTCATCGTATTTTGTCGACACCACGGCCGTAAGATTGCAGGCAGCGGATCTGGACGGCGATGGCAAAGAAGAACTGATGGCAGGCGACCTCAACAGCGCAGAAGTGCTGGTTTTGCGAAATACCGCCAGCAACCTGTCAATTGCTATGAAGCAAGTCTTTGCCGTTAAGGCCTGCGCCGATTACGGTTATCGAATGAAGGATATGCTGGCGGCGCCGGTAGATGAAGACCGATGGCCAGACCTGATCGTGGCCTGCGGCACGGACAGCGAAGGAGCCATTTACTTTTTGTTCAATACCTGCGGTCGTTAGAAAGAGATTTTCCCCGATAACATCCGGCGCAAATTCTCAGGGCTGGATTTCGCCGCTGGGCGGAGGGTTGGGCCCGGAATCGCGGCCTTCTTCTTTTTTCATGCGCAAGGACAGAAGGATGGCGATGGTTATCACCCCGGCCACCACCAGAAGCGAGATCCAGGTGGGTATTTCCACCAGCTCTCCGATGAGCATCTTGATGCCGATGAACCCCAGCACCACCGCCAGCCCGTGGCTGAGATAATGAAAACGGTAGATGGTTCCGGCCAGCAGGAAGTAAAGCGCCCGCAGCCCCAGGATGGCGAATATGTTGGAAGTGATGATGACAAAGGCATCGGTGGAGATGCCGAAGACCGTGGGTATGGAGTCCACGGCGAAAATGAGATCGGAAATCTCGATGGCGATGAGGGTGACGAACAGCATAGTGGGGGCCAGGCGGCCGCCGCTTCTGGCCCAGAATTTTTCTCCGTGCTCGCCCGGCGCCACCCGGAACCAGCGGCGAGCCAGCCTCACCGCCGCCGATTTTTCCGGATGCGCTTCCTGACCGGCGGTCATGGCCAGCTTGACCGCGGTGTAGACCAAAAAGGCGCCGAATAGATAGAGTATCCAGTGGAAGCGATGCACCAAGGCCACGCCAGCGGTGATCATTATGACCCGCATGACGATGGCTCCCACCACCCCCCAGAAGAGCACCCGGTGCTGATAGATGGGGCCTACGCCGAACGTCCGGAAAATGACGACGAAGACGAAGAGGTTGTCTACCGAAAGTGATTTTTCTACCAAATAGGCGGCCAGAAATTCCATGGCCCGCTGACCGCCCAGAAGCCACCATACCCCTGCGTTGAAAAGCAACGACACCCCGATCCATAGGGCGCTCCAAGCGGCCGCTTCCCGGATGCTGACCACGTGGGCGTGGCGGTGCGCCACCAGAAGGTCGATGAGCAGCAACACCACCACCGCAACGCCAAAGGCCAGCCACAGTTCCAGGTGCGCCAGGTCGAAGATATCGTTCACGCCGCCGAAGATACCAACAAGACCGGCACAAGACAACAGGCATGTCACTGATTTGCCAGCGGGCGCCGGCCGGTAATAGTATGCGTTGTTATGAGCGAAGAGCAGAAAGAAGCGGCAACGCTCTATCTGGTGCCCACCCCCATCGGCAACCTGCAGGATCTTTCTCCGCGGGCGCTGGAGGTGCTCAAGACAGTAACGCTCATCGCCGCCGAGGATACCCGGCGCACCCTGGCCCTGCTTTCGGCTTTCGGCATCCGCAACACCCTGATAAGTTACCGGGAACAGAACCACCAGCGGGCAGCCGCGCGAATACTCGATCATTTGCGCTCCGGTGCAAGCGCTGCCCTGGTATCCGACGCCGGCATGCCCACCCTAAGCGATCCCGGACGGCTGCTGGTGGCGGAGGCTGCCGCCGAGGGTCTGCGAGTCATTTCGCTTCCCGGCCCGAGCGCCATCACCGCCGCCCTGGCCGCCTCCGGATTGCCCTGTGGCCGCTTTCTTTTTTTGGGTTTTCCCCCCCGGGAAGAAGGCCGGCTGCGTGCCTGGGCAGAGGAACTTAGCCAGGAGACGGCTACCATGGTGTTTTTCGAGTCGCCCCGGCGCCTGCCGGTCACACTATCGGTACTGGCCGGCGTTTGGCCTGAGCGGCGGGCGGTGATAGCCCGCGAAATCAGCAAAATCTACGAGGAGTACCGGCGCGGGAGGCTGGCCGAACTGGCAGAAGAGTGCGGTCAATTTGTGGGTGAGATCACCGTGGTGCTGGAGGGAGCGCCGGAGCGCAGGGAGCCGGTCATAGACCGTCGCTGGCTGGAACTTGGCCGGGCGTTGATGCGCGGCGAGAAGATGTCCTGCGCTCGGGTGGCCGAGTTGCTGGCGCGCTTAGGATGCGGCGAGCGGCGGGCGTTGTACCGGGCGCTTTCCGGTTCGGACGACGGGAATGAAGCAGACTGATGACAGGCCCGACTGGCGCCTCAGGTTCAAGGCCTTTTTGCTCTGGTGTCTGGCCCGCGCCTGGCTGGCTACCTTGAGGGTGGAGGTGAGGGGCCGGGAGAAGGTGGAGAAACTGCGCCAGTCCGGCCCGCTTGTCTATGTCTTCTGGCACGGCAGTCAATTTGCGCTTTTCAGGGCCAATCCGGAAAAGAAGCTGGCCGCCCTAACCAGCCTGAGCCGGGATGGGCGCATGCAGGCTCTGATTCTGCAGCGGTTCGGTGTGCGGCCGGTCTTTGGCTCCAGCTCTCGCGGTGGACTTAGGGGCCTATTGGCGCTCGGGCGGGCGCTGAATCAGGGCTGGTCGGTGGCCATGGCCGCCGATGGGCCCCGCGGGCCGGCCCGGGAGGCCAAAGCGGGGGCGGTGGCCCTGGCTTCGGCCGCCGGCAGGCCGCTGGTGCCGGTGGGAGTCTGGGGCCGGAGAAAGCTGGTTTTCCGCCGGGCCTGGGATAGATTCATGCTGCCCTGCCCTTTTTCCCGGGTTACCGTTTGTTTTGGCGAGCCGCTGCAGATGGAACGCGTACACAACCGGACCCAGCTCCAGGCGTGCTGTGATAGCCTGACCCGGGCCATAAACGGCCTGGAAGATCGCCTGATGGATGAATCGCAGTCGGCGCAGTCGGGCAATCATAAACTGGGACTATTCCTCTACCGTTTCGTCTGGATACTGTTTTTACCGCTGGTGCTGCTATATTTTCTGGCGCGTCCCAAACTGCGCCACGGGTTGACGGAGCGTCTGGGCGGAAGGGCGGGAGGGATGTTGAGGCAACCAACTGGGGTGGTGTGGTTTCACGCCGCCTCGGCCGGCGATGTGCTGGCGTTGGAGCCAGTGGCCCGCGCCTTGAAAGAGCGGCGGCCGGAGCTGTTTTTTTTGCTCACCGCGGTTACCGATTCTGGATGGCGCATGGCGGGGAGGCTGAAGGCTTTCGACCTGGTGCGTTACGCCCCCTTCGATATTGCCTCCGCCCCACGTCGGCTGATACGCGCCTACAGGCCGCAGGTGCTGGTGCTACAGCAGGCGGAGCTCTGGCCCGAAATGCTCAACAGCGCTCGTTCCAGCGGGGTAAAAGTAGTCCTGATCAACGGCCGACTGCATCCGCGGCGGCTGGCGGCCTACCGGGTACTTTTCCGGCTGGTTGGCAACCTGTTGCGGCAGATGGACGTGCTGTGCCTAAGCGCGGCCGATGACCTGGAACGAGCCAGGGCACTGGGAGCCGAAGAGGCTAAATTGAAGCTGGTCGGAAACAGCAAATTCGACGCCCTGCCGCAGCCGCCCGCGCCGGCCGATTTGGCTGGGTTGAAAGCGGCGCTAGCGCCCCGGGATGAGCCGTTGTGGCTGGCCGGAAGCACACACCGGGGCGAAGAGCGCATTGTCCTGCAGGCCTTCTTGCGCTTGCGCCAGCGCCATCCGCTGCTGAGGCTGGTCATCGCTCCGCGCTATCCGGAGCGCTCTTCGGAGGTGACCCGAATGGCGCGGAGTATGGGCTTGAGCGTCGGCCGACGCAGCCGCGGTGAGGTGGGGGAGGTCATCGTGCTGGATACCATGGGAGAGCTGCGGGCAGCCTGTTACCTGGCCCGGATGGTTTTCGTGGGCGGAAGTTTGGTGCCGCGTGGAGGGCACAACCTACTGGAACCGGCCCTGGCCGCCCGTCCGGTGCTTTTCGGGCCTCATCAAGACAATTTTCCCCAGGCGGCCGAGGTTCTGCGGGGCCAGGGAGGCTTCGAGGTGAGCGGGCCTGAGCAACTGGCACAAGTAGTTGATTACTTACTGACCGACCCTTTGGCGGCTGAGCGACTGGGCAGGGAGGCCCGCGAAGCGGTGATGTCCAGGCGGCAAGCGGCGCAGGCATGTGCCGGAGAAATTCTTCGGCTGCTGGAGCATTAAGCGGTGGAACCCGAACGCATACTGGTGGTGCGGCTGTCATCGCTGGGCGACATAGTGCTGGCTACACCGGTGGCTGGTTATCTGCGCTGGCGCTATCCCCGGGCGGAGATTTGCTGGCTGGCCGACGAACAGTACACTGAGCTGCTGGTCGGTCACCCTCACCTCGATCGGGTGTTTGCATATTGCTATACCGGTCGGCATCGGGGCTGGACGGGGGCGCGACGGCTCGCCTTGGAGATCGGCGAGGTGGACCTGTACGTCGATCTACAGCACAAGATGCGTACCTTGATGCTGGCTTCACTGCTTGGGCCGCGTGAGAAACTAGTGCTGGTAAAACGGCGCCCCCGCCAGATGCTGAGCCTTCTAGCGGGGCGCGACACGGTTCTGCAGGCGCCGCATCAGACAGAAAGATACCTTTCGTTGTTCAGCCCACCGCCCCGGGCGGAAGATTTTCCTCCCCGCCTGGCGCTGGGCAGAGAGGAGTTCGAGGAAGTGGGTCGCTGGCTTTGCCAGTGGCCTAAACCTTTGGTGGGGCTGGTGGTGGGCGCCCGGCACCGTACCAAGTGCTGGCCGCTGGAGTTGCAAAGGGACTTCGGTCGCCTGGTGCTCCAGGCCAAACTGGGCCTGGTGTTGATCGGTGGGCCGGAACAGGCGGGCGAGCTGGCATGGTTGTCGGAAGCTCTGGAAGGGCAAACGGCATTGTTCCAGGCCTCTGGCCTGAGGAAACTCGCCGCTTTGCTAGCCGCCTGCGATGTAGTGGTTGGCCCGGATTCCGGCCCACAGCATGTGGCGGCGGCGCTGGGCCGGCCAACGGTGACCCTGTTCGGCCCGACGGCTCCGGAACGCTGGGCGCCACGCGGTGGCCCCGGGCTGGTGCTTTCGCTGAGACTGAGCTGTAGTCCCTGCAGCAATCATGGCGGCGCCGATTGCCCGCAGGGTCATTTCGATTGCCTGCGCCGCATCCATCCCGAACAGGTCTGGCAGGCGGTGGCCGCCCTGCTCGGTCGGGAAGGAGAATGAGCCATGGAACGGCTCTGGTATAGTGGCGGCTGGCCGTTTCGGCTGATGGCGGCGGCTCTCCTTCCCGCCGCGGGCCTCTACCGGCTGGCGCTGCGGTTGCGTCCCAAGGAGGCCGTCAGTCCTCTCCCGGTGATTTCGGTGGGCAATCTCACTCTGGGTGGCAACGGAAAGACCACCCTGGTCATCGATCTGGCACTGCGGCTGAAGCGGCGGGGGGTTCGGGTGGCAGTGGTTTTGCGGGGTTACGGCAGAGTGGATCACCGGCCGCTGGAATTTGATTCCGCCTCGGTGCCGCCGGCACGTTTGGCCGGCGACGAGCCGGTATTACTGGCTCGCCGCTTGCCCGGGGTGAAAGTGCTGGTGGATGCCGATCGACGACGGGCAGCGCGCCGAGCGCTAGATGAACTGGGCGCCGAGGTGGTGCTGGCCGACGACGCGTTCCAGCACCAGCGCCTGGGCCGGGCGCTCGATATCGTGGCGATCAACGCCCGCCGGGGCTTCGGAAATGGCCGCCTTTTCCCGGCCGGCCCACTGCGCGAGCCGCTTTCGGCACTGCGAAGGGCGCATATGCTGGTTTTTACCTACGCCGAGTCGGAGCAGGACCCGGAGTGTTTGCGGCAGAGGTTTTCCCTGCCGCCGGGCGTGCCCATTGCCGTCTGTTCCATGCAGCCGGAAGGTTTTGTTACCGGGCCCGAACTCATGCCGGCACCTCCACCACAGGCAGGGGTGGTGGCTTTTTGCGGGGTGGGGGATGCGCCGGGTTTTTTCTCCTCCTGCCGGGCGGCCGGGTTGGCACTGTTGGCGCAGGTGGCGTTTCCCGATCATCATTTCTTCACCAACCGCGATCTGGAAAGCATCGGCCAGCTCTGCCGGCGGTTCGGTACCGTTGCCCTTTGTTCCGAGAAGGATCTGGTGCGGATCGAGCGTAAGGTGGATTTTCCGCTGCTAGCATTGCGTTCTCGAGTATTATGGGCGGATGAGAAGCGGCTAGAGGATATACTGGATGAGTTCGCCACTGACTGGATCAGAACCGTCGCTTTGCCATAAAGCGCCGGGTCTGTTATAAAGTAAGCGGCGGAGAGGTGATGGGCGAGATTTTCGGCAAATACGAGCTAGTCAAGAAAATCGCCGTTGGAGGTATGGCCGAAATCTTTCTGGCCCAGCAGAGTGGTCCGGAAGGTTTCAGCAAGAAGGTGGCCATAAAACGCATACTCCCCCACCTTACCGAGGATGGCGACTTTGTGGCCATGTTTCTGGATGAGGCCCGCTTGGTGGCCCGGTTTTCCCACCCCAATATTGTGCAGATCTTCGAGCTGGGCCAGGTGGGTAACGTTTATTTCCTAGCCATGGAGTATGTCAACGGCAGCTCCATGTCCAAGGTGCTCAAGGCCTGCCAGAGTAAGATGATAGCCTTTCCTCCCATCTACGGGGCCCGCATCTGCAGCTTGGCCGCCGAGGGGCTGGAATACGCTCACAACTTCACTGACCCGGACGGAACACCGCTCAACCTTATCCACCGCGATGTCAGTCCCCAGAACATCATGCTCAGCTACGAGGGGGCAGTGAAACTGCTCGATTTCGGCATAGCCAAGGCGGCGGCCAATGTGTATAAGACGCGCTCTACTTCCCTAAAGGGCAAGGCCGCCTACATGTCGCCCGAGCAGATTACCATGAAGACCGGGCTGGACCGGCGTTCGGACATTTTCTCTTTGGGCATAGTGCTTTATGAGTTCGTCACCGGAAAGCGTCCCTTCCAGGGAGAGACCGAGCTCGACTTAATGATGGCCATTGTGCGTGAGCCTCCCCGAGACCCGCGGGAATACGTCCCCGATTTGCCCCGGGAGCTGGTGGATATCCTGATGACGGCGCTGCGCAAGGATCGGCGCCAGCGTTATCAGTCGGCCCGCGAAATGCAGCAAGATTTGGAAAAATTTCTGGTGGGCCGTAAGGCGGTCATCGATTCGTTCGTGCTGGGCAGCTTTTTACGCCAGGTGATGCCGCCTTCGGAATCCCCTATGCCGGGTGGGGGGGCACGCACCCCATCCAAACCCCTGCCGCAACTGGCGACGGAGCAACCTGATCAGGCGCCGGCAGCGGCTGCGGGAACGCCCGTTCGCAAAACGCCTACGCATAAGTCGTCTCCCGCGCTGGTTCGGCCAGCCACGGGCGACGACGCGCCCACGGTATTTACCCCTTCCTCGCCCCGCAAGGCTACGGAACTTGCGGCCGCGGCGGAGAACTTCGGCGTGCAACTGCCCGCCGCGCCGGCCGCGCAGCGTTCCACCGGCGACTGGCGCCGGCTAGCGCTACTGCTGTTGATCATGTTGCTGGTACTGGCAGGCGGGGCCACGGCGGCGTTCTTGATTTTCGGCGGCGGCGAGAAGGCTCCTACACCTACCGATGCTGGAAGCTTGGAAGTGGCGGTGAGGGCGCCACCTCAGGTCGAAAACTGGCCGGCGCCAGTAGTAGATGCGGAGGCGAACAAAACAGCAAACAATGCTGCCCAGGGAGCGAACACTGAAGGCGGTGTAGATGCGGCGAACGCCGCAGGAAAAGAGCAAACGGCGGGTTCTAGCGCGGCCGCAACGGAGCAAAGGCCGGGCGAGGTGATAAACAGCGAGGGGTCAAAGGCCGCCGAAGAACACAAGACTGCGATGGTGAAGAGCCCCAAGAAAGGCAAAGCGGCCGCCGCCCGAAAGGAAAACGGCGTCTCTCCGGTTGCAGAAAAGGCGGAAAAAGAGTCGGCGCAGAAAGAGAAGCCGGAAAAGGCCGTCGCCGTGGTGACGCCCCAGGCCAAGGGTAAGCTGCTGGTCGATAGCAAACCCTGGGTGGAAGTCAAAATAGACGGTGTTTCTTACGGGATTACGCCCTGGAAAGAACCGGTCGATCTGGATGCGGGTATACACCTGGTGGAGTTAAAAAACCCGGAAGGTATTCTGCATCGCGAGAAGGTGCAGATCAGCGCCGGAAAAGAGACCGAATTGAGAAAGAAGTTTCAAAAAGGATTTTTGCAGGTGCTGGTAAAACCTTTTGGTGAGGTTTATATAAACGGCGTAAAAAAGGGGGTTACACCTTTAGATGCCCCGCTGGAACTCTGGGAAGGTTCGGTTACCCTGCGGGTCTATTGCAAGGACACCGGCAAGGAATTTACCAAGCAGGTACAGATAAAAGGTGGTCAGACAACCGAAGAAAAAATAGATCTGCGTTGAACCGATTTTTGCAGCTGCGCGATTGCGGTCTGGTTATAAAAGAAAGTATCGGTTAATATTTATCTCGGGAGAAGGTAAGTGGCGCGGAGATTCGGAAGCTATCTGCTGCTGCGTCGTCTGGCGGTGGGCGGGATGGCCGAGGTTTTTCTGGCCCGGCGCCAGGGCATTGAGGGTTTTCAGAAGACCATAGTCATAAAGCGTATCCGCCAGCATCTTTCGGAACAGCCTTCTTTCGTCAAGATGTTCTTGAACGAGGCCCGACTGGCCGCTGAGCTCATTCACTCCAACATCGCGCAGGTGTTCGACCTGGGACGGGTGGGCAAGTTCTATTTTATCGCCATGGAATATGTAAACGGCCGGGACATGCGCCAGGTCATACCCCAGGCGCAGAAAAAGGGCATTTTTTTCCCTCTGGAGTACTCCCTTAAGGTAGCCCGCGACGTATGCGAGGGATTGTATTACGCCCATCGCAAGACCGACGATCGGGGCAATCCGCTGAACATCGTGCACCGCGACATCACTCCGGAAAACATCATGGTGTCATTCGACGGTGAAGTGAAGATCCTGGATTTCGGCGTAGCCAAGGCCGAGAACCTGGTGGGAGAGACCAGGGCGGGGGAGGTCAAGGGCAAGCTGGGATATCTGAGCCCGGAGCAGATTACCGGAAAAACCGTCGACCATCGCGCCGACATTTTCAGCCTGGGAGTGGTGTTGTACGAGTGGCTCAGCGGCCGACGACTGTTCAGCGGAAACTCTGACGTGGAGGTGCTCAAGAGCGTGATCGAGGGCCGTATCTATCCGCCCAGTTATTTCAAGCCCGACGTGCCACGCCCGGTGGAGGAAATCGTACTGCGCGCCCTGGAACGCAACCGCGAGCTCCGCTACCAGAGCGCCTGGGACATGCTGGCCGACATAGACATGTTCCTGAGCGGGCAGCGATTCGTGCCTACCAACATTCACCTTTCAAATTTTATGCGGCAAATTTTTACCGAAGAACTGAGCTCCCCGCCGCCCGAGGAACTGGCCGAGGAAGAAGCGGCCTCGGCCGAAGAAGGGGAAGAGACCCGCATTGTAGAAGCTGCCGTGACCGGTGCGGCAGGCGGGGCGATGACTGGGGAGAAGAGACGCATCGAACTGGAGCTAAATGCAGAACACCTGCGGACACTTTCCGAACTGGCCAGAAGAAAAAAGCTTCAACCGGCGGAGCTGGCCGCGGAGATCATTTCTCGCTTCGTAGATCTTCTGCTGGAAGAGGTTACTGACGGGAAGAAAAAATGAAGAACATCTGTCTATTCTTACTGGTGCTGTTCCCCTTGACCCTGGTGGCCTGCCACAGCGCAACCGTTTCCACCTGCGCCATCGACGCCGACTGCCCTAACGGCTGGGTATGCATCGACCACCGCTGCCGCAACCTCTCCGATGGCGGCGGCGATGGCCAGGACGGCGGCGGCGACGCCGATGCCGGTGTCCAGCCCGATCTGGGTGATCTGGGCGGGGTGGACGGCGGCGTGCTAAAGCCTTGCCAGGATTCGAGCCAGTGCCAACAGGGTGAGGTGTGCTTCAATAATTTCTGTATCACCGTGGAGGCCTTTCCTGATTGTCCCACCGGCGACGAGGATCTTTGCCTGAACGATCGCTACTGCGAGCCGTCCCTTAAGGGCTGCGCTCCCTGGCCCGCCCGGCCCGAGCCACAGCCGCGCTGCCAGTATTTTCCGCCGGAAGGAGAATTTACCCCGGTAGAAGAATGGGTCTGGGAAAAGCCTACGGCCGCCCCCGAGTGGGACGAGGTGATGATGACTCCGGTGGTAATCCGGCTCACCCCCCAGGTGGGAGATGTTTTCGTGCCTCCGGCAGTGCTCTTCAACTCCTTCCGTGCCGATCGGGGTTACAGCCAGGACGGCATCCTGCGGGCGGTGGGCGGAAAGGACGGCAAGGAAATTTTCTCCATCACCGACGAAAGATACTATACCCATCCGGTGTCGCAGATTGCCGCCGGCGATATCGACGGCGACGGTTTTCCCGAAATCGTCACCGGAAAAAATGGGGGGCGGGATCTCATCTGCTTCGAGCACGACGGAAGTTTCAAGTGGGCCACCGAGGGCGGCACGCTGGCCGTGGGCTGGGGCGGGCCGGCCATTGCCAACATCGACGGCGAGGGCCCACCGGAGATAGTCATCGGCGCCGCGGTGGTGAACGCCGACGGCAGCATCCGTTGGGTAAAAAGCGGCTCTCGCGGCGAACAGCCCGGCACGGGCACCACCGCTCCCTTTTCCCTACCTCTCGACGTAGACGACGACGGCAAGATGGAAATCCTCACCGGGGACACTTGCTACGATCATCAGGGCAACATCAAGTGGCAGACCGGCTACGGTGACGGCTTTGTGGCCGTGGCCAATTTTATCGGCTCGGCACAAAGGCCGGAGATGGTGGTGATCTCGCGCGGTTCGGTCAGGCTGCAGAGCGTGCTCAACGGCGAAATACTCTGGTTGCGCACCGCCCAGGAGTTGAATCAGCTTCCCCAGTGCCAGCCCGATTGCGGGCTTTTGGGTCCGCCCACGGTGGCCGACTTCGACGGCGACGGCAAGCCCGAAATCGGCGTGGCCGGCGCGGACGTCTATCTGGTCATCCGCGGAGACACCGGTCAGGTTCTCTGGTCCATTCAATCGCGCGATGCTAGCTCCAACATCACCGGCTCGGCGGTTTTCGATTTTGAGGGCGATCGACGGGCCGAGGTGGTCTATGCCGACGAGATCTACCTGCGGGTGCTGCGGGGGCGGGATGGCAGAGTGCTCTATCAGCAGCCGCATTCCTCGCTCACCGCCTGCGAGTATCCGGTCATCGCCGACGTAGACGGAGATCACAACGCGGAGATCGTCATCGCTCAGAATACCCTGATGGCCGACGCCCCTCACAAATTCAAAGGGGTGCGTGTCTTCGGCGACGCCCAGGACAACTGGGTGGACACCCGGCCGCTGTGGAACCAGCACGCCTACCACGTGACCAACATCGACGATAACGGCTCCATTCCCCTAGATGCCCGGCGCAACTGGCAGACCGAGGGCCTAAACAACTTCCGCCAGAACATGCAGGGCGAGGGGCTTTTCAATGCCCCCGATCTTACCGTGCGCCTATTGGAGGCCTGGACCGGAAAATGCTATACCACCGGCCTGATCTTGTGGGCTGAAGTCTACAACCGGGGCGAGCTGGAAGTTCCCCCGGGAGTTCCGGTAAGCTTCTACCACGGCGATCCCCGCCAGGGAGGCTCCCGGCTGGGCACCGTATACACCCAGCGCTTGCTACGCCCCGGCGCCAGCGAGCAGCTCTATTACGTCTGGGTAGATCCGCCGCGCAACACTTCGCTTACCGTCTTTGTGGTGGTCGACGACAAGGGCTGGGACGCAGCCAACAACCGCCCCAACGGAAATCATTCCGAGTGTCGGGAAGGAAACAACCTGGGTTGGCTGTCCGATATTATCTGCCGGCCGGAGACCTGACTTTCACTTAAGTTCCTTCTTGTCTTAGTATGGAAATAGTTGCATGGCGGAGGTGTCCATGAGAACCATGCGGGCTAGCTGTCTGGTGTTTCTGCTCCTGGGCGGCTGTTCCTATCAGGTGAACATTGACCCAGAAAAGTATTTTCCCTGCCAAAGTGACGGCTCCTGTCCCGAGGGTTGCACCTGCCTTGGGGAAAAGGCCTGTGTGCCGAACCAACTGGGACAGGACCCCGCCTCCTGCGAATGGTGTCCCGAGGGCCGGGCCAACTGTGACGGCGTGATCGGAAACGGCTGCGAAGTAGATCTGAAAACGGATATTAACAATTGCGGCGAATGCTCAAAACCCTGCATCCTGCCGGGGGCCCGTGCGCTATGCCAGAACGGCGAATGTATCATCTCCTCGTGTGAAACAGGCTTCGGCGACTGCAACCAGGATCCCGC
>Ga0068707_1002167_pt1 | contig 13859 bp, 12 predicted proteins | sample YNPNPMetaG_FD_66600 | JGI IMG/M metagenome (GOLD analysis project Ga0068707, IMG submission 66600) | Anoxygenic and chlorotrophic microbial mat microbial communities from Yellowstone National Park, USA - YNP NP MetaG | ecosystem: Environmental > Aquatic > Thermal springs > Hot (42-90C) >... | reverse complement strand
GTGATCACAGGGTGACGGCGTTTCTCGGAGCGGCTTGGCGGAGGCGCTTCGATCTTCCAGGATTTGGACCTGGGGGAAGCCCTCTCGGCCGAAGATCAGCGGAGGCCCACCGCCCGAGGACCTGACAATTCCCTATTTTGCCCAGACCAGACAGACCAGACAGACGGAATAGACGAAATAGACGGAACAGACCAGATAGACCATTAGACCCCCGTGACCAGTTGCAATGAGAAGATCCAGGATATGACCCTCGAGGTCCTCATCAGCATCCGGGAGGAAATCAGGAGCCTCGAGCAGGAGGTGACCGAGCTTCGCAACGATACCAACCGGGGCTTCGAAGCCATGGAGAAGCGGCTCGAGGCTGTAAAGACGGAACTCTCCGAAGCCCGCGAGCTTCTGAAGAAGTTCGTGTATCGCTCGAGAGGGATCACCTGCTCCCGGCCGACGACGTGGAGGGGCTGAAAAGGAGGGTCCGGGTGTGCGAGGAGAGGCTGGGGATCACTTGACGCGGCCGGCGTGGGTGTAGACGAACATCCTGTCTCCCCTCACGTACCCCACCAGGGTCATCCCCACCCTCTCCGCTATCTCCACCGCCAGATGGGTCGAGGCGGACCTGGAGACGAGCACCGGGATCCCGAGTCTGGCCGCCTTGAGGACGATCTCGGAGGAGGCCCGGCCCGTGGTGAGGAGGATCTTGTCCGAGAGCTCCAGCCCCTCCCTCAGGGCGAACCCCACGATCATGTCCACGGCGTTGTGCCTTCCTATGTCCTCCCTGGTCACGAGGAGCCTGTCCGCCTGGGCCAGGGCCGCGTTGTGGGTCCCGCGGGTCTCCCTGTAGAGCGGGGAGGTCTGGTTCATCTCCCGCATCCGTTCCCTTATCCGGGCGGCGCTCACCTGCAGGGGCGTCTCCAGGGGCCTGATCTGGAGGGCGTCCAGGGGCTGGTAGTAGACGCTAGCCCTGCCGCAGCCCGAGGCCAGGGTCCTCTTCATGTACAGATCCTGCCTCAGGGCCGCATCCCCGGCCAGCTCCACCCTCGCTGTGCCCGCCTCGCCGTCCACCTGAAGGAACCTCACCTCGGCCAGGGACCGGAGGAGCCCCTCGGACTTGAGGAACCCCAGGGCCAGCTCCTCCAGGTGGTGGCCCGTGCAGAGCAGGGTCACGAACTCCCTGCCGTCGAGGTATATGGTGAAGGGGACCTCTTGGACCAGGCTGACGGTGGAGGTCGAGCCCTGGTCACTCCGAAAGGCCGTCACCTGCCTGGTCCTGAAGAGTTCAGCATCCATGGTCGAGCCGCCCGTGGTCAGTCGTATGTCGCCCGTAGAAATGCCCAGAGGGCGACTCGGCCGCGTGGACCGCGCTGGCAGTGGCCCATTGGACAAGGCCAACCCTCGACCGGCTACCTCCAACGGACCGTTGTCTCATTTCCTCAAGACCCTCTTGTCCCCCACCCTCATGGTGAGCCTGATGCGGTCGAAGTACTCCAGAAGGGGGATCATGTACTTGCGCGAAAGCCCGGTCATCTCCTTGAAGTCCAGGGGGAGCACCTCCCCCTTTTCCCTGAGGAAGGCGACAAGCCTCTCCTGCAGCCTCCCCACCTCGCCCGCGTGGAAGTACAACCCCTCCTTCACCTTGACGAGGACACCCTGCCGCACCAAGAGCTCCAGGAGGTCCCTGGCCTCCTTCTCCTGCAGGCCCAGCCGCCCCTCCACCTCCTTCTGCCCCGGGGGCTGGAGCCCCGCCTCCCGGAAGAGGGTCTCCAGCCTCTGGAGTCTGTCCCTGTGCTCGCCCAGGGGCTCCACCGTGTGCCCCCTCCAGCGCCATCTGTCTCCCTCCACCACCGCCTCCCCCTCTTCCAGGAGGTCCTGGAGGGCCTGGCCGAAGACCCTGGCCGAGGGACGGCTCGTGCACCTCCCCCTGAGGTCCTCCCTGGGGAGCCCTGGCTCCAGGGGGTGGGCCTTTCCGTGCCCCTCGAGCGCGGAGAGGGCCTCGGCCTTGACCCTCTCGTATGCCTCCGAGGAGACGAATAGGACCTCCTCCGGCCTGACCCTCCCCCCGGAGGCCGAGTCGATCCGGCGCACCGCCTCCGTGAAGGCGGCGGAGCCCAGGAGCCCGGGCCACATCTCCTCGGCCAGATTGAGCCTCCTCTCCAGCGCACCCCTGGTCAGCCCCTGGGTGCCGCTGGCCGCCACGAGGGAGGCGGCCGCCAAGCCCATGTCCCCCCGTCCCAGTGCGGAGAGGTGGGCCATCACCCCCGGGGAGTGCCTCTTGTGCTTGACCGGGCAGCCGTCCAGTACCACCCCTCCCCCGATGGTCTGGGCGGGGGAGTAGCTCCTGATGACGAAGGGGTCCCCGTGGACCGCCACCGTGGGCGACTCCAGGCGGATCTGCACGAAGGCCTCCTCCCCCGGCTCCAGCACCTCCCTGTCGAGGAGGACCACCCTGGCCAGTATCTCGGCCGTCCCCGCGTGGAAGCGCACCCTGGCCCTGTTCTTGAGCTTCCAGGGGGCCCCCGGCAGGTACTCCAGGCGGGCATCCACCATGTGGGTCACGGGGAGGGAGTCGGGGGGGATGAGGACATCGCCCCTTTCCACCTGCTCCTTCTCCACCCCCTGCAGGTTGACGGCCGTCCTCATGCCGGCGACGGATTCCGCCACCGGGGCGTTGTGGACCTGAAGCCCCCTGACCTTCGTGCGGATCCCCTTGGGCGCCACCTCCACCGCGTCCCCCTCGCGGATCCTCCCTGCCATGAGGGTCCCCGTGACCACGGTGCCGAAGCCGCGCATGGTGAAGGAGCGGTCCACGGGCAACCTGAAGAACCTGGCCGGGGGCCTCTCCCCCACCTGGGAGGCCAGCTCGTCCAGGCCGTGGAGCAACTCCCCCATGCCCCGGCGGGTGACCACGGAGGTCCTCACCAAAGGCGCCCCCTCCAGGAAGCTCCCCTTGAGAAACCCCCTGACGTCGTCCTCCACCAGGTGGAGCCATTCCTCGTCCACCAGGTCCACCTTGGTCAGGGCGACGAGCCCTTTGCTGACCCGCAGGAGGCGGCATATGTCCAGGTGCTCCCTGGTCTGGGGCATGACCCCCTCGTCCGCGGCCACCACGAGGATGACCAGGTCCACCCCCGTGGCGCCGGCCACCATGGTCTTGACGAAGCGCTCGTGGCCCGGGACATCGACGATGGCCGCGAGCCTGCCGCTGGGGAGGGTCAGGTGGGCGAAGCCGAGCTCTATGGTGATCCCCCTTATCTGCTCCTCCTTGAGCCGATCCGTGTTGATCCCCGTAAGGGCCTCCACCAGGGCGGTCTTTCCGTGGTCTATGTGGCCTGCGGTACCGATGATGATCTCGCGCATCGCCTTGAGTCAGTCTCCTTGGTGTCCCCGGCTCCAGGTCTCCGGCGTGTCCGTTGCCGGTTGCGTGTCGCCCGTCGCGGCCCTGGCATCGCGGGAAGCCTTCATTCCGATGGAGTTTATGTAGGCGCTCAACTTCGGCGTCAATTCCTCGATCCTTGCCCGAAAGGAGGCTGTCTCCTCATCCGAGAGCAATCCCCTCCTGTAAGCCCTTCTGAGCCAGTGCTTCAACTCGAACAGAGACCCCCTGGCTATCCTCGCAAAGCGCCGGTTGTCGGCGAAGGTGCCACGACCCGCGCCCTCTGCGATATTGGCACCGATGCTGTCGGCGCACTCGACGACCTGTCTGCCGATCGTCTCTCTAGGAAAGCGCTCCCACTTGAGGACCATGTTCCATGCGAGCTCGGACAACTCCTCCGCCAGACGGTAGATCCTCAGGTCCTCGAAACGGGTCCTGACCACGGCCCGGTCTCCCTTGTCTCCCACCGACAACGGACGACTGTCAACTGGCGAGCCCGAACGACCATCAACTCCTCGAATTCGCCTCCTTCGGCACGTAGATCCCCAACTCCTTCATCTTCCTGTGCAGGTGGCTCCTCTCGATGCCGATGGCGGAGGCGGTGCGGCTTATGTTCCAGTTGAACTCCCTTAGCCTCTCCTCGATGAAGGCCCTCTCGAACCTCTCCCTCGCCTCCTTGAGCCCCTGGGGCCTGCCCGATGGGGCCTCCTGCGACGGCGATCCCCGAAGGGGCGGGCCCAGGTCCTCCACGGTGATCCGCGAGGATGGGGAGAGGATGAGGAGCCTCTCCACCATATTCTTGAGCTCCCGTACGTTGCCCGGCCAGGCGTATCCCTGGAAGACCTCCATCACCTCCGGGTCGAAGGCCTTCCTGGGGAGCCCGTGCCTTACTGTGAACTCCTCGACGAATTCCCGCACCAGGAGCGGGATGTCCTCGGGCCTCTCCCTCAGGGGGGGGACCTCCACAGGGATCACGTTGATGCGGTGGTAGAGATCCTCCCTGAACCTGCCGGCCCTGATCTCTTCCTCCAGGTCCTTGTTGGTGGCGGCGATCACCCGCACATCCACCTGGATGACCCTGGCGCCGCCCACCCTCTGGAACTTCTGCTCCTGGAGGATCCTGAGGATCTTGGCCTGGGTGCTCAGGCTCATGTCGCCGATCTCGTCCAGGAAGAGGGTGCCCCCGTTGGCCATGTCGAACTTGCCCACCCGCATGTGGGTGGCCCCGGTGAAGGCCCCCTTCTCGTGGCCGAAGAGCTCGCTCTCTATGAGCTCCTCCGGGATGGCCGCGCAGTTGACCTCCACGAAGGGCCCATGGGACCTCCTGCTCTGCCTGTAGATGGCCCTGGCCACCACCTCCTTGCCCGTGCCGTTCTCGCCGTGGATCAGGACCCAGCTGGAGGTGGGTGCTATGACCCTGATCTGCTCCCTCAGTTGCTCGATGGCGGCGCTCTGCCCCGTGATCTCCACCACCGGCGAGGCCCTCTGCCTGAGCCGCCTGTTCTCCTCCTCCAGGCGGGAGTATCGAAGGGCGTTGTCGATGGTGAGGAGGACCTTGTCGAGGGACAACGGCTTCTCTATGAAGTCGTGGGCCCCGAGCTTGGTGGCCTTGACCGCCAGCTCTATGGAGCCGTGCCCGGATATCATCACCACCGGGACCATGGGCCATCCCTTCTTGATCTCCTGGAGCACCGCTATCCCGTCGCGCCCCGGCATCCAGATGTCCAGGAGGACCAGATCCGGGGTCTCCTCCTCCAGGAGCTGCAAGGTCCTCTCCCCGTCCTCGGCCAAAAGGACACGGTAGCCCTCGTCCTCCAGGATACCCTTGAGGCTGGTCCTCACGCCCTCCTCGTCGTCCACGACCAGGATCGCGGCGCCAGTGCCTCGAACTACCGTGGTCATCCTCCTGCCCCAAACTGAACGATACTCAGCGTCCTTGCCGTCAAATGCGCCTTGTCCTTTGTCTGTTGCCAGTGGTCAGTTGTCGGCAGTTCCTGACCGGGTTCTTTTCAACTGACAACGGACTACATACAACGGACACTTCTTTAAAGCGGCAGCTCCACCACGAACCTGGTCCCCCTGGGCTCGTTGTCCAGCACCCGGATGTATCCCCTGTGGTCGTTCACTATGGAGCGCACGATGGTCAGGCCCAGCCCCGTCCCGCCCTTCTTGGTGGAGAAGTAGGGCTCGAAGAGCCTGGCCTTGTCTTCGGGGGGGACACCAGGGCCGTTGTCCGCCACCTCCAGGCGGGCGACGCGCAGTTTCTTGTTGAAGGCCGTGCGGATCTGGATGCACCCCCCCTTCTCCGGCACAGCCGCCAGGGCGTTGTTGACGAGGTTGATCAGGACCCGCTGGAACTGGTCCCTGTCCAGGGGGACCTCCTCCATCTCGTCTCCCGGATCGAACTGGATCTCCACCTGGGGATGGCTCCCGCTGTACATGGCGACCACATCCCGGACGAGGCGATTGAGGTCCTGGGGGGTGCGCTGCACCTCGGGCATCCTCGCGAATCTCTGGAACTCCTCCACCAGGGCCTGGAGGTGACCCACCTGCTCGATGATCATCCTCGTGCACTCGTCCATGACCCCGGCGTCCTCCCCGGGCGGCCCCGGGAGGTACCTCTTGCGGAGCCTCTCGGCGGAGAGCTTTATGGGGGTCAGCGGGTTTCTGATCTCGTGGGCGATCCTCCGGGCCACCTCCTTCCACGCCACCATCCTCTGGGCCCTCTGGAGCTCGGTCAGATCGTCGAAGACCACCACCACCCCCATGTGCCCCGTCTTCTCGTCCCGCAACTGGTTCACGTGCACCATCAGGGAGAGGGACCTGTCCTCCAGGCCCAGTTGGACCTCCCTGCGCAGGGACTCCCTGCCGCTGCGCCTGAGCTCGGCGATGAGGCCATGGACCAGGGAGCGCTGCTCCTCGGGGATGACCTCCGTGTAGCTGCGCCCCAGGGCCTTTTCGGCCTCGAGCCCGAGGATCTCCTCGGCGGCCCTGTTGAGGGTGGTTATGCGATCCTCCTCGTCCAGGGAGATCACGCCCGTGGCCACGTTCTCCAGGACGATCTCCATGTAACGGCGCCCCTGCTGAGCCTCCATCGTGGCCCTCTGCAGATCCCTGTGGGAGGCCTCCAGGGCCTCCTGGCTCCGCTTGAGCTGCTGGGTCATCCGGTTGAAGGAATCGATGAGGGTCCCGATCTCGTCTCGCGTCCCCTCCTCCAGCTGGAAATCCAGGTGCCCCGAGGCCACCTCCCTGGTCTTCTCGGCCAGGGCCTGAAGGGGGATGGTGATCTGCTTGGCCAGGTAGAAGCCGAACCAGGAGGAGAGGAATATCACGGCGAGCAACGCCACGGTGAGGAGGATGTAGTAGTTGAGCTCGATGGGGGTCTCCTGGCTTCTCAGATGGCGGTACTGCTCGTAGGTCTGGGATATCGCCTCCATGTTACCGGAGAGGCTCTGAGGGACGAGGTAACCCGCCGCCACCACCCCCACCATGTCCTTGGGGTCGTAGGCGGAGTAGAGCGGGGCATAGGCCTCTATGATCTCCCCCCTGGGGGTCTTGCGGTTTCGGAACCACTCCTCCCCCCTCAAGGCCCGGCTCAGGGGGGCCGCCTCCGGAGCCGACAGATACCCCCCCCTCGGGAACCCCGAGGAGAACGCCTCGGCCAACGGCTCCATCCGCACGGAGTAAACGGCCAAGAAGTCGAGCTGGAACTCCCTGCGCCTGGCCTCCAGGGCGGCCCTGAGCGCCTGGGCGGACCCGGGAGAGAGGAGATCCTGCCTGGCCACCATCCTCCCCACCTGTCTCGCGAAGGCCAGCCCCTCCTCCCCCCTTTGCTGCCGCATGGCCTCGACTACCTCCCTGGACATCGCCAGGGAGTTCTCGATCTGGGTGTTCAGCCACAGATCGGTGCCGGTGCCTATGTACGAGATGGCCACCACGAAGAGCAGCACCGCCGGCACCACGGAGAACCCGACGAAGGCCACCACGAACTTGGTGCGGAGCTTGGCCCCGAATATCCCCTTTTTCCTCTCGAAGAGGAGCTTGACGAGGTTCCTCACCACCAAAAAGATCAGCAGGAGGATCAGGATGGCGTTGAGGGAGAGAAGTCCGAATATGAAGACGTTGCTGGCCAGGGACACGAAGGTGCCAGGACCCGAGAGATAGACGGCCAGGGCCGTCGTGAGGACGAGAAAGAGCGTCGAGGCCACGATGAGGTGGCGCTCCCTGCGCCGCCTCCTCTGTTCCGCCCAGTCCGATGGCAATACAGCTGGAGCCTCCATGGCAGGGCCGAAAGGCCTCCTCGCGTGGTCAGACCTTGGAGGGTGAAGATCTCTTTGCTCTGGGGCGACCCCGACGCTACCTCGCCCAAGGGCCATTCTAATTTATGGGGCGTGGCTTGACAAGTGGCCTGGAGCTCCGCTGGGCGGATCTTGCGACCATCTCCCCCGTCACCGGCCCGCTGCCCGCAACAGGCCCGGACGGACCAGGGGCCGCTTCCGGGGAATCACAGCCCTCTTGCACGATGAAACAGGCGGGCTCGGGAAGGCTCAGGCGGGGGCGGCCACGGGCAGACGGAAGGGCGCCCTCATCGCCTCCTCCCGGGAAGGGAACTCCACCACCTTCCACGCGCCCTTTTGGTTCATCACGGCCTGGAGGAGCCTCATGTTGAGGGTGTGGCCCGCCTTGTGCGCGATGAAGTGCCCGATGAGCGGAATCCCGAGCAGGGAGAGGTCCCCCAGGGCGTCCAGGACCTTGTGCCTGACGAACTCGTCCGGATAGCGAAGCCCCTCCTCGTTGAGGACCCTGAAGTCGTCGAGGACCACCGCGTTGTCCAGGGAGCCCCCCAGGGCGAAGCCCTGGCTCTTCATGCGCTCCACGTCCCTCAGGAAGCCGAAGGTGCGGGCCTTGCTGATCTCACGGTCGTAGGACCTGTCGGAAAAAGAGAACTCCAGGGACTGTTCGTGGATCAAGGGGTGGGGGAAGCGAATGGAGAAGGTCACCTTCAGCTCCCTCGCCGGGAGGAAGCAGGCCCATTTGTCGCCGTCGTCGAGGCGAAAAGGCCTCTGTATCACCAGGAACCTCTTGAACTTGGACTGGAGACGGGTCCCGACGCTGCTGAGGAGGTAGACGAAGGGCGCCGCACTCCCGTCCATGATGGGCACCTCCGGCCCGTCGACCTCCACCAGGGCGTTGTCCACCCCCATGCCCACGCAGGCCGAAAGGAAGTGCTCCACGGTGGATAGCGTGGCCCCGTCCCTGCCAAGGGTCGTGGCCAGGTTCGTGTCCGTGACATATTCCAGCCGGGCGGGGATCCGGACAGGACGCCGGCAATCGGTCCGGAGGAAGACGATCCCGTGGTCCTCGGGGGCGGGATGGATCCTCATGTGGATCACCTCTCCCGTGTGAAGCCCTATCCCCTTGCACTCCACGGTCTCCTTCACGGTGCGCTGTCTGTGCATGCCTCCCTCCAGGGGTCCCACTGCCGGCCATCGGCAGTCGCGTTGCCAACGGTTGCGGGCGGCGGCGGTCTTCCTCGTCTATCTCGTCTGTTCCACCTGTTCCGTCTATCCGGCCTGAACAAGGCGCGGGATCGTCAGCTCCTCGGGCGGTCGGCCTCGGCTCAGCTGCGGCCGGATCCGCCTGAGGCGGACCCCAGCCCGAATCCCGCAAGACAAGGCGTGCCAGGAGCCGCCCCGACAAGGACCGCCACCCTCTTTGGGTCTACAAGAAAGAACAGTGCCAAGCAGGGTCGATACCGGCGGAGAGGCCTCCGATGTTTTCGTCAACGTTTTCGATATGTTACGGCGGGATCGCCCGGAGCTGGAGGGGGGGAAGGCCGAACAGGCCTGCACGGTGTGCGAAAAAGGCCACAGGTAAGGGCCCACGGTGTGTTATTTTTGCAACACGTTCCTCCTCTGTCTTCTGGGTGCGAAGCGGTCCCTCTCGCTGTAGATGCAGCCGCAATAGGACTGGCGGTAGAGCCCCATCTCCCTGGACCTGCTGTTGCCCTGTTGCCACCCCTTGCGGAAATCCTCGTCGAGGAAGGCCACCCCCGCCCGACGCGCCTCCTGTGCGCCCACCTGGGCCACCAGCTCGTGGTCCTGCCGCTTGCTGAAGAGCAAGGTGGTGGTGAAGGCCTCGTGTCGCCCCCTGCGGGCCACCCGGGCCGTGGTGCCCAGACGCCACTGGTAGCATATGAGGCACCTCTGCTCCTCCCGGAAGACCACGCGCCTCAGAAACTCCTCCAATGGGTAGTCGACCATGTGGATCACCCGGAGCTGCATCTCCACCGAGAGCCTCTCCACCGCCTCTTTCCTCCGCAACAGCTCCTGGTAGGGCTGGATGTTGGGGTTGAAGAAGAGGCCCATCACCTCGTGCCCCTCCTTGCGAAGCCATTCCACCGGGTAGATGGCGCAATTGGCGCAGCATATGTGGAGCAGGACCCTCATGACCCCCCCGGGCGGGCCCGAAAAAGGGCCCTCAACCCCGCTTCCGCCCTCCTTCGGCCTTGCCAGGAGCCTTGAGCGCACAGGCCCCCCCGCCGCCCGCCTGGGGCCCGGGCGGCGAAGATGCGATCCCAGGCCACTGCCCGAGGGCCGGCCCCTCACTCGGGGAAGAGGCCCCGCTGCAGGGGCGCAGGCACCGGCAGCCGGAGGTGGCGGTAGGCCAGGGCCGTGGCCACCCGACCCCTGGGGGTCCGGTGGAGGAAGCCGCACTGCAACAGGTACGGCTCGTAGACCTCCTCGATGGTGTCCTTCTCCTCGCTCACCACCGCAGAGATGGTCTCGATCCCCACGGGCCCCCCCTGGAACTTCTCTATGATGGCCCGCAATATGCTCTTGTCCATGGCGTCCAGCCCGAGGGAGTCCACCTCCAACCTCTCCATGGCCTTGGCGGATATCTCCTCCGTGATGACCCCCGATCCCTCCACCTGTGCGAAGTCCCTCACCCTCCTCAGGAGCCTGTTCGCCACCCGCGGGGTCCCTCGGGACCTTCGGGCGATCTCCAGGGCCCCCCCCATCTCCACCTCCACACCGAGTATCCGGGCGGAGCGCAGGACGATCTCCAGCAGATCCCTTTCCCCGTAGAACTCCAGACGCGCCGTGATCCCGAAGCGGTCCCTGAGGGGGGAGGTCAGCAGCCCCGTCCTCGTGGTGGCCCCCACCAGGGTGAAGCGCGGCAGCTCCAGCTTGATGGTCCTGGCGCTCGGGCCCTGTCCGATCACGAGGTCCAGGCGAAAGTCCTCCATGGCAGGATAGAGGGTCTCTTCCACCGCGGGGCTCAGGCGGTGGATCTCGTCTATGAAGAGGACGTCCCGGTCCTCCAGGTTGGTCAGGATGGCGGCGAGATCCCCGGCCCTCTCCAGGGCCGGACCCGAGGTGCCGCGGATCTGCACCCCCATCTCCTGGGAGATGATATGGGCCAGGGTGGTCTTGCCCAGACCGGGAGGCCCGTAGAAGAGACAGTGATCCAGGGCCTCCCCTCGGGCCAAGGCCGCTCGGATGAAGACACCGAGGTTCTCCTTGAGCCTCTCCTGCCCGATGAAGTCCCTGAGGAGCTGGGGCCTCAGGGTCGCCTCGTAGGTGACCTCCTCCTCCCGCGCCTTGGGTGAGACGAACCGTTCCCGCATCTCTCGACCGTCACCCCCCTAGGCGGCCCCTCGCCGCTCGCACAAAGGCGACAGCGCCTCCCCACTCACTTGATCAGGAGCTTCAGGCTCTCCCTGATCCACGCCTCGGCGGTGGCGGGACCACGTATCTGCCTTCGCGCCTCCGGCAGGACCTTGGCCGCCTCGGATTTCCGATAACCCAGGTTCAGCAGGGCGCAGAGCACGTCTCGCTCCATGCCGTCGCCTTCGCCCGGCCTGCGCCCGCTTGACACCTCCGGCCGCCTTCCGGCCATGAAACGATCCACCTTGCCCTGGAGTTCCAGCAATATCCTCTCCGCCATCCGCCTCCCCACCCCCGGGATGGCGTGAAGCCGAAGGCTGCTCCCCTCCAGCACGGCCTGGGCCAGCTCCTGAGGCCTGATCCCGGACAGTATGTTCCTGGCCAGCTTGGGCCCTATCCCGTTGACACCGAGCAGGGAGACGAAGGCCTCCTTCTCCGATGGGGTCAAGAACCCGAAGAGCTGGATGGAATCCTCTCGGACCACCATGTGGACCTCGAGGGAGACCTCCTCGCCCTGTTCGGGCAGATCGTAGAAGGTGCTCAGGGGGATGAAGAGCAGGAAACGGACACCGTGGACATCCACCACGACGGAGTCCGCCTCCTTGTGCAGGAGCCTTCCTCTGAGAGAGGCGATCAAGGACTCACCCCCAACCTCGCGCCCAGTTGCTGGCTGTGGGCATGGCAGATGGCCACGGCCAGGGCATCCGAGGCGTCCATGGGCAGCACATCGCTCACCCCCAGCAGCTGTCTCACCATGGCCCGGATCTGTTCCTTTCCCGCATGGCCGTAACCGGTCACGGCGAGCTTGACCTGAAGGGGGCTGTACTCGTAGATCTCCACCCCGCTTTGCACCGCGGCCAGGAGGATGACCCCCCTGGCCTGCCCCATGACGAGGGAGCTCCTGGGGTTCTTGGCGTGGAAGATGGACTCGACGGCCACTGCCTGGGGGGAGTGTCTCCGGATCACGGCCTCGATCCCACTGTGTATCTCGTGGAGACGACGGGCAAGGGCGCCGCCCTTGCCCGCGCGGATCACCCCGTGGGTCACATGAAGGAGACGACCGTTTTCCACGGCCACGAGGCCGAAACCCGTCCGCGAGGAGCCCGGATCCACCCCTAAGAAGACCATAGGCGTCCGCCCCGTGGATCGTCTGAGAAGCAGGGCGACCTCCTCTGCCGCGCCGCCCGATCGGGGTAACGATCGTCCCCGTTCCCCCCCGAAAATCCCCGCAGGCCGAAGAGATCGACATCCGGAGGCCCTTCCCTGGAAAGGGGGGCTCGAGGGGCACCCCGAGGGGAAAGGGATTGCCAACGGAACACCGTTGTGTTACATGACAGATGAGGGCGCCCGTAGCTCAGTTGGATAGAGCACAGCACTCCGGATGCTGGGGTCGAAGGTTCGAATCCTTTCGGGCGCGCCATACCCTACCCCCTGGCCGCCGAGAGCCTCTCCATGATCTCGTCGGGGATATCGAAGTTGGAATAAGCGTTCTGAACGTCGTCGTTGTCTTCCAGCGCCTCCATCAGCCGCAGCATCTGCTCGGCCTCTTTGCCCTCGAGCCGGACTGTGGTCCTGGGCACCATGGTGACCTCCGCCGACAAAGGCGTGAGGCCCTGTTCCTCCAAGGCCTTCCTCACCCCTTCCAGGCCGGAAGGGGTCGTGCGCAGCTCCCAATGGGTCTTGTCCCCCAGGACGTCCTCCGCCCCTGCCTCGAGGGCCAGCTCCATGACGGCATCCTCGTCCATGGCCCCCTTCTCCAAGAGGATCACCCCTTTTTTTTCGAACATCCAGGCCACGCTCCCGGCCTCTCCCGGCTTTCCGTTGTTCTTGCTGAACAGGTGCCTGATCTCGCTCACCGCCCGGTTTCTGTTGTCGGTGACCACCTCCACGAGCATGGCAGCGCCCCCAGGGCCGTAGCCTTCGTAATAGAACTCCTCGTAAGCAGCGCCGCCCAACTCCCCTGTCCCCTTCTTGATGGCCCTGACGATGTTCTCCTTGGGCATGTTGACGGCCTTGGCCTTGTCGATGGCTAGCCGCAGTCTGGGGTTGCCGTCCGGATCCCCCCCGCCTAGCCTGGCTGCGACCATGATCTCCTTTATTATCTTGGTGAACTGCTTGCCCCGCTTGGCGTCGACGGCCGCCTTCTTGTGCTTGATGCTCGCCCATTTGGAGTGTCCCGACATCTCAACGACCTCCGCAATTGGCCATGGGCCGCGGCGTTTCTCTTCGCTCAAGCCGCCCCGACAAACGCCGCCGCCCCCTGCTCACTCGCCGAGCCCCTGGCGCACGCGGCCCGGCCCGCGAAAGAGGGGCCGGGGCAGGGCTTGCGACCCTGCCTCTCGCGCGCCCATATGATATCACCGCGAGAGAGAAAAAGCGATTCGAGCCACGCCCCCCAAAAAAAAGGCCCGCCCCCCTCAGGGGGCGGGCCCGGAGCTGTTCCCCGGCAGCGCCCTACTCTCCCACCCCGTTACCAGGGCAGTACCATCGGCGCTGGAGGGCTTAACTTCTGTGTTCGGGATGGAGACAGGTGTTTCCCCTCCGCTATGGCCACCGGAAAACAGCTCTGCTGCCCTTTTTTTCAAAGGTGACAACCGAATCTGGCTTCGGCCTCTGCTCGAGTCCGGAAACAAGGGCTTGTGGTCAAGCCTCACGACCGATTAGTACCGGTTAGCTGAGCCCGTTGCCGGACTTACACACCCGGCCTATCAACCTCGTGGTCTTCGAGGGGTCTTCAGTCCCCGCCGAAGCGGGGAGGGGATATCTCATCTTGAGGTGGGCTTCCCGCTTAGATGCTTTCAGCGGTTATCCCGTCCGAACAT
>Ga0068707_1002163_pt1 | contig 13871 bp, 8 predicted proteins | sample YNPNPMetaG_FD_66600 | JGI IMG/M metagenome (GOLD analysis project Ga0068707, IMG submission 66600) | Anoxygenic and chlorotrophic microbial mat microbial communities from Yellowstone National Park, USA - YNP NP MetaG | ecosystem: Environmental > Aquatic > Thermal springs > Hot (42-90C) >... | reverse complement strand
ACACAACAAACCGATGAAAATAGTTAAACATGCGAGTTCCATCCGGCCGAGAGGCTAATAAAAGTAAGGTAAGCATAACCAAAAGGAAGTCAGTAACTTAAAAATTATTTTCGGATGAAAGTGCCCCAATTTAAAAATACTCACAGGATGAAGCCATCTGTAATGATATATGCCGTTGTGGTGTTGATTGCCGGGAGCTTTTATTTTCATCCCTGTAAGGCGCAGGATATAAAAAAAGATGTTACGGTTGTTAAACCCTACCAGCCGGTGGTACAGGATTTTTCGAAAATCAACCTTATGCCGGTTATTGCCGATACTACGCCCTTTACCATACAATACAACTACCGGATCAACTCCGTCAAGCTTGAAGCGCCCTACAATCCCCGTCCCATTTCCATGGCAAAGCTTGCACAGGAGACTGTACCAGCCGTGCAGAATAACTACATCATGACGGCCATCGGTAATCCATGGTCGCCCTTGCTTGAGGCAAGCTTTAACAGCGGACGGTCGGGCAATAGCAGCTGGGGTTTTCTGTTCCGGCACACTTCAGCTCAGGGTTCGGTACCCCTGCAAAACTCATCTACACGCATCGATGCTCCATGGAAAAATACGCTGGCCGCTTTTCAGGGTAAATATCTGACCAAAAAGACCGCTTGGCAGACCCGACTAAGTTACCAGTCCAATACCTACCAATACTACGGAATCGATCCGGTGGCCGCTCCGTTATACGATGCCGATACCTTCAGACAACACCTGCAGTCCGGCTGGGCTTCTCTCAGCCTATCTTCCCTTAATCCCGACAGCAACCGATTGCAGTACGACGGAGGATTACAGTACCGTTTCATGGCCGATCGTTACGATTATGTGGAAAATCAAGTCACACTCAATGCCCGGGTGGGAAAGATGCTTACTGCCTTTTACGGTGGGATCGAATTTAATAATCGATACCTCGGCGCTGCCGGCGAAAACGATTCCTCGTATGTCAACCTCTTTACCCTGCGTCCTTTTGCCGAAAAATCGGGCAAAGAATGGAAAATATCGGGCGGGTTGAATATCACCTCCGACAAACATTTCGGTGGGACTACCCTGTATGTCTTTCCTTTTGCCAGCTTCGACTTTGTGGTGGTACCACGGGTAATGAAAATCAACCTGATATACGACGGTTATGTCGTGTCCAACAGCTATAACCAACTTCTTGAGGAAAATCTGTACATCCGCCCCGGTACCTTCGGCAAAAGCACAAGCTGCAATAGTGCCATCGGTGCTACCCTTGCTGGCATCCTTAACGAGGAAATTCATTATAGCCTCAGCGGCAGATATGAAAATGTGAAAAATCAGGTATTTTTTGTCAATGCGGTGGATTCGCCTTTTTACAACTGGTTTGTGCCCGTGTACGACGATGTGGAGGTAATGAAGATGGCTGCCAGTTTTAGCTTTAAAATCAGTTCAAAAGCACAGCTAAACCTTATGGCTCAATACCAGCATTTTGACTTACTACGGCAGAAAAAACCATGGGGCTTGCCGGCGATCACGGCCAGCAGCGCAGTGGTATATAATATCCGTAATAAAATAATCTCTAATACACAACTGTATTTTGTGGGTACACGTTATGCGCAGAAGCCTGTCACCGAGGCTACTGCAACTCTAAAACCTTTTGTCAACCTGAATGAAAAAATCGAATATCGATATACCGATAAATTTTCCTTATATTTGGAGTTGAAAAATATTACGGCCTCGAAGTATGCCTATTGGAACCAGTATACCAGCTATCGTTTTCAGGCATTCCTGGGGGCAATGTTCTTGTTCTAATGAATTAATTTATTCAACAATCATTTTGTAATTAAGGATGAGGAGACGCAAAAACAGAACCTGGTTGTGGATGGGATTACTGTGTTTGGGGATATTGTGTGGTACGCTGGAATACATGTATCGTTATACCCAACGCCGGACAATGGCTTATATTTATTCCAGCGTGCAGAGCATTCCTGCAAATAAGGTCGCCATTGTTCTGGGTACCAGCAAGTATACAAAAAACAAAACACCTAATCCCTACTTTTACAAGCGCATAGCAGCAGCCGAACTGCTTTACCGGGCAGGCAAAGTACATTACCTGATCGTTAGTGGCGACAATCTTCACCGTTCGTACAACGAACCGATGATGATGAAAAGGGAGCTCAACCGAAGGGGAATACCCGATAGCGTCATCTTTCTCGATTATGCCGGGTTGCGTACCTTCGATTCGGTAATCAGGGGATATAAAATTTTTGGCCAGAGGAGTTACACCATTGTCTCCCAGCGTTTTCAGCTTGAGAGGGCGGTATATATTGCTCACCGCTTTGGCATAGGAGCCATTGGATTTGAAGCCGATGGGGTAGACGAACCCTCGCACTGGCTTATGGTTGTGCGCGAATATTTTGCCCGCGCATTGATGTACTGGGATATCTTCACAAACCGCCAACCCCGTTTTCTGGGACCAGCAGTCGAAATTCCCTGAGTTTATCCCTTTTTCTGCCGGTTGACTATGGTCCGTACAAAGTCAACGAACAAGGGGTGTGGCGCTAAAACCGTACTCTGATATTCGGGGTGAAACTGTACCCCCACAAACCACGGATGCGAAGGTATTTCAACTATTTCTACCAAATTGCTATCGGGGTTAATGCCCACAGCATGCATGCCGGCTTTTTCAAAATCAGGCAGGTATTCGTTGTTGAACTCAAACCGGTGCCGATGACGTTCGGAAATATGCGTGGTTCCATAAGCCTTATGGGCACGGCTGCCTTTTTTTATTACGCACGGATATGCGCCCAGTCGCATTGTTCCGCCTTTTTCGGTTACCCCTTTCTGGCTTTCCATCAGGTCAATCACCGGATGTTCGGTACTTCGTACCATCTCGGTCGAATGTGCATCGGCCCAACCTATCACGTTACGGGCAAACTCGATGACCGCACATTGCATCCCCAGACAGATACCAAAAAAAGGTATCTGATGCTCACGCGCATATTTTACCGACAAAATTTTTCCTTCTATCCCCCGGTCGCCAAAGCCCGGTGCTACTATTATGCCTTCCATACCTCCCAGTAGGCTGTCGATGGTCTGATCGGTAATCTTTTCCGAATGTATACATGTAAGGTCTACCTTGCAATCATTTACTGCACCAGCATGCTGCAACGACTCAATTATGGATTTGTAGGAATCTTTCAATTCAACATACTTGCCCACCAGCGCTACTCGTACGCAATGTTTGGGATTTTTCAGTTTATCAAGAAACTCGATCCATTTGGCCAAATCGGGTTCTTGGCCTTCCTTGAGGTTGAGCTTTCTGAGGACAGTAAGATCGAGTTTTTCCTTGAGCATCATCAGGGGTACTTCGTAGATGGTACCCACATCGATCGATTGCACTACTGCATCGAGCTCTACATTGCAAAACAGAGCAACTTTCTTGCGTATGTCTTGAGTGAGTTCGTGTTCGGTCCGCAACACCAAAATATCGGGCTGAATCCCGTTTTCGAGCAAAATTTTAACGCTGTGCTGCGTAGGTTTGGTTTTTAGTTCGCCCGAGGCCGAAAGATAGGGCACCAGCGTCAGATGGATGACAATGGCATTGGTCGGTCCCAGCTCCCACTTCAGCTGACGGACAGCTTCGATATAGGGCAATGATTCTATGTCGCCCACGGTACCGCCTATTTCGGTGATAACGACATCGTACTTAAAACGCGACCCCAGCAGTTTTATCCTGCGCTTGATTTCATCGGTAATGTGTGGGATGACCTGTACGGTTTTGCCCAGATAATCACCGCGCCGCTCCTTAGTGATGACCGTCTGATAAATTTTTCCGGTAGTAACGTTATTGGCCTGTGAAGTAGGAACTCCCAAAAAACGTTCGTAGTGACCCAAGTCCAGGTCGGTCTCTGCTCCGTCGTTGGTGACATAGCATTCGCCATGCTCATAGGGATTGAGCGTCCCCGGGTCTACATTGATGTAAGGATCGAGTTTCTGAATGGTTACCGAATAACCCCGCGACTGAAGCAGTTTGGCCAGTGATGCTGAGATGATTCCCTTGCCCAACGACGAGGTTACCCCTCCCGTGACAAAAATATACTTCGTATTGCTTGCCCCTGTACTCATGATGATCGACCTTTGCCTTTAATCGTTTACCATGTTCTCGATGATGCGAATTTTCTCCTCAAGTACTTTTATCTCTTCCTTGGCACTATCGATTTTTTGCTGAACTTCCCGGATCATGGCCTCGGCATTCTTGGTTTTGGCAAAAAATCCAATATTATTTTCCCACAGCACAATATCGCTTTCGAGCTTTTTCAGACGGGAAATGAGCCGATCGCGTTCACGGTTAAGCTGCGACTCACTTTTTCTTTGCGCCACCTGTTCAATCTTCGATTTAAACTTCTCGATCCGACGCTTGCCATCATCCAGCCGTAGTCCTTCGAACAGTCGGTCGATAGCCTTCTTGTAACGCTGTTGAACCTCTTGTTTGTTTTTAAGGGGAACAAATCCTATTTCGGACCACCGGCGCTGAAATTCCTTTAGCTTGTTAAAATTGACTTCGGCATCGCTATCGAACTGATAGTTTTCGATTTCTTCGATCAAGGCCAGCTTGGCTTTGAGATTATCCTCGTATTTTGAATCAATCTGCGCAAAATAGGCAGCCTTGTTGTTGAAAAACGTGTCGCAGGCGGCACGAAAACGCTTCCATATCTGATCGCTGTACTTGCGCGGAACAGGTCCTATTTCCTTCCAGCGTTTCTGAATGTTGATAAGATCCTCGGTGGTCTTTTTCCATTCGGTACTGTCTTTTAGCGCCTCGGCCTGAACGCACAGATCGAGCTTGAGTTGCAGATTGTTGTTCTGTTCTTCCTTAATCTTGTTGTAATAAGCCCGTTTATGGGCAAAAAATTCATCACAGGCCTTGCGGAAACGCTCGTATATTTTGTTGTTATCCTTTTTGGGAGCAAAACCAATAGTACGCCATACCTTTTGAATCTCTACAATCTCCTGGGTGCGTTCTTCCCACTCCTTCATGTGCTGGGGCAGATTCTGCAACATGGCTTCTACCTTCTCGCAGAGCACAGTCTTGGCTTCCAGATTTTTCAACTGCGAAGCCTTAAGGTTGTCGTAGTACTCCCGATGACGTTTGTTGATTTTTGCGGTTATTTCCTTAAACCGGTTCCATATTTCGGCACGGTTTTCGACGGGTACGGGACCAATTTCGCGCCACTTGTTGTGATATTCTTGCAGCATTTTAAAGGCCTTGACAGCCGAAGGTTCGAGCAGCAATGCCTCGGCCTGCTCGCATAGCTCGATCTTGGCCTCCAAATTCTTTTTCAGGTCTAAATCGCGTAGCTCCTTGTTGATCTTTATGTAGTCGTAAAATTTTTCGACATAGTAATTATAACTTTCCCACAGATTGCTGACCTCGTGTTGGGGCACCGGACCTACCGAACGCCATTGTTTCTGCAGCTCTCTGAACTGATGGAAGGTTTCGTTGAGCGACTCGGTAGTGTTGGTAAGAGCCTTGATTTGTTCAATAATCTCACGCTTGATGCGTAGGTTCTCTATCTTCTCGGCCTCGGCCTTACGGGTATATTCGGCCTTAGCCTCCTTGTATTCCTTCAGAAGGGCTTTCAGCTTTTCTTCCAGTCCGTCGGGCTGGGGTTTGAAGTCTTCGGGGTTACCCCCTTCGTCGAGAAATTGCTTGCGTAAACGCTCAAGTTCCGACTTGTGTTTTTTGTAAAATTGTATTTTTATGTTTTCGATATCGACACGGATGGCTTCGACCTGACCCTCTTTTACCAGCTTTTCGGCTGTGGCTACCAGTTCTTCTTTCGAAAGCTGGCTGTAGTCGGTGGCTTCGCGCAGAGTTTCCTCGTCAATTTCTTCATCGGCCAGTTCCTCGGGCACCGCCACATCTTCGGGCAGTATCACATGTTCGTGGGCATACTGGGACTCGTCCTCTTCCATAGCAATAGTGGCTTCGGTAGCCACTTCTTCACCGGCCGGTAATACCGTTGGGGCTTTCTGCGCATGACCGGCTATTGCTTCTGCATTGCCGGTTTGTTCATTCTGAACAGTATTCACATGGGTAGGTTCCATACACTAAATAGTTGTATTTTTTGAAGGTACGAAAATAGATATTTAGCCCTTAATTCTCAAAGGTTTTTTAAAAAAAGTGCACTCTCATCTGCCGTGATATCGGAAAACGTGAAAGGCCTGCAATCGTGGAGCGCTTTTGGCGACGCCGGTGGGTTCGTCCGGCCGATCTGTAAGCACACGAGGCATGAGTAGTGGAGCTGGCGGGATTCGAACCCGCGTCCAAACAAGAAACAGAAACGCTTTCTACATGCTTAGCCAATTCTTGATTTTCGTGCGGAAACTGGCAATTGGCAGCCTATTTCCGCCTTAGTCCTGCAATTCTGACCGACCCGTCAGGACACCAGGCCGGCGAGCCCAAACTCACGAGCGCCGCTTGACCAACGAGCGTCGGGCTTGCTCATTGAGCGACGTCTTGTCCCCTGCACCTTGGCAAGGGATAAGCCCATCTACTATACTTCGATTAGGCTGCAAGAGCGTAGTTATATTCGCCATTTATTCTTTGCAACCCTGGTTAAGGCCGTTGTTGCCTGGGCCTGCATGCTTACATTTCCATTTGCCTTGCTGTCAAAACCAGTCAGCCCCGCATTGGTTATTTCTCTGCAAAGCTCGTGCAAAGATACAACAAATCAAAGAACAATTTGCATCCCTCCCCCAAAACTTCGCCCCAACTACACCCTTCAGGCTTACCTTATTGCTAATTGCCCTTACTCCCGGTTCCCCATAGCACAACCCCTACCAACGACATCTCTGTACAATATGCTCATATGCAATCAGTTGATAAAAAATTAATTTTTTTATCAAAAAATTTTTAAACGACAGAACCTGTCGTTTTGGCGGAGTAGTTTTGGGGGGTGAAATGTGCATATAGATGATGGCAAAGTAAATATGCGAAATAACAAAGCTAAAGATTAAAAAAGATTGAAAATGGATTCCAAGCTAAGCAAGCAGTCGAAAATAACAATTGCAAATCAAAGAAAGAATATTTTTTTATAACTTCGAAAAAACATTATTAGTATTAACCTTTAAATTTTACAGAGATGAAAAGTTTAGCTCAGTTTCAGAATCTTTATGCTTTGCAAAAAACTTTACGTTTTGAGCTGAAACCTGAAGGCCATACAAGAGAGACATTCAACCGGTGGCTCGAAGAAATTGAAAAAGAGCAGGCCAGTGAAAATGAAAATATTGTATATCAGGACCTGCTGAGAGCGAAAAAGTATGAGAAAATTAAAATAATCCTGGATGAATATCATAAGGACTTTATTGAACAGGCACTTGCGTATGCCAATTTAACAGAGCTCGAAAAATACGAAGAACTTTATCGTAAGTCAAATAGAACTAGTGAAGAGGAAGAAGAATTTGAAAATACAAAAGAATCATTAAGAAAACAAATTGCAAATATATTCATAAAAAATCCGAATAAAACCGTTCAGGAACGCTGGAAGTTTTTATTCAGCAAAAAGCTAATCCAAAACGAATTAATTGTTTGGGTAAAAGGTAACTATGAATTATTGTCCGAAAAGCTAAAAAATGAATTTCCTGATGAAAGTAGTATTATATCTACCATTGAAGATTTTAAATATTTTACTACTTATTTCAGGAATTATCATGAAAACCGAAAAAATCTTTACAGCAACGAAGATAAATTCTCGACTATTGCACATCGCTTGATTCATGAGAATTTGCCGAAGTTTATTGATAATATTGCCATTTATCAAAAGGCAAAGGCAGTGCTGAATATAAATGAAGTTGAAAAAGAATTAGGGTTACCCGAGGACACATTAGACAAAATATTTTCGTTGGATTTTTTCTCAAAAGCACTAACTCAGAAGGGTATTGACCAATATAATTATTTTCTGGGAGGAAAAACTGAAAATGAAGTTAAAAAAATAAAAGGACTGAACGAGTTTATTAATCTGTACAATCAACAGCAACAGGATAAAAATCAAAGATTACCGTTTTTAAAGGTATTGTATAAGCTGCCTTTGTTTGAGCGTACTTCTACATCCTTCCGATTTGAACCGATTGAGAATGATCGTGATTTAATAGAACGTATAGGTAAATTTTACTACAATGATCTCAAACAGTATAGGGATGACTCACAAGGAGATACAACTGACATATTGAGCGGAATAAATACTTTGCTCAGACATGTTCACGATTATCGCGATGGTTTGTACGTAAATGGAGGAATTACACTCACCCAAATTTCCCAAAAAATATTTGGTTCGTGGAGTTATATTAACAATGCTCTTGCCTATTTTTACGACACTTATATCGATGCATCTGGAGTTGACCATCAAGGGGAGCGAAAACCCAAAAAACAGAAACAGATTCAGGAAAAGACTAAATGGTTGAAACAAAAACAGTTCCCTGTAATCTTGGTCGAAAAGGCCTTGAGTGAATATAAGTCTATAGAAACCAATGAAGATTTAAAAACCAGAATTTCCGACACAACGCTTTGTGATTTCTTTAAACGTTGTGGAAACGATGACAATGGACAGGATTTGTTCGATCGTATTGAAGCAAGATTGAGGGAAAAGAATGAGGAAGGATATTCCCTGGAAGACTTGCTAAAAAAAGAATTTACAACCGAACGAAAGTTGATGCAAGATAAGACTAAGACCCTACTGATTAAGAACTTTCTGGATGTTATCCAAGGGGACAAGGATGATATTACCGCCGGGCTGCTTCATTTCGTCAAATGTCTGATACCACGCACAGAAATAAGCGAGAAAAATGAGCTATTCTATTCTGGTATGGAAAAATACTTAAATATCCTGTCGGAAGTGACCCCTCTTTACAATAAAGCACGAAACTACCTGACCCAAAAGCCATATAGCATTGAAAAGGTGAAGTTAAATTTTGAAAACAGTACTTTACTGGATGGATGGGATGAAAACGAAGAAAGCGATAATTCTTGTGTATTGCTCAGAAAGAGAGGTTATTACTACTTGGGTATCATGAACAAAAAGCATAATATGATTTTTGATAGAAAAATATATCCTAAAGCAACAGAAGGTGAAGCATATTACGAAAAAATGATTTACAAACTTCTGCCCGGAGCTTATAAAATGCTTCCTAAAGTATTTTTTTCTGAAAAAAATATTGATTATTTCAAGCCTTCTGAAGAGATATTAAGAATAAGAAATACAGCAAGTTATAGTAAAAATGGTCAGCCGCAGGAGGGATACCAAAAGGCCTCTTTCAGCATAGAGGATTGCCGAAAGTATATAGATTTTTTCAAGAAATGTATAGCAAACCACTGGGACTGGCAAAAGTTTAACTTTAATTTTTCTCCCACAGAATATTATCAGAGTATTGATGAATTTTATAGGGAAATAGAACGACAAGGGTACAAAATTGATTTTGTAAAAATTCCCGAATCGTATATCAATCAATTGATCAAGGAAAATAAGCTTTATCTCTTTAAAATTTACAACAAAGATTTCTCGGAAAAGAAAAAAAGTAAAGGTAAGGACAATCTGCACACCCTATACTGGAAGATGTTGTTTGATGAAAAAAATCTTAAGGATGTGGTGCTGAAGTTGAATGGCGAAGCTGAAGTCTTTTTCAGGCAAAAATCTATCCTCTACAATGAGGAAATATGGAACAAGGGACATCATTACTCAGAATTAAAGGACAGATTTAGTTACCCCATCATAAGCAATAAAAGATATGCCGAAGACAAGTTTTTTCTGCATGTACCCATAACGCTAAACTTTAAAGCCGATGGGATAAATAATGTCAACAATATGGTGAATGAATTTATCAAGGACAACCGGGATATTCATATAATTGGAATTGATCGGGGAGAAAGGCATTTACTATACGTTTCCGTGATCAATCAGAAGGGCGATATAGTGGAACAGTGTTCGCTCAATGAAATTGTCACTGAATATAACGGGAAAATTTTCAAGAAAAATTATCACGAGGAACTTGATAATCTTGAAAAAGAAAGGGACCGAGCACGAAAAGACTGGCAAACCATTGCCAACATAAAGGAACTTAAAGAAGGATATCTGTCGCATGTAATACACAAAATATCAAAACTCATTTTAAAGTACAACGCCATAGTGGTGATGGAAGACTTAAATTCGGGCTTCAAACGTGGGAGGCAGAAAGTTGAAAAACAGGTATATCAGAATTTTGAAAAACAACTGATTGAAAAATTGAATTATCTTGTACTAAAGGAATCAAATGTCGATGAGCCGGGAGGTGTTTTGCGAGCCTACCAGTTAGCTAATAAGTTCGAAACATTTAAAAAATTGGGGAAGCAAAGCGGTATAATATTCTATGTGCCTGCTGCCTATACTAGTGCCATCGACCCGGTAACCGGATACATACAGTATTTATATCCCTTAAAACAGGCCGATAGTGTAGAGAAAGCCCGCAAATTTTATTCACAGTTTAAACGAATAAGCTATAATCCTCATAAGCAATGGTTTGAGTTTTCCTTCGATTATAATGACTTCAATATTATTTACCATGGTAAATCATCGTGGACAATATGTACAACAAATACCGAGCGTTATATGTGGAATCGTTTACTTAACAATGGCCATGGTGGCGAAGAACTTGTTTATGTTACAAATGAACTGGAATTGCTATTTGGAGAATACAACATTATTTACGGCGACGGTAAGGATATAAAGCAACAAATCACAGATGTACAGGATATCGATGTTGATCGAACAGCCAAGCAATTCTATAAAAGAATCAATGAGTTACTTAATTTAACTTTGAAATTAAGACACAACAATGGAAAAAAAGGTGCCGATGAAGAAGATTATATACTATCGCCGGTTGAGCCATACTTTGATAGTAGGTTTGAATCTCGAAAACCAAGCATGCAACAAACCTTGCCCATCAATGCTGATGCTAACGGCGCATTCAATATTGCCCGAAAAGGTTTATTGTTGTTGGAAAGATTAAATCAATTGGGCGTTGAAGAGTTTGAAAAAACCAAAAAAAGTAATAACAAAAAGACCCAATGGTTACCCCATGAGCTATGGGTCGAATATGCTCAGAATCATACACGTAAGTAGCAAGGGGGATAATCATTCATTGAATTAACAAAGGGCAATGCTAAAATTGGCATAATTATATTAGCTGGCCGGTATACAAATAATGGTACGGCCGCCAATGATGCCGGTATGTTATTAACTATATGTCGGTAAGTCAAATGGAGCCATATATACCTATTTCATTCTTGAACGATTTCATTTTTTGTCCGAGATCTATTTATTATCATCAGCTGTATACTGGGTACGATAGTCAATTATATGAACAAAAACCGCAAATAGCTGGTAAAGTTGCCCATCGAACCCTCGACGAAAAAACGTATTCCACCCGTAAAGAAATTTTACAGGGGATAGAAGTATATTCTGAAAAGTATCAGTTATCAGGTAAGATAGATCTTTTTGATACCCTAAAAGGATACCTAATAGAACGCAAAAGGATGATTACAACCATTTACGATGGATATATTTTGCAGGTATATGCCCATTATTTTTGTCTTTCCGAGATGGGTTACATGGTTAGTAAAATTATAATACATGATCTTACCTCAAACAAAAATTACGACATACCCTTGCCCGATAACAACATTGAAATGTTTCGAAAGTTCGAACAAACAGTCAGGGCTCTAAGGGATTACCATATGGATGACCCAAATTTTATTCCCAATTTTAATAAGTGTGCTAAATGTATCTATGCAAATTTATGTGATCAAAACCCATGCTGAGTCTACCGGATTTTATGGAAAAACATGTAGTAATCTGTTTTACTGGCGATGATCAAAAATTGTCATTCAAAAATGACAATTTGTACGTAACCCGCGGCGATGAGGTGGTTATACAAGTATCTTGTCACAAGGTGTTTGCATTGTGGATAATCGGACATGCAAGCTTAACAAGTGGTTTGCTCGAACGCAGTAAAAAGTTTGGATTTTCAATTATTATGTTCAGTTATGGATTTCGGATATATGGTGTTTGGAACTCGCCTGTGGAAGGCAACTATTTGCTGCGAAAAAAGCAATATGAATACCAGAATCTGGGAATTGCCCAAAAATTGGTGGAGAATAAAATCCGCAATCAACTTATTCTACTTAAAAGCGTTCGGAACAAATCAAAAGACCTAAAAAACAGTATTCAACTGATTTCTTCATACTTGGATCAGATAGTTAATGTTAAAGAACTGCATGAATTATTGGGTTTAGAAGGTGTAGCCACCCGTTTGTTCTTTTTCCAGTGGTTTAAAGAAATGGACTGGAAAGGTCGACGTCCACGTACTAAGTGCGATTTTATTAATACAACCCTTGACATTGGCTATACCCTGCTGTTTAATTATATAGATGCAATGTTGAATTTGTATGGATTTGATCTGTATCAGGGGGTTTATCATCGTAATTTTTACCAGCGAAAATCATTGGTATGCGACCTTGTAGAACCATTCCGGTGTATCATCGACCATCAGGTGAAAAAGGCTTTTCATTTGCAGCAAATAAAAAAGGAAGATTTTAAGGAAATAAAAGGACAATATTTTTTAAAAAACGAAAAAAGCAAAAATTATGTACGAATATTAATGGAAAGCATACTGGAATATAAAACTGATATTTTCAGCTATGTGCAGAGCTACTATCGATGTTTTATGCGATCTAAGAATCCTGAGGAATATCCAATGTTTGTCATCAAAAAGTAATTTCAATGTTAATTGTTTCGTATGATATATCCGACACAAAACTTCGCAACCGTTTTTCAAAATTTTTGAGTAAATTTGGCGTAAGAATTCAATACTCGGTCTTTGAAATACGGAATAGTGACAGGGTCCTGCAAAACATTAAAACAAAAATTGAAGGCTACTATGCTAAGCATTTTGGCCAGTCCGACAGTATTTTGATTTTCGATTTAAGTAAGCAATGTAAGATTGTTCGTTATGGGTATGCCAAAAACGACGAGTTGGACTTGCTAATTGTTGAGTAGATGGGCACGTTAACACTAACAGGGGTTCTTCAACTGGAAAAAATAATGCTATTTAAAGAAATCATTTTTTCGGGTCAATTAAAAAATTGCAAACCTTCGTCTTCATATTTATGTAAATGTGTCAGTGGGTTTCTTTGACGTTCTTAAAATGAAAATATGGCAGAAAATGGGTATGAAAAATGTTTTATGGACAACTAAAACGGTCATTTTTGCAGCTTATCTGTCTAAGGAACCCTTGAAATTTCTACTATTGTAGATATGCCCTTGTTACCGGATCATCATTATGTCTAAGGAACCCTTGAAATTTCTACTATTGTAGATACGAGTTCTGAGGCACCGCCTCCGAGGAGTCTAAGGAACCCTTGAAATTTCTACTATTGTAGATAGCTCATCGGCCGTTCTTACGTTAACATTGGTCTAAGGAACCCTTGAAATTTCTACTATTGTAGATAAATTAATCATTTCTTAGCGAAAACGTCTAAGGAACCCTTGAAATTTCTACTATTGTAGATTTTTAAGGGCATTCTTTGTCTTGTGCGGTCTAAGGAACCCTTGAAATTTCTACTATTGTAGATTCCATACTTGCGGATATTCGTACACGGGTCTAAGGAACCCTTGAAATTTCTACTATTGTAGATGGCCAGCGCCGTCTCGTATTGCTGCATGGTCTAAGGAACCCTTGAAATTTCTACTATTGTAGATGACATTATACAAATTCTTTATTAGCTCATCGGGTCTAAGGAACCCTTGAAATTTCTACTATTGTAGATCTTAAGGTACTCA
>Ga0068707_1002162_pt1 | contig 13885 bp, 10 predicted proteins | sample YNPNPMetaG_FD_66600 | JGI IMG/M metagenome (GOLD analysis project Ga0068707, IMG submission 66600) | Anoxygenic and chlorotrophic microbial mat microbial communities from Yellowstone National Park, USA - YNP NP MetaG | ecosystem: Environmental > Aquatic > Thermal springs > Hot (42-90C) >... | reverse complement strand
CCTGCTTAAACAAAAATGGAGTCTCCCCTCTGCAAAATGGCAGACTCTTTTTAACAAGGCCTTGGCAGACTTTACCAACATTGTCCACCATCCTGTCCGAACTCATGTCTGAACTTCAGCTGGCGTACTTGAGCATTCGCGGTTCGGTGTATAATTAAATTGTGAAGGTCCCGGTAGTTAGCCAATAGCTTTGTCTGGCGTGTTGTGTGTCAGGTCTCTTGGGGCCAGGCCGCGCAGGCTCTGGCCTGACCAGCCGGAAAGAAGGGCTGGATTGCTGAACTTACGGGAGGAGGTTGACCATGGCGACTTTTGTGATGCTTTCCAAACTTTCCCTGCACTATCCGGGGGAGATCAAATCTCTAGCCGAGCTGGATAGTGAACTGGCCAGGCGGCTGGAGAAAGAATGCCCGGAGGTCAAGCGTATTGCCAGTTACGTCCTGCTGGGCGAATACGACTTCCTGCACATCTTCGAGGCCCCCGACGCCACGACCGCGGCGCGCATCGCTCTGATCATCCATTCCCTGGGGATGGGGGCCACGCAAACGCTTACCGCCATCCCCTTTGACGAATTCCGCTACTTGATGGAGGAGGTGTAGCGCCTTGCCCTCCGCCCTCACTGACGAAGACCGCGAGAAAATCGAAACGCTGGCCGAGAGGATTCTGGAAGCCTACGGGGCCAAGGAGCCGCCTGTACCGGTCGAGCAGATTGCGGCACGTCCGCCCAAGGGGCTGAAGAGCCTGGAGCTGGAAAACATGTCCTATGTTTTCGGCTTTGGGGAACACCAGCACGAATTTCGCATGGCCCTCACCCGCCTGCTCTATCGCCAGATTTGTGATAGCGGTTGGGCCGGGGTCGAGCTGCCCTACACCCGCGATGCGGCGCGCTATTTTGCCTCCTGCCTGATGATGCCGCGTTCCTGGGTGCTCAAGGCGGTGCGCAATCCCTTTACCGACCTGACCAAACTCAGTGAAAAGTTCCAGGTGCCGGAATACGAAATGGGCACGCGCCTGGCGCAGCTCAACAAAAAAGTGCGGGGAATGCAATGAGAGGGCGGAAGGTCTGGCTGCTGGGGCTGTTGCTCCTGTTGCTGAGCGCCTGCCAGGGGGCGGCTTACCTCACTTCCACGCCCCGTTCTGCCGGGAGCGGGGACGACATCACTGGCCATTACGCAGTAAGCGGCACCGATCTGGCCGGGAAGACCTACAACGGAGAGCTGACCATCACCCGTCAAGGCGACGTTTACGCCGTAGTGTGGACCCTCGGTGAGACGCAAATCGAGGGGACGGGGTTGCTGGATGGGGATGTCCTGGCTGTGACCTGGGATGCTGGCGGCGTGCCGGGATTGGTGGTCTATCGCATCGTACAGCCGGGGATCCTTGAAGGCCGTTGGACAGTGCAAGGCGAGACCACCATCGCCACCGAACGGGCCAGGCGCGTGCCGTAATCTTGTAAGGACGAGCTTCTCACGGGGCGTTGTGGGCTATTCAAAAACGGGGCGAGGCTACAGGCCTCGCCCCGTTGCGTTGTTATTTCCGCTTGGGGAAGCGGCTGAGGACCACCATCGGCACGGGAAGCTGGACCTTATCGCCGGGCTTCAGCTCGGCCTGAGGCTTGGGCGCGCGGCGCGGGGTCACCAGCACCGCCAGCCGGGTGCCTTCGGCGGTGTAGCGCTGATCCACGTAGGCCTGGCCCAAAAGCAGGCCTTCCGCGTCCACGGCGCAACTGGTCACGTAACCGATCACCTTGCCGTTCTCATCAATCACGCGGTCCAGGTTTTCCGGCTTGGGCTGGCCCTTTTCCGGCACCTGGAAGCGCACCACTTCGGCCTTGCGCTTCGTCTCGCGTGCCACAAAGGCCTCGCGGCCCACAAAGAAGGGTTTGTACAGCTTGATATAGGAGCCGAAGCCCGCGTCGGCCATAGTCAGATGGAGCGGGCCGGCCATTTCATGGCCGTAGAGCGGCAGTCCCGCCTCGGTGCGCAGACTATCGCGCGCGGCCAGGCCGCACGGCTTGAGGCCGAAGACTTCCCCTACCTGCAACAGAGTCTGCCAGAACTCCACCAGCCGGTCGGGATGCACGAACAGCTCATAAGCCACGCGCTCGCCGGTGTAGCCGGTGCGGCTCACGATCACGTTAAAGCCTCCCAGCGTAACCTCACAGATGCCCGCCCAGGGCAGGGCCTTGATGCGTGCCAGGTCCTCTGCCGAGCCGCCCAGGGCCAGCAGGATGTCGCGTGACTTGGGCCCCTGCAAAGCCACTTCCGCCCGGCGATCGGGACCGCTTTCCGGAGCGCGCAGGTCGCGCAGGCGCACATCCCCGCCTTCCCACTTAATCCACGGACGGTTGGGATCGAGTTGGACTTCGCCGCGCAGGACCGCGTTCACCCAGGCCCAATCCTTATCGTTATTCGAGGCGTTCACTACCACCAGATAGCGCTCTGGCTCCAGGCGGTAGACCAGCAGATCGTCCAGCGGGATGCCGTCAATGTCGAAGAAGGCCGAGTACTGCGACTCGCCCACTTCCAGCGCGGCGACATCGTTCACCATAACCAGGTTGAGGAAGGCCGCCGCCTGTTTGCCAGAGACATTCCAGCAGCCCATGTGACTCACGTCAAACAGCCCCGCGGCTTCGCGCACAGCGCGGTGCTCCTCCAGGTTGGAAGTGTACCATACCGGCATCTCCCAACCGCCGAAGGGGACCATGCGTGCCCCCATCGCCTTGTGCGTGTCGTAGAGATAGGTGCGCTTGAGCGGGGCATTTTCCGGCTCGGACCAGGTGAAGACGGGCAGGGGAGTGCCCGCCGGCTCGCGGCGCTTCCAGGCCCCGATGAAGTAGGGCTTGCTGAAGGGGCCGGTTTCGATCTGCGGCTCCACGTCCGGTTGTGGCGCTGCGCCCAGGTCGCGCACCGCGTTGAGGAAGGGCAGGCGTCCGTACACGTCATCGGTGGCCACGTACCCATCCACCAGTTGCCGCAGCCAGGTGAGCACGCGCACCGCCTGCGCGTGTGGCACATCCAGGGTGTAGCGTTCGGCGGTCACGCGCGTGAGCAGGCCCGCGGCCATGGGGGTCCCGTTCGCCTCCAACAACGTGATGGGGCGCGTTTCGCCATCGGCCATATCCAGCACGCGCGAGGGGGTGAGCCAGTCCACGAAGATGGCGGCCTGTCGGCCTTCCAGCTCAATTCGTTCGTATGGGGCATCGCTGGCCAGCTGATCCTGCAGGCCGTAAAAATGCGGATAGCCGCTCTTCTTTTCCACCGGGTGGAGCGTCGCCGCCTTATCGGCCAGCGCAGCTACCGTCGCCTTGACCTCTTCGAGCACATCGAAATCCACGCGCGCCGCGTAATCCAGCTTCTTGCGCCAGGTGATGGTGTAGGGCTGCGTGGCTTTGAGCAGACGGGCGATGGCCTGCGCCAGAACCTCCATATCCGCTTCCTTGAGGCCGCGCTGCGTAACCCAGGGGGTGCCCAGGCGCACACCGGAAGGGTAGGCGGCCGTGTCATCGCCGGGCAGGGTGTTGCGGTTGGCGACGATGCCGGCCAGGTCCAGCAGGCGCGCCGCCGGATCGCCCATCAGGGGCGTGCCATCCGGCCCCTTGATGGGGCGGCAGTCAATCAGCACCATGTGCGTATCCGTGCCGTCGTAGGCCACGCGGATGCCGGCGGCCTTGAGCGCGTCAGCCAGGGCGCGAGCGTTGCGCACCGTTTGCTGTTGCAACGCGCGGAAGGTCTCGCTCCGCGCCAGTTTGGCGGCTACGGCGATGCCGGCAATCGTCTCCATGTGCGGCCCGCCCTGGAAGCCGGGGAATACGGCGCGGTCGAACTTGCGCGCCAGCACCGCCTTGTGTGTGAGGATGACCGCACCGCGCGGCCCGTCCAGCGTCTTGTGCGTGGTGAAGGTGACCACGTCGGCGATGCCCACGGGCGAGGGATAAGCGCCGGCAATCACCAGCCCGGAAACGTGCGCGATGTCGGCCAGCAGGTAAGCGCCGACCTCATCAGCGATGGCGCGGAAGGCCTGCCAATCAGGCGCCCAGGGGTAGGAGGTATAGCCACCGATGATGAGCTTGGGGCGCGTCTCCAGGGCCAGTTTGCGGATGGCCTCATAATCCAGGCGTTCGGTCTGCGGGTCCACGCTGTAGTAAACGACGTTATAGGTCTTGCCCGAATATGCCACCTTGCTACCGTGACTGAGGTGGCCACCCACATGCAGAGCCATGGCCAACATGGTATCGCCGGGATTGAGCAAGGCATACTGCACTGCGGTGTTGGCCGGCGCGCCGGAAAGGGGCTGCACATTGACGAAAAGCTGATCGGCGCTGATTTTGGCGGTAGCGAAAGCTTCGGCCACCCGGCGGCGCGCCAGGGCTTCCAGGATGTCGGCGTACTCGACGCCTTTGTAGTAGCGCGGGTCCGAGTAGCGGCGGTAATGGCCCAGCTCGACCTCGTAATCCAGGATTTGCTCCTGCGTCATAGTGCGGGTGCGCTCATCAGGATAGCCTTCGGCGTAGATGTGGGAAAAGGCCGAGGCGACCGCTTCGTGCACGGCCAGCGGCGAGAGAGACTCCGAAGGCACCATAATCAATTTGCGGGCCTGTCGCTCCGTCTCGTACCCGATCAAATCAGCCAGCTCAGGGTCCAGATCACGTAAGGATTCACGGAACAAAAAATCGCTCATGCAAGCCTCCTTCACTTTGAGATAGATGAACCAACGGGGATGACCGCTCCCCATAGATGAGCCTCTTCCACCTTGCCCCCTAACTATACGCCAGCCTAAAAAAAGGGCAAGAAATTCACCGCGGAGACGCGGAGGACGCAGAGGTTTTGCTCAGGCTTGTGTAGCGTAGTCTTTCAGTCTGCCTTGTGGCTGCCCTGTGGGTAGCCTTTCAGGCTGCCCCTGACAGGCTGGAAAGCCTATCCTACGGTGATATGTGGGGTAGCCTTTTCAGGCTGCCTGTGGTAGCCTTTCAGGCTGCCCCTGACAGGCTGGAAAGCCTATCCTACGGTGATATGTGGGGTAGCCTTTTCAGGCTGCCTGTGGTAGCCTTTCAGGCTGCCCTTGACAGGCTGGAAAGCCAGACCCGCTTCAGAGAGAACTTGCCGCTTTCCCATTACCCCGTCGCGTGCGCGGCGTTTTCTCCGGCCACATAGCCGGTGCTGAAGGCGGCCTGCAGGTTGTACCCTCCCGTGTCGGCGGCGATGTCTAACACTTCCCCGGCCAGGTACAGGCCGGCGATTTTGCGCGAGGCCAGGGTGCGCGGATCTACTTCCGCCAGGGCGACGCCGCCAGCGGTGACCATCCCCGCCTCCAGGGGCAGATGACCGGTGATGCGCCAGCGCCAATCCTTGATCAGCGCCGCCAGGGCATCGCGCTCGGCAGCGCGCAAGGTGTGCACTTCGCGCGCGTTGCCGATGCCGCTCCAGGTCGCCAGCACCTCACCGATGCGCTTGGGGCCCCAGCCGGCCAGCAGGGCCGGGAGGTGCTTGTGCGGGGCGGCTTCAAATTCACGTTGCAGCCGCGCCCGGACCTCTTCCAGGGTCATACCCGGCTTGAGGTCTATGCTCAGCCACACCTCACGCTGCGTGCGGAGCGCATCAACCGCCCCCAAGGAGAGCGAAAGCACCAGCGGACCGGAGACGCCGAAATGGGTGAAGAGCATTTCCCCCGTGTCGGGCAAGGGGTAGGGGGGCGGGAGAGGACGCTCACGCCCGGCAGCGTCGCGGACGAGCAGCCGACAGCGCACGTTGCGCAGGCTGACCCCCTGCAACAGTCTGGCGTAGGACTTTTCCGCGGTCTTGAGGGGCACCAGGGAGGGGCGCAGGGGGACGATGGTGTGTCCGACCTCGGAGGCCATGCGATAGCCATCGCCGGTCGAGCCGGTGCTCACCCAGGATGCGCCTCCCGTGGTCAGAATGACCGCATCCGCGGCAATGACCGGGGCGTTCGGCAAGCGCACACCCTGGATGCGGCCGTTTTCGATCAGCAGGCTTTGCACCGGGCTGCGGTAGCGGATTTCGGCGCCGTGCGTGATGGCGTAACGCAGCAGCGCGTCGCGCACCTCAACGGCCCGCCCCGAAGCGGGGAAAATGCGCCCGCCGCGTTCGGTTTGAGTTTTCACCCCGTAAGCGGCCAGGAGCGCGAGCAGCTCCTCACGGAAGAAACGCGCGAAGGCGTTGCGTAAAAAACGCCCATCAGGGTAATAGTTTTGCAGAAACGTCTCCAGCGGGGCACTGTTGGTGAGGTTACAGCGTTCCTGTCCGGATACGAGGATCTTCTTGCCCGCCTCCTCCATCTTTTCCAGCACCAGCACCTGGGCACCGGCTTCGGCGGCGCGCCCCGCCGCTAACAGGCCGGCAGCCCCCGCGCCAATCACGATCACCCGTCGCTTCATAGCACTTTCAATCCGATGACGATGAGATGCAGGGGCTCGCCGCCCAGGTTGGCTACGGCGTGATACTCGCCGGCGCGCACCAGGGCCGCATCACCGGGGCGCAGGGCGCGGGCGATGATGGGGCTGCCGTTGTTCATGCGATGGTAGAGCTGCCCGACGCCCGCGATCACGTAGAAGATTTCGTCGGTCGCGGGGTGCGCCTGCATCCCCGTGCTGGCCCCCGGATCAAGCCGCGTGTCGTGAATGAACTCGAGCGTGCGACCGGTCAGTAGCCCTTCGGCGGTGCCTTCCTGTTCACTGAAGAGCCAGCGCACAATCGTGCTGCCGTTTCCCTGCCAGGGTTCGGGCATCTCCGGGGCGGGATCGGCGGGGGTGTAGCGCACGCGCGCAATGTGCGCGGCGCGTTTGAAGAGCACCCCGCTCAGGACGTCATACGGCGCACGGTTGATGTTGGCCTTTTCTCCCTTAAGGTGAAACTGTTCGGCTGGTACAGGTTCGGGCTCCCACGGCTGTTCCGGGTCCATCTGGATTCCTCCCTTACGCTTGGTGAGGGTATTATACACCAGAGATTGAATTCATCACGCCAATTATTATCAGGCGATGGGGATACCACAGGCACGGATGCGTCCTGCCCTCAAGAACGCATCGTTTGTTTTCCGTGAGCAACGGCTCGGCCTGCATCTTCAAACCAACACGGTTCAATAAAATCACCCAGGGGGCGCAGTTAGTTTTTGTGGTTCTCCCCAAATTAGTGGGATAGATTGCTGACTTTGCTTGAAGGTGAGTTATCATGGGTCACTCAGGAGGTGGGCGATGAACACACCCTTGTTGCTGAGTGGTCCGGTAAAAGTCATTCGAGAGGCTACGCGTGCAACGAAAGGAAAGGCAGGGCTAATGATAGAACGAGTTACCGCAGGAACCTTGAGCAAGTTGTTGGGACTGCCGGGAATGGTGGTCGCAGAATAGGCGCTTGAGAAACAAGGGGAAGGGGAAGTGCTGCATCTCTTCTGCCAACACGAGCCTGAGGTGGCTGTTTGCCCGCGCTGTGGGCAGATGAGCACGACGGTGCATGATGTTGAAGAAGGTTGCCTTCGCCATCTGGTCATTTGGGGCAAAACGACGTTTGTTCATTTTCCGGCGCGACGTTTTGATGGTGGTCAGGGTAAGAAGCCATAACCGCCAGCCTGAGCAGTTACTCAAATTGGGTGTCCAAACCTATTGACAAAGCCAAAATTGCCTGTATAATAATATTATAATGTTATAACAATTCGCTTTCCAGGGGCGCGCGATGATTGACAAACATTCGCCTGTGCCAATCTACTATCAGATTAAGCAGCTTATCCGGCGGCAGATCGAGGAGGGCATCCTGCCCCCTGGAGAAAAACTGCCCACCGAGCAGGCTCTGTGTGAGCTGTATCGCGTCAGCCGCGCCCCGGTACGTCAGGCCCTGCTCGAGCTGGTCCAGGAAGGCTACATCTACCGCCGTGCCGGATCGGGCACTTTTGTGGCGGAACTCCAAAAAGACTCGTCCCCTGCCGTGACCACCATCCGCCTCCTGGCTTATGACGTCCGCTGGGTGGCGCTTTTACAGGAAGCGGTGCGCCTGTGGAATGCCCAACACCCAGAGCAATCGGTGAGTCTGGATGTGCACATGCCCCCGCAAAGCGACTTTCATCGGCTCTTGTGCGCCGAAGTGGGCGAGGGTAAGGCGCACGACCTTTTCTCCATGGATTATGTCTGGCTCACCCGTTACGCGCGCATGGGCTTTCTGCTAGCGGTAGATGAGGTGGACTCTGATTTTGCGGCCTGGTTGCGGCTGAATATCGAGCCGCCGGTGCTGGAAAGCAACCTGGTGGATGGCCGCCTTTACGGCCTGCCGGTGCAGACCGATGTGACCGGCCTCTGGTATCGGCGGGATTGGTTCGCTGCCGAGGGCCTGTCCGCCCCGCAGAGCTGGGATGATCTGCTGGCGGTGTTAGCCCATCTGGCGCGTCCCGAAGTCAAGGCGCGTTACGGCTATGAGGCTCCCCTGGCTTTCCCGACCAGCACGCAGGCGGGCGAGGCTACCTTTAATGTGTTGTTGCCCTTCCTCTGGGGGGCTGGCGCCACCATTCAGGCGACGGATGAAGGCATGCGCTGGGATAGTGAGCCTTTAAGCCGGGGGCTGCATTTCCTGCAGCGCCTGACGCAGACGCCGGGCTGGTTGCCGGAGGGCCATGCTCAGCAGTCCTGGTGGGGGCCGCCGGGGATGCTGGCCGAAGGCCGGGTCGCCATGACCTTCGGGGGCACCTACGAATGGCCGACCATCGCTGAAACCAGCGGTTGGGAGGGCGAGGAAGACCTGCTCAGTCACCTGGCTTTTGTTCCTGCTCCGCGCCCGGACCTGAGCGTGGCGCCGGTCGCTTCGCTGGGTGGCACGACATTGGGCTTGTCCCGCCAATCCGAAAACCCGGCCCTGGTGCTTTCCATCCTGCGCCTGGCCCTGGACCCGGTCATTGCCCTGCCCTTCTTCCTGCGCGAACTGCAGATCGCGCCCCTGCGTCCACTCAACGAGCGTCTGCTGGCGGACCCTCATCCCTGGCTGGAGACCATCATTCCCTTGCTGGACATCGCCCGTTCGCGCCCGCAGTTGATGGATTACATTCAGTTTTCGCGCCTGATGCAGTTGATGATCGAAGAGGTCCTGTGTGAAGGCGTGGCGCCGGAGGTAGCCATGCGCCAGACCTCTAAAACTCTCAGTATCCTGTTCAGCAAACTCTAAAGGACGGCGACATGTATTTGGCATTTCTCAATCCGCAAGGCAATTTTGACGCGAAGGATAGTTACTGGACCGGGCACCCGGACTTCGGCGGACAGTTAGTCTACGTCAAGCAGGTCGCCCTGGCCCTAGGGGCCTTGGGGCATCGCGTGGACATCATCACCCGGCAGATTGTGGACCCGCAGTGGCCGGAGTTCGCCGCGCCCTTCGATGCCTATCCCGACGCGCCGAACGTGCGGATTGTGCGCCTGCCCGCCGGTCCGCAGCACTTCCTGCCCAAGGAACAGCTCTGGCCGCATCTGGTACGCGATTGGGTGCCCGCCATTCTGCGTTTTTGGGCTGATGAGGGCCGCTGGCCGGACGTGGTTACGACCCATTATGGGGATGGCGGTCTGACTGGCGTGCTCATCGAGGAGGCGCGCGGCATTCCCTTTACCTTCACTGGGCATTCCCTGGGGGCGCAAAAAATGGATAAGCTCCATGTCACGCGCGCCAATCTGGCCGAGTTAGACGCGCGCTATCACTTCCGCGAGCGGATTTTCGCCGAGCGCCTGAGCATGAATCGCTCCCTGGTCAACATCACCAGCACACGGCAGGAGCGCTTTGAGCAGTACGGCCATCCGGCTTATCGTGGGGCGGTGGACGTGGCCGACGATGAGCGTTTCGCCGTCATTCCACCGGGCGTGGCCCTCAACATCTTTGACGCGCAGGCGCGCGGAGCGCAGGAGACGGCGGTCATCGCTCATGTGGAGGCGATGCTGGCGCGCGACCTGTCCCCGGAGCGCCGGGCTCTGCCCGTGATCATCGCTTCCAGCCGGCTGGACCCCAAGAAGAATCACCTGGGGCTGCTGCAGGCCTTTGCCGCCTCGCCTCTCCTGCAGGAACGCGCCAATCTGGTCATCATCACCGGCGCTTTGGCGGATCCGCTGCGCGACGAAGCGCAGGCCGGTGAGGGCGAGCGTGGGGTGCTGCGTCAGCTCCGGGAAGTGATGGAGCGCGCTCAACTCTGGGGCAGGGTGAGCGCCTTCGCCCTGCAGGGACAGTCCGCCCTGGCGGCAGCCTATCGCTATTTCGCGCAGCGGCCCGGCTCGGTGTTTGCCCTCACCGCCCTGTATGAGCCTTTTGGCCTGGCCCCGCTGGAAGCGGCGGCAGCCGGCTTGCCCCTGGTGGTGACCCGTAACGGCGGGCCGAGTGAGAGCCTGTACGGAGACGGTGTGGAGTACGGGGTGTTGGTGGACCCGGCGGATCCGGCGGACATAGCCCGCGGATTGGAGCGGCTGGTGATGCAGCCCGCAGCCTGGGAGGAGTTCGTGCGCCGCGGGCGTCAGCGCGTCCTGGAGCGCTACACCTGGGAGCGCACCGCCGAAGGCTACGTCGGGCACATCGCCCGCCGGCTCAGTCAGCCAGTGGCCCGCAGCGTCGAGCGTCTGCCGCTGCCGGCGTATTTCCGCCAGCCCGATGATGAACACGCCCTCCCGTTGGAGGCGCTGGCCGAAATTTATTTCGCGTAGCTATAAATCACCGAAAGGAATCGCAGCCTATGCACCTGGGACCGGTACCTGATGGAACCTGCGACGCGCTGATCATCGGCGAAGCGCTGGTGGATCTGATTTCCACCGCGCCGGCGGCTTCTCTGAGCGAGGCGCAGACCTTCAGCCGTTACGCTGGGGGATCGCCGGCCAACATCGCCAACACCCTGGCGCGCCTGGGCAAGCGCGTCGCCCTGGGGGCGAAAGTGGGGACCGACGCCTTTGGGCGTTTCCTGACCGCCTGTTTGCGCGAGGCAGGCGTGGAGACCGCCTACCTGCGCATGGATCCGTGGGTCCACACCAGCCTGGTTTTCGTCACCCGCACCGCAGGTACGCCCGACTTCGATGTCTTCCGCGAGGCGGACTATCACCTGACGGCGGAAGATATCCCGCTGGAAGCTGCGGAACAGGCGCGGCTGCTCCATGCCTCGAGCTGGCCGCTTTCGCGTGAGCCGGCGCGCTCCCTGGTCGAAGCGCTTTTCGCCCGCGCCCATGCCGCGGGCAAGTGGATTTCGCTCGATCCCAATTACAGTCCCAAGGTATGGCCCAATCCGGCTGAGGCGCAGGCGGTCATACGCCATTTCATGCGCTACGTCACCCTTACCAAGCCTTCGCTGGATGATGCGGCCCGCTTACTGGGACCGGACCTCGCTCCCGAAGCCTACCTGGAGCAGTTCCATGCAATGGGGCCGCGCCTGGTGGTGTTGACCATGGGAGCTAAGGGCATGTGGCTTTCGGCGGAGGGAACGCGGCTATTCCTGCCCGCGCAGCCTGTCGAGGTCGTGGATGCGACGGGCGCTGGCGATGCCTTTTGGGCCGGCTTCCTGACCGCGCTGCTGGACGGTCAATCGCTTGAGCTGAGTCTGCATTTTGCGCGTGAGGTCGTCGGCCTCAAGCTGCGCACCCTGGGGCCTTTTGCCACAGCTCTGGATAAAGAGGCGCTGTACCGTCAGGCCCAATCGGCTTGAGCGGTGGAAGTAGCTGGTGCCATGGCGTGAGGTAGTTTGACAGGCTAATCAAATATCCCTATAATTTTGAAAGGAGGTGATGCCGCGGCCATTGAAACTGAGAGGACCTATCAGAGATGCAGTTCACAGTTTACCTTTTTTACCATTTCTGAAGGAGGATTGCCATGAAACGGTTTAACCTGGTTGTAGCTTTCCTGGTAGTTATGGCCATGCTGTTGGCCGCTTGTAAGCCCACCGCCACCCCGACGAGCGAGCCGACCGCGGGGAATTACCTGCAACGCGCCTATGCGGGCGAGTTCAAGGGCAAGGTCGTCACCATGACCGGCCCCTTCACCGACGCCGATGCGGTCAAGTTCAACAACTCGATTGCCGAGTTTGAGCAGAAGACCGGCATTGACATTCAGTACGAGGGGAGCAAGGAATTCGAGGCTTCGATTTCCATCCGCGTTGAAGCGGGCGATGCTCCCGACATCGTGGACTTCCCGCAGCCCGGTCTGCTGGGCACCTTCGTCAAGCAGGGCAAGGTGATTGATGTCCTGAGCTTCCTGAGCATGGACTACCTCAAGCAGCAGTACGCTCAGAGCTGGCTGGACATGGCCACCATGCCCGGTCCGGATGGCAAGCCGATAATGGCTGGCGTCTGGCAGCGCTTCAACGGCAAGAGCCAAGTCTGGTACCCCAAGAAGGCCTTCGAAGCTGCCGGTTACAAGATCCCCACGACCTGGGACGAAATGCTGCAGCTTTCGGATCAGATCGTGAAGGACGGCGATGCCCCCTGGTGCGTGGGCATTGAAAGTGGCGCGGCGACCGGCTGGCCGGCGACCGACTGGATGGAAGAGATCATGCTGCGCACGACCAGCCTGGAGAACTACGACAAGTGGACGCGCGGCGAGCTGAAGTTCGATTCGCCCGAAGTGCGCAAGGCCCTGCAGATCCTCTCCGATCTCTGGCTCAAGCCGGGCTATGTCTATGGCGGGCGCGAGGCCATCGTCACCACCTTCTTCGGCAACGCCCCCCTGCCGATGTTCGAGAATCCGCCCAAGTGCTGGCTGCACAAGCAGGGTAACTTCATCACCACCTTCTTCCCGGCGGGCGTGAAGGCGGGCGAGGACTACGACTTCTTCTACCTGCCCCCCATTGATCCGCAGTATGGCAAGCCCTATCTGGTGGCGGGCGACATCATGGCGGCCTTCAGCAATCGTCCCGAAGTTCTGGCCGTCATGGAGTACTTCACCAAGGGTGAGTCGGTGAAGGCCTGGTTGGCGGCGGGCGGCGCGCTCTCCCCGCACAAGGACGCGCAGCTCGATTGGTACGGTGATCCTATCGAGCGCAAGATCGCTGAACTGGTGAGCCAGTCCACCAGCGTCCGCTTCGATGGTTCGGACCTGATGCCGGGTGAAGTGGGTGCCGGTTCCTTCTGGAAGGGCATGACCGACTACTTTAGCGGCGCGGCGGACATGGACACCGTGCTCAAGGAAATTGACGCGGCCTGGCCGCAGAAATAACCTGCCGGGTTGGGGGAGGGACGGAGTGGTCCGTTCCTCCCCCCTCTAGAAGGGTCTGAGACCGGATGCAAGGCCGGGGATTCAGGGCAAGGAGGCCTCGATGGAAGAGCTTTACGAAGATGTTCGACCGAAGAACGCGTTGGAATGGATTGCTGGCAATGTAGGGCGCATACTTTTAGCTGTCCTCATTCCGGTGATCACCTTTGCGGTTTTGATTGTGGTGTTTCAATGGCTGAGGGATTCCAAGGCCCCCAAAGGCCTGATTACCCTGGTGGCCATCCTTTGGGGGGTAGGCGGAGTCGCTGTGCTCTATGTGGTCTTTAACTGGCTGGTGGAGCAGCTCCCTCCGGTATGGACGCGGCGTCTTCAGCCTTTCATTTTCGTCGGACCAGCCTCCGCTATCCTGGCCTGGTATCTGGCTATCCCGACCGTGCGTACCTTCTGGTACAGTCTGCTTGACCGCAACAGCAAGGAATTTGTGGGGCTGGCCAACTACAAGGCGGTTTTCACCGAACGGATCATGCTGGAGGCCTTCCGCAATAACCTGTTGTGGATTCTTTTTGGGGCCACGAGCTGTGTTGTGCTGGGCCTGCTGATCGCGGTGCTGGCCGATCGCAGCAAGTTCGAGACGGTGGCCAAGTCCCTGATTTTCATGCCCATGGCCATCTCCATGGTCGGTGCGGGCGTGATCTGGAACTTTATTTATGCGGTGAAGGACGTGAACTCCCCGCAGA
>Ga0068707_1002158_pt1 | contig 13903 bp, 11 predicted proteins | sample YNPNPMetaG_FD_66600 | JGI IMG/M metagenome (GOLD analysis project Ga0068707, IMG submission 66600) | Anoxygenic and chlorotrophic microbial mat microbial communities from Yellowstone National Park, USA - YNP NP MetaG | ecosystem: Environmental > Aquatic > Thermal springs > Hot (42-90C) >... | reverse complement strand
CAGCGGTGCAACGGCGATTACCAGCGCGGCTAGCAGTCCGACAGCCTCGCCGAACAACGTCCGACCGGCCCACCACGTCGCCGCCACTGCGGCGGTCCCCATCAGTGCCGTCACAACTCGCGCGCACAGGTAGATCGCGGCCGGAGCCGGGCCCGCTCCGTAACCCAGTGCGAGTGCAATCGCCAGCGCCGACAGGTAGAGATAGAAGGAGGGATAGTTGTAGAAGCCGGGATTCCAGGAGTGCCTCAGGTAGATCATTCCGAATGCGGCGCCGACGGTGAGGAACTCGTCGGGGTGGTAGGAATAGTCGTGAAGCTCGTTGGGTAGGCCCCAGCCGAGTCCTCGGAAACGAAGAGCCAGAGCGCCTGCTGCGATTACAACCAGCGCGGCCGTTCGCGCGAACCGAAAGACCTCAGCCCGACTCTCCAACGCTCTCACGCGCTCCCGGCCTCCTTTCCGAGGCAAGCGGCGTCCGCATGATGCCGATTATCGCGATGAATAGGCCGACCGACATCACCAGGTCCCCAACGCTGTAAACAGCCGGCACAAGCACGAAAGGCCTCTTTGCCGCGATTATGTCGCACAGGAATCCCAGCTCCGTGGAAGCGTCCATAATCGCGCTGCGCACGTGAACGGCGTGTCGAGCCTGGTCCACATAGTCCTGGCCGAAAACCGCCGCAAGTGCTCCCTCGCTGGCCGGCATCATCCCGCCGTTCACCGAGAGCGCGAGCACGTTCAGCAGCAGGCCCAGTAAGATGAGTTTGACGCCGGGTATCTTGAGATTAGAGAGGGCGACGATGATCAGTGCCGCCTTCTCCACGATCGCGCACGTGCCTGCAAACCAGGGCAGCCTGAGCAGGAACGGCACCCAGGAGACGAGGTACAGTCCGAGCGGCACGAATATCAACCAGACATGTTTGATTTTCGCATCGGCAAGGCGGTCGAACTTGCCCCCGGATATCCACCCGACCAAGAGGGCAATGAGTATCAGTTCAGGTATCATCAGTGGGACTTCTACACTTCCTGGAGTTCTCCTTCGCGTGGTCATCCTGACCCCGAGGGACCACCTGGGTGCACCGCGCCTCGGCGCAGACGGACACTAGGCCGCCAGCGCCTGCTCGGGAGTTTGGCGGTCGGCGGCCAGCATATCCAAGAAAACTTCCGCAACGCGCGGGTCATATTTGGTGCCGGCGCCTTTACGGATTTCGCCTGCCGCCTCTTGCGGAGTCAACGGCCTAGGATGATACGGCCTCTCGGATATCATTGCATCATAGTCGGCTGCCACGCACAGTATGCGGCTTGCGAGCGGAATAGCTTCACCCGCAAGGCCGTCCGGGTATCCTGTGCCGTCCCAATACTCGTGGTGGTGCAGTACTATATCTTCGAGGTCTGCCAGAAAAGGCACGGCCGCGACCATCTCCGCGCTCAGCCTAGGGTGACTTTTCAGCACCTCCCATTCCTCAGGCGTCAGCGGTTCACTCTTGTTGAGCAGCCTTTGAGGAACGTTCGCCTTACCCATGTCCATCAGCAGGGCGGCGTACTCGATGCGCTCGAGCTCGCGTCCCTCGACGCCCAGCCTGCGCGCCAGATCGACCGTGAGCTGTGCCACACGCTTTGCGTGGCCGATGGTGCCGGAGTCCTTAGTCTCGACGGCCGCTGCAAGCGCCGTGATCGACTTCAAGTAAGCGCTCTTCATTCGCGCCGGCAGGTATCGCCTCGATACATATACCGACAGCACGGCGAACGAGAGGAGCACCCCGGCGGTAGCTATCACTCCGGCACTGAAATGGTATTCATGCATTGAGCTTTATCCCGTCGCGCTCGACCATCGCAAGAAACGCCTTTACGACGCGGGGGTGAAACTGAGTCCCGGCTCCCCGGCGAAGCTCGTCGATCGCTTCGTCCAGGCTCTTAGGTTCCCGATACCTGCGCCGTTTCTCGGCTCCGCACCGCGGACAAAAGACCGGCCTCCGACCATCTTCGACCTGCAAGCCGCACGAGTCGCACTTCCACTCCAGCGACAGTTCGCGATCGTCGGTCATCGCGTCGAAAGCATCCGCCGTGGCGATGATGGCGGCTTCGATCGGAATCTCCGATCCGTCGCCGTTAGTCGCCGGATAACCGGAGCCATTGTACCACTTGTGGTGGTACTTGATCCAGTCGACGATTCCTTCCAAGAACTCGAGGTGGCCGATGATCTCCGCTCCTTTGACGGGATGCTCCTTGATCTTGGCCCACTCTTCGTCGTTGAGCTGCGCCGGTTTGTCCAAGATCTCCTCACTGACTCCGATCTTGCCGATGTCGTGCAGAAAACCGGCCGCGTTCATGAACCTGATGCTCTCGACCGGAAGCCGCAGTTCTCGTGCCAGCCGCTCCGACAGATCGGCCACCCGCTTCAGATGGCCTCTGGTGTAGGGATGGTAGTGCTGCATATATGTGGCAAGAGTGGTGATCGTATTGAGGTAAGCGGCCCTCTCTTCCACCCATTGGCTGAAGAAGTCCCGCAGAGCAAGCACCGGCGTGATCGCGAGCACGAACCCCAGAACGCCGATCTGTGAGTATAGGTAGGCAAGCAGCAGCGCTACCACCGACAGGAATATCTGTCCCTTGACAAGGGGCAGAGCGGTTTCGATCACGGCAAGCCGCATTCTAAGTAGGACACCGTACAAGCCGTGAGCGCCCTGGATAGGGTCTGCCGCCGCGGTGACTATCGCGTACTCGGCCACGTGCGCAGCGGTGGAAACCGCTACCAGGCCGACAAAAGGCAGACCGAAATTGGAGACTACCCGGAAATCCGAGCCCGGATCCATCAGGAAGCGCCCGCCCAGGTAGTAGTAGAACAGCCCGGCAGGACCTACATCAGCCACCACGCACGCCAGGTACCAGGCTACGTAAAGGATCGCCACGCCTAACGGCCTTGACTGCCAGGTCGCCCCGATGTCGCGCGCCAGCCTGTGAATCGTCTTGACGAGTCGGCTTTCTTGGTGATCGTCCGAGCGCTCTTCAAACCCCCGGCTGAGGTAGAAGCAAGCACACTTCACCGACATCGAGACGACGGCGCTGGTGACGCTTATGACGATCGCCGGCAGGGGACCAAGAACGCAAGTAGCGGCCCAAAAGATCGGCCCGGTGGGTGAAACGCTGACGCCTTCGTACTCGTTTAGTCCGACGGCCATCAGCTCGGTGAAAGTGGCGAGTATGACAAACTGGACGACAGCGGGCCAGGGGTTGCCTACGAGCGGCACCTTATACCACGTGACCAGCACGATTCCTGCCGCCGCAGTGCACAGGAAAGCGGTAGCGATCTTATAGGGCCTCAGCTTGTCCTGCATCGAAAAGCATCCTGCTCGGGCGCCGACCCACCGCCGTATGCTTGCTGCGTTCGAAACGATATCGATATCGTCGGTGCGGGCTGCGCTGCTGGGCCGCCCCTATTACAATTATGGCCGCCCGACGGCGTGCCATTAAGGATATCCACAAATAGGTTGAGCCAACGGCGGGCAGAAGGAACCGTGTCATGTCAGACTAGCACGTATGCCGGCTAATCTACCTGGGCGGCCAAATAGCCCAAGCCGAACCCGCGGTAGCGGCCAGCGTGGCAAGTCCCACGAGAATCTTCAACAGGCGACTCATGGTTTCTCAACCCCTTTCGGTTTTGGGACTGGCTCGTTCCGCTCAACAAGCCGTCTACAAACCGCTTCGCTCGGGTTGACTTTTCGCTTCCTGCCATACCGCTATCGCCGTTGGCTCAAAACTTACACCGAGGCTGTTCCCCTAAGCGCGGGCGACAGAAAGTTCAGTTCTGCCGGAATGTCGCGCCCGGCGAACGACCCTCACTCTGACCGGAGCGAAGAATCTAGGTCCGACGCTCAGATCCTTCGCTTCGCTCACCATGACGTTCGCGATAACTGAACTCATTCGCGGACGGCAACATCCTTGACGCCCGTCTCCGCTGCGTTCGCAATGGCGGCTGCGGTTCACGCTTGCCCAGCCGATTTAGTTGCTTACGAACAGCCTGCGGTTTACCGCATCTAGTGTAGCATTAACCACTCCTTTCCACAAGTCCTGCTTAATGACGGCCGAGCCCGCCAGCGCGTTCTCGCCACGCTCGGCAACCATGTTCACCAGCACCACGGCGACTCTGCGCCCGGCCAATGTGATCTCCTGAACGTCTTCCAGCGCGATCTCGTTGGCAGTGAGCCCGGATTCCGCGATGGCGTTCAGTGTCGCTTCGGCGATCAGCTTCATTTGGGCGGCATAAGAGCACGTGCCGCTCGCGGTGCCGGAACAGATCACCCCGTCCTTTGCAAGTCGTACGGTCGCTTGGGCGTGGCTTCCATTGAGGGAGATCGAGACGTCGGAGAACTTCAGCCTGGAGTGGTCATAGCGGCGCGAGCCGTCATCCACCTGCGCAACGCTTATCTTCTTGTGGTCGACCGCATAGCCCAGCCTGGCCATAAGTGCGGACTCCACGTCCCTGACCACTTGCTTCGGCGATCTGCCCGCGCCCGCCAAGACGTGTATTTCGGACAGATCTCCGCTGGCATCCGTGACCACGCTGACCGCAATAACGTCCTTCAGCCGACAGATGATGGCTTCGATCTCGCTTGCGCTGAGCTCTCTTTGGACAGCCATATTGCGGGCCTCCTTCCCTGTGTCGAGCGAACGGCGCGCACATCAATTCGACAGTCCGCAAGACCTCACCAAGGCCCTCGAAGACTGCGCACCGCCCCCGACGCATTGTGGATTACCGGAAGCTCGCGCCCAATTCCCGGCTTAGAGCTTCCCTTAATCGAACTAACAATGCACTTACCTCGTCGTCCGTCAGTGTCTTTTCAGGCGAGCGAAAGACCAAGGAAAGCGTCAAACTTTTCCGGTCCGCCTCGATCTGTGGCCCCTTGTAGACGTCGAGCAAACCGACCTCCTCGATCATATCCCCGCCGGAGGCTAGGACAACGCCCTTGAGTTCCTCGTATGCGACTTCGTCCCTCACCACCACGGCCAGATGGCGGTAGAGGGCCGGGTACCGCGGCACCGGGCGGTAGCTCGGAGACTCGGGGGAAAGCCGCATCAGTGCCTCGAAGTCCAGCTCGAAGACACACGGCCGCCCCTTTATGTCGAAGAACTCCACGACCTCCGGGCAGACTTCGCCCAGAATTCCTATGTCTCGACCCTCGATGATGATCTTCGCAGCCCGCGTGGGGTGGAGTAGGGGATTGCGCGTCGGTGCGAACTCGGGCTTTGCGGTCGACAGCGCATCAAGAACGCTCTCCACCATTCCCTTGCACCAGAAGAAATCGGCCGTCAGCGCTTCCTCGGGCAGGCTCCAGGCGCTTTTCCAGAGCTTGCCTACCATCGCACCGGCGACGGATCGCTTCTCCCATATCTCGTCGTCCTTCTGTCCGTACACCTTGCCGATTTCGAAGACCGCTAGGTTTGTTGTCCCGAACGCCTGGTTCCGAGCGATCACCTGGAGCAGGTTGGGAGCCAGCGCGGCGCGCATCGAATCAAGTTCCTCGCTCAGCGGATTGCGCACTCGCAGCACCTCGTCCGCTCTCCCGGCGAGCTGCGCCAGGCGGCTGTCCGTGAGGCTGTGAGTCAGCACCTCCTGACAGCCCGACGCGATCAATATGCGTCTTAACTTCTCGCCGAAAGCCCCTTCGCGGCTGTCGCGCCCTTGGAGCGACCTGGCCGGCAGAGTCATGGGCAGGTTGTCGTAGCCGTATACTCTCCCGATCTCCTCGATCAGATCGATCTCGCGGACGATATCCGGTCGAAACGTCGGCACGACGCAGCGCAGCATGCCTCCGGCGACTTCCGTGTCAATCTCTAGGCTCTCCAGACACCGCACCATCTCGGCGAGTTCTATCGACGTCCCCAACACGGCGTTGACTCGCTCCGGTCTCACATCGAGCGTGATCGGCGTGGCCGGGTCGGGGTAGACATCCACGCTGCCCCTAGCGACCTCTCCACCTGCGAGTTGTTGGATCAACTCGGCCGCTCTCCGCGCGGCAAGCTCCGTGATCGACGGGTCTACCCCGCGCTCGAACCGGTAGGACGACTCAGTCACCATTCCCAGCCGTTTGGACGTTCGGCGTATACTTCTACAGTTAAAGTTCGCCGATTCAACCAAAATATCCTGCGTCCGGTCGCTTATTTCGGAATCATATCCGCCCATTACCCCGGCGATGGCGACGGCGCGGTCGGCATCCGCGATCACCAACATATCCGGCTCGAGCACGCGCTCGACTCCGTCGATGGAAACAATCCTCTCGCCCGGACGCGCGCGCCGCACAATGATCTCGGCACCGTGCAGCAGTCTGTAGTCGAACGCGTGCAGCGGCTGACCCAGTTCGAACATTACGTAGTTCGTGACGTCCACCACGTTGTTGATCGGCCGCATTCCGGCAGCGATGATTCGGTCTTTCAGCCAGCCCGGAGACTCCTTGACGCTGGCTCCTCTAATAACGACGCCGACGTAGCGTCGGCATAGGTCGGGGTCGTGGATGGTAATCTTGATAAAATCGGATGCGGGCGGATCTGACTCGACCACATTCGGCTCAGGCAGACGCATCCGGGCACCAACCAGCGCACCGACTTCTCGAGCCGTGCCGATCATCGACAGCCAGTCGCCGCGGTTCGGCGTGACCTTCGTATCCCAGATAATATCGTCTTTCTCGCCGCCCCCGCCCATTTCGGCAAAGTCGCGCGCCGCGAGCTCCCGTGATTCCTCCACTTCCAGCCCTGCCATCGTGAGCCTTTCCGCCAGCTCGCTCGGAGGGCAATTGAAGTCTATGTAATCTCTCAGCCAGTTGACCGATACTCTCATCACTACCTCAAACAGCGCCGGCCGGTCCAAGTGCGGTCGAGGCCGCCGTTATGAGCGGCCGCTGCGTCAGACCTGCCGCAAAAATCGCACGTCGTTGTCCATAAACAGCCGCAGATCGTCGATGCCGTGTTTTAGCATCGGCATTCGTTCGACACCGAAGCCGAAAGCGAAGCCCGTGTATTCCTCCGAGTCGATCCCGGCCGTCTCCAGCACCCGCGGATGAATCATGCCGGCGCCCGCAAGTTCCAGCCATCCTGTCCCCTTGCAGACACCGCAGCCTCTGCCGTCGCAGATCGCGCACGTGACGGCAACCTCGGCACCCGGCTCGACGAACGGGAAAAAATCCGGCCGGAACCTTACCTGCACCTCTCGACCGAACATCTCGACCGCGAACTGGTGCAGCGTTCCCTTCAGGTCGGCCATGCTGATTCCGCGATCCACGGCGAAGCAGTCAACCTGATGGAACGTATGGCTGTGGGTGGCGTCGACCGCGTCCACGCGGTAGCACTTGCCCATTGTGCAGACCCTCATGGGCGGAGTGCGCTTTTCCATCACGCGGTGCTGATAGGCGGTAGTCTGCGTGCGCAGCAGCCGGTCGTCGGTGATGTAGAACGACATCTGCTCATCCAGTGCCGGGTGCTCTTCGGGATAGTTCAGAGCCGCGAAATTGTACTCATACGACTCGATCTCCGGGCTTTCGAATATCTCATAGCCCAAGCCGATGAATATCTCCTTGATGCGTCTGAGGGTCTCGACCAGCACATGCGGCCGTCCTATCTGATAGAACCGGCCCGGTAGAGTGACGTCGACGGCTTCCTTGAGGAGCTTGGTACCGACCTCGGCGCTTGCGAGTTCGCTCCGCCGATTTTCTATCGCCTCCGCGATGTTCGCCTTGAGCCGATTTAGGGCTTGGCCGAACTCCCTGCGCTGCTCCGGCGGAAGAGATCCGACCCTGCGAAGCTGCAGCGTTATCTCGCCCTTTCGGCCCAAATACTCCGTCTCAACCGAATCCAGCTCAGCAAGCGAGCCGGCGGCGGCGATCCCATCGAGCGCCTTACGGCGCAGATCGTCCAAATTGTCCTGTTCCGACATTGTTTGTGATTGCCTCTAAACGAACCAGCGTCCGGGCACATGGGGCTTGGGCTCCCGCTCCCTTTAGTTCGGGACGGTCGCTTCCGCCTCGCGCCGTTGGACGCTGGGCGATGGTTGTTTCTCGGTTCTTGGGCTATCGGTCTCTGTGGCCCTTGGTGCCGCGGGCAGGCACCTGCGCCTCGTCGTGTGTCCGACGCCGATAGCCCGGCCCTGAGAACTTGCTTTATGCTGTTGTCAGTTGCGCCTTGGCCTTCTCCACAAGTGCAACGAATCCCTGCGCGTCCGCGACCGCCATATCGGCAAGTACCTTTCTATCCAGATCGATCCCGGCCCGTCTGAGGGCCTCGATAAACCTGCCGTAAGGCATCCCGTTGGCACGACAAGCGGCGCTGATGCGCGCAATCCACAGTCGGCGGAAATCGCGCTTTCTTGCTCTTCTGTCGCGATACGCATACTGGCCCGACTTCATGACCTGCTCTTTGGCGGTCTTGAAGAGTCGGCTCTTTCCTCCCCAGTATCCGCTCGCCTGCTTAAGTATCTTCGAGTGACGCTTGCGCGTCATCATCCCGCGTTTTACGCGTGGCATATGTTCCGATTCTCCCTACAAACCTATGGACTTTTCCCGGGCATCGGTCCTTGGCGAACACGCCTGACCAAATCCCGGGCCGCACTCTAGACTCTTCGCAAGTATCGGTTCATTCTTGCGGGGGCAAACCGCCCAAAGCCGATTCGTCCCGAACTTGTTTCAGGATCCATCGACCGGCCAAGCATATGCCGAATCGAGTTCAGCGCGACGAGATTCCCGCAAGATTGAACTGTTTGGTTTGCAAGCCCGTTATATGCCCGGCACGAGGCGTTTGATCACGCGCTTTTGCGCCGAGCTGACACCGGACTTGATGCTCAAGCGCCGTTTGGCGCTCTTGGACTTTTTCATCTTGAGATGATTCATGCCGGTGCTGCCGTGGCGAATTTTTCCGCCGCCGGATACTTCGAACCGCTTCGCGGCGGTCTTGTTAGTCTTTATCTTAGGCACTTGAACTACCTCAGGCTATTGATCGGCCCTTGTTTCCGAGGCCTTCGACGGGCCTTGTTTTCGTTCGCCGGTTGGGGTCAGGATCATTGTCATGGTCCGCCCCTCCATCTGGGCCGGCCTTTCGACCGTCCCGACGCCGGCTTCCTTGGCAGCCTCCGCCAACCGCGCCAGCGAGTTTCTCGCGAACTCCGGGTGCGTGAACTCACGACTGCGGAATATTACGGTCACCTTTACCTTGTGGCCGGCCTTCAGAAACTTGAGGGCGTTATTCAGCTTGAATTGAAAATCGTGATCGTCCGTCCCGGGCCGCATGCGGATGCCCTTCATCTCGGTCATCCGCTGCTTCTTCTGGGCTTCCCGTTCCCGTTTGCCCTGTTCATACTTGAACTTCCCGTAGTCCATGACGCGACATACGGGAGGATTCGCATTTCCGGCGACCTCAATGAGGTCCAGGCCTCTCTCCCTTGCAAACTCCAGGGCTTCTCGAAGCGGCACAATACCCACCTGCGCGCCGTTCTCGTCGATCAGCCTGACCTCCCGCGCACGGATGCGCTCGTTAACCCTTAGGTCTCTGAGTATACTGCATCACCTCAAGCAAGTCTTCCCGCCCCAATAGCGGAACCGAGCTTCAGTATATCGCACATCCCCCAGGCGTGTCAAATCCGACGACCGTCCGAAAGAGCACACTGCTGCCCTGTCGTCGCCAAGAGCGCCCTATGACCCAGCCCTTGTCTATCGCAGCAGCCCCAAGTAGTAACACGCGCCGTGTTCCGGATTATCGGCCGGCTCGCCGTCGGCGCCCGCCACAAGCGCGCACCTGCCGTCCGCGTTCTTCGAGTTGACCATCACGTCGACCGGCATGAGCTTCCAGTCCTTTCGGTAACCCTTGATGGATGTGCAAGGGACGGTCGCCGTGATGTGGTAGCCGTTTTCGGTGCGCTTCCAAACGGCACGGATCGGTCCGGCGCCGCCGGTCTCGATGACCGGCGCATCTTCCGGGCCCGAAGGCACAACGGTAAACTGACTGCGAGTGTCATCGAATCCGCCGGCAGCGAAGAAGAGTGATACGCTGGACCCCTGCATGGGATTTTCGGCATTGACGCCGAAGTTGCCGTCGGTCACTTCGACCTCGACACGGACCCCCTCCGCCCCCGGATACCACCGCGCGACCGCCGAGAGCTTGTCGGGCTGCGGCTTGCCGAAGCGGACCGTGGCCGCCTTGACGGCTTCGCCCGGCTTCACGCGCCTCCCTTTCCATCCGGCCAGCACGCGCGAGCTTATTGTCCTCATCGCGTCCAGGTTCTTCTGTTTCCTGGCGGCCTCGTACCGCGCTCTTAGCGTCTCATAGAACGGGAACTCAACCCTGACCTGCCGCTTGGACCACAGCACGCCGAAATCGGTCTGGGTGTGGTAGGAGAGCACAATCGTGTAGACTCCGTCCGGGATTTTTGGCACGCCTACGACGTACCGGCAGCCGCCGCCTCATGTATAGCCCGCGCTGACTGTGCGGATGTGCTTGCCCTTGCGGTCGAAGAACTTCACCTTCGGGCTAGAGCTGTAGCGCTCCTCGCCGCCGAGCGTGGTGACGGTGGCGTTATCCCCCAGCTTGATCACCCAGTTGAGGTCGGTCGATGCGCTGGGTCTCCAGACTAATTCCTTCTTGTCCGGGTCGATGGCCGTCGAAAGCCTGCCGCCCAGCTCAACCGTCGTCTGCTCGTTGGGCCTGATCTCAACAGGCGAGTGCAATTGGCACTCCAGGTCCAGGGGCATGGACTTCGCGCACTTGACGGCAAGCGAGCAGGTGTTGATTCGGTATTTGCCCACCGGCAGCGAGACCGCCTTGTCCGCGGATTTGATCTCGTAGTATCCCGGGCCGCCCACCACCGAAACCGCGCCCACCTCGGCTTTTCGCCCCTGTACATCCGTCGGGCGAACCAGAAGTGTTCCCATTTCTCCCGTGTACGGCTCGATCGTCACCTTGTCGCCGAGGCTCGTCGTACTGATGGTGTAGAAGTTGTCACCGACCTTGCTGACCCGATAGAGATTGACGCAGTGTGAGGAGTCCCAGGGATAGACGATGACGCTTCCCGCGCCGTTGGTGTCGACGTAGATTCGGTCGCCCTCGCTCTCGAACTCACCGCCGTCCGTGCACAAGGTAGGTTCGCCGCAGATGCCGTTGCAGTTGTCGTCCAAGACGACGCACTCTATCCGACCCTTGTTCGAGTCGATGAGTCCCTTCCACGCGCCTTTTCTGACCGCACTGGCCTGAACGTAGTCGCCGTCGCCGTAGATCATGAGCCGAGCGCGGACTATTCGCTCGGTGACCCCGCCGTTGCTGTCCCGCTGACGCAAGGGCACGGAGAACTCATCGGTAGATGAGTCGCGGTATCTCTTCAAAGGGCCGAATCTGATGGGCTGCTCGTCAGACAGGTCCCAGTTGCGATTGAGATCTACGTATGCGGTGTCCCAGCCTTTGCCCTTGCCTTTCGACTCGTCCAAAACGATCAGAAGGCAGCCGTCATCGCCTTCGCCGTCGAACCGGCACGCGAAGTACTGCGCTCTTTCGGACTTGAGCTCCGGGTTCCCCTTGACGTTGCGTTTGATCTCGTCGCTCGACATTCGGCTGTATGACCGCGCCGCGTATGCACAGTCGATCTCCGGGTCCCAGGCCAGCTCGTAGGTGCCGGGTCTGAGCTCGAAGTCCTCCGGAATCTTTTTCAGCGCCTTGTCGTAGTCGAAGCTCGGACGCTGCACTTCCGAGAGAGTGACGACGACGTCGGTCTTCTCCTCGCCGTCGGCGACCTTGAGTTCGACGGTGTCTGCTTCTTCCAGGCCGAACCATTTGCCGGCTGCCCGCCGGACCGCTATGACGACATCGCCGGAGGCCACGCGGGCGGTGAACTCGCCCTTGTCGTCGGTGATTGCCGTGCGCCAACCGTATCCCCTCGGCACCTTCGGCTGGCTTGTATCCCGGATCACCAACTGCGCATCGGCGACCCCCTCGCCCGACTTCTTCGCGACTTTGCCCTTGATGATCGCCCCCGGCTCGGCGACTAGCTCTAGCCTCGCCGTTTCGTTCGGCTTCAGGTCCTTCGTCGTCGCCCGGAGCACGAACGGCGGCTCCGACTCCCGCACCGGCTTGCCGTCTTTACCGGGCCCGTAGCCGGGGGGAGCAAGAGCGATTGTCTGCCTGCCTGGGGGAAGCGCATCGACGCGGAACCTGCCGCGCTTGTCCGTCTTGACGATTCGCGGCGCCCGGTCGTGCTGCTCAGGGACCAGCACCGCAATACGGGTACCTTCGGGCGCGGGACCGGTTTTGCCGGGAAGGTATAGGACCCCCTCCACAAAGCACTCCGGCGGCTGCTTGAGGGTTATTCCGCCCGAGATCATATCAGTGGACGCGTCCCGCATGAATTGCGACTGCACGGTGGCCCGGCCCTTCTTGCTCACCTTGAGCGTGAGGTAGAACTCCTCATAGTCGCGAGGCTTAGGAAGATGGGATATGGCGAATCTGCCGTCCTTGCCTGTGACCGCTTCGAGCAGTCCCGCCGGGTTGCCGGGGATTTGGACGCTCTCATCAGAACGGCGGGTGAAGGCCCCGCAGCTTCCGACCTCGACTTTCGCGCCGCGAACCGGCTTCCCTCTCTCGTCAACGACCCTGCCCTTGATCGTGTAGGCCGGCCTGAGAGTGATCTTGATTTCACCGGTTTGGCCGGCAAGGAACACTGTGGAGCCACACGCGTAGCCCTTGGCGGCAGCCGTCAGGTGGTAATAGCCGATGTCCGACTCGATCTTCGGCTCGAAAACGAAGCGCCCGTTCTTGTCCACCGGCACGTTCTGGATGATGGGCTTTTCGCCGCCCGCGTAGGACAGAGGGATCCGTGCGAAGACCTGCGCGCCGCGCACAGGGTTTCCCTTGAGGTCTACCACTACGCCTTTTGCGCGGATTTCTCCGGCGTCTTTCGCCTTTGAGGGTGCTGCAGGCTCCTGGGCGCAAGACCCGCTCAAGGACGCCAGTGCAATTCCCGCCACGGTTAGAATCAAGCAAGCCCTTCTCATTTCGCCACCGCCTCTCCGCACACACTCATTCCGAACCCGCCGCACGGCCCGTTCCGTCGCAGCAAGGCCGTAGGGCGGATTCATCGCGCCGCGAGGAACCATCAAGGCCGCGATCCAAGCGACCCGAAGAATCACCCGAAACTCGCCTGCACGCCAGGATTGCCGCGCCCAGCGCGCCGGTCAACTGCGGCTGCGGCGCAACCGATACACTGCGTCCGATCGCCGCCTCCAGGGCCCTTTTCATGCCCGGAACCAATGCCACCCCTCCCGTAAACGCGACAGGCGCTTCGGCGTTCCTGCCGGCCAAGGTCGCGACACGGGTAGCTATCGAGTTCTGCACGCCCGCCACGATGTCCTCCGGCGCGGTTCCGGAGGAAAGCAGGCCGATGATCTCCGTTTCCGCAAAGACGATGCACGTGCTGCTGATCGCCGCTGGACGAGTGCTCCGTTCCGACATTCGACCGAGGTCTTCGATACTCACGCCCAGCCGGTCGGCCAGCACTTCCAGAAATCGCCCCGTGCCCGCGGCGCAACGGTCGTTCATCGCGAAATCCTGCACCGCGCCGGTTGGGTCCAGGTGTAGGAACTTGCTGTCTTGTCCGCCGATCTCGATAACCGTTCTCACATCCGGCATCAGATGATGCACGCCGCAGGCGTGGCAGGTAATTTCCGTGATGGTCGCGTCGGCTATGCCGATCGCGTTGCGGCCGTAGCCGGTTGCCACAATACAGCCGATCTTCTCCAGCTCGGCGCCGCTTGCGGCCAGAACCTGTTCCAGAAGCCGTGTCGCGCGCTCGCCGCCGTTGACTCCCTGCTCCGCTACTCCCGATCCCAGAACGCGGAGGTCCGCAGGATCCATCAGAACGACCTTGATGGCCCTCGACCCGGCA